>WBZX01001222.1_pt2 | contig 13878 bp, 14 predicted proteins | sample 5204211 | NCBI WGS metagenome assembly WBZX01 (sample SAMN12344362, study PRJNA552823) | activated sludge metagenome | biome: Activated sludge suspended growth; feature: Nitrification reactor; material: Wastewater; isolation source: activated sludge from nitrification reactor of wastewater...
CGTGCGCATAGGCCGAGAGCGCGGCCCTCAAATGATCACTGGCCTTGCCCAGGATGGCGCCCGCCCCGCAGGAAAAGGAGATCAGCGCGCCGGTCTTCAGGCGCTGCAGGCGCGTGATGGCGCCGATCGACATCGGCTCGCCGCCGGCCTCCGCCCGCCGCTCGGCCATGAGGTCGAGCATCTGCCCGCCCACCATGCCGTGCGCGCCCGAGGCCCGCGCCAGTTCCGCCACGAGAGCCACGCGGACCGCCGGATCGCCGTGCGTGTCCTCGTGCGCCAGCACCTCGAAGGCCAGCGCCTGCAGGGCATCGCCCGCCAGGATCGCCGTCGCCTCGTCGAACTGCCGGTGGCACGAGGGCTTGCCGCGGCGCAGATCGTCGTCGTCCATCGCCGGCAGGTCGTCGTGGATCAGCGAATAGGCGTGCACGAACTCGATGGCGCTGGCGGTGCGCAGCGCCGGCAGCTTGCCGACCTTGAACAGGGTCGCCGAGGCCAGCACAAAGAAGGCGCGCAGGCGCTTGCCGCCGCCCAGGCTGGAATAGCGCATCGCTTCGAAGACGCGCGCCTCGCCCTCGTCTCCCGACGGCAGCAGGCGCGCCATGGTGCGCTCGACGGTTTCCGCCGCGAACGACAGTGCGGCATCGAACTCGCGGTACGACGACAGAGGCATGGAGGAACGCTCAGCCGAGGTCGGCAGGCTGCGTGGCGACCGACCCGTCGGCGGAGAAGACGATCTTCTCGACCTTCATCTTGGCCTCGGCCAGCCGCTGTTCGCAGTGCCGCTTCAGCAGCGCCCCCCGTTCGTAGGCCGAAATCGCCTCGTCGAGCTTCACCTGGCCGCGTTCGAGCTGCTGGACGATGCCTTCCAGTTCCTTGAGCGCATCCTCGAAAGACAGGGCGGCGATATCCTTGGGCAGCGCGGGTTCCTTAGCCAATTTCGCCTCACGTTCTTTGGGGACTCGAGTCGGGAGCCGGGGGATGGCCGGATCGTAGTCGCCCGCCCCCGAAGGTGCCAGCGCTGTACCGAAAGGTGCGCGCAGCGTCATCATTTTTTGCGGAAAATGACCGATCCCGTGCTCTTTTTCGACCTTTCACAACTTTGGATAAGCAAAGCCCTCCTTTGTGACATGGCCGGTCTGCATGTTCGCACGCCAAAATCGGCGTCTCACGATTGCGACATCGGCACCGCAATGGCACGTTCCGCCCCGCAGAGAAATAAACGGCCATTTACCTAGAGGAGTAAAACGCATGGGCAATGTCAGCCATCTTGTCACACGCACTGCAGCCTTCGAGAGCTCCATCGAGAACGGTCTCGCCGAGGGGACCAGCTCCAAGGACCGCCAGTTCGTTACGGCCCTTGCCCGCGGCCTCGACATCCTCCGCGCCTTCCATGCCGGCGAAGGCATGCTGGGCAACCAGGAGATCGCCCACCGCACCGGCCTGCCGAAGCCGACCGTTGCCCGCCTGACCCACACGCTGACCGAGCTGGGCTACCTCAACTACATCCGCCGCTTCCGGAAGTACGAGCTGGGCGCCTCCGTCCTGGCGCTGGGCTATGCCGCGATTTCGAGCATGGATGTCCGCCGCGCCTCGCGCGCCCCGCTCGAACAGCTCGCGCACGCCCTCAACGCCTCGACCGCGCTGGGCGGCCGCGACCGTCACTCGATGATCTACCTCGAAGCCTGCCGCGGCCCGTCCGTGGTGGCGATCACCCACGATGTCGGCACGCGCGTGCCGATGGCCAGCACGGCGATGGGCCGCGCCTATCTCTTCTCGCTGCCCGACGTCGACCGCAACAAGCAGCTCGACGCCATCCGCCGCCGCTGGCGCGACGACTGGACCAAGGTGAAGGCGGGCCTGGAGCGCTCGTTCAAGGAGCTGGCGGATCGCGGCTTCTGCGTGACCTGGGGCGAGTGGCTGCCCGAGCTGTGCGGCGTCGGTGCGCCGCTGCGCAACTCCGACGGCACGGCGGCCTATGCCGTCAACGCCTCGGCGCCGATCTACCAGATCAGCCGCGACCGTCTCGAAGCCGACTGGGGTCCGCGCCTCGTCAAGATCGCGCGCGATATCCGCACCGGCATGGCCGCGCAGCCGTCGATGGTCTCGCCGCAGGGCCCGGCCGTTCGTCCGGCCATGAGCAACGGCAACGGCCATCACCTGCGGCCGCCGATGTCGGCGATGGCGCGCCGCTAAGGCGCGCCCTCTCCTTCCAGACGCGATCTTCTACAGATGGCAATTCAACGACCGGCCGGTGCACGGCCGGTCGCTCCTTATGAGTTCCGCGGCTTCAATGGCCTGATCGGCCATGAAGTCGTGGCGTGGTGCGCCGGCTTCGTCGAGATGCGCCTCAAGGTGCGGCCGGAACTGTGCAACGCCAACGGCCTGCTGCATGGCGGCGTGCTGATGACCTTGCTGGATTCCGCGAGCGGCTTCGCCTGCACCTTCAACGAGACCGCGACCGCGCGCCGCCTCTCGGTGACGCTGGCTTTCACGACGCAGTTCATCAAGGCGGCCCGCGAGGGCGACGTGCTCACTATCCTCGGTGCGTGGCGTCCCTCGACCAGCCAGAGCACCTTCGCCGCCGAAACCGAGATCTACGACCAGAGCGGCGACCTGATCGCCACCGGCGCCGGCACCTTCCGCTACCTCAAGGGCGAACGCAGCGACGGCACCCTGGCCTTCCTCGACCAGAAGGCGGCGGAGTAGCGCATTCTGTCGTCTCGCGCGGAGTAGTCTCCGCGCCGGAACGCAGCGCAGGATGACAATGTTGCTTAGGACGACAGCCTGTACCGCAGCCACATCGTGCCGCCTTCCAGCACTTCGTGGCTCACGAGCGTCATGCTTTCGATCGGCGCGGGCCCGAGATCGACATCGCCGGAGTTGAACACGATGGGCCCGCCCGTGCTGCCGTCGATCACCGGGCAGATCACGAGGCTCAGTTCGTCGATCAAGCCGGCGCGCAGCAGCGCCCCGTTCGCGCCGCCGCCACCCTCCAGCATGATCCGCTCGATGCCGAGGTCGCGTTTGAGCGTTTCGAGCGCGGCGGCGAGATCGATCTCGCTCTTGCCGGCGAAGATGTAGGACACGCCGTCGGCGCGCAGGCCGGCCAGATGCCGGTCGGGCACCGCCTCCGTCAGGATCACGAGGATGGGGTCGCCGCCGATATCCTTGCGCGCCCACACCGCCTTGCCCTTGCCGTCGAGGAAGATGCCCCAGGCTTTCGCTTCACGCTGCGCAAACCAGTTCTCGCGCGCAAACACCCGGTCGGTCGGCGGATAGTGCGGCTCGAATTCCTGCGCCGTGACCCGGCCGCACAGCCACGAGCCGCCGCCCAGCTGATCGTGCAGGCGCTCGAACAGGTTGGGCACGACATTGGCCTTGGGCCGCCAGCGGCTCCCCCAGATGCGCCCATCGACGCTGCAGACCATGTGGCAGAGAACATAGGGCGTCCGACGCGTCGTCACCGGCACTCTCCTGCGGTGTTTCTTTCCTCACGACGACCGCCTGCCCCGGCGTCGGCAGCTACGCCTGGCGCAGTCCCGAACGCAACTGGTCGACGCTCGTCTGGGCCGCCACGATGCGACTCATCAGGCTGACGCGCCGAAAGACCAGATTGGAATTCTTCGGCTCCGCGTTCACCTTCGACGAGAGATCGTTGAGGTCGTTGCGCAGCTCGTTGAGAGTCTTTTCAAGCTCGGCGAGCTTTCTGTCGTCTCTGATCATGGGCAGCGACGATAGCATGGCAGCCGATGGGCGGGAGGGGCAGCGGGCCGGCCGGAAGCCTTTGATACAAAACAAAGCCGCCACAGCCCTCCTCCCCATTCAAATGGGGAGGTGCCCCTGTCATCAGGGGCGGAGGGGTCATGGCAAGAGGAGCAATATGACCCCTCCGTCGGCGCAAGACCGCCGACACCTCCCCCGATGACGGGGGAGGCAAAGCAATCTGCGCAATTCCTTGGCGCGGATTCACGCGGCGGCGGTGAGGCCGGCGTTGCCGCCGGCGCCGCCCAGCGACCACTTGCGGCGGTGGTTATGGATCGTCCGGCCCTGCAGGCTTTCGATCAGCACGAACTCGTCGACGCGCCACGAGACCGGCGGCACCGGCTGATCGACGAGGATGTTCTCGCGATAGCGCAGCGTCACATGCGGATCGAAGCGCCATCCCTTCACGGCGCGCATGCCGACATGGCGCAGCGCGGCGCAGAGCTTCTGCTGGAACGAGAACAGCGCGTCGCACGGCCGGTCGGCCGTCAGCGCGATCTGCGTGCCGCGCCGGTTGATCGCGCGGTCGAACGAGACCTCGAACGGTGTCCCGCCGACCGAGCCGGCAGCCGTGCAGGCATCGGCGACGGCGCCCGGCGGCGCGTCTCCCAGAGAGCCGAGCGGATACAGGGTGACGTGCAGGCGGCGGACGATGGGGGCAGGCTCGGCGTCGAACAGCCACTCCTCGCACAGCCGGTCGAACAGTGTGGCGGTACGCTGCTGTGCCTCTGCAGACAGGCAGAGGCCGAAGAACCATAGGGGCATGTGCGCATTACGCATACGCTCTCTCCTTGTTCCGGAAAGACGGACAATATTTTCGGCGGGAAGTTCTTGCGGGGGTCGATACCCGCTTACGTCAGGCGAGCGGCAGATGCGCCAGGTGACGGTGCGTCGTGCGGCCCAGCAGGCTGTGCACGAGCACGAACTTGCGCGCCGTCCACACGATCTCGTCGATCGGCTGCAACGGCACGTGCTTGGGGTCCCGCAGCAAGGTCATGTGCGGCGTGAAGCCCGAGACGCCGACGGGACGGCGCAGGCCGGGAATCGTCAGCACCGCCCGCAGGCGGGCGTGCAGCGCTTCGAGGCCGGAGATGCCGTCCTCGCCGCCCAGCACGAACGCGCCGTTGCGGAAGCTCATCGCGTGATCGAAGGCGATGCGGAACGACGGCATCTCGACATAGGCGGCGCGGCGAATCAGCTTGGCGACCAGCTCGTTGGACGGCGGCCAGTAGGCATCGCCGACATGCCACAGGGTGATGTGCAGATGCTCCGGCAGGATCGGCTTGCCGCCGAGCCCGTGCGCCTTGCGCAGGGTCTCGCCCAGGGTCGCGATGCGCACCGCCGTCGCGGGATCGGGCAGGACCGCAAAGAACAGGCGATCGGTCGGCCGTGCAGCAGTCATCTGATCCCCCTACTCTTTGGCTTGATCCGCGGCGTCTCAGACGGTGTCTGCGAGCGGCGGCTTGCTACCGTTTGTTCATGTTATGTTCACGTCCGGGATCAAGGCAAGAGGAATCAAAACACCTTCTGCACGACGCCATATCTAGCGGTCGTCACGCCAGCTTTGCGTAAAGGTAGGTCTCCTGCTGCGCGGGATCGGCGGCCGGCGCGCCGTAGATCTCCCAGTTGAGGCCGGCGAGCGCCAGCTTCTCCGCGGCGCACCACTCGAAGAGCTTCTGCCAGGCGCCGCCCAGCCCCTCGAAGCCGCCCTTCAGCACGAAATGCGCGGCACGGCCGGCCGGCAGTTCCGACGCCACGACATCGCCGAGCGCGGCAAAGCTCTTTGCGACGATCGTGCCCGGCTCCATCGGCAGCACGCCGTCGACCGGCGGCCGCCAGCGCGTGCAGGTGAGCCCGAGCGGACCGACATCGAGCCTGGGCAACGCCTCGTTGATCCTGGCGCGTGCCGACTGGTGCGCCTGCATCAGCTCGTTCATCGGCGCCTCGACCTTCACCACGGCCGTGAGCTGGCGCTCGACCGTCACGATGCTGCATCCGGCTGCCATGCGACCCTCCGTATGTAACCAGTCGGTTAAATATTGGGTGGCATGCCGCCCCCTGTCAACCGCGCAGGACGATGACGCGCACGGCTGCCGGACCTCTATCCGGCAGCGGAGTCGTATTCGGGGAACTGTCGTGAAGCCTAGGCGCCAATGACGGCGCGGGCCTTGGCGCGAACCTCGGCAAGTTCGGCATCGGCGGCCCGCCCTTTGCGGATCGCTCCCCGGGCACGCCAGTCCAGGTTCTTGACCTGATCGGCCAGAGCAACAGCAGGCGGTCGACCCGAAATCGCCACTTCGAACGGATAGCCCTTGATCCTGGTCGTCAAAGGACAACAGACCATGAGGCCGGTCTTCCCGTTATACGACGCCGGACTCAACACCAAGGCCGGCCTGTGACCTGCTTGTTCGTGACCTGCCTGCGGATCGAACTGCAACCAGACGATATCCCCGGCATCGGGTACATATCGCCGGGCCGGCTTCAAAGGAGTTCTTTCCCGACGGGATTACCGAAATCAGCCTCGTCGTGGAGGTTATCCGGTGTGACGCCCGCAAGCAGCTGATCGAGATCGTAACGATCCGGGCGGACGGCCTGAATGATCAGGCGCCCCTCCTCCTCGCGCACCTCGACCTGATCGTCGACGCTGATGTCGGCAGCCTTCATCAGCGCCGCCGGGATACGAAGGGAGGCGCTGTTGCCCCACTTCCTCACTGTAATGCGCATCGGACGCCCCGTATCTACATTGTAGATACATCTGGTCGTCCGGTGCGATCCTGTCAAGGACCCGGAATAGTCGCTTACTTGACGGTGATCTCGGCGCTGCCGATGCCCTTGAACTCGGACTTCGCCTTGCCGGGGCCGGGCAGGAACTGCGGCGGGTGGACCGAGCCGGTCAGCACCGTCTCGCCTTCCTTCAGCATCTTGCCGTTGGCGATCAGGCGGTTGGCGAGCCAGGCGAGCGAGATCAGCGTACCGCCCATAACGTTGGCGCCGGGACCGGCCCCCAGCTCCTTGCCCTCGTGCTCGGAACGGCCCTGCACGGTGGCGAAGTCGAGTCCCTGCCAGTCCTTGATCTCGGTGCCGACGATGCAGGCAGCCTGCAGCACGTCGTCGACGATGCGGCCCGGGCCGCCCAGCTTGCCGACGTCGCCGTAGCGGTTCTCGACCACTTCCATGCCGCAATAGAGGTTGGCGACGTGCGCCTTGATCGTCTCGGCCGTGTAGGGCGCGCTGCCCGCGGGCGCGTCCTTGGCGATGCGCGCCACCATCTCGCATTCGATGCCGGCCTTCAGCGGCCAGCCCTTCTCGAAGACGGTGCCGCTCGGGCGGATGCCGGCTTCGTAGATGCCGGCGAAGGCCGGGCCCGAGAGCTTCAGCGGCTCGTACTGCGCCGGCACGGCGAAGGCGACCTTCCAGCCGGCGCGCTTGCCCCAGCCGATCGCTTCCAGCCGGTCCTGCACGGCGAACTGCACCTTGTAGGCGTCCTGTTCGGACAGATCGGCGGTCGCGGCGGCGAGCCAATCCATCGTCGACCTGGAGCGCCGGCCTTCGGCAATACGGTCGGCGAGTGCGGCGATTTCCTTGGCGTCCACGGCAGCGTCTCCTCTATCGGCGTTCATCGGCCTTAGCGTCGTTGTACTTCGCCGGGGAGGAAGATCAAAGCGGTAGCCGTTCGCGGGGCGATTTTCTGTCGTCCCGAGCGCAGCGAAGGACCTCATCGCCGTCCGCAATCGGTGAGGCAACCGGCATGAGATCCTTCGCTGCGCTCAGGATGACAGAGAGGAGCCCGGCAACAAAAAGGGCGCGTGCGACCTTCGCCGCACGCGCCCTTCCCTTGTTCGTCCGGCTACGCCGCTTTCGCAGCGTGGTAGTTGGCGTAGAAGCCCTGGCCCTTGGCGGCCATGTCGCGCAGCAGCTTCGGCACCTCGAACTGCGGGCCGTACTTCTTGGCGAGCGCATCGCACTCGGCCACGAAGGTCTTGATGCCCACCTGGTCGATCAGGCTGATCGCCCCGCCGGTCTGCGGCGCGAAGCCCAGGCCCATGATCGAGCCGACATCGCCGTCCTGCGGGTTGGTCAGCACGTTCTGCTCAAGGCAGCGCGCGGTGTCGACCGACTGCACGTAGAGCAGGCGCTTCTTGATCTCCTCCTCCTTGGCGCGCTTCTCCTCGCCCTCGCCGTAGAGCAGCTTGGGATCGGCCGGGAAATACTTCGCCAGCTCCGCCCACAGGCGCTTCTTGCCGTCGGCCGGATAGTCGTAGAAGCCCTTGCCGTTCTTGCGGCCGAAGCGCTCCAGCTTCTTCACCATCAGTTCGAGGATGTCCTCGGTGCCCGAGCCCTCGTACTTCTGGCCGGCCGCCTCGGCATCGCGCCGCGTCTGGTCCATGATCTTCCACGAAAGATCGATGGCCACCTCGTCGTTCAGCGACAGCGGGCCCACCGGCATGCCGGCGTAGCGCGCGCAGTTCTCGATCATCGCCGCCGGCACGCCTTCCTTCAGAAGGCGATGGCCTTCGCTGATGAACGCGCCGCAGACGCGGGACGTGAAGAAGCCGCGGCTGTCGTTCACCACGATCGGCGTCTTGCGGATCTTCTGCACGAAGTCCATCGACCGCGCCAAAGTCTCGGGCGAGGTCTTCTTGCCGACGATGATCTCGACCAGCGGCATCTTCTCGACCGGCGAGAAGAAGTGCAGGCCGATGAAGTGGTCCGGCCGCGACGAGGCCTCGGCGAGGCCGGTGATCGGCAAGGTCGAGGTGTTCGACGCGAACACCGCGGTCGCCGGCAGCGCGGCTTCCGCCTTCTTGGTCGCCTCGGCCTTGACCTCGCGGTTCTCGAACACCGCTTCGACCACGAGCTGGCAATCCTTCAACAGGCCGAAGTCCGGCGTCGCCGTGACCTTGGCCAGCAGCGCGTCGCGCCTGGCCTGATCGAGGCGGCCGCGCTTCACCAGCTTGTCGAGTTCGCCCGCGATATGCGCCTTGCCCTTGTCGGCAGCGGCCTGGTCGCGGTCGACCAGCACGATGTCGAGCCCGGCCTGCACCGAGACGGTGGCGATGCCCGCGCCCATCAGGCCCGCGCCCAGCACGCCGATCTTCGTATACTCCTGCTTCGGCACGCCCTTGGGCCGGCGCACCAGCTTGTTGGCTTCCTGCAGGCCGAAGAACAGGGTGCGGATCATGCTCTTGGCGACGGGGTCGCGCAGCAGCGAGACGAAGTAGCGCGTCTCGACCTTGAGCCCGGCATCGATGGGAAGCTGCAGGCCTTCATAGACGCAGCTCAGGATCGCCTTCGGCGCCGGATAGACGCCGTTGGTCTTGCCGCGCACCATGGCGGCGCCGCCGATGAAGGTCTGGACGCCCGGCGGGCTCCACACCTGGCCGCCGGGGAAGCCCGGCGTCTTGAAGCCCTTGCGGTCCCACGGCTGCACGGCGCGGCCGTCGATGGGCTTGGCGCCCTTGCCGGCATATTCCGGCGCGACCTGCTCGGTCGCGGGTGCCGTCAGCCACGCCTTGGCGCGGGCCAGCAGTTCGCCCGGCGGCACGACCTCGTTGACGAGGCCGAGGCCCTTGGCGGCATCGACCGTGAGTTCCTTGCCTTCGAGCAGGATGGGGGCCGCGTTCATCACGCCGATCAGGCGCGGGATGCGCTGCGTGCCGCCGCCGCCCGGCAGCAGGCCGATCTTCACCTCGGGCTGGCCGAGCTTGGTCTTCGGGTTGGCCGCCGCGATGCGGTAGTGCGTGGCGAGGCAGATCTCGAAGCCGCCGCCCAGCGCCGTGCCGTTGATCGCCGCGACGATCGGCTTGCCGCCGGTCTCCTGGCGGCGAAACATCTTCTGCAGCTGGCTGAACTGCTCCATCAGCTTCGACGCGTCGGACGTGTCGAGGGCGAGGATCATTTCGAGATCGGCGCCGGCGATGAAGCTGTCCTTGCCCGAGGTCAGGATGATGCCCTTGACCTTGTCGTCCTTCAGCGCGGTTTCGAGCGCGCCGGCATAGGCCGTCATCGAGCCTTCGTTCAGCACGTTCATGGCGCGGCCGGGCATGTCCCACGTGATGGTGGCGATGCCGTCGCCGTCGACTTTGTAGTTGATCATGGTCGCTGTTCCCTGAAGTCGCTTACACGCGCTCGATGATGGTGGCGGTGCCCATGCCGCCGCCGACGCAGAGCGTGGCGAGGCCGGTCGAAAGGTTGCGGCGCTCCAGCTCGTCGAGGAGCGTGCCCAGGATCATCGCGCCGGTGGCGCCGAGCGGATGGCCCATGGCGATGGCGCCGCCGTTCACGTTGATCTTGTCGTGCGGCATCTTGAGGATCTGCATGTAGCGCAGCACGACCGAGGCGAAGGCCTCGTTCAGTTCGAACAGGTCGATGTCCTTCACCGACATGCCGGCCCGCTTCAGCGCCTTCTCCGACGCCGGCGCCGGGCCGGTCAGCATGATCGCCGGCTCCGAGCCGATGGAGGCGAAGGAGCGGATGCGCGCGCGCGGCTTCAGCCCGGCCTTCTCGCCGAACTCCTTGGTGCCGAGCAGGATCGCGGCGGCGCCGTCGACGATGCCCGAGGAATTGCCGGCGTGGTGGACGTGGACGATCTTCTCGACCTCGGGATAGCGCTGCTGCGCCACCGCGTCGAAGCCCGGCATCATCTCGCCCTGCATCTTGAAGCTGGGCTCAAGTGCGGCCAGCGTCTGCATGGTGGTCTGCGGGCGCATCAGCTCGTCGTGGTTCAGAAGCTCGACGCCGTTCTGGTCCCTCACCGGCACGATCGACTTCTTGAAGTAGCCGGCATCCCACGCCGCCTTGGCGCGCTTCTGCGACTCCACGGCATAGGCGTCGACGTCGTCGCGGCTGATGCCGTACTTGGTGGCGATCAGGTCGGCCGAGACGCCCTGCGGCACGAAGTACATCGGGATCGACACGGCCGGATCGACCGCCCAGGCGCCGCCGTCGGAGCCCATGGGCACGCGGCTCATCGACTCGACGCCGCCGCCAATGGCGGCCTGGCTCTGGCCGGACATGACCTGCGCCGCCGCCATGTTGGTTGCTTCGAGGCCCGAGGCGCAGAAGCGGTTGACCTGCACGCCCGAGACGGTCTCGGCGAAGCCCGCCATCACCGAGGCGGTGCGGGCGATGTCCGCGCCCTGCTCGCCGATCGGCATGACGCAGCCCAGCACGATGTCGTCGACCAGGTGCGTGTCGAGCTTGTTGCGGTCGCGCACCGCCTGCAGGGCGGTGACGGCCAGCCGCACCGGCGTCACCTCGTGCAGCGAGCCATCCTTGCGGCCCTTGCCACGCGGCGTGCGGACGGCGTCGTAGATATATGCGTCGGTCATGGCTTCTCTCCTTTTTCGCTCTCCTCCCCATTCAATGGGAAGGTGCCCCGAAGGGGCGGAGGGGTCGTCCCCTCCAAATCACAAAGTGCGGCCGATCAGCTCTTTCATGATCTCGTTGGTGCCGCCGTAGATCTTCTGCACGCGCGCATCGGCGTAGAGGCGCGCGATGGGGAACTCCCACATGTAGCCGTAGCCGCCGTGGAACTGCAGGCACTCGTCGATCAGCTCGCACTGCAGGTCGGTGGTCCAGTACTTGGCCATCGCCGCGGTGGCGACGTCGAGTTCGCCCTTGAGATGCTTGGCGATGCAATCATCCACGAAGACGCGCGCGATCTTGGCCTTGGTCTTGAGTTCCGCGAGCTTGAAGCGCGTGTTCTGGAAATCGATGATCGCCTTGCCGAAGGCCTTGCGCTCCTTGACGTAGGCCAGCGTGTGTTCGAGCGCGGCTTCCATCGCGGCGACCGCCTGGATGGCGATCACCAGCCGCTCCTGCGGGAGCTGCTGCATGAGCTGGACGAAGCCCATGCCCGCCGCGCCCTCGGGGCCGCCCAGCAGGTGATCGGCCGGCACGCGCACATTGTCGAAGAACAGCTCCGACGTGTCCTGCGCCTTCATGCCGATCTTTTCGAGATTGCGCCCGCGGGTGAAACCCTCGGCGCCGCGTTCGACGACGATCAGCGACGTGCCCTTGGCGCCGAGCTTGGGATCGGTCTTGGCGACGACGATCACCAGGTCGGCGAGCTGGCCGTTGGAGATGAAGGTCTTGGAACCGTTGATGACCCAGTGGTTGCCGTCCATCACGGCGGTGGTCTTGACCGACTGCAGGTCGGAGCCGGTGCCGGGCTCGGTCATGGCGATGGCGGTGACAAGCTCGCCGCTGCACGCCTTGGAGATCCACTTCTTCTTCTGCTCCTCGCTGCCGTAGTGGAGCAGATAGGGAACCACGATGTCGTTGTGCAGCGAGAAGGACGGCCCGGTCGCAAGCGCCCGTCCCTGCTCCTCGATGAGGATGGCGCTGTAGAGGAAGTCCGCGCCCGCGCCGCCATACGCTTCCGGCATGGTCATGCCCAGCAGCCCCTGTTCGCCGGCCTTGCGCCACAGCTCGCGCGGCACGATGCCCTCCTCTTCCCACTTCATGTGGAAGGGCATCACTTCCTTCTCGAAGAACCGCCGGCAGGTGTCGCGGAACATCTGGTGTTCGGGCGTGTAATGGGCGGCCAAAGCAGTCACGGACTCTATCCTCCTGAACTCTATTCGGTGTCCTTCTTGGAGGGACTTTGGGCCGTCATCGGTTCGCGCGCCAGCGTCCGGGATGTAGTTTACCTTTACGTAAACGTCAACCTCGGCAGCTGCCGCCGGCAAGCGTCCGCTCTCGGGGGGCATTCCATCGATCAATTGCGTCGTTTTCACGGGTCGTTCGCCACCGTCGATCCCGGCACGGCGCTGCTTGACCGTCATGTGCTTCTGACTTCAGATGACGCCATGCTCTCGCGGCCTTCCACTCTCTCGCAGCGACGCCGACGCATCCTCGCGGTGCGGCGCGGCGAGCTGAGCGTGCGAACGGGACGGCCGGCAGAAAGGCCAGGGGGACGTTAGGTCCCCGCCCCTTCGTCTGCAGCACACCCGCCACCGCACCCGGTCGGCGGGTTTTTTGCGTTCGTTTTCCGGAGCACAACCATGACAAGCGATCCCCCTCCCGAATCCTCTCTGGAGCTTCGGCCCGCCGAGCCGCACGAGGCGGCGGCCATCGCCGGCATCGTGCGCGCCGCCTATGCGCGGTGGGTGCCGGCGATCGGCCGCGAGCCGCTGCCGATGCGCGTCGACTACGACAAGGCGCTGACGGAGCATCGCTTCGATGTCGTTGCCGATGGAGACCGGATCGTCGGCGTGATCGAGACGATGCAGCGCGACGATCATATCTGGATCGAGAATGTCGCCGTCGCGCCGGACGCGCAGGGAAGCGGCATCGGGCGGCGCCTGCTCGACCATGCCGAACGGCTCGCCCGTGCCGCCGGCTGTTTCGAGGCCCGGCTCCTGACCAATGCCGCCTTCGCCGCCAACGTCGCGCTCTATCGCCGCCTCGGCTACGCCGTGGACCGCGAAGAAGAATTCCTGAACGGCATCACCGTCTACATGAGCAAGCGCCTGTCGCCCTTCCCGGGCTCTTGACCCGACGCTTCGGCGTCTTGTTGCGCAGCTGCAGGCCCACCTCGCGATACATCGACAGGTCTTCTTGCGGTTGAGCTGCCAACCCTCGCGGCGCGGCAACACGTACACGCGCCGACAGTCATAGCGCACGGTGTGCAATGGATGACGAACGTCGTTTTGAAAGCGGCAAGCTCGTCTTGTTCTCGAAGCGGCATTCGACGCCCGGCACTTCATGAGCGCGTGGGCGTGTGTTACGAGTTGGCAAATGTGTTGGGGGGAGAGGTGCGGTACATGTCATCCGTCAAACTGGTCGTGCTTGCAATTGTACTTGTCGCATCGTCGTCGATGGCACGGGCGGAGGCGTGGTATGCGCAGATGGAGCGGTCGGAGAGTTCGCCACCGCAGTGCCCCGACGTAAACCTCGTCTTCGAGATGTCCGTTGAGGGCAGCCAGTTCTCGGGCAAACTCAAGACCGCCGTTCAGGACTACGATTTTTCCAGCCCGATCGCGTCTAGCGGCGAGGTTTCGGCGAGCTTCGACATCAAGGGACTGGGCACCACCATTGTCTCAGGCAACGCCATGAGCAAGGCGCTGCAGATGACGAGTTCCGGAACGCGCACCCGCGGGTGCGTGTTCC
>WBZX01002131.1_pt1 | contig 13874 bp, 12 predicted proteins | sample 5204211 | NCBI WGS metagenome assembly WBZX01 (sample SAMN12344362, study PRJNA552823) | activated sludge metagenome | biome: Activated sludge suspended growth; feature: Nitrification reactor; material: Wastewater; isolation source: activated sludge from nitrification reactor of wastewater...
TGCAGGGCGTCCAGGCGCCAGTCGCCGACGGCGGCGCGGATCAGCCGCAGGGTGGGAAAGCCGGTCTTCGCGGTCATGCGGCGCACCTGGCGGTTCTTGCCTTCGGCGATGACGAGCTCGATCCAGCTTGTGGGGATGTTTGCACGGAAGCGGATCGGCGGCGTGCGCGGCCACAGGCCGGCGGGTTCGTCCATGCAGCGGACCTGCGCGGGCCGGGTGACGAAGTCGCCGAGATCGACGCCACGGCGCAGGGGTTCGAGGTCGGCGTCCGTAGGCGCGCCTTCGACCTGTGCCCAGTAGGTTTTGGGCAATTTGTGGCGCGGATCGGCGATGCGGCTCTGGAGTTTTCCGTCATCGGTTAAAATCAGCAGGCCTTCGCTGTCCGCATCCAGGCGTCCGGCTGCGTAGACACCCGACAGCGGAAGGACATCCCGCAAACCCTGCCAGCGGCCTTCGGGCGTGAACTGGGAGAGCACGCCGTAGGGTTTGTTGAATAGAACAAGACGCGACATTCGGTGGGGGGCAAAACCCGCATTTTATTCGTTTCGAGACCAACCATGAGCAAGCACATCCAGATTCCCGCCCACGGCCAGAAAATCACCGTCAACGCCGACAACACGCTCAACGTGCCGGATACCCCCATCATTCCCTTCATCGAGGGCGACGGCACCGGCGTCGACATCACCCCGGCCATGAAGAAGGTCGTCGATGCCGCCGTGGCCAAGGCCTATGGCGGCAAACGAGCCATCGCTTGGATGGAAGTCTACGCCGGCGAAAAGGCGGTCAAGGTCTACGGCGGCGACCAGTGGCTGCCGGAGGAGACCGTGCAGGCGGTCAAGGACTACGTGATCTCGATCAAGGGCCCGCTCACCACCCCGACCTCGGGCGGCATCCGCTCGCTCAACGTCGCGCTGCGCCAGATGCTCGACCTCTACGTCTGCCTGCGTCCGGTGCGCTACTTCACCGGCGTGCCCAGCCCGGTGAAGGAACCGGAGAAGGTCGACATGGTGATCTTCCGCGAGAACACCGAAGACATCTACGCGGGTGTCGAGTGGGAAGCCGGCAGCGCCGAAGTGAAGAAGGTGATCGAATTCCTGCAGAAGGAAATGGGTGTCAGGAAGATCCGCTTCCCCGAAACCTCGGCCATCGGCATCAAGCCCGTGTCGGTCGAAGGCTCGGAACGGCTCATCCGGAAAGCCATCCAGTACGCGATCGACAACAAGCGCAAGTCGGTGACGCTGGTGCACAAGGGCAACATCATGAAGTTCACCGAGGGCGGCTTCAAGAAGTGGGGCTACGAGCTCGCCGCACGCGAATTCGGCGCCAAGCTGATCGGCGAAGGGCCGTGGATGGAGCTGCCGAACGGCATCGTCATCAAGGACGTCATCGCCGACGCCTTCCTGCAGCAGATCCTGCTGCGTCCCGCCGAGTACGACGTGATCGCCACGCTGAACCTCAACGGCGACTACATCTCCGACGCGCTGGCGGCGGAAGTCGGCGGCATCGGCATCGCGCCCGGCGCGAATCTCTCGGACACCGTGGCGATGTTCGAGGCGACGCACGGCACCGCGCCCAAGTACGCCGGCAAGGACTACGTGAACCCGGGTTCGATCATCCTGTCGGCCGAGATGATGTTGCGCCACCTGGGCTGGACCGAGGCCGCCGACTGCATCGTCGCCAGCATGGAAAAGGCGATCCAGGCGAAGACCGTGACCTACGACTTCGCCCGCCTGATGGAGGGTGCGACCGAGGTGAAGTGCTCGGCGTTCGCCGAGGCGATGATCGCAAAAATGTAAGCCGCCTTTGCCGGGTCGGAAAAGGGAGCCATGCGCTCCCTTTTTTCTTGCCGGCTCAGGCGGCTTCGTTGCGATTGAGTGCGGACAGGCCACCGGCCATGCGGATCAGCAGGTAGATCGGCGGTGCCGCCAGGGCGGCCAGGAGCAGCAGGCCGAGCGTCATGGCCGTGCTTTCGGACAGACTGCCTGCGCCTACCAGGACGCCCAGCAGATAGGGGGTTCCCGACAGGAAGCTGAGCATCAGCACGACCAGGCCGAGCGCCAGCAGTGCAATCAGGAATGAATGCAGTTGTCGCCGGAAATGTGACTCCAGCCAGGTGCCGCGGGCGTGTCCGCGGCGTGCCAGGTTGAGCACGAGCGCGACCAGCAGGAGCGGCGGCACAAGGCAGCCGGCAATGAAAAGGACATAGCCGGCCTTGGCGAACAGGCGGGTGATGGGAAGCGCCTGTGCGGGCGTTGCAGCGGGCGAGGACGTCATGCAGGTCATGCTCCGGAGGGACGGGTTCCAGGGATGGGGCTGCCTGGAACAGCCAAACAAAAGCCTCGCCGAAGCGAGGCTTTTGCGGGCGTTACGACCGATCAACCTTGCGGCTGGATGTTCGAGGCCTGTTTGCCCTTGGGGCCCTGGCTGACTTCGAACGTCACTTTCTGGCCTTCCTTCAGGGTCTTGAAGCCGCTCGACTGGATGGCCGAGAAGTGCGCGAACACATCCTCGCCGCCGTCATCGGGGGTGATGAAACCGAACCCCTTGGCATCGCTGAACCATTTGACAGTACCTGTTGCCATTGAACTCCCTCCTTTGGCATTGACGAACACAACCGCGATTTGCACGAATGCGCCAGCGGATGACTGGACGGCTGAAATTGTTGTATGCCGTCGGTCTGATTCAAGCGCACTACCCGGTCATGCCCCTGCGGTATTGCCAAACCTGTACGGTTCTTGAAACCAAACTCTCGGCTTTTTACTCCCGCCCATGAATTTTTACAAGTGCACAGCCTCAAAAATCAAGGGCCTGGACTAGACTGCGTACCATTTCAACGACGCGGGGGCGGCAATGCGGAATAGCGTTCTGATCGGCATGGTGGCGGGAATGCTGTTTTCGGCGGGCACATGGGCCGACACCGCACAGCAGGAGCGGATGAAATCCTGTAACGCGGAAGCCGGCCAGAAGAAACTCGCGGGCGATGCGCGCAAGGATTTCATGAAATCCTGCCTGTCCGGATCGACGGCCAAGAACAGCAGCTCGCAGCAGCGCATGAAGGACTGCAATGCCGAGGCCTCGACCAAGTCCCTGAAGGGCGACGCCCGCAAGGATTTCATGAAGGGCTGCCTGTCCACCAAGTAAGCCGCGTATCTGGGTGTACGACACGGGCTCCTGCGGGAGCCCGTGTCGTTTCGACCTGCGTTAGGATGCGCGGATGCGGCCGGACTGGGACATCTTCTGCAACGTCATCGACAACTACGGCGATATCGGCGTCGCCTGGCGGCTGGCGCGCACGCTGGCCAGCGAGCACCGCGGCCGCGTGCGGCTCTGGGTGGACGACCTGGCCGCATTCCGGCGCATCTGGCCGGCCATCGATGCGCAGGCAGCCGAACAGGTCTGCGCGGGGGTCACGATCCGCGCCTGGGCGCAGGCTTTCCCTCCGGCGGAGCCCGCGCGTGCCGTGATCGAGGCCTTTGGCTGCGCTCTGCCGGAACCCTATCTGCAGGCGATGGCGGCGGCGTCGCCCGCCCCGGCCTGGCTCAATCTGGAATACCTGAGTGCGGAACCCTGGGTGGCGGCGCACCACGGCTTGCCGTCGCCCCATCCGCGATTGCCGCTGACCAAATATTTTTTCTTCCCCGGTTTCACGCCCGCAACCGGCGGCCTGTTGCGCGAACCCGACTACGAGACGCGGCGGGCCGCCTTCGATGCCGGGGCGTACCGGGCTGCATTGGGGCTGGCGTCGGGACAGCCGCAAGACCTCTGCGTGTCGCTGTTCGCCTACGAGAATCCCGGCCTGCCGGCGCTGCTGGAGGCCTGGGCGGGCGGGCCGCAGCCCGTGCGCTGCCTGGTGCCAGAAGGCCGCAGCCTGCCGCAGCTCGCAGCCTGGCTGGGCGAGGCGGAACCGGCGGTGGGAACACGCCGGCGGCGCGGTGCGCTCGAGATCCTCGTGTTGCCGTTCACCGACCAGGAGCGCTACGACCATCTGCTGTGGGCCTGCGATCTCAATTTCGTGCGGGGCGAGGATTCCTGCGTGCGGGCGCAGTGGGCGGCGCACCCGATGGTGTGGCAGGCCTACCCGCAGGCCGATGCGGCCCATCTGGACAAGCTCGAGGCCCTGCGGTCCCTGTATTTGCTCGACGCGCCGGGTGACGTGGCGCAGGCAGTCACCGGTTTGTGGCAGTACTGGAACGGGATGCCCGGCGCGCCGGACGCGCGGCGGGCCTGGGCAGACTGGCTGGCGGTTCGGGACGGCATCGCCGCGCATGCCGGAGCCTGGCCGGCGCGACTGGCAGGGGCCGGAAAACTCACCGAAAAGCTGGCGGAATTCGTCGAAAGCAAGTTAAAATAGCGAGTTATCTCAACCTCTTAGCGCTCCTAGTAGCAGGACATACGCCATGAAAACCGCAATGGAACTCCGCGCCGGCAACGTCGTGATGATCGGCAAAGACCCGATGGTGGTGCAGAAAGCCGAATTCTCGAAATCCGGCCGCAACGCCTCCGTCGTCAAGATGAAACTGAAGAACCTGCTCACCGGCGCCGGGGCCGAATCGGTCTACCGCGCCGACGACAAGTTCGACACCGTGACGCTGGACCGCAAGGATTGCACCTATTCCTACTTCGCCGATCCGCTGTATGTGTTCATGGACGCCGAGTACAACCAGTACGAAGTCGAGGGCGACAACCTCGGCGACGCGCTGAACTACCTCGACGACGGCATGCCGGTCGAAGTGGTGTTCTACGAGGGCAAGGCGATCTCGGTCGAGATGCCGACCACGGTCGTGCGTGAAGTCGAGTACACCGAGCCCGCCGTGCGCGGCGACACCTCGGGCAAGGTCATGAAGCCGGCCCGCATCAAGCCCACCGGCTTCGAACTGCCGGTCGCGGCCTTCGTCGAAATCGGCGACATGATCGAGATCGATACCCGTACCAATGAATTCAAGCGCCGCGCCAACTGATTCCGGCGGACCACGCAAGAAAGGCAGCTTCGGCTGCCTTTTTTGTTTCCGTGCGGTCGGCTTGCTGCTGCATGGGCGGCGTTAAAATGCGAATCTGATCTCGCCTGTCCAGCCATGTCCGATCCGCGCTTCGTCCACCTGCGTCTGCATTCCGAGTTCTCGGTCACCGATGGACTGGTGCGGCTCGACGACGCGGTGGCGGCCGCGAAGGCGGCCGGGATGCCGGCGCTGGCGCTCACCGACCTGTCGAATACCTTCGGCTGGGTGAAGTTCTACCGTGCGGCGCGCGGCCAGGGCGTGAAGCCTCTCTTCGGCTGCGACGTCTGGGTGAGCAATCCGGCCGACCGTGCGCGCCCGTCGCGGCTGCTGCTGCTGGTGCAGCACGCGGCCGGCTACCGGCGCCTGTGCGAACTGCTGGCGCGCGCCTTCCAGGAAAACCTGCATCGCGGTCACGCCGAAATCGATCCGGCCTGGCTGGCGGAGGACAGCGGCGGGCTGATCGCCCTGTCGGGCGGATCGCTTGGCAGCGTCGCGCAGGCCCTGCTCGACGACAAGCCCGAGGTCGCCCGGCGCGAAGCGGCGCAGTGGGCCGCCTGTTTCCCCGGCCGCTATTACCTCGAATTGCAGCGCTACGGACAGCCGCACGCCGAACGCCTGATCGACGGTCTGCTCGACATCGGCGATACACTGAACCTGCCGAGCGTGGCGACGCATCCGATCCAGTTCCTGGCGGCGGACGATTTCCAGGCGCACGAGGCGCGCGTGTGCATCGCCGAAGGCATGATGCTGGGCGATCCGCGACGTCCCCGGACGTTTACCGCCGAGCAGTACCTGAAATCGCCCGAGGAAATGGCGACGCTCTTCGCCGACCTCCCCGATGCGCTCGCCAACAGCGTGGAAATCGCCAGGCGCTGCAGCCTGGAACTCACGCTCGGCAAGAGCCGCCTGCCGGACTTTCCCACGCCGGCCGGCATGAGCCTCGACGATTACATCCGGCAGCGCGCCTACGAAGGCCTGGACACGCGCCTGGCGCAGCTCTACGCCGATGCGGAAGCGCGCGCGGCGAAGCGCCCGCAGTATGTCGAGCGGCTCGAATTCGAGCTCGGCACCATCGTGCAGATGGGCTTTCCCGGCTACTTCCTGATCGTGGCGGATTTCATCAACTGGGCCAAGCTGAACGACGTGCCGGTGGGACCGGGACGCGGTTCGGGCGCAGGATCGCTGGTGGCCTACGCGCTCGGCATCACCGACCTCGATCCGCTCGCCTACGATCTGCTGTTCGAACGCTTCCTCAACCCGGAACGGGTGTCGATGCCCGACTTCGACGTCGACTTCTGCCAGGACAAGCGCGAACGCGTGATCCAGTACGTCAAGGACAAGTACGGCCACGGCGCGGTGTCGCAGATCGCCACCTTCGGCACGCTGGGGTCCAAGTCGGTGATCCGCGACGTCGGGCGCGTGCTCGACATGCCCTACAACTACTGTGACAAGCTCTCCAAGCTGGTGCCGATCGAGGGCGTGAAGCCGGTGTCGCTGGCGAAGGCGCTGGACCTGGAGCCGCAGCTGAAGGAGCGCTACGACGCCGAGGAGGAGGTGCGGGAACTGTTCGGACTGGCCGGAAAGCTGGAGGAACTGACGCGCAACGTCGGCATGCACGCCGGCGGCGTGCTGATCGCGCCGGGCAAGCTCACCGATTTCTGCCCGCTCTACCGCGCCGAAGGTTCGGACGCGGTGGTGTCGCAGTACGACAAGGACGACGTCGAGGCGGTCGGCCTGGTGAAGTTCGACTTCCTCGGCCTGCGCACGCTGACCATCCTCGCCGAGGCCGTGCGCTTCGTGCGCCGTCATCCGGGCATGGAGGACTTCCGACTCGAGGACCTGCGGCTCGACGATCCTGCGGTCTACCGGCTGTTCGCCGAAGGCAACACCACCGCCGTGTTCCAGTCCGAATCGCGCTCGGCGAAGGACCTGGAGAAGAAGCTCAAGGGCGACTGCTTCGAGGACATCATCGCGCTGATGGCGCTGAACCGGCCGGGCCCGCTGGGTTCGGGCATGGTCGACGATTTCATCGCGCGCAAGCAGGGCAAGCAGAAGCCCGAGTACTTCCACCCCGATCTGGAACCCGTGCTGAAATCGACCTACGGCATCATCGTCTACCAGGAGCAGGTGATGCTGGTGGCGCAGATCCTGGCAGGCTATTCGCTCGGCGGTGCCGACCTGCTGCGCCGCGCGATGGGCAAGAAGAAGGCCGAGGAAATGGCCAAGCAGCGCGAGATCTTCCTCGCCGGCGCGAAGGCGCGCGGCGTCGACGATGCGCTCGCCGGCCGCCTGTTCGACCTGATGGAGAAATTCGCCGAGTACGGCTTCAACAAGTCGCACTCGGCGGCCTACGCGCTGGTGGCCTATCACACGGCCTGGCTCAAGGCGTATTACCCGGCGGAATTCATGGCGGCGACGATGTCGTCGGAACTGTCGGATACCGACAAGGTGCGCGTCTTCATCGAGGACTGCGTTGCCAACGGCCTGACGATCCTGCCGCCCGACATCAACCGCTCGCTGCATCGCTTCGAACCCGTGTCGAAGACCGAGATCCGCTACGGGCTGGGGGCGATCAAGGGTACGGGCGAAGCGGCGATCAATGCCATCGTCGCCGAGCGCGAGGCGAACGGCCCTTACCGCGGCCTGTTCGACCTCACGCGGCGCGTGGACAAGCGCTATCTCAACCGGCGCGTGCTCGAGGCCCTGGTCAAGGGCGGCGCCTTCGACGGCATCAACGACCATCGCGCCAGCCTGCTGGCCTCGGTCGGCGTGGCGCTGGAATCGGCAGACCGGGCGGCGCGCTGCGGCGGCCAGGCAGGCCTGTTCGGCGAAGCGGAGACGGTGGACGAAACCCTGGTCGACGTCCCGCGCTGGGCGGAACCGGAGCAGCTGCTACAGGAAAAGTCCGCGATCGGCTTCTACCTCAGCGGCCATCCCTTCACTGCCTACGAAGCGGAGGTCGCGTCCTTCGCCAAGCGGCGCCTGGCGGGCCTGGAGCCGGCGCGCGAGCCCACCATCCTGGCCGGCGTGGCGGTCTCCCTGCGCACCCAGATGACGCGCCGCGGCAAGATGCTGATCCTGCTGCTCGACGACGCCAGCGCCCAGGTCGAGGTGGTGATCTTCAACGAACTCTACGAACAGCACCGTCACCTGCTGAAGGAGGATGCGCTGTTGATCATCGAGGGCAAGGTCAACCGCGACGACTATTCCGGCGGAGTCAGGATCACCGCTGACCGCATCCACGACCTGGCCGGTGCCCGGACGCGCTTTGCGCAGGGCCTGCAACTGGCCTGCAACGGCGACTCCAGTGGCCGCAAACTGGCCGAGCTGCTGTCGCCCTATGCTCAGGAGGACGGGGGCTGTCCGGTGTGGGTGGACTATCGCAATCCGCAGGCGCAATGCCGGGTGCGACTGGGTGAGGCCTGGCGGGTCCGGCTTGACGACCGCCTGCTGGAAGCCCTCGCAGCCTGGCTGAAACCGGGGGCAGTCCAAGTCCTGTATTGAGGGAACGGCCTTAAATCAGCCGCATACCAGGCCGGTGTCGGGTGACTGTGGCGTGGCTGACACGAAAATACCAATTCATGCCTTTTTGGCAACACTCTGGTTGACAGGCGTAATCTAATATTAGAAAATTCTAATAACACTGATGCGCTGCAATGGTGGTCAGTGTTGTCTCCTCCAATCCTCCTCCTTTGGTGGATACTCCGCCCGGCTCGGTGAGCCGGGCATTTTTTTGCCCGCGATTCAGGCAGGCGGCGTCGGGCGCTTCTCGAAACCGGCGAACTGTCCTGCGGCTTCCTCGATGTCGATGTGTTCCACCCTGGCGAGCGGCGGGCCGTTGCGCGACCACGCGATCAGCCGTTCGACCGCCGCCACGTCGCCCTGGACGAGCGCTTCGACACCCCCATCCGGCAGATTGCGCACCCAGCCGGCGACGCCGAGGCGTTCGGCCTCGCGCCGCATCGATTCGCGGAACCACACGCCCTGCACGCGGCCGCGTATGCGCAGACGCAGGGTGTGCATCGCTTATTTCACTTTCATGCCGGGTTGCGCGCCGCTGTCGGGCGACAGGATGAAGAGGCCGGGGCTGTCGCCGGAGGCGGCGAGGACCATGCCCTCGCTCATGCCGAACTTCATCTTGCGCGGCGCGAGGTTGGCGACCATGACGGTGAGCCGGCCGACCAGGCTTTCCGGCGCATAGGCCGACTTGATGCCGGCGAAGACCTGGCGGGTGCCGAGCGGACCGAGATCGAGCGTCAGGCGCAGCAGCTTGTCGGCGCCCTCGACGTGTTCGGCGCTGGCGATGCGCGCGATGCGCAGGTCGACCCTGGCGAAGTCGTCGATGCTGATCGTGTCGGTCGCGGCGGCGACGGGCTGCGCGGCGTGCGCCTGCGCCTCGGCATGACGGACGGGCGCCGGTGCCGGCGTGGGTTCTAGGTTCTGCTTGTTGGCGTCGATCATGGCGTCGATGGACTTGGGGTCGATACGGGTCATCAGGTGGGTGTAGGGGTTGATGCGCTGGCGGACGAACAGGGCCTGCGCATCGTCCCAGCACAGCGGGGGTATGGCGAGGAAAGCCTCGACCTGTTCGGCGAGTTGCGGCAGCACCGGTTTCAGATACAGGGTCAGCAGGCGGAACAGGTTGAGCGACACCGTGCAGACTTCGTGCAGGCGATAGACGGCCTCGGGCTGCTTCGCCAGTTCCCAGGGCTTCTCGTCGGCGACGTACTGGTTGGCGCGGTCGGCCAGGGCCATGATCTCGCGCAGCGCCTTGGCGTAGTCGCGCGCCTCGTAATGATCCGCAATGGACGCGGCGGCGGCCTGGAATTCGCCCACCAGTTCGATGTTGGCGATGCCTTCGGCGAGCCGGCCTTCGAAATTCTTGTGGATGAAGCCGGCGGTGCGGCTGGCGATGTTGATGAACTTGCCGACCAGGTCGGAATTCACGCGCGCGACAAAGTCCTCGAGGTTGAGGTCGATGTCTTCCATCGAACCATTGAGCTTGGCCGCGTAGTAGTAACGCAGCCATTCCGGGTTGAGGCCCTGCTCGAGGTAGCTTGCCGCGGTGATGAAGGTGCCGCGCGACTTCGACATCTTCTGGCCGTTCACCGTGAGGAAACCGTGCGCATATACGGCGGTCGGCAGGCGGTGGCCGGAGAACTTCAGCATCGCCGGCCAGAACAGGGCATGGAAATAGAGGATGTCCTTGCCGATGAAATGCACCAGTTCGGTCCCGGCATCCGGACTCCACCAGGCGTCGAAGTCGAGGCCTGTATCGGCGGCGTATCTTGCGAAGCTCGCCATGTAGCCGACCGGCGCGTCGAGCCAGACGTAGAAATACTTGCCGGGCGCACCGGGAATCTCGAAACCGAAATAGGGCGCGTCGCGGCTGATGTCCCAGTTTGCGAGACCGGACGCGAACCATTCCTGCATCTTGTTGGCGGCCTCGGGCTGCAGCGTGCCGGAGGTGGTCCAGTCGCGCAGGAAGGCTTCACAATCGCCGAGCTTGAAGAAGTAGTGTTCGGAATCCTTGTGCACGGGCGTAGCGCCCGACACGGCCGACACCGGGTTCTTCAGTTCGGTCGGGCTGTAGGTCGCGCCGCAGACTTCGCAGTTGTCGCCGTACTGGTCCGCGGCGCCGCACTTCGGGCATTCGCCCTTGATGAAACGGTCCGGCAGGAAGAGATTCTTCACCGGGTCGTACAGCTGGGCGATCGTCTTGACCTCGATCAGCCCGGCATCCTTCAGGGCGAGATAGATCTTCGAGGCGAGCGTGCGGTTTTCTTCCGAGTGCGTCGAGTAGTAGTGGTCGAAGCCGATGTGGAAGCCGGCAAAGTCGCGCGTGTGTTCGTCCCATACGCGTCCGATCAGGGTCTCAGGCGTGATGCCTTCCTTCTCGGCGCGCAGCATGATCGCCGTGCCGTGGGTGTCGTCCGCGCACATGTAGCGGCAGTCGTGGCCGCGCATCTTCTGGAAGCGCACCCAGATGTCGGTCTGGATGTATTCGACGAGGTGGCCGAGGTGGATGCTGCCGTTGGCGTAGGGCAGGGCGGAGGTGACGAGGATCTGGCGAGGCATGGCGGGCCGTGGCGCGAAAAGCCGCCATTTTACCCGCGCCCAGCCCTAAAAGCGCGAGCCCGGCTGTTTCAGGAATTCGACTTCGTCCGGCGTGGACGGGCGCCCCAGGATCGCGTTGCGGTGCGGAAAGCGACCGAAGCGCGCGACGACGTCGCGGTGCCGCCTCGCGTAGTCGAGGAAGCTCGCGAACAGGTCGGCTTCCCCGGCGACGGCTTCGCGATGCAGCGCGTCGTAGAGCGCAACCGACTGTTCCTGCATGGCCAGCGATTCGGCGTGTTCCAGCGGAAGATAGAGGAAGACGCGTTCGATCGGGCTCAGCCGGCGATCCTCGCCTTCGGCCAGGGCGTCGAGCGCGAGGCCGAGCGCCTGCTCATCCGTGGCGAAGGCAAAGGGCTGGTCGCGGTGGATGTGATGCGGGAACTGGTCGAACACGATGATCAGGGCAAGCCGGCCGTGCGGCGTCTTCGTCCAGTGTCCGAGCAGCCCGGCGCGTGCCGCGACCAGGGTTTCGCCGAAGCGATCGGCCACGGCCCGGTCGTTCTCAGGGGATTTGCCGAACCACAGCTTGCCCTGGCGCGTGGCCACCTCGAGGTTGCCGGCCCTGGGGCCGAACCAGAATTCGAGGACGTGTTCCGGCTGCGTGTTCATGCCGCCGCGCTCAGAACGCGTCGTCGGGCAGGTCGTTGTGCGAACCGTCACAGAAGGGCGGGGTCTTGGTGTGCTTGCAGTTGCACAGCCAGACGGTCTGCTTTTCCTCGATGACGAAGGCCTGCGGCTCGATGCCCGTTCCTTCGTGCGAGCCGTCGCAGAAAGGTTGCGTCATGGAACGTCCGCAGGCGCACCACCAGTATTCGCCGGGTTCGAGCTCGAGTTCGGCGGGGGTGCGATCGTAGACAACGGGTTCGGACATCGGTGACTCCTGGTGGCAAAGCGCCCATTCTAGTCGAACGGGCGCAGGCAAGACCGCACGGCCCACAGGGGCGATCAGCCGTTCAGGTGCCGCCGCCGAGCGCCTTGTAGAGGGCGACGCGCGCGCTCAGCGCCTGCAGGCGCGCGGCGACGACGGCCTGCTGCGCGCCGAAGGCATCGCGGCTGGCGTCGAGCACCTCGAGATAGCTCGCAATGCCGGCCCGTTCGCGCGCCTGCACGCGCTCGAGCCGTGCTTCCTGCGTGCGCAGGTTGGCTTCCTGCGCCTGCACCTGCTTGCCGTAGTTGGCGCGGGCGGCCAGCGCGTCGGCCACTTCGCGGAAGGCCTGCTGGACCGTCTTTTCGTATTCCGCGACGGCCTGGACCTTGCGTGCCTCGGCCACTTCGAGATTGGCCTGGGTGCGACCGGCATCGAACAGCGGCAGCGACAGCACCGGCTGGAACAGCCAGGCGGCGCTGCCGCCGCCGAACAGGCCCGACAGCGCGCTGCTCGCGGTGCCGAATTCGCCGGTCAGCGCGATGCGCGGGAAAAACGCGGCGCGGGCGGCGCCGATGCTGGCGTTGGTGGCGATCAGGCGCTGTTCGGCGGCACGCACGTCGGGGCGCCGCAGCAGGACGTCAGACGGCAGGCCCGGTGTCAGCTCGGAAAGTGGGGGCAGGTTCGATATCGCCGGCGCCGGCGGCATGGCGTCGACGGTGCCGACGAGCAGGCGCAGCGCGTTTTCGGTCTGCGCGCGCTGGCGCGCCAGATCGCTCGCCTGCACGCGTACCGTCTCGACCAGGCTCTCGGCGGCGAGCACGTCGAGATCGTTCGCCAGTCCGATCTCGGCGCGCTTGCGTATGAGAGCGAGGCTTTCCGTGCGCGTCCTCAGCGTGTCGTCGGCAAGCCGGGACTGTTCGCTCAGCGCGGCGAGCTGGTACCAGGTGCTGGCGACGTCGCCGATGAGGCTGACGCGGAAGCTGCGGGCCGCTTCGTCGCTGGCCAGGTACTGCGCCCGGGCGGCTTCGCCCAGTGCCGCCACGCGGCCCCAGAAATCGAGTTCGAAGGCGGTGACGCCGAGGTTCACGTCGTAACGGCTGCTGGTGACCGCCGCGCCGCTGCTGTTCAGGTCGGCGGGCGTGCGGCTGCGGCTGCCGGACGCGCCGGCAGACAGGGTGGGAAACCGGTCCGCGCGCGCGACGCCCGCCAGCGCGCGCGCTTGTTCGACCTGCGCCAGCGCGACGCGGAGGTCGCGGTTGTTGGCGAGCGCCGCGTCGATCAGCGCATGCAGCGTCGGGTCGCCGAAATAGTCCTGCCAGCCGGGCAGTGTCGCCGCATCCGGCGGCAGGCCCGGGGCGGCCGGCGCCGCGGTGGTCCCGAAACTGGACGGGACCGGCGCTGTCGGCCTTTCGTAGCCTGGAATCAGCGAGCAGCCGGCGAGCAGGGCGGCGGCCAGCGTGGCGACGCCGAGCGCCTGCGGCCTGCCGGTCGGGAATGTGCGTTCAGTCATGCTTTGGTTCCTCTCGACGCCGGGTGGGAAACAGCTTGCGGATCACCACGAAAAACACCGGCACGAAGAAAATGGCGAGTACGGTGGCCGCGATCATGCCGCCGACCACCCCGGTGCCGACCGCGTGGCGGCTGGCCGCACCGGCACCTGTGGAGATGGCGAGCGGCAGCACGCCGAGGATGAAGGCGAAACTGGTCATCAGGATCGGCCGCAGGCGCAGGCGGCAGGCCTCCAGCGTGGCGGCCACGAGGTCCATCCCCTCGTCGTGCAGCTGGCGCGCGAACTCGATGATGAGGATGGCGTTCTTCGCCGACAGGCCGATGATGGCGATCAGGCCGACCTTGAAGAACACGTCGTTCGGCAGCCCGCGCAGGTACACCGC
>WBZX01002132.1_pt1 | contig 13868 bp, 14 predicted proteins | sample 5204211 | NCBI WGS metagenome assembly WBZX01 (sample SAMN12344362, study PRJNA552823) | activated sludge metagenome | biome: Activated sludge suspended growth; feature: Nitrification reactor; material: Wastewater; isolation source: activated sludge from nitrification reactor of wastewater...
CTGGCTGATTCAGGACGAAAGCGGCCAGCCTCTCACCTACTGGATGCTGAGGAATCGGTTTGACGAAGCCAAGGAAGCCGCGGGGGCGACTTTTCAGTTTCGCGATATTCGGGCCAAGGCTGCTACGGATACGGGCGACCTCGGGCACGCTCAGAAACTGCTTGGGCATGCTAACCGGGACATGACTGAGCACTACACGCGCAGCCGGAGGGGAGAGAAGGTTAAGCCGCTGCGGTGAAGAGGTGAATTCGACCTATACCGACCTGATGACATTAGCGAGGCCGATGTCCGGCTCTCGCCCATTCGAAGCTTCACAAAGGGTGCCCATCTCAGCCGCGATGCAATGGAATAAGGCAAGGATATTCCAAAGCTTCAAGCGAAATCACTTCGCCACAATCAACACCACAGATTTTTCACGCAGGGCGACGATATTCGACATTTCGAGCTTAACCCTTTGTACTGTTCCAGATAGCAGATCAACCTTAGCGGCACGCAGCAGCGGCAAAATATAGTCCACTTTTACCGCATAATTCACGTTTTGCGGCAGCGTCCCGGATGCTTTAAGGGCGGCCACTTGATTGAGAGTCGCACTAACCACACCGACGACCTCACCTCTCGAATTAAGCAGAGGCCCACCGGAGTTACCTGGCTGGATCGGCGTATCGATTTGCACATAACGGATGTCATTGCCAATACCGCTAAGCGCATTAACACGCCCAAACGTTGCCTTCTGCTCCTGCCCCTGAAGCGCGATAAGCGGATAACCAAGAGTCAAAACTTCTTCGCCTTTAGCTGATTCAAACGCCGGCACGATGGGGATCGCTACGGACATCTTGTCCACTTGGAGGAGCGCTACATCGTTTGCCGGGTCACTTTGGATAACCGTTGCGCTGAGTTCATCTTTAGCCTCCGTGAAAACAGTAATTTTCTTGGCACCATTCACCACGTGATAGTTGGTGATCAGGTATCCGTTGTTCGATACGAAAAACCCAGTCCCCGTCGCATAGCCCTGCTCTTTTCTGACCTGCCCAGGGTTGTAAGCTGGGAGGTCAGGGCGGCTACCAATTGCTGACAAGCGCGCCTTGACTCGCTCTGCCGCCTCTTCTTCCGTCATACCGAACGCAAAGGTGAAGCGTCGCCCATCCTGATCCCGCCCTTCGCCACTACCAACCTTACAAGACTCAACATCGAAGTGCCCTTTGATTTGTCGGCCATCTGTGCAATTGGCTGTAAATACTCCAACTTGGCCAGCGCATCCAAACCCCGGCGCATAAGTTATTCGTGAGATGCCCGTACAACGAACTTTCAAATTAAGCCCCGTCACATCCAGAGTGCCGGTACCCATACCGTCGGCAGTGACTTTCCCCACAAAAAGCTCGTTATAGCCTTCCGCTTCGGCGACAACACTTCGAGTAGTGCTGCAACCACTCAGCATCAATACTGACACTGACAATCCAAAAATTATCGGAGAAGTAAAAAACCAAGATGACAGGAGATTTCGCTTAGTGTCGCTCATGGGAAATATCTAACGGCTGAAAGTGGTTAGAAACGATTACCAGCCAACAGTTGACAGCTACCCTCCCAAGAACCATGCCTACAAGATGGAGACGGTCCGCACGTGCCCGGCAACTGCCGCTAACAGTAAGGTGGGGCAGTAACGCCATCCAACAAGATTATGACAAATCGGCCTGGCGATGTAGATGGTTTTTGTAGAAAACCGGCCCAAAACGTAGAAAAGCCGCTTCACGCAAACATGCGGGAAGCGGCTTAGAATCTGGTGGTGGAGTTTAACAGAAAACCAAACCCACATATCAGCAGTCTCTCAGCCCCGGTCGGAAGCCTTGAGACCGTCGCGCGATTCCGGGGAAGGATTTCGCGCAACCGCACATGCCCATGATTGTAAGTTCAGAGAGGCCGATTGGCACTCGCAGTTGCCGCAACTGCCAGGGAATCTGGGGGCTGCAACTTGGCTTTCCTCTCGTTTGTCGCCGTAATGCCCGGCACGAACGACGAAAGGAAATGCCATGCAAACCGAACCCGCCTTCACCGAAACGGAGCTCGCACGTCGGTGGAACGTCAGCATCAAGACCCTGCAACGCTGGCGCAGCGAAGAACGCGGCCCGCCGTACATCAAGCTCTCAAAGGCCATCCGCTATCCAGTCGATGAGATCGTCACCTATGAGCAGGCGATCCGCCAGGGCATGTCCAACGAAGTGCCGCTGCCATCCTTGAACGACGCGCAGCCCGTTGTCGAATCTCCCGCGCCCGCCGCCCCCGAACCAAAGCGGTACTACTTGAGCGAGGCCTTCGCACTCATCGCGCAGTACGGCAGTCTTGAAGCGGCCGAGGCCGCGCTGACGGAGGTGCGTGATGAAACCCAAGGTTGATGCCAACAAGCAGGGTGTTGTGGCCAGCCCGGATGAGCCAGTCATCACGTATCCGGTCCTCGATGAAAACCTGTTGTCCTCGAGGTGGAATCTCTCACCCAAGACGCTGCAAAAGTGGCGCTCGGAAGGAATCGGCCCGCCCGCCTGGCACCTCAACAGATCTATCCGTTACCTTCTGATGGAGGTCGAGGCCTTCGAGCGCAAGGCTCGGGTCACTTGGAAATCCCCTACCGGACGCCCGTTGTCCGAATCCTCGCCCACGGCACGTGAAGACGCCATCGAGCAGATGATGCAGAAGCGGCCTGAACGCCGTGATCGGGTTTTCTACTCCGCCAAGGATGTGGTCGACATCACTGGCTTGCCCGGTTACTGGATTCACCAGAATCAGGAACGCCTGCGGCTCGGCATTCCGTTCTACCGGATCGCAAACGGTGACGTCATCCGCTTCAGCATCGAGGAACTCTTCCTCTGGGAGATGCATCACCTGCGCCCATGCCGGTACCCGATGAAAGGGAATGCTGATGCCCCGTAGTTGGGGCGGGCCGTGGCGAAGTGTGTTGTCATGCGTTCCGATATTTCGTTGATTAATTGAAATTGGAGAACAAATGGAACACACTCCATCAATGCTCTCCGAGACCCATACCCAGCGCATCCTTGATCTAGCCAACCAGAGAGGACTGCTGCGTGCCAGCGACCTGGACACCATCGGCTCGCCCCGGGTCATCCTGACGCGCATGACGGCCGCAGGTCAGTTGGAACGGGTCGGGCGTGGTCTTTACCGTCTGCCAGGCGCACAGGTGACGGAATTTGAGAGTCTTGCCCTTGTCGCCACCAGGGTGCCACAAGCCGTGTTCTGCCTGCTCACCGCACTCCAGTTCCACGGGCTGACCACCCAACTACCGCGTCAAGTCTGGATCGCCATGCCACGCGGCAGCCACTCACCCCGGATCGACTATCCGCCGATCCGGATGGTTCAGATGGCCGGTAGCGCTCATCTGGCAGGCGTCGAAGAACACTTATGCAACGGGGTGAAGGTGCGGATCTACAGCCCGGCCAAGACCGTGGTCGATTGCTTCAAGCATCGCAACAAGATCGGTCTGGATGTGGCGCTGGAGGCCTTGAAAGACGCATGGAGGACGCGTAAGGCGTCCGCAGACGACCTGTGGCGCTACGCTCAGGATTGCCGCGTCGCCACCGTGATGCGCCCCTACATGGAAGCAGTCGCCCACGACTGACGCCACGGTCGCCGAGACGGGCGGGCTTCTCTTTGGTTTAAAAATTTGGTAGGATTACGGTTGTTTTAAACCCAACCCAAGGAGGCGTCATGATTGCAGATCGCATTCGTCAAGCACGATTGGCGGCAGGTCTGACCCTGGGTGCGTTGGGCGAACAGGTGGGTGTTTCTCACACCGCCATCCAGAAGTACGAGAAGGGTCTGCTGACGCCGTCGTCGACTCAGTTGCTCAAGCTGGCCCGCGCCTGCGGCATTCGAACCGAATACTTCTTCCGTACGCACACGGTTGAACTGCTGCAGCCCGAGTTCCGCAAGCTCTCGACCTTTGGCAAGACGGCGCAGGATGCGCTGAAGATCAAGGTCGTCGAGTTGGTGGAAAAGCGCGTGGAGTTGCTCGGCGCATTTCCCGAACTGCCGTTCCCGGCTTTTGCGCCACCCGCGAATCTGCCCGAGCACATCACCTCGCTGGATGAGATCGATGCGTTCTCGGATTCGGTCCGCAACGCTTGGCAGTTGGGGCTGAATCCGATTGCTGACCTCACCGACACCCTCGAAGGCCTTGGCTTGCTGGTCATCGTGGTCGATGAAGAGAACCCAGGCTTCTCTGGCTTGACGGCCAAGGCACGGACCGAAGATGGCCGGGAGTATCCGGTCGTGGCTGTTTCCAAGCGCTGGCCCGGTGATCGGCAACGGTTCACCCTGGCGCATGAGCTGGGGCACCTGCTGCTCGAAGGGCGACTGGCTGACGGCATCAACGAGGAGAAAGCCTGCGACCGGTTCGCCGGTGCCTTCCTGGCTCCGCGTGTCGCGGTGTTGCAGTTGCTTGGGGCACAACGCCATGCGCTGGAATGGCAAGAGCTGTATGTGCTTAAGCACGAGTTCGGTCTGTCGATGACCGGATGGCTGCAGCGCGCCAAACAGTGTGGCGTGATCACCGAGGCCGCTCACCTCTCTATGTTCAAGCGGTTTTCGGCCAAGGGCTGGCGCAAGACCGAGCCTGGCCAGCCACTGCCGCAAGAGCATCCACGACTGTTTGATCAGTTGGTGTACCGCGCCTTGGCCGAGCAATACATTTCCGAAGGCAAGGCGGCGGAATTGCTGGGCATCCCGATGATGCGCTTCCACAAAGAACGCCAGCTGGAGTCATCGGATGCGGTTGCTCATCAGTGATGCGAACATCTTGATCGATATGGAAGCGGGAGCGTTGATGGAGACGCTCTTCCAGCTTCCGATGCAGTTCGGCATCCCTGATCTGCTGTACTACGAAGAAATTGAACCGGGCAGCCCTGGCCTTGAAGACCTGGGCTTGCAGGTCATGGAGGTCAGCGGCGACTTCGTAGCGTATGCCGAGCAGTTGCCAGGCCAGCACAACCATCTGCTTCCCGCTAAAAACGGTCCCAAGCCCAGTCACAACGACTACTTGGCACTGGCGCTTGCGAAGCAAGAGACTTGCACTTTGCTGACCGGCGACGCCAATTTGCGGATTGTTGCCAACAAGGAGCAGGTCAACGTCATGGGCACCATCGGGCTGCTGTGCGCCATGATCGAGAACCAGCTGTTGTCAGTCGACGACGCCTTCAAGTCACTTGACCGAATGAAGTCTGGCAAGCGACGGCTGCCCTGGCCAGAAGCCGAAAAAGTGCTGAACGCGCTGCGTTGATCAGGTTTGCCATCGGCAGGCAACCATTGCGGGCCAGTGGCTTTAGGCCTATGTCCGCTGCAACGCGCCCCATGCGGTAGCCCAGTCGATCCGCTCCTGCTCCAAACGAACGTTTTGCCCCCAGCGCTGCTGCTTGAGATCCCGATAGAGTTGCTGCTCTTGCTCTGTCAGGAGTGTCAGTTCCGTTGCCGGATGCTGCGCCGATTCATCCACCCACAGCGTCTTGTGTTGTAGCAAGGTGTCTTCGTCCATGAGCACGGACTGCAACGCTGGAACGTATGAACGGGCTCGATGCAGGATGGCAAATCCATGGGTGTCCAAATCACCCCAGTAAATGCACTTTGCGCGGGCAAGCCAAGAGAAACGGGCCAACACGTCGACGTTATAGCCAAGACGCATGAACACGACAGCGCCCGGCATGTCGGACATTGCCAGTCCCGTTTGAAGGTTCTCGACAATAAACACATGTGAGACCGGCAAATTGAGACCCGCCAGGTTTTCCACTGGTGCAGTGATGTCACCCACGCCACCGACCCTGGCTCGCAACGCCTGATCCAGTACCCGCATTCGCACAAGGAGTGGAGGTGCTTTCAGTCCGCAGCGCTGGTAGAAATCCAGTTCGCTGGAAGAGTCCTCTTGAATTGCGGCCACCAGATCCGTCAGCATCCCTTTGCGCCCATCGAGCCATTTGCTGTCCAGACCAGACACGGGTAGCTGACGAGGATAGAGATCGGATTGTGGATGGTTCGCTATCCAGTCCAGCATCTCTGCAAGCCGACGAAAATCGGCATCGCCGTAGTCCGCCAGGACATCAAAGTACCTTGGCAACGGCTGCGCCAGTACCGGCCAGCGAGCGGTGAGCGTCCGGTAGCGAGATTGAGCACGCTCCCATCGCGCGGACTCACCAATCCACATGGCAACATCCGCTGGGCCGCCCAACGCCAGCTTCTCCGGGAGTCGCTGAACGCCAAGTGCTTTCCACCGGCGCTCACACCAGGACAAGGAGCCGACTCCTTGCCAACCTTGCCATGCGCTCACCCAAGCACGAACGCCGTCGACCTGCCTCAGCGCAGCCTGCTCCGTCGGTATGCCGAGCGGAACTTCCAGCGGCCATTGATCCTCGCCCGCATCACCGATCAACCACTCGCGGTGCTTGCTTTGAAAGCGACGGGCAAGAAACTGCCGAACATCTTCAGGAAGCTTCAACGCTAGCCTCCTCTCGTGCGTGCTCCGGCAGCTTCAACCGCTGACGATCACCGTCATACTCGATCAGCAAGACGCCTGAGACTCGCCGATCGCTGATATCCACGAAGCAGGCGCCACCGATGAAGGGTTCAAGGGTCATGACTGACTTCAGCGGCGTAGCGACCACCATCTGGAATCCGAAATTGGTAAAGATGTTCATCGCCAAAGCGGTGAACTCGTTATCCGCCTTGTCGAAGGCTTCATCCAGCACGACGGGCGCATACATCGGCACGCCGTGGTCGTTCCCGCCCAGTTGATATCGCAGGGCTGCGGCCAAGCACGTTGTGGCCAGCTTCTGCCGTTGGCCGCCAGACTTGCCTGCTCCGCTGCGGTAGATCTCGACCTCGACACCGCTTTCGTCGATCTCCCGCCCGATGAACTCAACATGCAGTCGAACATCGAGCACAGTCTCACGCCAGCGTTTCTGCTCGGGGTCCTGACTGGCAAGTCGATCAACAAGTCGCCGCAAGGCCAAGAACCGCGCCTCGGCAAACTCGCGATCCTCCGTCCATGCATGGCTCAGTGCCTGCTGGATCTCCTGCTTGAATTCCTTGACGTCGACAAGCTGCCGGTCACTGGCGTCGATGTGGAGATAGGTGCGTTGATTGGCGCTCTGGTTGAAGGGTACCTGGCCAAGACTGTCGTTGACCAGATCCATCCGTTCTAGGATCGCCTTACGCGCATCGTTCAGGTAGGTGGAAAGCGCCGCCAGATTCTGGTGACTTTGGTTCTGCAGCAATTCAAAGAATCGCTGCTCATAGGCGGGCAGTCCATCCGTCTCCAGCCGAACCAGTTTGGCGAAGAAATCTGGCGCGCTGGCAAGGCTCGTGTCCATGTCGCCCGCGTCCATCGGCCATTGCCTTTTGAAATCAGCGAAGCGTGCTTCTACTTCCTTCTCGCAGGCACCAATCCCACGGTTGGCGGGAAGCAACATCCGGGTCATCACTCCCAGGCCGCGCACGACCCGTGGATCACCCTTCGGCTCCGGTGTGGAATGGCTGGCGCTGGAAGAACGGTTCACGTTCTATGGCGGAGGGATCACCTTCATCCCTTCGGCGCCGTCTGCAGCGCCAGCAGTGGCCGATCCGACCGCGCCAGTGAACGGGCCGTTCTCGGCCGACTTCAAGTGGGCAACGCTGCCGGACGTGCAGGCCACGCCGATCCGGTTCACCGATGGTCAGGCCAAGGTGTTCGAAGCGCTCTGGTCGTTCAAGGGGGCCGAGGTTGACGGCGAAAGGATCATGCAGCGCGCTGGCCAGAAGAGCGACAAGCCGATTGATTTGTTCAAGATCAAGTCGAAGGACAAGGGCAAGCCGGAGCACGAGGCTCGACTGGCAGCCTACGGGGCACTCGTCGTCACGCAGCAACGCGCTGGACTGTATGCGATGCCGTGTGCGGCAACTGGAAAGGGGGCAACCGTCATGACATGAATTCAGCACAGAAGCGCCCGGCTCGCGCCGACTTCAAGAGCCTGACTTTTTCATTTTTTGGAGAGATTGAAATGAGCGGAAAAAACCAATGGGTCGTACCCATCAACGGCGGTGATCAGTGGGGTGTTCGGGGAGAAGGCAACGACCGCCTTACCTCCATCCATGGCACGCAGCAACAGGCGATTGACCGTGCGCGGGGCATCGCCATCAACCAGCAGAGCGAAATGCTCATCCAAGGGCGGAACGGCCAGATCCGTGAGCGCAACAGCTACGGTGACGATCCATTCCCGCCCAAGGGCTGACATGGAAGCACGCCTCGCGGGTTTGCCCTTCTGCTTTGCCCATGCAAACCCGCGAGCCAACCATTCGCATCGGCGCGCGCACAAGTGGTTGATGAACACCGCTGTCTTCGTGTGCCACGGCGAAGAAGTTAGCGCCGAATCCGAGAGAAGAGAGGGCGGAACAGAGGGCAACCGGGGATGTTTCTGCCAGGCCATTGGACCCCGGTCGCACACGCAGAATGTGCGGGAACCCCGCGTGTCATGCGGGAAGCACAAATGAAAACGCCCAACTGAGAATAGTTGGGCGCTGAATTTTGGTGGTGGAGAAACTCCACCTGAAGAACCATTATCTTAAAGCATTTCGGGAATTTTAGGAAGGATTGAGGCCAGCAGGGGCTTCGGAGGGAGTTTTTCGTGCCCCTACGATGTCCTCAGCGCTCAAATAATGCAGCCTTGATATGCTCCATCAGCCTGGCCAGCAAGAATTCGGCGTCAATTGTCTCCCCATCAAATTTGAGATCCTCCACGCACTCGGCCTCAGTGGCGACGGTGATCGCCACCGCATTTCTGATCAGGCGGTAAAAAGTGGTCCGGTCGGCAGGCTCAATGGCCTGCCTGCTGTGGAAAACATCCAGATCAATATCCAGGATATACGGTTGTGCCTCGAGGTGATCGATGCCGACAGACCGTGACATCTCGGTCCCGCGAGTCAGTTGGTCATCGAGGTAAATCGACTCGATGACCATGTTTCCGTGCTCGACGACGCAATCATCGTTGTGCGGCATCCGGTTGCAGCCGATAGCGCAATCGTGGGAGATCACGAAAATGTGATTCGCGGGATCCTCATAAGTCATAGGCCGACGCGGAGGCGGAAGCTTCGTCGGTTGTGGCCATCGCGCCTGCCGATCGGCATCGTATTCCTGCTGCTCGATGGATGGATTGCCGCCGTGATCGCTCAACTGGATACAGAAAGCGTAGTTGAGAACTCCCGACAGGGTTGCGGCATCGATGTGCTCATCATGACGCAGGTGTTCAATGGCCCAGAGCAAACTTTGATCGTTCTGCCAGTCGATGCGCTTGACCAGATCCCTGGCAAGCGCCCAGGCATCACCCCCGCTTTCATATGTTTCGAGATGGGCATGACCCAGAAACGCCTCATGGACGTCAGTGTGGTGGTCAAGCGTAATCAAATTCGGGGCTCGGCCCAGTCGACGGCGCATCAGCGCCCATGGAGCCAATGCGTAATGGTGATCATCAACGACGTAGACGTCTTTCCCGCCAAAATCCAGATGCTTGAATAAGGACGAAAGGTGCATAGGTGCTCAGGAGTTGCCTGTTCGGTCGACTATCGCATCACATCCGCCATCTCCACAAACCCATGCCGGTGATACAAGGCGCCGCTTCACATTGCCACCCAAACGTGAGACAATACAGTCGTCCAATTTATGCAATTTTAACGACTATATATATCAATTACTTATGAACAATTTGGGCGAAATGAATGAAACACAAGCAGATTTAGCCCAGGTAATTCGACTGGCGCTTGCGGAGCAGACGGAGGACGTGCGTCTGTTCGTGGCTCGGCTTGTTCGCAAATACCGCACCACAGAACCCGAGCTGGCCGAACAACTGGATCTATACCTTCGGACCAAAACACCTCGATCCGGCGCCCCCCTGCGCCGGGCTGCCCCACCGGCACCGCCGACACAGGCCCTGCCCGTTGATGACGAATCTCGGTTATCACTGCTCAAGGTATTCAAGGACTCTCCTGATCGAGAGGCTCCGCTGTTATCGCGGGACCTCGAAGAAAACCTACTGCAACTCATCGAGGAACGTCGCCAATCAAAGCGCCTGGCGGCCTCTGGATTAACTCCTACGCGCTCGGCAATCTTTGTCGGTAAGCCTGGCGTTGGCAAAACCCTGACAGCTCGATGGCTGGCAGCAAAGCTCGAGGTGCCCCTCTACGTTCTCGACCTCACGGCAGTCATGAGCAGCTTACTCGGTCGCAGCGGCAACAATCTGCGTGCAGCGCTCGACTTTGCTAAGCGTAGCCCCTGTGTCCTGCTGCTGGACGAAATCGATGCCATCGCCAAGCGTCGTAGCGACGACACCGACATCGGCGAACTCAAGCGGCTGGTTACCGTAATCCTCCAGGAAGTGGACGAATGGCCGGCAACTGGCTTACTGCTGGCCGCCACAAACCATCCGGAACTGATCGACCCTGCCTTGTGGCGGCGCTTTGATCTCGTAGTTGAGTTCAAGATGCCGGACATTTCGGCAATCAGGGTCGCAATCAAGCAGTTCCTTGGCCCCGACTTCGGGCTATTCGGCCGCTGGGTCGATATTCTGGCCTTTGCGTTCAACGGCGAATCATTCAGTGATATCGAGCGAGAAATTCAGCGCTTTCGCCGTGCAGTTGTGCTCGGCACCGCCTCGGATGCCGATCTAATCGAAGAGTTCATCAAATCCCGGGCATTGGCCCTAGATCGGCAGGGGCGGATCGATCTAGCGGTATTGCTTGCAAAGCAAACCCGGCTGTCTCAGCACACCATCTCTGATATCACGGGCGTCAGTCGAGACACCATTCGGAAGTATTCGGCCGAGCAAGGGGCCAGCACCAAGAGGACACCAGGGAGGAGATCTGAACAATGAGCCAAACGAACTTCTTGATTGGGCGCGGCGAGCTGCTGACCAACGAAATCAAAGGCCCCAAACGCATGCCCGGCAAAGCCGAGGTGTACTCCCTTCAGGTCGCACAACAACGACTGACCCCACAGTTCACTTCAGTTGCCAAAGTCCTCGATGCATTGCCACAGGATGCTTGCCCGGGTGATTTTGGGATCGCCCGGCTGACGATGAATCCGAGCTACATCGCACGTTCATTTTTCCCTGTCGCAATGCTCCGCTCAGTTGGCCTCGAGTCCGTCGGCAGTCGGACCGTCAAGGTCACTCCAGATGGTTGGACGAAGAAGGGGCAGCCACGGGAATGCACGACGACAGAGCTATTTATTGCTGGTAAGCGGCAGTCATTCCGCAACCTGAAATCCTGGGCCAACGAGGTTGAGGCCGAATCGGATGAAGCTCTCGATCTGGCACATATTGAAAGCTTCTCGCCCTTCACCCCCGGTGATCGAATTCAGTCGCTCGGTACCAAGAAGGATCATTTCTTCGAGGTCGGGATTCACTTGTTACCCGATGAGGATGCTCAGTTCGTGCAGCGGGCATTTTCCAAGTTCGCAAAGAATGCCGACGTCAAGGTGCACAGCGATCTGGGCTTCAGGGCAGGCAACCTCTGGTTTGTCCCCGTCCAAGGCAAGCATGACAATGTTCAACGGTTGGCGGACTTCGTTTTTGTGCGCGTCATCCGTCCAATGCCAAAATTGCGTGGCTTACGGCCCGTTCTGCGGTCGGGTGGAGTAAACGTAGGGTGCTCCCTGCCCGCCGAGCAGCCGCTATCTTCAGAGCCCAAAGTCGCAATCCTGGACGGCGGGCTGCCCAAGCACCATGCCATTAAGCCGTGGCTGCGCTCATACCGCGTTCTCGACGAGAATGCCGACGATGATCCGCATGGTCTGGAGCACGGTCTGGCGGTCACTTCCGCTTTTCTCTTTGGTCCGATCCAACCCAATGGCAGCGCTCACCGACCGTATGCCTACGTCGATCACCTGCGAGTCCTCGACAAAGACGCTGGAACAGAGGATCCGCTCGAGCTGTTCCGGACATTGGGGTTTGTCGAAGAAGTCTTGCTGTCGCGCCAATATCAGTTCGTCAATCTCAGCTTGGGCCCAGACCTGCCGATCGAGGATACCGACGTTCATGCCTGGACATCGGTGATCGACGAACTGCTTAGCGACGGCGACACCTTGATGACAGTTGCCGTAGGCAACAACGGCCACATGGATCGCTTGTCCGGCAATGCCCGAGTGCAGGTGCCCTCCGACTGTGTAAATGCACTAGCCGTCGGCGCGACAAATGCTGTCGACGAGGATTGGGCCAGGGCTTCCTACAGCGCAATTGGTCCTGGCCGAAGCCCCGGAGTCGTTAAGCCGGACCTGATGGCATTCGGTGGGGACGGGGACAAATACTTCCACGTTCTGTCGCCCGGAAAAACCCCATCCCTCGCTCCGCAGCTTGGTACCAGTTTCGCGTCCCCCTACTTGCTGCGCAGCGCCGTCGGTATTCGTGCCATTCTGGGTGCCGAGCTCTCACCGCTCGCAATCAAGGCGCTTCTGGTGCACTCCGCAAATCCATCGACCCACGACAAACTGGAGGTGGGCTGGGGGAAGGTGCCAGACGACCTGATGAGCATCATCACGTGTCCGCCCGGCATAGCCCGAGTTGTCTATCAAGGTGAGTTGAAACCGGGAAAATATCTTCGTGCGACGCTTCCGCTTCCCAGCGAAGGCCTGACCGGCAATATCCGACTCAAGGCCACTTTCTGCTACGCATCACCCACCGACCCACAGGACGCGGCGGCATATACGCGGGCTGGCCTGGAGGTGGTTTTCCGGCCAAGCGACAAGAAGATCAAGGCAGGCAAAGCCAATGCCGAGACAAAAGGGTTCTTCGAAATGAAGAAATACGCCACCGAGGAGGAGCGTAGGTCGGACCTGGGCAAGTGGGAAACGGTTCTACACGGTGAAAAGAACATGCGTGGAAGTAGCCTCGACAACCCGGTTTTCGACATTCACTACAACGCCCGCGAAGCGGGTGCGAAAGCCAACAGCCCTGAAAAGATCAGGTACGCGCTGATTATTACGGTTGAGGCCCCAAAACATGCCGATCTCTACAACGACATCCTGAGGGCGTACGCAAGAACCCTGGTTCCGATTCAGCCGCAAGTGTCGCTGCCGATTCGGGTGTAGTCCAGCGAAGGGAGGCATGACGGCACTGATTCATCAGACCAATGCACGGCTCGAGGGAAAACAGACGCTCGCGAGCTGAAAAGGATTTGGATCGGCCATCCGGCTGATTCAAATGGTGGGGATCGCTTGGGTAGTTCGAGCTACCCAAGCGAAAAACGATCTCCGAAGAGACCGCTACCGTTAGACAGCTGCGAGTTTCACTGATTTTTGGCCGAACCGCAAGGACAGCCAAACGTCATAAGAGATCGGCCTCGGTGTAGTAACTGCTCATTTATAGGAGATTCACCATGAGCAAAACGCTGAAGCCGGGCACTCCGGCACCTAAGTCAGGCCAATATCAAAACCCCAAGACCGGAAACGAGGTCACTGGCGTCCAGGGCAAGCCCTTGCCGCCGACTCCTCGCCCGGGCCAAGGGTACGTTTTGGTTGATCCGACGAAGCACAAGCGCTAAAGCAATGCCGCTACGCCCATTTGGGCGTAGCGGATCAAATGCCCCGCAATAATGCCTGGCTGATCACGGCAGGAACTGCACATCGCTGTCGATTTCGATTTCAGCTCAGCTAGCCAACCATCCTTGCTGGCAGCGTTTCCATACAGTCTTTTTCACGGAGACTGTCATGGAGACAAAAACCTGCAACGCATGTGGCCACCCTTTCACCCCTCGGCCGCAGAACCCCAATCAGGCCTACTGCACCGATCCGGCATGCCAACGCGAACGCCGTCGGCGCTGGCAGCAGAAAAAGCGGCGCGACGATGCCGACTACC
>WBZX01002133.1_pt1 | contig 13859 bp, 9 predicted proteins | sample 5204211 | NCBI WGS metagenome assembly WBZX01 (sample SAMN12344362, study PRJNA552823) | activated sludge metagenome | biome: Activated sludge suspended growth; feature: Nitrification reactor; material: Wastewater; isolation source: activated sludge from nitrification reactor of wastewater treatment...
CGCATCCCCCGCATAGTTTGCTTCCGGCGTGAAATGCACGAAGCCGTTGGCGTCGACGAAGCCGGTGCCGTGACGGAAGCGGGTCAGGCCGGTGACGATCAGGTCGCGCCCCGGGATGCCGCCCAGTGTGTCGTTGGTCAGCAGATCGGTGGAATTGACGATGATCTCGGTGTCCTCGTACCCGCCCAGTCCATCCCGGCCGGCTTCCACTGCGGTCTTGTCATCGACACGGGTGACGATCAGCGATAAATGGCCGTTTCCGCTGGCCTCGACCACAATCCCTTCCGGCATGGACGTGACGCGGCTGCCATCGGCATCGGCTTCGAGATCGGGACTGGCCAGCTGCCTGCGCGTTCCGTTCCGGGTGAAGGTGCCCATGGCGTAGTTGAGCTCGGTCACCCCCAATGCATCGAGTCTCTGCACTTCGCCGGCGTCCTGCTGACCATCCTGATCGAGATCGCGCCACAGCTTGAGCTCATTCCAGACCGGATCGGCAGCCGTCAGCCTGCCATCGTAATTGGCATCCACCCAGGCCATGCCGGCCAGCCCGCGGCGCGACAATGCAAGCGCGCCATTCGAGAAGAGTTCCTTGCCGCTGTCGAACTGGCCGTTGTAATTCCGGTCCAGCACGAGCAGGGCGTCATCGCCCTTCACCCAGGCGGTCTGTTTCAGATAGCCCGAATCGTCCACGTCGAAGGCGACGCCGTGGGTACGGTCGCTGGTCTCGATGCCGTCGCCGTCCAGATCGAGCGCGACGGGACGGAAGGTCTGCACGGCGCCCGTCGGCGGCGCGGCCAGTTGCCCGTCGCTGCCGGCCCGCGCCTCCTCGGTCAGGCCCGCCTTCGGATCGCCGGCATCGGTCTGCAGCCTGGCGGTGTCTACCTCCCACTGCGGAGCGATGGCGCCGCGTGACAATGCGGAGCGGATCATGCCTTCGACAATGGACTGATAGGACTCGGGGCTGCCGACTTCGGCGTTGTAGGGGCGGCCGCCGGTGTCGAAGCGCAGCTGAGGGTGGCGCTCGGTGCCGGTGAGCGGGTCGATGTCAGTGTAGCGGTAGCCGCTCATGTCGTAGCCGACCGAGGGCATGCGATTGGGGATGATGCCCAACTGGCTGCCTGGGTTCTGCTGGCGTTCGCGCTCGATCAGGGAATTCAGGACCGTCAGCGCACTGTTCATCACGCCTTCGACGGCCTCCTTGCCCCCCGTTTCGCCTGCTGCCTGGTAAACGATGCGGTTGCCGTCCCACACATAGCGGCCGTTGCCCCACGGGTCGGGGATTTCAGGCGCATCGTCACCGGTCAGACTGTCGACGATCGAATAAACGGCATAGGCCCAGCCAAGGACGGGGATTTCGAGTGCGGCGGCGATGGTGCCGATGGCCGCGCCCACATAATCGCCGTGAGCCAGACTGTTGATGATGCCCAGAACCGGCAGCGCTTCGCCGATGACCCCGATGGCATCGCTGGCGGCGCCGAATATCTGATCGTTAACTGCTTGTTGTAGTGCGGTAGCGGTGGCGCTGTCGGAGTAGCTCAGAAAATTGGCGTAGGCCGTTGCCCCATACGTAACCGCCTGAGCACCCACCGTGACCGCCCCCAGCGTGTCGCCCCGCTCCAGCGCAGCATCCAGGCTCATCAGGCTGAGAATGCCCGAGGCTGCATACGCGGCGCCGGAAAGATTGAGGTTTTGCGTACCGCGCCAATTCGACAGATCGTTGGCAACCTTCAGCCCCGAGGCAACGAGCGGAAGCGGTTGGCCCGATTGAATGGCTTTGACCAGGGTCAGCGCATCAAGGAGCGTGCCGCCGTGTTGGCCGATGGCATCCTGCAGCGTTCGCCCGCCCGATTCGATTTCCTGCTGGCTGAGCAGATTGCCGTCACCGTCATAGCTCAGTTTGACGACGCGGTTGTCGGCGTAGGTGATGGTCTCGATGCTGGAATTGTCTTCCTCGAAATACTCGATGTTGGCGCGGCTGGTAATGGCGCCGTTTTCGTCGGCGTTGGTGAGGACGATGTGGCCATCGGCGTAGCGCATCGATTGGGTGGTGGAGCCATTCTCATAAATGGTCAACGTGGCGGTCGAAACGACGCTTCCGTCTGGCGTTTGATTAGTTGTGGTAACGATGCCCGCCGGGTTTTCGGGGCTGGCGGGCAGATAGGTAACAGTGACAGAGTCGCCATGCACCGGCTTTACGGTGACGGCGCCGCTGGGCGATAGGGTGGTTGTTGACTTGAGGTTTCCTTCGGCATCGTACACTTCGAACTTTCGTTCCGATCCATTTCCCGAAAACCGTAAAGTATTCTGAAGGTCACCCGTCTTGTTTCGTACTTCAAATTCGGTCTGCGAATATTTAGGCGTAATTTCGTGCGTAAGAAAGTCGCTATTCCAGTCGGTGATCTTTTGCGTCACGATCAAATCGTTGCCGATGATCGCACCCGCATCGGCCGCCCCCGCCATCAGTTCGAGCGCCTGGCTGATTTGCTCCGAACTGTGCTTGTTCGAGAATTGATCGCTGCCAATCGCATACAAAAATCCGATGGCCGGATGGATCATGCTAGCCCCGATCATAGTGATCGTCTGACCACCAGTGAAGCCGAGACTGGGGATATAGCTGACGTTACCGAGGTGCTCACCGGTACCGCCTGAAACGAGACTCGACCCTACGACATGGTTGGTAAACGATTTGGCAATGCCCACGCCAGTTGCCGGTAGGCCTGCGTCCAAGGCGGCCGCCTGAAACTCGGGAGTCTGCACGATCCGCCGCGCCGCGCCGGGATCGAATGCGGAACCATCCAGGCCAAAGGCCTGTGCCACCACTTGGGCAATCGCTCCGCCCAGGCTATGACCGGTGACCAGTACTTTGGTGGAGTCATAGCCACCAGGGAACGCGTCTTGGCTTTCCCCGATTCTTACGAGAAAATCCATTCCCTGTTTGAACTGCGAATCCCATCCACCGACAAGAATCTTCGAATTGGCAGCGAGGTCGCTCAAACCATCGGTACCCCGGTAGGCAACGATGACTTCCCCCGTGGTTTCGTTCCTGAAAGCAAAGGCGGCGAAGGGCGGTTTGGCATTACCTAAGACGAATGTCCATCCTTCAGGTAAGTTGGCCTGATTTTCAAGATAGGTGCGTTCCTTGTACGCCAGCACGGAAAACTGCGATAGCAAGGCGTCCTTCTGAATTGATGCGGTCATCGTGGTCTCTCCCGCGAATTACTGGCCTGCCGAATCGTTGCTCTGAACCCCTTTTGTGCCGAGGGGCGGTGCGAAAAGGCTGCGGTAGAAGACAGCATTGCGGTCACCTTGAACTTTGATGCGCTCATTGATCCGCTGAACAAAACCGGGTGGCAAACTCACTTTGTTGAACTTGGCGACGGGTGGCTCGAAAACGCCACCCCTCATCGAGTTAAGCCAGATGTCGACCACCTTGCGAGATGTTTCCATACATCCGAACTGCAGGCTGACCACCGACAGGTCCCGATAGAAATCCCGCATGTACCCCATTAGATACATTCCGCCTGAGAGCTGTTCTGGCCGACCGTTATCGTAGTGGTATGTATTCGTCACGAACGAGGCTTCCACTCTCGAGTCCGGATCGGCAAACGGAATGAAGGCGCTATTCCTGCCCTTGTTCCGGATAATTCCAGGCGGTGGCTCGATCGCCAGCGTGCCGTGCGGCCTCTCTGCGCGAACATCCAGCGGACGCAGCCAGATCATCGATGAAATCGATGGATACCACTGCATCTTGATATCGGTTGCCCAGGGCAGCGGATTTCTGGTTTCATCGAAGTAGAGATCGAGCACGCACTCCTCGATCTTGCGACAGGCGTCGGCCCGTCCGCCGAAGCCGCACTGTTGGTAAGAGCTGTCTTCGATGCGGAAGGCGGCTGCCGCGACGCCTTGCACATCTTCGATGTATTGCTGTGGCATGCCGAAGAGTTCGGCGAAGTCCTTGTTGTAGACCCAGATGTTGTTATCTTTCCGGTATGCCTGCCCACCGAAAGTCTGGTTGATTTCGTAGCGTTGCGACGACTGGTTGGTTATCCGGCTGAGTCGCTCGGCCGGGGCCTGCGTCTGTGCCATTGCCAACTGAGTCGAGATCACGAATGAAGCCGTCGCGACAAGATTGGCAAGCACAATTTGAGGGTTGGGTATCGTGCGGCTCATGCTGCTTTCCTCCATTCGTTGTCTTTTTGCGCCGTCTTGTCGTCGATGCTCAGCGTTGTTATCGAAATCCCGCCATTGATGGGGTCGCGATACGGAACGGTCGGTCGTCCGGGAAATTTGGTGGTGGCTTGGGCTGCCAGGCTGTGCGGGGATTCGGGAACCGAGTATTTCTTCGGGTCGCTGGGCGGCCGGCCGATAGCGGTTTGAACGGTTACCTGCCGCGTCGTACTGGACTGGTACGGCGTCGTGCCTGTCACCCCGGTGTAGCCCCGGCGTGCGAGCTCGGGGGAAATATAAGCCATATCCATTCTCCGAATTCATTCAAAGTGGCGAGCAGGCTCGTGTGTATTGCGAACGCCCGTCGGTCTTGCCGCAATCGATGTCGTGGGGCGCATTGCCGTTGCATCCCGTACCCATCCGGTGTCGGTGCGTCGCCCGGTTTGACCGGTGCCTGGCCCAAGGTACTGGCGGGTGTAAGGAGTCAGGTGACAGGGGCAAAGCGCAGGCTTGCAATGCGAGCGATACAGGTGGGTGTAGCTCCCGGATTGAGTAGGCGATCATCGCATCCTCTCCCGGCAGAACGGTCCGGTATAGATGATTTTCATCGGGCTGCGCTTCGCCAATTATCAGAATCGATATCCCACGCCGATGTTGACCATCTTCAGGTCCGTGCTTGTCGTGCCGGAAGTGCCGGTGGCGTTGAGGTTATCGCCGATCTTCTGAATGACTTCATACTCCCCGCGGACGAACCACTGGGGCAGGAAATTCCACTCGGCGCCGAGGCCGTAGTGAAATGCGTTGCCGTTGCTCGTGCGCTCGGGGTTGACGCAGGCGATGCCGGTGCCTGCGCAATGGAATTTGAGGTGATATGCGGCCACACCGACTTTGCCGAACAGGTTGAACTGGCCGAGCGGCAGGATGCCTGCAGCGCCGATGTTCCATGCCGAAATATCGCCTTTTGCATCGCGCGTGGCGGCCGGCACGGTGGCGGCGGCAGCGTAGGTATAGCGGCCGAGGTCCATGTAGCCGCCTTCGATCGCGACATAGCGGTTGATGCGGTAGCCGAGTTGCAGTTTGTACCCGATGTCCTTCTCGTCGGCCGACGACTGGAAGGTGGTCACGCCGAGATTGCGGATCGTGGTGTCTGCCTGCGCTTTGCGGCCGCCGGTATCGGTCGGCCCCGTTGAGGCGAGCACGTAGAAACCGCTGTCGGTTTCGGTGGCAGAGGCAAGCGGGCTGGCCGCCACCAGGGCGAGGGCGATCAGGGGAAGGATATGTTTCATCGTTAGACTCCTTGGGTTGGTGTTGCTGGAAATACTTCAACTGGCCGTTCGGGGGGCAAGCGGCAGCGAGTAATTGCCGCCCGTCTGCCGGAAACCCAGCCGCCTCAGAAACCGGTCCATCCGCTCTAGTTCGACGCCGCTGTTGATGCCCACGGAGAGTTCGAAGACCTCGCGGTTCTCGGCCCATTTGCGGAAAGCGGTGAGCAGTTTCAATCCCGCTCCGCTCATCCGCCTCTCGGGCAGCACTTCGTAGTGAATGACGCTGGCTACCCGCAGATCGGAAAAGAAATGCCGTTCCACACAGCCGATCAAGGCGCCCACGATCTGTCCGGAATCGTCCTCGGCCACCAGGAAGCAGTGCGTCCCCTTGGCGTGCTGGCCGGTTTCGATGACTGCCCGCAGGTTGTGCCCGACCCGTTCGGCGTTGAAGTCGTAGGCTGCAAAGCGGGTCAGCGCATGCATGCGTCGCCCGACTTCGATGCCGGCGGGGATGTCGTTCAGGGTGGCAAACCGGATTTTCATGCGTGATCAGGCCTTGTCCGGCGTGGGCGGGGAGGGCTGGCGGGCGCGCTCGTCACCGAAGACCGTGACCCGTTCGCCGATGAATACCACTTCGTCCACTTGCAGGTTTGGCGGCAGCGCGTGGGTGATGAAAAGCATGCTGACCTGACCGCGCAACTGGTTGATGGTGGCGGCGAAGTGCTCGGCTGTCTGTGGATCGAGGGCGCTGGTCGCCTCGTCGAAGACGAGGATCTTTGGGCGCTTCAAGAGCGCCCGGGCGATGGCCAGCCGCTGGCGCTGGCCGCCGGAGAGGCCGCTGCCGCGTTCGCCGATTTCGGTCTGGTAGCCGTTCGGCAGCTTCTCGATGGCGTCGTGGATCTCGGCCAGTCTGGCGGCGTGGACGATGTGCTCGAAGGTGGCGTGCGGGTTGGCCGCCAGGAGGTTGTCGTAGATGGTGCCGGAGAAGAGGACGGTTTCCTGAGGCACCACACCGAAATAGTGGCGCAGTTCGTTGGCGGAAAGATTCTGGATGTCGGTGCCGTCGAGCTTGATGCGTCCGTCCGATGGCGGGTAGAAACCTTGCAGGAGCTTGGCCAGGGTGCTCTTGCCCGAACCCGACGGCCCCATGATGGCCACCGTGCTGCCCGGGGATACGGTGAGGTTGAACTCGCGATAGAGATAAGGGTGTTTCTCGCTGTGCCGGAAGGCCAGCCCTTCGATCTCGATCTGCCCCTTGCCTTCGTTCATCCGGGTCGGCGCGATCGCGTAGGGTTCGGTCGGGGCGTTCATGACGTCGCCGAGCCGTTTGACGGACAGGCTGGCCTGCTGAAACTGTTGCCACAGGCCGACCAGACGCATCATCGGCTGGCTGAGCTTGCCCGCGAACATCTGGAAGGCCACCAGCATGCCGATGGTGAAATCGGTGCTGCCCATCACCATGCAGGCGCCGACGACCAGGATGAGCAGGCTCATCAGTTGCTCGAGCGTCGTTGCGGCGGTGTTGTAGGAATTGGCGAGTTGGCGGGTCTGGAAAGTGGCATGCAGGTAATCGGCGAGGTAACCCGCAAAGCGCGCCTTCAGTTGCGGTTCCATCTGCAAACTCTTCACCGTTTCGAGGCCGGCGATGTACTCGGTGATGAAAGCCTGGTTGCGGGCGCCGAGCAGGAACTGATGGTTCAGCTGCGACTGGAACATCGGTGCGACGACCATGCTAAGAACGACGATGACCGCGAGGACAGCGAGCGCGACAAGGGTCAGCTTGACGCTGTACCAGAACATGATGCCGACGAAGATGAGCAGGAACGGCAGATCGAGCACCAGCGTCACGGCGGCGCTGGCGACGAATTCGCGAATGGTTTCGACGCCGTGCAGACGGGCTGCGATGACGCCGGTCGGGCGTTTTTCGAAATAGCGCGGCGGCAATTTGAAGAGATGGTCGAAAACCGCGGCCGCCAGTACGGCATCGACCCGGTTGCCGGTGTGCACCACCAAGTATTGGCGTACCCAGGTCAGGATCGCCGAGAAGACCATGAACACCGTCATGCCGATGGCGATGACGACCAGCGTGCTTTCGGTGCGGTGAACCACGACCTTGTCGATGATGGTCTGCGTGAAAAGCGGTGTACCCAAAGCCAGCAGCTGCATGATCAGCGAGGCCAGCAGGACGTCGCGCCACACCTCCTTGTGTTTCAGAAGATCGGGAACGAACCAGCGGAAGCCGAAGCGGGTGGTGCTGCCGACCCCATCCGGATCGACAATCGGCGGGCGTCCCCTGGCCACGAAAAAGACGATATCGAGATAGCGGCGGGCGAACAGATCGACGCGCAGTTCGGTCGGTGTATTGGTGCCGGCTTCGAAATATTGGACGCGCCCGGCACAGGCTCGGGTCACGAGACCCAGGCGGGCGCTTGGCATGGCTGCCGGAGACGCGGTCGCCGCTTCGTTTTCTGCTGCCGGCGCGGCCGCTTCTTCCTGCAGTGGCGCCATCAGTGCCAGACAGGGCGTTGCGACGGCACCCAGGGCTGAGACATCGCGCCGCTTCAGCGTGATCCGGAACCCCAGCGCCCGGACGACGTGAATCAGGGTGTCGGTGGTGTAAGGCGGTGGAAACTGCTTGAGAATCAGTTCCGCGTCGAAGGGGATACGGTTGAGCGCGCAGAGGCTTCCCGCGGCCCACACAAGCTGGGCCGGTTCGAGTTGCCACCTGGCAGGGGCTTCCCGTTTGTGCCTGCTGGCCGAGGCCATGCGCGCGATCTGCCGGAGCATGCTCAGTGTAGGCGGCACAGCTTAGCCGTCAGGCCGGACAAGTCTGCCGGCAGGCAACGGCGGCAGGGTTGATCGTCTTCTTGCCGAAGCATGATCCGGATGTCGCTTTCTTGTGTGGGCGAGTCGGGGGTTTGAAAAAGATGAAATCCGCTTTGTACGCGACGTGAAATTCTTTGCGCGAGATGACGGAAAAGTTGTACGAGATGACAAAAAAATTGCGCCGGATGTCTGGCAGCCCTTGCGTGACATGAGAAAAACGGTGCGCGACGCCGGGCAAACTGAATTTCATGTGAGCCGGACCCTGCGTGATGTGTGGCGGTGTTTTTTTGTTGTCGCATGGGGCCGGAATGTCATGAGTCAGGGTTGAAATGTCGTGAGGCGGGGTTCAGATGATATGTGGCAGGGTTTGAATTTTGTGCGGCACACACTGCCAGTCATACGGCATTGTTTTTCAGACGTCTGGCAGGCTTCGAATGATGTGACGCAGGGTTTGACCGTTGTCTGGAAAAGTATTTTTTTCATGTCGACAGGTTTTTGTGGTGCGACAAACAAGTTTTTAGATATGTTTTTCAGCTTTCGTTTTATGCCGTAGTCAACATTTTGTGTGATTTTGTACAGTTATGTCGTTTGGCATAAATAGGGGAAAACCCTAGTGTGACGATTTTGTGTCTCGCCGGTTTTGATGGCCAATCCAATGGCATTAAAAATGCGCATGGATTGAAGGCTGCCGGCCACGCAGTGCGGCCAGTCCAGTGCCGGAAATGGCCGGCGATGGGTGTTGCACACCTTGTGGGAAGAGGGGGGCGGGCCGATAATATTATTCTTCCCGCATCACCGGACGGCCGCCCGTGTCTTCAAAACCCGCCAAGCTCCGCATTGTTCAGCCCGACGGCGCCAGCCCCGACGCAGGTGGTCTGGATGCCGAGGCCGCCGCGCTGCTGGCCGATATCGCCGCCTTCGACATCGAGGCGGCGCGCCTGCGCGTACAGGAGATCGATGCCCGCGCGACGGGGCTGCGGATGTCGACGACGGTTTTTCCGGGTGTCGTCCCGGGCGCTGTGTTTCCGGCGGTGGGGTTTGCCGGGACGGCCGGGCCTGCCGAATTCCAGCCGATTCCGGTGCCGCCTGCCGAGCGCAGCGCAGCGAGTGCCGGTGGCCTGCTCGGCGAGTTGAAGGGCGAAGTTGCCGACACCCGGCGGCGTACCGGCGACGCGTCACGGCAGATCGATTTGGTGCGTGCCTGCCTCGACCGGCGCCTGCGTCTGGTGTTCGACTATCTGCACGATTTGACGACGCAGCTCAACTACCTCAAGCCGGCCATTGCCCGCCGCTATTTCTTCCTCGATTCCGACGATGCCTTTCGCGATCTCGCCTGGCTTGAAGGCTTTGCCGATTTCCGGAGCCTGCCCGAGCGGGACGGCGGGCACATCGAGCGGGTCACGCTGGGCTACACGCTAAAGGGAAGCGGCGAGCGCACGCTCGAACGGATGGGCAGCGGGGTTGAGCGGCTGCGTCAGGTGCTGTTCGATCTCGGCCTGAAGTTCGAATGCCGGGAACGGCGTAACCACCGGAGAGAACTGGAGCAGGGCAGTTTCACCGTGATCGACGAGATCCGCGTGCAGGTGGTGTGGCGGGCGGATGTCGAAAACCAGGTGGTGGTGATCGAATCGCGCAACCTGGAGCGGCTGGGCTATGCGTCGTGCGCGGTGTCGCCCGATGTAATTGGCCCGGCCCTGCTCGACGAATTCGGCCGCCTGCTGCTCGGCCGCGAAAATGGCTTCCGCCGTTTCGTGCTGCGCTGACGGCGTCAGGCCGCTTTCAATAGATCGGCCGCCACCGCTTCGGCAACCCGGATGCCATCGACGCCCGCCGATAGAATCCCGCCGGCGTAGCCTGCGCCTTCGCCAGCCGGATACAGCCCTTTTACGTTGAGGCTCTGGCAATCGTCGCCGCGGGTGATGCGCAGCGGCGATGAGGTCCGCGTCTCGACGCCGGTGAGCACCGCATCGTAGAGGTTGAAGCCGCGGATCTGGCGGTCGAAGGCCGGAATCGCCTCGCGGATCGCGGCGATGGCGTAATCGGGCAGGGCGCTGGCCAGGTCGGTGAGATGCACGCCGGGCTTGTACGACGGCTCGACGCTGCCCAGTTTGGTGGATGGCTTGCCCTGGAGGAAATCGCCGACCAGCTGGCCGGGCGCTTCATAGGTGCCGCCGCCCAGTTCGAAGGCGCGACTTTCGAGCTTGCGCTGGAATTCGATGCCGGCCAGCGGGCCGCCCGGGTAGTCGGCGGGCGTGATGCCGACGACGATGCCTGCGTTGGCGTTGCGTTCGTTGCGCGAATACTGGCTCATGCCGTTGGTGACGACCCGGTTCGGTTCCGACGTGGCGGCGACCACCGTGCCGCCAGGGCACATGCAAAAACTGTAAACCGCGCGGCCGTTGGCGGCGTGGTGAACCAGCTTGTAGTCGGCCGCACCGAGCAGCGGGTGGCCGGCGTGGGGGCCGAGGCGGGCCTTGTCGATCAGGCTTTGCGGATGTTCGATGCGGAAACCGACCGAGAAGGGTTTGGCTTCCATGAAAACGCCCCGCGCGTGGAGCATCTCGAAGGTGTCGCGGGCACTGTGGCCGAGGGCCAGGACGACGTGGTCGGTGCGGATTTCGTCGCCGCTCGCGGTCTTCACGCCGCGCACCCGGCCGTCCTCGACGATCAGGTCGGTGAGGCGTTGCTGGAAGCGGATCTCGCCGCCCAGTTCGCGGATTTCGGCGCGCATCGCCTCGACCATGCCGACCAGCCGGAAGGTGCCGATGTGCGGCTTGGAGACGTAGAGGATTTCCTCCGGCGCGCCGGCTTTGACGAACTCGTCGAGCACCTTGCGCCCGTAGTGCTTCGGGTCCTTGATCTGGCTATACAGCTTGCCGTCCGAAAAGGTGCCGGCGCCCCCTTCGCCGAACTGCACGTTGGATTCGGGGTCGAGCTTGTTCTTGCGCCACAGCCCCCAGGTGTCCTGGGTGCGCTCGCGGACGGCCTTGCCGCGCTCCAGCACGATCGGCCGGAAACCCATCTGGGCGAGGATCAGCGCGGCGAAGATGCCGCACGGTCCGAAACCGACGACGACCGGACGGTTCGCGAAGCCGGCCGGCGCGTGACCGACAAAGCGGTATGCCATGTCCGGCGCCGGTTTCACGTGCGGGTCGCCGTCGAATTTCCTCAGCAGCGCGGCTTCGTGCGCCACTTCCAGGTCGACGATGTAGATGAACGACAGCGAGTGGCTTTTGCGCGCATCGTAGCTGCGCTTGAAGACCGTGAAGCGGATCAGCTCGGCCGGCGCGATGCCGAGGCGCTTGACGATAGCCGCGGGCAGCGCGTCGGCGGGGTGGTCGAGGGGCAGGCGGAGTTCGGAGAGTCGCAGCATGGCGGTCATGGCGGGAGTCGGTGCCCGCAGATGGCGTTCGGGCCGAGATTCTAGCTGGAATCGACGTGCCCGGCCGTTTGAAAAATCGAAACGGGGAACTCCGATTGTTCGGAATTGACGAAGCAGGATTCCAACGCACCGGGCCTCGCGATGAACCTCAAGCACCTTTTCTACTTCTGGAAAACCGCCCGCAGCGGCGGCGTCGTCAAGGCCGGCGAGGCGCTGCACATCACGCCGCAGACGATCAGCGGGCAGATCCGGCTGCTCGAGGAGAGCCTCGACACCCAGCTCTTCGCCCGCGACGGCCGCGCGCTGGAGCTCACCCCGGCCGGCCGGCTGGCGATGGAGTACGCCGACGAGATGTTTTCCCTCAGCGCGGAACTCGAACAGGCGCTGCGCCACTATCCCAAGGGGCGGCCGGCGGAGTTCCGGGTCGGCGTCTCGGACGCGGTGCCCAAGTCGCTGGCCTACCGTCTGCTGCATCCGGCGGTGGACCCGGCCGACCCGGTGCGCATCATCTGCCGCGAGTGGCGGCTCGAACGGCTGCTGGCCGAACTGGCAATCCATCGCCTCGACCTGGTGATCGCCGATTCGCCGATTCCGCCATCGGTGGATGTGCGCGCCTACAACCACCGGCTCGGCGATTCGGGGCTCAGTTTTTTTGCCGCCCGTCGCCTGCTCGGCGGGGGCATCAAGGCGTTTCCGGAGTGCATGGGAGATTTGCCGACGCTGCTGCCGGGGGAGGATTCGGCGATCCGCCGCAAGCTTGTCGACTGGCTCGACCGCAAGCGGCTGCGCCCGCGCATCGTCGGCGAGTTCGACGACACGGCGTTGATGACGGCCTTCGGGCGGGCCGGGGTCGGCGCCTTTGCGGTGCCGACGGCGATCGAACAGGAAACCCTGGCGGGCGGCGATCTGGTGCTGCTCGGGCGGGCCGCGGAGGTGCGCATCGAATACTTTGCGATTTCCGTCGAGCGGCGCCTCAGCCATCCCTGCGTGCTGGCGATTTCCGAGGCTGCCCGGGCCGGCTTCGAGTCGCTTGAAAGTGGCTCCGACGCGATGCCGCCGGCGGCCTGACGTGACACAGCCCCTGTTGCGGGCCGGGCGGCGCGCGACAGGGGCTGCGGTGGAGCGACGGAGGCGTCAGCCGTTCTGCTGGATGCCGGCAACGATCCAGCCGGCGTCGCCGCTGCGGGGCTTGGTCATGTGCCAGATCTCGTCGATGGCTGCGGGGGCGGCGTTGGCATCCTCGCGCAGCAGGCCGGTGAAACGGACGCTGACGATGTAGCGGGCCGCTTCCTCGGTCACGTCGATGACTTCGGCGTTGAGCGAGACAACGTCGGTCTTCTGCGGGGCGCTGCCTTGTTCCATCCAGTTCATCTTGATCTCGGCGAACAGTTCGGGCGTCGTGTACTCGCGGACATCCTCGAGGTTGCGCGTGTCGTTGGCGGCCTGCAAGCGGATGAAATTCACCTTGGCATTACGGGCGAAACCCTCGGCGTCGAAGTCGGCGGGCAAGTGGCCCGTCGGCGTCGATGCCGCGGCCGCTGCAACGCCAGCGCCGTAGGCCGGGGTCGCCGGGGCCGAGTGGGGCTGCGGATCGTGGCCGGCGTACTGCATGCCAGCGGCGCCGGCAAGTGCCGGTTGCTGCGCAGCGGCACGGCGACGCATGAAGAAACCGATCAGCGCGATCGCGGCGAAGGCGATCAGCGCCATCGTCATCATCGAAGCGAGTTCCTCGCCGAAGCCGAAGTGCGAGGCCAGTGCGGCCAGGCCGATACCGGCGGCGAGACCGGCGAGCGGACCCATCCACGAACGCTTGGGTTGCGCCTGCGGCGCAGCCGGCGCGCCGGCCTGCTGCGAACGTGCCGGCGCCGCTGCCGCGCCCGGCGCCTGGGCCGGGGTGGCCGGCGCCGCGTTCGGCGCGTGCGGCTGACTCATTTCCTGGCGCTGCATGCCTGAGGACTTACCGGCGCCGAAGCGCTTGGCTGCGTCGGCATCGCCGGTCGCCAGCGTGAGGCCCAGCGCCAGAGTGGCGGTCAGCAGGGCGAAGGATTTCATGCATGTCTCCTGTAGGTAGGGAATTGGCCCAGGCAATATAACCGGGGTGTTTTGTAAACAAAATCAGAATTGTTGATATTTTCTGTTCGGAAAAAACTTAATTTCGACAGCGCGGTGGCATGACGGCGGGTGGCGATGCCATGTGGGGTGGCGTTGTTCTTGAAGGG
>WBZX01000890.1_pt2 | contig 13857 bp, 10 predicted proteins | sample 5204211 | NCBI WGS metagenome assembly WBZX01 (sample SAMN12344362, study PRJNA552823) | activated sludge metagenome | biome: Activated sludge suspended growth; feature: Nitrification reactor; material: Wastewater; isolation source: activated sludge from nitrification reactor of wastewater...
CCCCGGCAATGGCGACCAACGCTGCCGATGGGGGCACTGGCGCCCCCTTCATCATCGCCACCCTGGTCAACATCGATCAGCTGGAACAGTCCTCAACCCTCGGGCGCCTGATCTCCGAACAGGTTGCTTCGCGCATGAGTCAATTGGGCTACGGCGTGCTCGAACTCAAGGTGCGCAATGGCGTCTACATGAAGCGCAACGAGGGAGAGCTCCTGCTGACCCGGGAGATCAAGGAGGTGGCCTCCACCCACAACGCCCAGGCGGTCATCGTGGGCACCTACGCCGAGAGCTCGACGATGGTCTATGTCAATCTCAAGGTGGTCAACCCGGCGAGCAACATCATCCTCGCCGCTTACGACTACGCCCTGCCCCTCGACAAGCAGGTCCACAGTCTGATCCGCAAACGCTGAACCCGCAGGCTCGGCCGGTGCAGGTCGCAAATGGGGGCGTCTCGATGACGCCCCCTTTTCGTGGACACCCCACGAGGATGTGCCTGGCGCAGGGGCGATCTCTCCGGACATCACCGCAAACACGCCAATCCGGCGTAGGATTCGCCCCCCGCCATTTCCTGCACTGTCCATGAGCCCTGCCCCCGCCCGTGCCTGTGGCATCGACTTCGGAACATCCAACTCGACGGTGGGCTGGCTGCGGCCCGACGCACCCACCCTGCTGACCCTGGAAGCCGGCAAGCCGACCTTGCCCTCGGCGGTGTTCTTCAACGCCGACGAAGAAACCACCCACTTCGGGCGCGACGCACTGGCCGAGTACCTGGAAGGCTACGAGGGACGTCTGATGCGGGCCCTGAAAAGCTTGCTGGGCAGCAGCCTGATGGAGGGCAGCACCGAAGTGGGCGGCCGGGCACTGCCCTTCAGGGATCTGCTTGCCAGTTTCATCGGCGAGCTCAAGAGCCGTGCGGAAGCCCACGCGGGGCGCCCCTTCGAGCAAGCCGTGTTCGGTCGTCCGGTGCATTTCGTGGACGACAACGAAACGGCCGACCGCCGGGCCCAGGACACCCTGGAGGCCATTGCCCGGCAGGTGGGCTTCAAGGAGGTGAGCTTCCAGTTCGAGCCCATCGGGGCGGCACTCCACTACGAGGCCGGCCTGGACCGGGAAGAGCTGGTACTGATCGCCGACATCGGCGGCGGCACGGCAGACTTCTCGCTGGTACGCCTGTCCCCCGAACGGGCACGGCAGGTGGATCGCCGCGAGGATCTCCTCGGCAATGCCGGCCTGCACGTGGGCGGCACCGATTTCGACAGGGCCCTGAGCCTGGAATGCGTGATGCCCCTGCTCGGCTACCGTGGCCGCATGAAGAGCGGCGTCGAAATTCCCTCGAGCCTGTTCTTCCAGCTCGCCACCTGGCACACCATCAACTTTGCCTACACCCGCCAGGCATTCGCCGATTTTCAGCACATCTACCGGGATGCGGCACCCCGCAGGGAACTGGATCGCCTGGCCCGCCTGATCGGCCAGCGGGAAGGTCACTGGTTGGCCCTTCAGGTGGAGCAGGCCAAGATCGACCTGTCCGCCGGTGACACCACCCTGCTGCACTTGGACCGGCTCGAAACGGGTCTCGCCCACCGCATCGACCGTGAAGACTTTGCCCTGGCCACGCGCAGCCTGGTGGAACGCGTGGCCGCGACGGTTGGAAACCTGCTGGACCGTACCGGCGTCGCCCGGGAAAAGGTGGACACCCTGTACTTCACGGGTGGCGCCAGTGGCGTCCCTCAGCTTCGGGCCCGCATCGCCGCGGAACTGCCCCAGGCCCGCAGCGTAGAGGGCGATCTGTTCGGAAGCATCGGCGCCGGCCTGGCTGTGGAGGCAGCCCGCCGCTACGGCTGAGCGTGTGTGAGCAAGTCTGCGTGCAGACCGATTTCACTCCTCACCACTTACCTTGCGCCGTGCGCGGCTGCGCGCTTCAGGGCGAATGATTGCTCGCCGCGATGTCCTCACACACGCTGAGGGCTGGCTTCCGCCTCCGCACGGGTCGCCAGGACGCTACGATCCCTGCCGCTGCCCTTGGCCTCATAGAGCGCAGCATCGGCCTGCGCAAGACTCTCCTCGAGGCGTTGGCCGGTGGCATCGGCAAGACCAAAGCTCGCCGTCACCGCCAGCAGAGTGCCATCTGGCAAGGCCACGGGAGACTCCCCCAGGCGCTGACGCAAGCGCCCCGCGAGCTGCAGCGCCTCGTCCGGCAGGGTTTCGGGGAAGATGAAGGCAAACTCCTCACCCCCAAAGCGCCCAACCCGATCAGTCTCCCGCAGCGTTTCCAGCACCACACTGGCAAAACGCTGCAGCACCTGGTCACCCACCCCATGGCCAAAACGGTCATTCACCTGCTTGAAGTGATCGAGATCGGCGATACCCACTGTGATCGGACGCCCATAGCGTCGGGCCCGGGCCATCTCATCCGAAGCCAGCCCGAGAAAGTGGCGCCGATTGGGCAGGCCGGTCAGACCATCGGTGGTTGCCAGGCGCTCCAGTTTGAGCCGAACCTCTTCGTTCTCCCGCAGGGTGGCGTGAAATCGCATGATGGCCTCCTCCACCGCGTGGATCTCCGCCATGGAGGATGAACTCAGGAGCGGCAAGGGCTCGCGTCCATCCAGGCTGACCAGCACGGCGTGAATGCGCTGCAGGGGCTGGATCAGGTAGCGGCGCAGGATGAACAGGAAACTTGCCAGGAAGACGCCGACCAGCAGCACGTTGAGCAGGAGCTTGTAACGGGTCTGCTCCACCGCCTCGGACATGCGGTCGAGCTCGGCACTCACCCTTTGCCCGCCCTCGACGGAGAGATCGTCGGCAAGCAGGCGCAGACGCCGTGAATAGACATCCCAGGCCTTCATGTCCGGCGCGCCTTCGGTCGCCGCCGACTTCACCAGAAAGCCTTCGACCTCCGCGGCCAGTTCGGCGGTGCGTGGATCCTCCCCCATGCCCGGGTGAGCAGCCAGGATCCGCACCACGAACAAGGCATCGCTGCGGGTGGGCGGATCGGAAGCGGTCAGCACCCGCTGCCCGCCCATCCGCAACTCCTCGAGATTGCGCGCCAAGCGCTGGCGCTCGAGGGTCCATGGCACGGTCTCGTCGTGTAGACGGGTCGCCGCCTCGGTCACCAGGCGCTGATCCACGGCAAGAAGCGCCACCAGACTCACCGCGATAAGCGCGAATACCCCCCCGAGAACAGCCAGGACAGTGCCTGCGGGCCAGCGTCCGACCGTCCCTCCCGCCTCGGCGGACGGTGCTGCGGGGAGGCGCTCGTCCTGAATCATTGGAGACGGAAGGGAATGAAGCGGCTGTTGATCCGATCGAAACGTCCATCCCGCTTGACCCTGTCGATCGCATCATTGAGCAGGGCGAGCAGTTCCGGGGAGCGGGGATTGACGCTCAGACACACATCACCGGCCAGTTGGGGGTCACGCAGCAGGGTTGTCGCCAGGCCCAGGTGATGGATGCGCACGTCCTGCTGCAGCGCGACGGCCGTAGACATGGGCAACAGGGCCGCCTCGACCTTGCCCTGGGCCAGGGCCGTGACCACTTCCGCATGGGTGTCGAGGGCGACGCTACGCCAGCCATTGGCCTGGATGTAGCGGGCCTGGACCCCACCACGGACCACGCCGGCAAGAGCCCCGCCGGGCACAACGCCGGGCCGGGCAAACCAGACGCTGAGCGAACGGTAGTAGGGCTTGCTCATCAGCACGCGGGCACGCCGCTCCGGCGTGGCCAGGAGGCTCACCGCGGCAAAATCGAACTCGCCTTCGGCGACGGCATCAACCACCCGATCGAGGGATACCGGGACGGGCATGCATCTGACCGCCATCACATCGCACAAGGCACGCATGATCTCCACGTTGAAACCCGTCAGCGCCCCCGTCTCGTCGGTGTAGGACATGGGTGGCGAATGATTGAGGACCGCCACCCGCAACACCCGCTCGGCCGCATGCGTCAGCGGCGCGAGCATCAGCGATGCCAGCGCAACAAACAGATGGCGGGAGATCATGTTTCGCGTCACGGGAAGCCACTCTGTGCCCAATGCCTTGATCTTACCTGTCCGCCTTCGGGCTTGGATAGGCGAAAAAAAAGGGGCCGTCCAAGGACGACCCCACTCCCTCGACAGGAACCCGCCACAAGGACGAGTCTCCCTCCCCATCGAACGAAACCTGTCGATTCTGCCCGGCGGGAGACGCCAGGCAGAACCCCGTACTGATTACTCGAACTCGATGATGACTTCGTCCACAGCCAGACTCTGCCCGGCCTCACCGACGATCTTCTTGACCTTGCAGTCCTGCTCGGCCTTGAGAATGTTCTCCATCTTCATCGCCTCGATGACCGCCAGCTTCTCGCCGGCCTTCACTTCCTGACCCACCTTCACCGCCACTTCACGCAGCAGGCCCGGCATCGGCGACAGCAGGTACTTGGACAGGTCGGGCGGCAGCTTCTCGGGCATCAGGGCCAGCAGCTCGGCAGCGCGGGCGCTCATCACCATGAAATCGGCGCGGGTACCCCAGTGGAACAGGCTGTAACGGGTCTTGTGGCGCTCCACCTGGAGGGTGAAGGACTCGCCGTTACAGGTGCCGTTGAACAGGGATTCACCCAGCTTCCAGTCGGACTTGAGCTCATAGCTCTTGCCCTTGTATTCCACGTGGTAGCCACCGGGAATGGGCTTGGCGACCACCGGGTGATGCTCGTTGCCATCCTTGTTCAGGCGCACCACCATCCAGCTGTCGCTGACGATGCGCTCGTGGCCCTGCAACTGACCGGAGATCGATGCGGAACGGTCGGTGAAGGCACGGTAGACATAGGCGGCCACGGAAACCAGCAGCGCCGGGTCGTCGTGGGGCACCATCGAGGCGTCGAAACCCGTCGGGTAGTACTTGGGAATGAAGCCGGTGTCAAAGATGCCGGAATGGAAAACCGGATGCTGCATCAGCGCGGCCTGGAACGGGATGTTCGAGGAGATGCCACGGATCACGAAGCCGTTGAGGGCGTCGCGCATGCGGTCGATGGCCTGGGCGCGGGTCGGGGCGTGCACGATGAGCTTGGCGATCATCGAGTCGTAGAACATGGAGATCTCGCCACCGTCGTACACACCGGTATCGACACGGGTGCTGCCCTTGTCGTCGGTGGTCTCCTTGGGCGGCAGGAACTTCACCAGCCGGCCGGTGGAGGGCAGGAAGCCGCGGAAGGGGTCTTCGGCGTTGATCCGGCATTCCATGGACCAGCCGTTGATCTTCACATCGGCCTGGGTCAGCGGCAGCTTCTCGCCGTAGGCGACGCGGATCATCTGCTCGACCAGATCGAGGCCGGTGATCAGCTCGGTGACCGGGTGTTCCACCTGGAGACGGGTGTTCATCTCGAGGAAGTAGAACTCCTTGGTGGCACCGGACACCACGAATTCCACGGTACCCGCGGATTCGTAGTTAACCGCACGGGCCAGGGCCACGGCCTGTTCGCCCATGGCCTTGCGCATTTCGGCATCGACAAAGGGGCTCGGCGCCTCTTCGATGACCTTCTGGTGACGGCGCTGGATGGAGCAGTCACGCTCGTTCAGGTACACGTAGTTGCCGTGGGAGTCGCCCAGCACCTGGATCTCGATGTGGCGCGGCTCAAGCACGTACTTCTCGATGAAGACGCGGTCATCACCAAAGGAGTTGCGGGCTTCATTGACGCAGGAGGAGAAGCCTTCGTGGGCTTCGGCGTCGTTGTAGGCCACACGCAGGCCCTTGCCGCCGCCGCCGGCGGAGGCCTTGATCATCACCGGATAGCCGATGCCCTGGGCGATCTTGACGGCTTCATCCGGACCCGCGATGGCGTCGTTGTAGCCGGGGATGGTGTTGACCTCGGCGGCGATGGCGAGCTTCTTGGACTCGATCTTGTCACCCATCTTGGCGATGGAGTAGTGCTTCGGACCGATGAACTTGATGCCTTCTTCTTCCAGACGACGGGAGAACTCGGCGTTCTCCGACAGGAAGCCGTAGCCGGGGTGGACAGCCTCGGCGCCGGTCTGCTTGCAGGCGGCGATGATCTTGTCGGCGACCAGGTAGGATTCCTTGGAAGCCGCCGGGCCGATGCACACGGCCTCGTCGGCCATGTCCACGAACAGGGCGTCCTTGTCGGCCTCGGAGTAGACGGCGACGGTAGCGATGCCCATCTTGCGGGCAGTCTTGATGACACGGCAGGCGATTTCGCCGCGGTTTGCAATCAGGATCTTGGTAAACATGTCTTGGCGTCCTCGGCGATCACAGCGGAATGTTGCCGTGCTTGCGCCACGGGTTGTCGAGCTGCTTGTCCTTGAGCATGGCCAGGGAGCGGGCGATGCGCTTGCGGGTGGCGTGGGGCATGATCACATCGTCGATGAAGCCACGGGCACCGGCCACGAAGGGGTTGGCGAACTTGGCCTTGTACTCGGCTTCACGCTCGGCCAGCTTGGCCGGATCGTTCTTTTCTTCGCGGAAGATGATCTCCACGGCGCCCTTCGGGCCCATCACCGCGATTTCGGCCGACGGCCAGGCGAGGTTCACGTCGCCACGCAGGTGCTTGGAGGACATCACGTCATACGCGCCGCCATAGGCCTTGCGGGTGATCACGGTCACCTTCGGCACGGTGCACTCGGCGTAGGCGTAGAGCAGCTTGGCGCCGTGCTTGATGATGCCGCCGTATTCCTGGGTGGTACCCGGCATGAAGCCCGGGACGTCCACGAAGGTGACGACCGGAATGTTGAAGGCGTCGCAGAAGCGCACGAAGCGGGCGGCCTTGATGGAGGACTTGATGTCCAGGCAGCCGGCCAGCACCAGCGGCTGGTTGGCCACGATGCCCACCGGGTTGCCATCGATGCGACCAAAGCCAATGATGATGTTCTTGGCGTAGTCGGCCTGCAGCTCGAAGAAGTCGCTGTCGTCCACAATCTTGACGATCAGCTCCTTCATGTCATAGGGCTTGTTGGTGTTGTCCGGCACCAGGGTGTCGAGGGAGTAGTCGAAACGGTCCACCGGGTCGTTGGTCGGCGTGACGGGGGGCTGCTCCCGGTTGTTGGCCGGCAGGAAGTTCATGAAACGGCGGAGCATGGACAGGGCTTCGACGTCGTTCTCGAAGGCCAGGTCAGCCACACCGGACTTGGTGGTGTGGGTCACGGCGCCGCCCAGTTCCTCGGCGGTCACATCTTCGTGGGTCACGGTCTTCACGACTTCCGGACCGGTCACGAACATGTAGGAGGAGTCCTTCACCATGAAGATGAAGTCGGTCATGGACGGGGAGTACACCGCACCACCGGCACAGGGGCCCATGATCATGGAGATCTGCGGCACCACGCCGGAGGCCATCACATTGCGCTGGAACACGTCCGCGTAGCCACCCAGGGAGGCGACACCTTCCTGGATGCGGGCGCCGCCCGAGTCGTTGAGGCCGATCACCGGCGCACCGACCTTCATGGCCTGATCCATGACCTTGCAGATCTTCTCGGCGTGGGTCTCGGACAGGGAGCCACCGAATACGGTGAAGTCCTGGGAGAACACGAAGACCAGACGGCCGTTGATGGTGCCATAGCCAACGACCACACCGTCACCCGGGGTCTTTTCGGCCTGATCCATGCCGAAGTCGACGCAACGGTGCTCCTTGAACATGTCCCATTCCTCGAAGGAATCCGGGTCGAGCAGCAGCTCGATACGTTCGCGGGCCGTCAGCTTGCCCTTCTTGTGCTGGCTGTCGATTCGCTTCTGACCGCCGCCCAGGCGGGCGGCTTCGCGCTTCTCTTCCAGCTGGTGGATGATGTCGTGCATTTACAACCTCCAGTCAATGATCCTGTTGTATGTCGTTTTATTTGTTTAGCCCAGATACGCCAGCAGCCGCTGGGCAGCGGCTGAAGGCGTGGTCTGTCCGGCCTCGACGGCCGCCTGCAAAACGGGCAAATCCTGCCGTACCTGGGCGTGACCTGCAAATCGGGCTCGCAAACCCTGGTCGATCAATTCCCACATCCAGGCCCGCGCCTGATGGCGGCGACGTGCGTCGAATTCACCGCTCTGCTGCATCGCGGAGCGGTAATCCCCGATGGTATTCCAGAACTCGGCAATGCCCTGCTTCTGCAAAGCGGAAAGCATCAGTACCGGCGGCGTCCAGTTGGGCGAAGCATGCCGCAGCATGCCCAGCGCACTCTTGATCTGGGAGCGGGCCACATTGGCCGCCTGGGGGTTGATATCCGCCTTGTTGATGACGATCAGGTCGGCGATCTCCATGATCCCCTTCTTGATCGCCTGCAGATCGTCGCCGGCATTGGGCAGTTGCAGCAGGCAGAAGATGTCGGTCATGCCGGCGACGGCGGTTTCCGACTGACCCACGCCCACCGTCTCGATGATGATCACGTCAAACCCGGCGGCCTCGCACACCAGCATGGCCTCGCGGGTCTTCTCGGCGACACCGCCAAGGCTGCCCGCCGACGGACTCGGGCGGATGAAGGCTTCGGTGCGCTGGGAGAGCAGTTCCATGCGCGTCTTGTCGCCGAGGATGGAGCCCCCCGTGACGCTGGAGGACGGATCCACCGCCAGCACCGCCACCTTGTGACCCTGCCCGATGAGATACAGCCCGAGGGCCTCGATGAAGGTGGACTTGCCCACCCCCGGCACGCCGGAAATCCCCACCCGCATGGAGTTGCCGGTGTGGGGCAGCAGGCCTTCCAGCACGTTGCGGGCCCGCTGCTTGTGATCCGGCCGCTGGGACTCGATCAAGGTGATTGTCTTGGCGAGCGGACGTAGCTGATGCGCCAGCACCCCATCGACCAGGGCCTGGTCGGCGGGGTCGCGCTGTGGCAGGTCGGCAGGCATGTTCATGGAAGGCATCGGCTGTTCAGCTCGGAGGCATTGCAGACATCGCTAACACGCCCTGGCGTCGTGAGCGGCAGCGCCGTACTTTCAGTACAGCGGATCACGAAACGTCAGGGCATGCAGCAGACTGATTCGAAGCCTCTCAGGGCTTGCGGGCGGCGCGAATCTGCTTGAGCACTTCCCGGGCCGAGGTCTGGATCGGCGTACCGGGGCCGAAGATGCCCTTGGCACCCGCGGCGTAGAGCGCATCGTAATCCTGAGCCGGAATCACGCCCCCCACGAAGGTGATGATGTCGTCGGCACCCTGGGCCTTGAGGGCATTGATGATGGCCGGCACCAGGGTCTTGTGGCCGGCGGCGAGGCTGGAACAGCCCACGGCATGCACGTCGTTCTCGATGGCATGACGGGCGGCCTCTTCGGGCGTCTGGAAGAGCGGGCCGATATCGATGTCGAAGCCCAGATCGGCGAAGGCCGAAGCCACCACCTTGGAGCCCCGGTCATGGCCGTCCTGACCCAGCTTGGCGATCATGATGCGCGGACGACGACCTTCTTCAGCCACAAAGGCTTCGATGTCGGACTTGAGGGCCTTCCAGTCGTCGTCGCCTTCGACGACGGCGTTGTAGATGCCGGTGACCGCCTGGGGGTTGGCACGGTAGCGGCCGAAGATCTCTTCCAGCGCATCGGAGATTTCACCGACGGTGGCACGCAGACGCACGGCCTTCACGGCCAGATCGAGCAGGTTGCCTTCGCCGGTCCTGGCGCATTCGGTCAGGGCTGCCAGGGCCGCGGTGACAGCGGCGCCGTCGCGGGTGGCGCGGATCTGGGCCAGACGGGCGACCTGGGCATCACGTACGGCGTGGTTGTCGATGTCGAGGATCTCGATCGGGTCTTCCTTGGCGAGCTTGTACTTGTTCACGCCGACGATCACATCCTTGCCGGAGTCAATGCGGGCCTGCTTGTCGGCAGCGCACTCCTCGACCTTCATCTTGGCCCAGCCGGATTCGACCGCCTTGGTCATGCCACCCATGGCCTCGATCTCCTCGATCAGGGCCCAGGCCTTGTCGGCCATGTCCTGGGTGAGCTTTTCCATCATGTAGGAACCGGCCCACGGGTCAACAACGCTGGTGATGTGGGTTTCTTCCTGGATGATGATCTGGGTGTTGCGGGCGATACGGGCCGAGAACTCGGTGGGCAGCGCAATGGCTTCGTCGAGCGCGTTGGTGTGCAGGGACTGGGTGCCACCGAACACGGCCGCCATGGCTTCGATGGTGGTGCGCACCACGTTGTTGTACGGGTCCTGCTCGGTGAGCGACCAGCCGGAGGTCTGGCTGTGGGTGCGCAGCATCATGGACTTCTGGCTCTTCGGCTCGAACTGCTTCATCAGGCGCCACCACAGCATGCGCGCGGCGCGCATCTTGGCGATCTCGAGGTAGAAGTTCATGCCCACTGCCCAGAAGAAGGACAGACGGCCGGCGAAGGTGTCCACGTCCATGCCGGACTTGATGCCGGTACGCACGTATTCGACGCCGTCAGCCAGGGTGAAGGCCAGCTCGATGGCCTGGTTGGCGCCGGCTTCCTGGATGTGATAACCCGAAATCGAGATCGAGTTGAACTTCGGCATGTGGGTCGACGTGTAATTGAAGATATCAGCGATGATCTTCATCGACGGCGTCGGCGGGTAGATATAGGTGTTGCGGACCATGAACTCCTTGAGGATGTCGTTCTGGATGGTCCCGGACAGCTTGTCCTGCGACACGCCCTGCTCTTCGGCGGCAACGATGTAGCCGGCCAGGATCGGCAGCACGGCGCCGTTCATGGTCATGGACACCGACACCTTGTCGAGGGGGATCTGGTCGAACAGGATCTTCATGTCCTCGACGGAGTCGATGGCCACACCGGCCTTGCCCACGTCACCCACCACGCGGGGGTTGTCGGAGTCGTAGCCCCGGTGGGTAGCCAGGTCGAAGGCCACGGACACGCCCTGACCGCCAGCGGCCAGCGCCTTGCGGTAGAAGGCATTGGAGGCCTCGGCGGTGGAGAAGCCGGCGTACTGGCGAATGGTCCACGGGCGGGCCGCATACATGGTGGCCTGGGGGCCGCGCAGGAAGGGCTCGAAGCCCGGCAGCGTGTTGGTGTACTTGAGTCCTTCCAGATCCGCCGCGGAGTACAACGGCTTGACCGTGATGCCCTCGGGGGTCACCCAGTTCAGCTTGGCGACATCGCCACCGGGGGCCGACTTGGCGGCAGCCTTGTTCCAGGCGGCCAGATCGGGTTGGGGAAAGGTCGGTTCGGTGTTGTTCGCCATGGCTTTTCTACCCTCACGTAGCGCGGGCCGCTCGGCAGCCCTTGATAATTTGTGACGCCAGTACCGGCCGTGACCCCTGGTCACGGCCGGCTGCCGTGCCCTGCGCAGGGCAGTTTTCTCCCTCCCTCTGTTTTGTGTGGCCCGATGACATGTTGTCAACGCGCCGTACAAGGGTTACATCCTGCGCAGGAACTTGACTTGCTATCTGCTAGATAATACTTTATCCATAATTATGGATGCAACTGCTGAAGACGACACTTTTCCAACCTTGTCACTCAAGACCATGAACGCCGGCCGGATTGCCCCTCTCGCCCTCTACCAGGAAGTCGCGGAACGCCTGCGCCAGCGTATCTTTGCCCACGAGCTGCCCCCCGGCACCTGGGTGGACGAGCAAGCCCTGGCCACCCAGTACGGCATCTCCCGCACGCCCCTGCGGGAGGCCCTGAAGGTACTCGCGGCCGAAGGCCTCGTCACCCTCAAGCCCCGCCGGGGCTGCTACGTGACCGAAATTTCCGAGCGCGACCTGGACGAGATCTTCTCGGTCATGGCCCTCCTCGAAGGCAAATGTGCGGCCGACACCGCACGCAAGGCCACCGATGCCGACATCAAGCGCCTGCTGGACATCCACAGCGAGCTCGAACAAGCGGCCCGCACCAGCGACATCGACGGCTTCTTTGAAGCCAACCAGGCCTTCCACCAGGAGGTCCAGCTGATCGCCGACAATCGCTGGCTGACCCAGGCCATCACCGACCTGCGCAAGGTCATCAAGCTGTCGCGCCACCACTCCCTGTTCATCGACGGGCGCATCGAACAATCCCTGGCCGAGCACCGCCTCATCCTCGACGCGCTCGGCAAGCGTGACATCAGTGCCACCGAGATGGCGATGCGCGAGCACATCTCCAGCGGTCGCCGGGCCCTGGCCAAGATCGCCGCCAAGCGCGAAGCCACCGCCTGACCCAGCAGCGCCGGCAACCGCCACGCGGCCGCCGCACCCAAGAAAAACCCCCGATCGGGCCGGCCCGTCGGGGGTTTCGTCTTTCTGCCCGCGCCCTTGCGGGCGCTGCGGAGATCAGTGGGAGCTGGCTTCAGCGGCACCGAAACCGGTCTGGGCACGCACGTACTGGTCGTCGAAGGCAGCACGTTCTGCCTGTGCCTCGGCGCTGTTGTCGAGCGAGGACACGATGAACGTGATCAGGAAGGCCAGGGGCATGGAGAACAGGGCCGGCTGGTCGTAGGGGAACAGGGCCTGGGCATTGCCCAGCACCGTGACCCACACCGACTTGGAGAACACCACCAGCAGCACGGCCGCCACCAGGCCGGCGTAACCGCCCGCCACCGCCCCGCGGGTGGTCAGGCCTTTCCAGTACATGGAAAGGATGAGCACCGGGAAGTTGGCGGAAGCCGCGATACCGAAGGCCAGGGCCACCATGAAGGCCACGTTCATCTTCTCGAAGGCGATGCCGAGAACGATGGCCACGAGACCCAGGCCCACGGAAGCGAAGCGGGACACGCGCAGCTCTTCGGTCTCGGTGGCCTTGCCCTTGCGGATCACGCGGGCGTAGATGTCGTGGGAGATGGCCGCCGCACCGGCAAGCGCCAGACCGGACACCACGGCCAGGATGGTGGCGAAGGCCACGGCCGACAGGAAGCCCAGCAGCAGGTTGCCGCCCACCGCCTTGGCCAGGTGCATGGCGATCATGTTTCCGCCGCCAATGACTTTGCCGCCGATCTTGCCGCCTTCAAAGAACTCGGGGTTCTGGCCGACGATGATGATGGCCGCAAAGCCCATCAGCAGGATCACGTTGAAGAAGTAGGCCACGAAGCCGGACGCGTACAGCACGGACTTGCGGGCTTCCTTGGCGTTGGTGACGGTAAAGAAGCGCATCAGGATGTGCGGCAGGCCAGCCGTACCGAACATCAGGCCCAGACCCAGGGACAGGGCGGTGACGGGGTCCGGCAGCAGGGTGCCCGGGAAGAGCAGCTTCTCGCCCAGACTGTGCAGCGAGACGGCCTGGCCCATCATGGTCTCGAAGCTGAAACCGAACTGGGACATGGCCAGCACCATCACCAGCGTGCCACCGGCCAGCAGCATGCAGGCCTTGATGATCTGCACCCAGGTGGTGGCGACCATGCCACCGAAGGTGACGTAGACCATCATCAGGGCGCCGACCACGAACAGGGCGATGTTGTAGTCCAGGCCGAACAGCAGCTTGATCAGCTGGCCGGCACCGACCATCTGGGCCACCAGGTAGAAACACACCACGGTCAGCGAGGACACCGCCGCCATGGTGCGCACCTTGCCCTGGTTGAGCCGGTAGGACGTGATGTCGGCAAAGGTGAACTTGCCCAGGTTGCGCAGGCGCTCGGCCATCAGGAACAGGATGATGGGCCAGCCGGCGAAGAAGGCGATCATGTAGATGTAGCCATCGACGCCCTTGGTGTACACCAGCGCGGTGAGGCCCAGCAGGGTGGCGGCGGACATGTAGTCGCCGGCAATGGCCAGGCCGTTCTGGAAGCCGGTGATGCCACCGCCGGCAGTGTAGAAGTCGGAAGCGGACTTGGTACGGCCGGCCGCCCAGTAGGTGATGCCCAGGGTCATGGACACGAAGAGCACGAACATCCCGATGGCGTGCAGATTGAGGGGCTGCTTCTCGGTGGCGGAGATCGCATCACCGGCGAAGGACAGGGCCGGCACCAGCAGGGCCAGCAGGGCAACATTCAGACGGGCCAGCATTACTTCACCTC
>WBZX01002134.1_pt1 | contig 13855 bp, 13 predicted proteins | sample 5204211 | NCBI WGS metagenome assembly WBZX01 (sample SAMN12344362, study PRJNA552823) | activated sludge metagenome | biome: Activated sludge suspended growth; feature: Nitrification reactor; material: Wastewater; isolation source: activated sludge from nitrification reactor of wastewater...
GATGGCGTAGTTCACAAAGTTGCGGAACTCATCGTGGTAGAAGGTAAGTACATCAAGCTGGTTCTTGAACTGCGTGAAATAACCCGTGGCACGGATCTTCAGTTTGGGTGCGTTCATCACGTAACCGGCTTCGGTGGTAAGAAACTCTTCCGATTTCAGGTTGTCCTGCACAAAGTCGCGTGTACGGGGAGCGATGAAAGCGTTTTCGAAGAAAGGCGCCCGCGAACCGTACGACCCGTTTGCGAACAGGTAATTACGCCCGTCGATCTTGTAGGTGATGCCTCCTTTGATCGACGAGTTGTAAAAATTATAGGTAGCTGATTTGCCGTATGAATTGTTCGGGAACAAACCGGTTTTCACATTGCCGAAGCGGTAGAAACTGGTGTAGGAATGTTCGGTGGCAACAAACAGGTCGAACTTACGGAATTTGAAAACACCCTGCAACCAGGCCGATCCGCGTTTGATGTTCAGGTCGTAATTGTAACCGAATTTATCACCCTCACCCACGATGCGGTTGGGGATAAGCACGTTGTTCTGTCCGGCGCTGGGGTTGGTGGGGAAATCACGTTCGCCAAACTGGTTCACGTCTACATAAAAATCACCGCCCAGCAGGTCTTCCACTTTTTTGTAGTAATTGTTACGCTGCGACTGGTAGGTGATACCGGCCGACAAAGAGGCGTGCTCCGACAGGGTGCTGTTGAGCGTACTGTTGAAGGTATATTTCAGGGTGTTCACCACTCTTTCTTCGAGGATGTAATGCGAACGTTTACCGGCTACATCGTTGCCGATGATACCGAAGGCATTCTTCACCACATCGTACGAGTTGTAATTCGTCATATACAGGGCATCCCAGTTGATCTGGCGTTTGTTCACATCGTTGAGCAGCTCCCGGCGCACCTGCTCCGCGAAATTGGGATCCAGCTGGTAGCTGGGCAGGTAGCGGTAATAATCCGGGCGTGGGTCGGCGGCATTGTACCAATCGAGCCCCGTAACGCTGCGGTTACCATAGGTAATCGAAGCGGCGGTCACTAAGGTTGTTTTATCTGTTATTTTCCAGTCGTGGGTAAGGATGCCGATCGGCTGAAATGTCCGGGCAATGCTGGCATTGCGTTTTTTACCATTCTGGTATCCCCAGTATGGGTTGTAAAAAATATTCCCGGCCAGGTCAACCATCTCCTGAACCGATGCGCCCTGGCGGCCATTCTCGGTTGGGGTGGCAAAGGCGGCGAAAGAAACCAGGTGACGGTCGTTGAAACGCTTGTCGACAGCCCCGAAGAACGACCAACCGTCGTAATAGGTACCATCGGAATAACCTTCATCGGCCCAGCGGCGTGAACCGGAGATCGAGAAGGCCCATCCTTTCTTATTCAAACCGGTGGAATGCGTAATCATGATCCGGTTGGCATAGTTACGGTTGGAAGAAGCATAGTTGATGGAAGTTTGCTTACGCTGGTGAGAGGCGCGGGTATCGAAAGCTGTTGCCCCGCCCATATCGCCATAGGCAAACGTGGTTGGCATCAGGCCATTGGTAGATTCGCGATTACGGAGTACGTCGTTCAGGCCGCCCCACTGTCCGTAGGGCGTAAAGCCGTTATCAAGATTCTCCATGGGCGCCCCGTTGATGAAGGTGCCGAACTGGTCGGCGTCGTACCCCCGGATGCGGAAACGTACCGCACCGAATTTAAAGGTAGCCGCGTTCAGGAAGGGATCACGTCCTGCACTCAGTTGGGAGGAAATATTCTGGGCGCTTCCGTCCTGTCCGTCGTTCTCATCCAGGGAAATTACCGGGATATTATCCTGCTGGTTATCCCTTAAAATTTCGATCAAGGTATCACGGGTAGGGATGGTATCTCGTGTTCTGACTTTTTGTGAAAATGCTGCCGGCGAAAAAACCCCAAAAAAGAGGATCATAAGCAGGCAATGTTTAGTTTTTGGCATCATAAATTAGTCGGTTAAAAAGCCAGCAAATGTAGGGATTTAAAGGGGTTTTCGGGTGCAAAGTTTCAAACATAACATATTAGTCATTTTAAAATACCAGAATTCAAATCCGGTTGAATAACTTTGGTCATCATTACGATTTTATATGAAAAAACTCATCGCGGCGACCCTCGTTTTCTGTCTTTCATTTTCACTCAGTTACAGTCAAAAAAACAGTTTTCGCCCGGCCATTATCGGTTTTTACAACCTGGAGAATTATTACGATACCGTAAACAACCCGAAAGTCGATGATGAGGAGTTTCTTCCCGAAAGTGAACGGCATTATGGTACCCGTGTTTTCCTCGACAAAGTAGATCGCCTGGCTTCCGTGGTTTCCCAAATGGGCACGGATATCAACCCGGATGGTTTGGCGCTTCTTGGCGTTGCTGAGATCGAGAACGACACGGTATTGAATATCCTGGCCGCACACAAGGACCTGAGGAACAGGGGCTGGAAGATCGTTCATTACAACAGCCCGGATGCCCGGGGTGTTGACGTAGCGCTTTTCTATAACCCGAAATACTTTAAACCACTCTACAGCGCACCGCTTTTTGTAAAGCTGCCCGGCGGCTCAAAAGATTCGTATTTCACCCGCGATATTCTATACGTAAAAGGGATCCTTGATGGCGATACCATTCATGTGATGGTGAATCACTGGCCTTCCCGTTCCGGGGGCGAGGAACGATCCATCCCGGCACGTGCGGCCGCAGCTTCGGTGGCCAAACGGGTGGTGGATTCGCTGGTGGCGATCGATGTTCGTTCCAAGATCGTGATCATGGGTGACCTGAATGACGACCCGATCAGCCCGAGCCTGACCAGGGTGCTTGGCACAAAAGGAAAGATAAAAGATGTAAAGCCCGGCGGCCTCTTCAACCCCTGGGTTGATTATTACAAACAAGGGATCGGTACACTCGCTTACCAGGATGCCTGGGGATTGTTCGACCAGGTGGTGATCTCGCAGGCCTGGCTCGATAAAGAACAGAATGGCTATTTCTTCCACCGGGCCAATATCTTCAACAGGGAATTCCTGGTTCAACAGACAGGGAAATACAAGGGTTATCCCAAAAGGACCTGGGACGGTACAACCTACAACTACGGGTACAGCGATCACTTTCCAGTGTATGTTACAATGCTGAAGAAAGTCAATTGAAATATCGGAAGCCAATAGGTTAAACGTCAAAACCAAAAAGTATTGGCGGTTTTTGGTTCTGACCTTTCACTTTTGACTTACTCAGGTACTTACGATCACCACCTGTTCTTCGGTAAGCAGGGGCATGTTCTTGAACCGAAGTACAATATTCCCCGTGGTAACCACATCCTTCTGGCAATAGGTTACAATCCGCGGCAGTTGTTTCTCTATCCAATACACATCGCCTACCATGCTGCCATCGATATCATCTTTGGAAGAAGGCACTTTCAGGGCGGCAGCCAGCAACTTGAGTGAGGTGAATTGCTTATAATCGCCAAAACGCCAGTACTGGAATGTATCCACCATATTTGTTTCCCAGGGTTTCATGTTCTGGAAATCCATCACAGCCGGTATCACCAGCCCGTTGATGATGATCCGCCGGCACAGAAAGGGCATGTCGAATTCCTTGATATTGTGCCCGGTGAAATTCCATTTTGTATTCGTTGCCTCCAGTTGCTGAAGCGTGGCTAAAAAATCCTGGAGGAGTTTTTTCTCATCATCCCCGAAAAAGGATTTTACCCGCAGAAAATACGTTCCCCCCTCCTTTTTGAAATAACCGATACTGATACAGATAACTTTCGCGAACTCGGCCATGATGCCTGCCCGCTGGGGATAGAATTCTTCGGCGCTGATGCCTTCAGGCAGGCTGCGCTGTACCTTCTCCTGCCAGAGCATTTTCCATTCTTCCGACAAGGACTCAAAGCGGGGTTGCTCGGAAACGGTTTCTATATCGATCAGCAGCAGGTTCTCTAAACGGATGTTGTGCATAGTACCGGGTTATCCTCTAAAATACAAATCGCTTTCAACACCACCAATGTGGAAATACCCACAAATAAAAACCCCACCTACCGGGTGGCAGATGGGGTTTTATCGGGAAAGCAGGGGATTAATCCTCTACTTTGATCTTTCCTTTTGATTTAGCAATCACTTCTTCCGCGATGTTGTTTGGTGCGGGAGCGTAATGGCTGAATTCCATGGTGGAGGTAGCACGGCCGGAAGACAGTGAACGGAGTTGGGTCACATAACCGAACATTTCGCTCAATGGCACTTTGGCGTTGATCACCTGTACGCCATGCTTGCTGTCCATACCTTCAAGCATACCACGACGGCGGTTAAGGTCGCCGGTAACATCACCCATGTATTGGTCCGGGGTCAGTACTTCCACTTTCATGATCGGCTCAAGCAATACCGGCTTAGCCTTACGGCCCGCTTCGCGGAAACCTTGTTTGGCGCAAAGCTCGAAGCTCATCGCGTCGGAGTCAACCTGGTGGAACGAACCATCCTTTACGTTGATCTTCAGGTTGTCCATCGGGTAACCCGCCAGTACACCTGTGCTCATAGCGCTTTCGAAACCTTTCTGAATAGCCGGAACGAATTCTTTCGGGATAGAACCACCGAAGAGGCTGTTCACGAACTGGAACGGCGATTTACCATCGTTCTCTTTCAGGAACTCTTCGTCGGCAGGGCCGATTTCGAAGATGATATCGGCGAACTTACCACGGCCACCGGTTTGTTTCTTCAGGATCTCGCGGTGCTCGATCGTATTATGGAAAGCCTCTTTATAAGCCACCTGCGGAGCGCCTTGGTTGATCTCTACTTTGAACTCACGCTTCATACGGTCTACAATGATCTCCAGGTGCAGTTCGCCCATACCGCTGAGGATGGTCTGACCGGTCTCTTCGTCGGTCTTAACCCGCAGGGTGGGATCTTCTTCCACCAGTTTGGCGATGGCCATACCCATTTTATCCACGTCGGCCTGTGTTTTCGGCTCGATCGCGATCGAGATCACCGGTTCCGGGAAAGTCATTGATTCGAGTACAACCGGGTTGTCTTCGTTGCAAAGTGTATCACCGGTTTTGATGTCTTTGAAACCAACACCGGCTCCGATATCACCTGCTTCGATGAAGTCGATCGGGTTTTGCTTGTTGGCGTGCATCTGCATGATACGGCTGATACGCTCTTTCTTACCGGTACGGGTATTCAGAACGTAGGAACCGGCATCCAGGTGGCCACTGTACACGCGGAAGAACGCCAAACGGCCTACGAACGGATCGGTCATGATCTTAAAGGCCAGGGCCGAGAACGGTTCTTTCGGATCCGCCTTGCGGATCAGTTCTTCACCGGTATCCGGGTGTGTACCTTTAACCGCTTCGATATCGAGCGGACCCGGCAGGTAACGGCAGATGGCGTCGAGGGCTGTTTGCACGCCTTTGTTCTTAAAGGAAGAACCACACATCATCGGGATGATCGAGATATCGATCACCGCCTTGCGGATCGCTTCGTGCATTTCGGCCTCGGTGATGCTGTTGGGATCATCGAAGAATTTCTCCAGCAGTTTGTCATCGTATTCGGCAACGGCTTCCACCAGGTGCTGGCGCCATTCGTTCACTTCTTCAACCATATCTTCCGGAATGGGCACTTCTTTATAGGTCATACCCTGCGTGGCGTCTTCCCAGATGATCCCCTTCATGGTGATCAGGTCTACCACACCGCGGAAATTATCTTCGGCTCCGATCGGTAATTGCAGGGGAACGGCTTTAGCGCCCAGCATTTCCTTCACTTGCTTTACCACGTTCAGGAAATCGGCACCGCTGCGGTCCATTTTATTCACGAAACCGATACGGGGTACCCGGTAACGGTTGGCCTGGCGCCAAACGGTTTCCGACTGAGGCTCTACACCGGATACGGCGCAGAACAGGGCCAGCAAACCGTCGAGTACACGCAGGGAACGTTCTACTTCCACCGTAAAATCCACGTGACCCGGAGTATCGATGATGTTGAATTTGAATTGTTTGGTATCGGCTACTTTTTGTCCCTGGTTGGTGGGAAAGTTCCAGAAGCAGGTGGTAGCAGCAGAAGTGATCGTGATACCTCTTTCCTGCTCCTGTGCCATCCAGTCCATGGTGGCGGCGCCTTCGTGCACCTCACCGATTTTGTGGTTCACACCTGTATAGTACAGGATACGTTCAGTAGTCGTTGTCTTGCCGGCATCGATATGAGCGGCAATTCCAAAATTTCTTTGATAACGTAAATCTGCCATTTTGTTTTGTTTGCCCTACCCTCCCGCGGGCGGATAGGTTGTTATAAATTGATTTATTGATTTTGAATGATCGGGAAATAAGAGACACGGAACCCGTAGTATCGCTGCATACAGAGCGACGTGGGTCATTTGATATGTTTTACTGTACTCTCATAGTATGCTAAATAAGAACAGCCCCTTTCAACATCTTCTGCGCTGGACTTTTTAGCGGCGCAAATATACATTTTTTTTTGGATTGGCAAAGGCCAACCGCATGAAAAAAGCCCCCGGGTTATGCCGGGGGCTTTTTATAGTAAAAATGTTGATAATTAGATGCGGAAGTGGGCGAATGCCTTGTTCGCTTCGGCCATGCGGTGTGTGTCTTCTTTCTTCTTGAAAGCAGCGCCTTCGCCCTTGCTGGCGGCTACGATCTCGTTGGCCAGTTTATCAGCCATGCTGCGTCCGTTACGTTCGCGGCTGTATTTGATCATCCATTTGATGCTGAGGGATACCTTACGATCGGCACGTACTTCGGAAGGAATCTGGAAGGTGGCGCCACCGATACGACGGCTGCGTACTTCCACACCCGGGGTGATATTCGCCAGGGCTTTTTTCCATACTTCATAGCCATCTTCACCTGTTTGCTTCGCTACTTTTTCCAAAGCGGTGTAGAAGATATCATAGGCTCCGCTTTTCTTGCCTTGCCACATCAGGTTGTTAACGAAACGGCTGACCAGTTTATCGTTGAATTTGGGATCTGGTGCAATCGGAATCTTTTTCGGTTGTGCTTTCCTCATTGTTATGCTGTTTTTTCAAAGCCGCCCGTTGGCAGCCCCGAAGGATTATTTTTTGGCTTTTTCTTTCTTAGCGCCGTACTTACTGCGGCTCTGCTTGCGGTCTTTTACACCGGCCGTATCCAGGCTACCGCGTACGATGTGGTAACGAACACCCGGAAGATCTTTCACCCTGCCACCGCGGATCAGCACGATGGAGTGCTCCTGCAGGTTATGTCCTTCACCCGGGATATAGGCGATCACCTCGATCTTGTTGGTGAGGCGCACCTTGGCTACCTTACGCAGCGCCGAGTTTGGTTTTTTAGGCGTAGTGGTATACACCCTTGTACATACACCGCGGCGTTGGGGGCAGCTATCCAGGGCCCTGGATTTGCTCTTCGCCTTGATAACTTCTCTTCCTTTTCTTACTAATTGTTGTATTGTAGGCATTTGGTACCTTTTATTTTTAGGACGGCAAAGGTAGGGTTTATCATTTGATTTTAGAAAATTATAGGCAAAAAAACTCAATTTTTATTCCCCGGAAATACAAAAACCGCCCGAGGGCGGTTCAAAAGTTTATCCCGGTAAAAATGGTCAGATCCGATGCATCCAGCCGTGAGTATCAGGTGCCTGGCCATACCGGATGGCATTAAGCCTGTTTTTCAGTTCGGGGGCTGTGCGCCAGTTATCCACATCAAAGGTCATTGTGAAGTCCTTGTACCTGAGCTCTTTAATCAGCGATATGGTAGCCGCGGTACCGGTACCAAATACCTCGTAAAGGATGCCGGCCCGGTATGCATCGATGATATTGTCGATGCTGAGTTGCCCCTCTTCAACGTCGAAACCCATTTCCCGGAGAACGGTAATGGCACTGTCGCGGGTAACGCCGGCCAGGATAGTACCTGATTCCAGTTCCGGCGTAATTGCCTTGTTTCCTATAATGAAAAAGACATTCATGGTGCCGCATTCCTGCACATACTTATGCTCGTAGGCGTCCATCCAAAGCACCTGGTCGTAACCCTTTTTCTTGGCCTGGGCAGTGGCATACATAGCGGCTCCGTAGTTACCGGCCGCCTTGGCATAGCCCACCCCGCCCGGTACCGCACGTACGTATTGTTCTTCCACGTAAATACGCATCGGGGCATTGTAATACGGGCCTGTTGGACTCAGGATGATGAGGAATTTATACTTTTCGCTGGGCCGTACACCGATCATTTCATCCGAACTGAACATGAACGGGCGGATATAGAGTGAGTGATCGGGTTGCTGGGGTATCCAGTTCTTATCCAGCTCTACAAGCATGCGCATCCCTTCCATGAACAATTCTTCCGGAACCTGCGGCATCTGCATGCGCTCGGCCGAAGCATTAAACCGTTTGAAATTATCATGCGGGCGGAAAATGGAAACCGCTCCCGCTTCGTTTTTGTAAGCCTTGATACCCTCGAAGATCGCCTGGCCATAATGCAAGGCAGCGAGGGAGGGTTCGAGTAAAAGGGGTTGGTAGGGTTTGATCTCTGCATTCTTCCATTCTCCGTCTTCAAAATCAACCTCCAGCATATGATCGGTGAAGTATTTACCGAAAGGAATATTGGTCAGGTTGATATCTTTCAATTTACTCCGTTCTACCCGGGTAATATTGATATTTCCTGCAGCAATCATAATCAATTAATTTTACGGCAAAGAAACGAAAAAAAGAAGATTATAGGGTTCTTTCTAATTGCATTGTAATGAGTTTAGATAATATTCAACTTACACCAATCGTACTTGAAAGTTTGTACAGCAAATCATTGTATGATTTGAATCCCGCAAATGAAAGCAAGAAGCCTTCCGGTAAGGCTGGCGTTGCATCACTGGGCGAATGCCGGAGGCATGTTGTTGTGCTGGTGGATGATCCCGGTTCCCTGTATTTACCGGAAGACGATCTTAACTTCCTGCTGGGGATCATGAACGCCTGCAAACTGAGTATGGCCGATATCGCACTGATCAATCTCAACAAAAACAAAACAGATTATACCGCCATCACCGATCAGTTCGGGACGGAAACGGTTTTACTCTTTGGTACCGATCCGGAAACGATCGGTCTGCCGCTCCAGTTTCCGCACTATCAACTCCAGCGGTTCAACAACCAGGTATATCTTTCCGCGGTTTCACTATCCGAACTTCAACGCGACAAAACAGCGAAACTCAATCTCTGGAACAGCCTGAAAAAAGTTTTCGCACTGAACTGATCCACCGCATGCAAACACTCATTTTTGCCACCAACAACCAGCACAAAGTAGCCGAAATACGGGCTGTACTTGGCAACCGTTTTCACATCATCCCCCTGCAGGAAGCGGGCATCGACATCGATATTCCCGAACCACACGATACCCTCGAGGCCAATGCGCAGGAAAAATCGCAAACCATTCACCGGCTTACCGGGCAGGATTGTTTCAGCGAAGACACCGGATTGGAAGTGCCGGCCTTGAATGGGGAGCCCGGTGTAAAAAGCGCCCGCTATGCCGGAGACGTACGGAGTTTCGATGCCAACATCGATAAACTGCTGGGCAAGCTGAAAGGAAAGACCGATCGCTCCGCCCGTTTCCGGACAGTCATTTCCCTGATCCTCGGCGGAGAAGAATACCGGTTCGAAGGTATCTGCCCCGGCCGTATCATCGATGAACGAAAAGGAAATGAGGGATTCGGGTACGACCCGGTTTTTGTACCCGAGGGCAGCGACCGTACATTCGCGGAGATTAGCATGGAAGAAAAAAACAAATTCAGTCACCGAAAAAAAGCGATGGAAAAAATGATCGCTTTCTTGTCATCCTAAACCAGCAGATATGGCCCGCATCAAACTCGAGATGCCCGAGCAGTTCATGGGAAGTTTCCAGGTACCCGTTCGCATCACCGACATCAACTACGGCAATCATTTGGGCAACGATGCCTTTGTAAGCATCCTCCATGAAGCACGCATGCAATGGCTGCAGCAATACGGATACACGGAATTGAATATCGAAGGCGCCGGATTGATCATGAGCGACCTGTGTGTTGAATTCAAGAGTGAATCCTTTTATGGCGATACGATAGTGGTACAGATCGGGGTGGGCGAACGATCGAGGGTTGGTTTCGAACTCTACTACCGGATGTCGGTCAGCCGGGATAACACAGACTTGTTGCTAGCCCATGCCAGAACAGGGATGATCTGTTACGATTACAGCGCTAAAAAGGTGGTTGCCATACCTGAAAAACTAAAGGAAATTCTTCAGTCCTGATTTTCGTTCCAGATCCGCCAGCTCTCTTCGGCCTGGATCAGCAACATCTCGTAGCCATTCTTGATGGCAGCGCCCGCTGCTTCTCCCTTTTGTAAAAAAACCGTTTTAGCCGGGTTATAAACCAGGTCGTACAACAAGTGGTTTTTAGAGAGAAAAGAATAAGGGATATCCGGGTATGTTTCCACTTCGGGAAATGTTCCGAGCGGGGTTGTATTAATGATGAGCGTATGAGACCGGATAACGGATTCATCCAGGTCGGCGTAAGTAAGCGAAGTTCCCGCTTGCAGTTTCCGGCTTACTACCCGGTACGGGATACCCAGTTTATGCAATACAAAACGAACCGCTTCCGCAGCGCCGCCATTACCCAGGATGAGGGCTTGCGTATGCTGTTGCTCCAGGAGGGGAAGAAGGGATCGCTCGAACCCGATCACATCGGTATTGTACCCGATCAGTTCTCCATTTTGTATGCGAATGCAATTACAGGCATCCAGGCCTTCGGGTAGTTTCTCCCTTCGGTCCAGGTATCCAAGTACGGATTTCTTGTACGGGATGGTTACGTTGAGGCCGATGAGCGAAGTTTCCAGTGAGAGGAGTTCGGGGAGTTTGCCGATGGCAGGTATCGGAAAGTTCCGGTATACGCAATCCTTTATCCCTTCTGTGGCGAACTTCCCGGTAAAGTACTTCTGTGAAAAGGAATGTTGCAATGGAAATCCGATGATCCCATATGTTTTTAACATCAGCTTTCTTTGTTGAGGTATAAGTTGAAGGTATCGCCCCGCAGGCCGATACGCATAGCTTCCAGTGGAATGACCTCATTGGGGGGAATATTACCCAGGTTTACATTACAACCGATCAGCTGGAGGAAATATAATTGCTGGGCTTTCTGCGGCGCTTCCCAGATGATCTTTTCTTCGGGTATTTGCGTAAGAATTTCCTGTACCAGGCCTTCCCGTACCTCCCCGGTTCCGCGGTAGATACCTACATTTCCCGCTTCCCGCGCCTCCGCGATCACATAGGAGGAGCCTGCATCGAGTTCGGCACGCATCAATTCGATCCATTTATAAGGGGGAATAATATGCGCTGCGTCTTTACTACCGACTTCACTCAGAACAATACCCAGTTTGGCCAGTTTTTCGATATAACCGCATTTTTCAGCATGCGGTATGGTGATTGATCCATCGCTGACTTCCATATAACTCACACCGAATTCCTTGCATACACTGATGTAATCTTCGAACTGATTGCGGATAAGAAAGGCTTCGAAGAGGGTTCCGCCAAAATAGATCGGCATGTTGTAGTCCCGGTATACCTGAAGCTTCTCTTTGAGGTTGGGGGTAACATACGAAGTACCAAAACCCAGCTTTACCATGTCCACATGCGGATGCGTGGCACTCATAAAATTCTTCACTTCATCAACACTGAGTCCCTTGTCCATTACCATCGTGATTCCGTGCGTACGGGGCTTCTTATTGCGGTTGGGGATTTGAGTAAGGTTAAAGTTCATGATCAGTCGTTTAAGGACTGCAAAGATAAACTCCTATTCAATACGAATGGATTGCTTATTAAAGGGAGCGCTTCTTTTTGTGCCGGGCGATAATATCCACCACTTGCTGAAGCTGCAGAAAGGAAGGGTTTATTTCCACGAATTTTTTGACCAGCTTGGGGTTCCGGTTCATACCTGACTCAAGTTGGATGAGCGCCTCCTTGGTTTTACCAAGGGTAAAAAGAAAGGCGCTTTTATAGAAAATAAAGATGGGCTTCTTGTCGGTTTGCTCATAAGCCACGTCTGCATATTCTAATGCCTCTTCAAACATTTCGGCTTTATACAAACATTTGAGCAACTCCGACCAGCCTCCGATATTCTTGGGTCTTACCCGTACCACATTACCAAAGCAGGTAATAGCCTCCTCCAATTTATCCAATTCCATATAGCATTGCCCCATTGCCAGGTTGTATTCTGGCTGCATCCGATGGATGCGTAAGGCAATTTCAAGGTTCTTTAGGGCACTTTCCCATTGTCCCTCGTTCATGTATGTACAAGCGATCTTGTAATTCAACTGGCTATCATTTGCATTCAGGTGGCTGGCTTTGCGGTAGTTGAATCTGGCCTGTGCGTGATTACCCATTTTATCATAGCAATGGCCAATTGCCTCATAAATAACATCTTCGGGCCTGGTCAGTTCAAGCACCTTTTCAAGTACTTCAATCGCATCCCTATACCTCCTGAGCCGGATATACGCATCGCCCATATTTCTGTATGCATAGTCGAATTTTTCATCAATAGCGACTGAGTACTGATAGGCATCAATGGCTTTCTCGTATAATTTAAGCCCCTGGTAAGCCGCGGCGAGATTAAACCAGGCTAATTCGTTATAGGGAAAATCATCAATGATATGCTGGTGCAAACGGATACCTTCTTCATTTCGTCCGGTAAAATCCGTCCAGAAACAGATTTTATATAAAGCCTCTTCGTTATTCGGTTCCTGCTCAAGGATTGTTTTCAGGCAATCGAAAACCTTATCGAAATTCTCATAATCATCATACACATCGGCCAATTCGAACAGCAGATCAACCTTTTCATCCCCTTCAAAATCAGCAATAGCAGATTCCAGTACTGCAGCAGCCTTTTTTTGCAGATCAAGGGCCAGGTAAGCATCCGTTTTCAGAATATAAAGATTCGCGTCTTTACTATCCAATGTTTCGGCATGATCCAGAATAACCAGAGCCTCTTTATATCGCTTAAGCGCTATCAGCAAATCAGCTTTTTTGAGTAATAAAAGAGAGGAATAGGGGTATTGCTCAATTCCATATTCCGAAGCCTCCAGGGCCTGCGGAAGCTGCTCTTTCTCATCGTAATAATCTATAATACGTTCGAAGGAATCTTCTTCGAGAAATGAGTTGGTTTTTCCGGACTTTAGGTTCTCAAATTGTTGCAGGAGGGCCCTAATTTCATCGCGGTCCTGACGGGAAGGATATTTGCTCATGATTTATAGGTTATTGTAAATTAATGACATTTATATGAAATCGCAAGTTTTCATACCCTTTTTCACAAAATCGTTAAAGATGTGTAAAAAGAATGGATGAGTGGTATGGTTTTAGCAGATTATTTTCAATATATTTGCCTTGAAAAGTTGAAGCCAATGACTACAAATGCCAAAATGATACTCGGGATAGCTATACTTAGTGGTATGGCTTTGAGTGCATGGGCTGATCGGGGAATTGGCAAAAAGAATAAAGCGACCGCTTCTTTGAATATCACCAACACGGGGTCACTCAGAAATTCTATCTCCCTGAACCTAAAATCCGGCCTTAAGTATACTGGTAGTTTAATCAGTGGACAGCAAAGTGATGGAAAAACAGTTCTCAAAAACACCCTGCTAACCTATAAAAAAGGGAATACTGTTTACATTATACCACAAAAACAGGTAATGGCTGTTCCTGAAATCTCCCAAGGATATACCGGAATGAAATTAATCATTAAGCCTCATTAAGAAATCATTTCTTTCATTTACTCGCCCCCTTTTTCAATTGCTGATTTTCCTCGTATGTCATTACTCTGTATCCCGAATTCGGGAAATCGAATTGTGAAACCTGCACAGGTTCATAAGACGTTTTAACAAGGCTGTACTTGAATTTTGTCTTC
>WBZX01001537.1_pt1 | contig 13851 bp, 15 predicted proteins | sample 5204211 | NCBI WGS metagenome assembly WBZX01 (sample SAMN12344362, study PRJNA552823) | activated sludge metagenome | biome: Activated sludge suspended growth; feature: Nitrification reactor; material: Wastewater; isolation source: activated sludge from nitrification reactor of wastewater...
GCACCATCACCTGCGGTTCATATCTCGTGCTGACAAATACATGGTACATTGACGAAATCGAGTGCTGATCATGAGATCGGTCGCGACACATCTCGGCGCTGCGGTGGCAGGAGCGCTGATCGCCTACGCGCTCGCTTTCCCACGGCAGGTCCCCGAACAAGCGCCCCCGGTGGACGGGCTCACGGCACCTGCTCCACGCGCAGCACCCGTGGCCGACGACGCGGAGACGGAGCGCTCGGCGTGTCGCGCGCTGGCCCAGGACAACGACGCGCTGCGCGAGGCGCTGCGACGCACTCAGGGGCGGGAGGTCGCCGATGACACGGCGGCCGCCCCAGGCCAACGACCGGATTCATTCGCGGATGTCCCGCCCGAGTATCGCGAGGACGCGTTCTCGGAGCACATTCGTCACGTCTTCGCCGAGCTGGGGATCTCGGGGGAGCTCGACATCGACTGCTCCGAGTTCCCGTGCTTGGCGGCGCTGCGCGAGCACAAGATGACGAAGGCCGAGGAGGACGCCGTACTCGCGGGCATGCGCGCACGGGCCTACGGCGACGAGGCTAAGGCAGTGCTCCGACGGCACTCCTCCGTGGGCCCCGGCGGCAAGGCGTACCTCAACATCGTCGCCTTCTATCCGCAGGGCGACGCTCAACGCGTCGAAGAGGGCTTGATGGCACGGGTCGACGAACAGTTCGCGATCACCCGCGCGGAGGTCTCGACCCCGCCCGAGCCGACGCCGCCGGAGTGACGGCGGCTCGGTGTCTGCCTGCACCGCGGTCGGCGTGCCGGCGCGGGTGATCAAGCGCCGCGCGGCGTGATCGCGCCGCTCACCACCCGCGCATCCACGGCTGCGATCGGTACCGGTCCCAGCCATCGGCGAGCACCGTGACCACCGGGCCATCGAGCGGCATGGTGCGGGCGACCGTCACCGCGGCCGCGACGTTGGTGCCCGACGAGCCGCCGACCAGCAGGCCCTCTTCGCGGACGAGGCGGCGCACCATCGCGAAGCTGTCGGCGTCGTCGACCGAGACCGCGGCGTGGACGAGGGTGCGATCGAGGTTGGCGGGGGGCACCGAGGCGCCGATGCCCTCGACGAGGTAGCTGCCATCGGGCCCGAGCGTGCCGGTCTCGATCCACTGCGCGAGCGCGGAGCCGGTGGGGTCGGCGAGCACGATCTTCGCGTGGGGGCACGCGCGACGCACCGCCCGCGCGACGCCGGTCAAGGTGCCGCCGGTGCCGGCGCCCGCCACGAAGGCGCCGATGCGACCGCCGGTCTGCTCGAGCAGCTCGACGGCGGTGGTGTGCTCGTGGATCGCGGGGTTCGCCGGATTCTCGAACTGCTCGGGCGCGAACCAGCCGCGCTCGCGCGCGAGCCGGGCGGCGGTGTTGCGGAAGTTCTCGGGCGCCGTCGGTGGTGCGTTGGGCACCACGATGACCTCGGCGCCGAGCAGGCGCAGCGACTCGCGCTTGTCGACCGACATCTTCTCGGGCAGCACGCACACCAGTCGGTAGCCGCGGACCGCGGCCACCAGCGCCAAGCCGACGCCGGTGTTGCCGGCGGTCGCCTCGACGATGGTCATGCCCGGGTGCAGCAGCCCCCGCGCCTCGGCGTCGTCGAGGATCGCCTTTGCCATCCGGTCCTTCACGCTGCCGCCGGGGTTGTTGTGCTCACACTTCGCGAGGATCGGCACCGGCAGGCCTGCGCCGATGTGCCGCAGCTGCACGAGCGGCGTGCGACCGATCGCCGAGAGCAGATCCACCGCGCGCGAGCATACCCCTTGACGCTCGCATCGGTGGCACACTGGACGCTGCCCTCACCTGCGCTGCTGCTCGAAAGGACCTGCCATGCGACGATCACTGCCCCCGCTGCTGCTCGCCCTGCTGCCGCTCGCCTGCGCGAGCGAGGACGGCAGTGATGCCGCGGACACGACCGGTGATGGCGGCGCTGCAACGCTGACCGCGACCAGCACCGCGTCGACCACCGCGTCGACCACGGCGGGCACGACCGCGAGCAGCACGGGCGCCAGCACTGCGAGCGATGGCTCGAGCGGAGCGACCTCCTCGAACGACGCCAGCTCCGACGGTGGCGGCAGCTCCGGGGGTGCCGCGACCAGCTGCGCCGACTATCTCTTCTGCGAGGACTTCGAGGACGGCACCCCCGGCGAGACCCCGCCGGGCTGGACGGAGCACTTCGGCTGGGATCAGAGCGGCTCACGGGCACAGCTCTCGAACGAACAGGCCCACGGCGGCGAGCAGTCGCTCAAGAGCGCCGTCGGCACCAACGGCCAGTTCCGCGTCGAGCACGATCTCGCGGAGCTCGGCGACGCGGTGAGTCACCACTGGGGTCGCATCTTCTACAAGGTGAAGACGCCGGTGTCGCTCGACGGAATGTACGTGCACAACACGTTCGTCGCGTTCGGCCGCCCCGAGACCAGCAACGGCGCCGAGTCACGCCTGGTCGACACCGTGATGGCGCCCGATGGCACCCACCAGTTCCTCTTCAACGTGCCCGACGATTCGTGCTGCGCGGGCTCGTCCTACGACTTCACCTACGACGACGCGTGGCACTGCGCCGAGTGGTATGTCGATGGCGCCACGGCGAGCTTCCAGTTCTTCTACGACGGCACCGAGGTCACGGACATCGCGCTCAGCGGGGTCGGCGACGCGTACATCGAAGACTTCACGTCGATCATCGTGGGCTGGATCGACTATCAATCGCCGAGCACCCCCAACGAGGGCTGGTTCGACGACCTCGCGATCGACGACAGCCGCATCGGCTGCGACTGACGGCGCCGGGCGCGAGCCTGCGCTGGGACGAGAGCTCCGGCGCGCACCCGCGCGGCGACCCGGGCGGTGGTACGCTCGCACCCGTCGATGCAACGCAGGATCGCCGTCGTCGTGTTCACGTTCGCCACGCTCGCCTGCGGCCCGCGTCAGCGCGCGACGCAACCCCTGGCGCAACCCGACGTCGCACCGCGACCGGCCGCGATCGCGTGTCCGACCGGCACCACCGCCCACGGCGACGTCACGCAGCGAGCGTGGTGCGAGCGCAGCGACGGCGCAATGCACGGCCCCGTGCGCGCCGTGTTCCCCTCCGGCGCCCTGGCGCTCGAGGGCAGCTACGACGCAGGCGTCAAGCACGGCCTGTGGCGCAACTACTACGACGGCGGGCAGCTGCGCAGCGAAGAACACTACGATCGCGGCAAGCCGCTCGGCACCTGGGTGACCTACTTCGCCGACGGTCGTCGCGCCACCGAGTCGCTGCACCGCGACGATGGCAGCGTGGCCTTCCGCAGCTTCGACGAGACCGGCCGCAAGCTGCGACAGGGCGTGCTCGTCGACGGTGTCGAGCACGGTGAGTGGACCGAGTGGGACGCCGCGGGCACCGAGCTGCGCTCGCGCTGGGACCACGGGCGCAAGACCAGCTCGGTCTCGGGTGGGATTGCAGCGATCGGCGTCGCTTCGTGCGACGAGTACATCGCGAAGCTCACGGTCTGCGTCACCGAGAAGGTGCCCGACGCGGCGCGCAAGCCCATGATGGACGCGCTCGAGGCGTCCGCGGTCGCGTGGCGAGAGGCCGCCGCAGGCCCGGGACGTGAAGGGCTCGAGTCGGCCTGCCGCGTTGCCATCGACGCCGCCAGGGAGGCCACCCAAGCGATGGGCTGCAGCTGGTGAGCCGGTTCTCGCCGCGCGGGTGCTACCTGCGGTTGTCGAGCGGCACGCCGTAGGCCCAGTCGGTCGCCTGCACGCTGGTGTGGCAGCCGATGCAGAAGCCGACTTGCCCGGTCTCGTGCACGGTGCCATCGGCGTCGAGTCGACCCCACCACCAGCCGCCGCTCGTCGACGCCGGATCGCCCTTGGCCATGACGGTGTAGCCGGTCACGATGCCCGCGTCGTCGAGGTGTTCCTTCAGCAGCATCGCGCCGTCGGGGAAGCTCACCGCCGCAGCCCCGCCATCGGGATCGATCATGCCGTAGAGGTCGACCGCCTCGGGGCTCGCCCACATCTGCACGGTCTTCGCGAGCCCGTGCTGGCTCGCGCGGCCCTCGGCGCTGATCTGCGTGAAGCTGGCCTGGTAATCCATCGCGCGCGCCAACGCGGCTTGCTCGTCGAAGGCGGCGACACCGTCGCTCGAGTCCGCGGCGGTGTCGCCGGAGCCGTCGTCGTCGCCGTCGTCACCGTCCGCGGCGGTGCACGCCAGCGCGAGCACGAGTGGCAGCATGCTCAGGCGTCGCGCCGCGATCCTGGTCCGCATCGTCGTCATGGTCATGGTCATGGTTCGTCCGACTCCCTGCGCGCACGCGCGCTCTCGTTGCTTCCGACCTCGAACAAGACACCCGCCTGCTCCAACACCGTCCGCGCCGCCGCGATCGCGGCCGGCTCGAGCTCGGCGAGCAACGGCGGCAGCGGCAAGCCACAGCGCTCGGCCAGCGCCGCGAGCGCTGCCACCTTGGGCCGGAAGACCCCGAGCGCCTGCGTCCGCGCGTGTCGGAACACGAGCACGAGCGTGGGCTTGTCGGCGTCGCTGCCGATCTCGCCGCGGCGCCACTGCTCGGCGACCGCGGGCACATCGAAGCTGTACTGCCGCACGAACAGCCGCCGCTCGAGCCCGTCCTTCGTCACCGTATCGGCGTCGTCGGGCACGTCGGGCGCGTGGTAGGCCCGCACCCGCAACCACTCGTAGTCGGCGAGCTGCGCCCAGCGGGTGGCACTGCCGTGCGGCTGCGCGGCGATCCAGCTCGGGAACGACGCGGCGAAGCGGTTCGGGTCGCTGCCGGTCGGTGGGTGCGCGAGCGCGTAGGCCGACACGACATCGTCCCACGCCGGCACGGCCGCACGCACGATCGCCGCCCGCGTGGCCGGGAACACGTCGCGGAGGATCTTGTCGAGGTTGCGCCGCACCAGCGTGGCGTAGAAGCCGAGGTTGGCCGTGCCCGACGGGCTGGGGCCGAGCACGACCTCGGTCACGGCGGCACTGCACTCCCCCAGCAGCATCGGCCGTAGGTGCGCGAAGAAGCCCTCGAGTGCCGCTTGCGTCATGCGACCTCCGCCGCGGCCGTGATACGGCCTTGGATCGCCCGCGCGCGGTCGGCCTCGTCGAGCACGCGTGCCAGCGGCGGGATCGCGTTGTCCCACTCGACCAGGGTCGGCAGTGCACCACAGCGGGCGATGACGGCCTCGTACATCCGCCAGACGGTGTCGTGCACCGGCGCGCCGTGGTTGTCGATGCGCCGGCCGTCCTCGAGCACCGAGCCGGCGAGGTGCACCTGTACTGCGTGCTCGAGCGGCAGTGCGTGCAGCAGCTCGAAGGGGTCGCGTCCGAAGTTGCTGGCGTTCACGAACACGTTGGCGACGTCGAGCAACAGCCCGCAGCCAGCGCGCTCGATGACCTCGCGGACGAACGCGCCCTCGTCGTCGACCGAGCCGGGCATCACCGCGTAGTAGGTGATGTTCTCCAGCGCCAGCGGCCGTTGCAGGCGGTCCTGCAGCTCGCGCACGCGGGCCGCGGTGTGCTTCGCCGCGGCCGTGCACCAAGGTAGCGGCAGCAGATCGTAGAACGCGGTGCCCGCGATGCTCGCGTAGCACAGGTGATCGGAGTAGGTGTGCGAGCCAACCTCGTCCATCAACGCTCGCAGCGATGCGATCGCTCCCGGCTCGAGGGGATCGGGGCCGCCCGGCGACATCGACACGCCGTGGGTGGCGATCGGCCAGCGCTCGGCGCACGAGCGCAGCACCTGCCGCGGCCAGCCGCCGTGCCCGACGTAGTTCTCCGGCGTGATCTCGAGGAAGTCGAGCTGCCGCTCACACGCGAGCAGCTCGGCGTAGTGTTCGCGACGCAGGCCGATGCCCACGCCGGCAATCGGGCGCGCGTGCATGTTGCGGTGTTCCTCGGGAGCGCGCGGAAGCGACGAGGATCGGGGAGCGCACGCCTTCCGCACGCGCACGCTCCCACGCGGGGTGATTCAGCCGGTCGAGGTCGATCCGGGGCAACCCGCGGTCGTGCCGGGGCAACCCGCCGTGGTGCCGGGGCAGCCCGCCGTGGTGCCGGGGCAGCCCGCCGTGGTGCCGGGACAACCGGCCGTGGTGCCGGGGCAGCCCGCCGTGGTGCCGGGGCAGCCCGCCGTCGTGCCGGGGCAGCCCGCCGTGGTGCCGGGGCAGCCCGCCGTCGTGCCGGGGCAACCCGCGGTCGTCCCGCTCATCGTGTTGCTGGCCGACATCATGTTGGTGCTGTCGTCGTTGTCGTCGTCCTCGCCGCACGCAGGCGCGAACACGACGGTGGCGGACAGCGCGAGTGCTTCGAGAACGGCTTTCAGGTCAGTCTTCATCGGTGTCGTCCTTGGGGCCCGTCGAGGGTTCGCGGCGGGTATTCCAAGGTGCAGACCGCGGTTACGCGGGCTGCACGTTTTTTCGACACGGTCCCGCGCCCGCGCGCCGCCACCCTTGGATTCACCCGTCACAGGGCGCGAGCGTCGGGGCGAATGCGGTCTTCGCCGCATCATCCATGGCGCCCACGAGCAGCCGGCGCGAGGCACAGATCGCGTCGGCGCGTGCCGCATCGGTGCGACGCAACACCTCCCAGTCGAGGCTCGCGACCGGCACGCCACCATCGACGCAGCGCCAGCGCATGACACCATGACGGACCTCGGCGCGTTCGGCCGGCGCACCGTCGCAGCTCGCGGTGATCGCTGGATCGTCGAGGTTGCGATCGAAGCCGCCGTAGGCCTCGACCGGCTGGCGATCCCGCATCACGGACATCGGCGCGAACAGGCCGCTCGCATCGGTGCCGCGGAACACCGGGCCGTAGGCATCGACCACGGTCGCGTCGGGCCGCGCCTCTGCGTGGCAACCATCGCAGTCGTTGCGCTCGGCGAAGCCATCGAGGGCGCGACGTCGCGGGCCCTCCTGCATGCGCGTGAACGGTGGCAGGCCGGCGAGCCGCTCGAGCATCGCCGCGGTCGCGGCCTGCTGCGCGGGCGCCACGTCGCACGGCCACTGCATCCCCACCAGCGGCGCATCCGGCCGTTCCTCGATCGGTCGCAGCACGTGGTGCGTGCAGCTGCCATCGGCCTCGAAGCGACTGCCACGGACGTCGACGAGGCGTCGCGCCTCGCCCTCGCCGGCGTACTCCAGGCGATCGGCCTGCGTGCCGGGCCCGAAGCGCAGCCGCGGCACGCCGTCGTCGCCGAGCTGCAGGCCGACCGGCGCGGTGCCGAGCGCGATCCACACCTCGACGTCGTCACGGCTCGCCGACGGCGAAGGCATGTGCACCGGCGTCTCGAGCCGCGCGAAGCCCTCGCCCCAGTGCGCCACGGGATCCTCGATGCGGAGCTCGATGACCCCGTCGGGCGGACGCTGGCACCCGACCAGCGCCAGCGCCAGCGCCATGCCGCAGGCCGCGGTCAGCGACCGATCATCGACTCGACGCACTGCACGGCCGTTGGCGAACCCCACTTGCGTGCATTGATGTATGCCTGGCGGATGGTGCCGGTTTCATCGACGAAGTAGGTATCGGGCAGCTTCGTGGTGCCGAAGTCGGTGTGGACCTGCTCGTTGGGGTCCCACAGCACCTTGACGTGGGTGTCGGCCATCGACATCCGCGCCAGGAACGGCTCGATGACGTCGGGCGACTTGTCGATCGACAGCGCGATCACGACCACGTCGTCGCGGCCGGACAGGCGCTCGGCGAGCTGGTGCACCTGTGGCCACTCGGTGATGCACGGCGGGCACCACGTGGCCCAGAAGTTGAGCACCACCAGCTTGCCGCGGAAGTCGGACAGCTTGACCTCGTTACCCTGCAGGTCCTGCACGACGAAGTCGGGCGCGACGGTGTCACGCTCCTCGGGGGCGAGCGCGTGGCAGACGGCGTCGTTCTGACGCGCGACCGCGGGCAGCAGCGCCCACGCGAAGCCGAATACCAGCAGGCCGCCGAGCGCGACGTAGACCGCGTAGGCCAGCGCGCCCAGGGGATCGAGCCCGCTGCGCGGGGGTGCCGGCGTGGGGGATGCGCTCGACGGGGTCATGGCGCCTTGGCCTCGGCCGTCGCGGGGTGGGTCTGCGCGTGGTCCATGATGGCTGCGAACACCTGCTCGCGCGGGATGCCGCCCTCGATGAGCTTCTGCGCGCCGGCGCGCTCCTCTTCGATCACGCGCTCGTAGACCTCGAGCGGCTGGGCGCCCCGCACCGCGCGACCGTTGACGAACGACTGTGGCGTGCCGCCGATGCCGAACGCGTGGGCGAGCGCCTCGTCCTCTTCGATGCGGGTGTCGAGCGCGGCGTCGGCCATGTCGGCGGTGAAGCGCTGCACATCGAGGCCGATCTCGCGGGCGAACTCGGCGAAGTCGCCGTCGTCATCGAGCCGCTCTTGCGCGGCGAAGAAGGCGTCGTGCATGGCCCAGAACTGGCCCTGCCGGTCCGCCGCGAGCGCGGCCTTGGCGGCCTCGCGTGCGCGCGGATGCATCGGCAGCGGAAGGTTGCGGAAGACCACGCGCACGTCGGGGTGCTTCTCGACCAGCTGGTGCATCACGCCGGCGAAGCGGCTGCAGAACGGGCACTGGAAATCGGAGAAAACCACCACCGTCACCAACGCATCGGCGGGCCCGAGCGCCGGGCGGCCATCGGCGGGCACGCGGTAGTGCGCGTTGGGATCGAGCCCACCGCCGTCACCCTTGCTGCGATCGTCGCGCGCGAGCGCGTCCTTCATCATCGCCTCGTACACGCCCGCGCGCGGGACCCCGCTGCGCTCGACCTGCTCGGCGGCGTCGAGCTCGGCCTCGATCACGCTGCGCCACTGCGCGGCGTTCATCTTGCCGGCGTAGCGATGGCCGTTCACGAAGAACGCCGGCGTGCCGCTCACGCCGAGGCGACCACCGGCCTGCTGGTCGTCGTCGACCGCCTTGGCGGAGGCGTCACTGCCCATGTCCTGCATGAAGCGTCCGACGTCGAGCCCGAGCCCACGCACCTCGCCCTCGAGCCCGTCGAGCTCGGCTTTGTGCTCGAACAGCCACGCGTGCATCTCCCAGAACTTGCCCTGCTGCAGGGCCGCCCACGCCGCACGCGCGGCGGGTTGGGCCTTGGGATGGCTCGTCAGCGGGTAGTGCTTGTAGATGAGCCGCACGTCCTCGTCGTAGTCGGCGACCACGTCGTCGAGCGGACCGGCTGCCTGCGCGCAGTAGGGGCACTGGTAGTCCGCGAACTCGACGATCGTCACCAGCGGCTCGCTGGCACCGCGGGTCGGCTCGTCGCCGCGCAGCGCGACCCGGAAGCGGGGGCCCTCCTCGATCGCGACGTCCTGGCTGCCACGGTTGTTGATCCACTGGCCGACGAAGAAGCCGCCGCCGAGCGCAGCGACGAAGCCGAGCACACCGCCGATCGAGCTCGCGCGCTTCTTGGCCGCAGGCGGCGTGGCACCGGCGTCGTTGGCCGAGCCACGCGCACCACCTGCGTCGTCACCGGGCCGCGCATCGCCGTCGGCCTCGTGCGCCGACGCAGGGCTGTCAGGGCTGGAGGGTTTGTCGCTCACGGGTGCGCGAAGCTTACGTCATGCTCGCGCCCCCGTGCACACCCGGCCGCGAAACCGCGCGGCACCGCGGCAAAGATCGCCCCCATGGCGTCATGCGTGCGCGCCGTCGGACCTCGCGCGCCCTGGTGCGTGCTCTCGGCGCTTGCGCGCGGCCTGCCGGTCGCGGCGTCAGAACGCGCGCGCTGGCGCCTTCGCCTGTCCCGCCGCCGCCTTCATGATGCGCGCGTGGACCTCGGCGCGGGCGCTGCCGGCGTCGATCAGCTTCTGCGCCGCGGCGCGCTCGCGCTCGATGATCTGCGCCAACACCTCGGGCTTGGGCGCGCCGGAGAACGCGATGCCGTTGATGAAACAGCTCGGGGTCCCGCGCACGCCGAGCATGGCACCGGCGCGCTCGTCGTCCTCGACCCGTGCGGCGGTGGCAGGATCGTCGAAGGCGGCCACGAACGCGTCGACGTCGAGACCGAGTGCGCGCGCATGGCCGATGACGTCATCGCGTGTCATGTGCGATCGATCGCCGAACAGCCGATCGTGCATGGCCCAGAAGTGGCCCTGCTTGCCGGCCGCCAGCGCAGCGCGAGCGCCGGTGACCGCGTTGGGGTGCATCGGCAGCGGCTTCTGCTTGAACACCACCCGCACGTCCTCGGGATAGTTCGCCACCAGCTCGTCGAGCATCTGCGCGAACGTGCCGCAGAACGGGCACTGGAAGTCGCTCCACTCGACGATGGTCACCAGCGGCGCGCTCGCCCCCTTGGCGGGATCGTCGGCGGCGATGGACACGACCACGCGCTCGCCCTCGACCAGGTGCGAGAGCCGATCGTCGACCGCGTCGTGCTCGACCAGCGCGGGTAGCTGCGGATCGGGCTTGCTGTCGGGGCGGCAGGCGGCGGCCAACAGCGCGATCGCGAGGAGCAGTCGCCGCGGTGTCATCGGTTGGGGAACTCCGACTCGGGGATCGCCTCGGCCATGTCGGTCGCGAAGCGCTTGGACTTGGGGGTCGTGGCGGCCAGCGACGCGGCGCGCGCGAGTTCCTCGTCGACGACGCCCGAGAGCGTGCCGGGCACGAAGCCGCCGAGGTAGCGCCCGTTGACGAAGTAGCCCGGCGTGCCGTTGACGCCGACCGCGACCGCGAGCTTCTCGTCGGCCGCGACGACGGCCTCGGTCGCGGGGTCGTCGAGTGCGGCGAGGAACGCCGCCTCGTCGAGCCCGAGCTCCTTCGCCCACGCGATGAAGCTGCTGCGACCGACCGCGCCCTCGTGGGCGAGCAGGCGATCGTGGAACTCCCAGAACTTGCCCTGCTGCCCCGCCGCGAGCGCGGCCTTGGCTGCGCCGCGCGCTGCGGTGTGGATCGGCAGCGGTAGCTGACGCACGCTGTACGCGACGTCGCTGCGGTGGCGCTCGAGCAGCGCGGCGAGCTCCTCCTTCCACGCCTTGCGACAGAACGGGCACTCGAAGTCCACGAACGCGACGATCACCACCGGCGCGTCGGCCTCGCCGCGCAGGCCCGAGGCGCCGGGCTCGATGCGGTAGCGCGCGTCGCCACGGGGCTCGATGATCGTGGTGGGCTTGGCGGCATCGGCCTGCGCCTGCGCCTGGTCCCGCTCCGCCCGCAGGGCCGCCGCGGCCTCCGGCTCGCCGACCCGCTTGGTCGCGGCCGTGCGCATCATCGTCGCGTAGAGCTCGGCCCGCGGCACGCCGTCGTCGAGCAGGCCGCGCGCGCGCTTGATCTCTTCGTCGAGGATGCCGTGCAGCGTGGCCTCGTCGACGTAGCCGGCGAGGTACAGCCCGTTGATGAACATCGACGGCAGCCCGGCAACCCCCAGCGTGGTCGCGCTGCGACGGTCGCGGATGCGACGGGCGGTCTGCGTGCCGGTGTCGAGGTCGTCGAGGAAGCGCGGCACGTCGAGCCCGAGCGCCTCGGCGTGGGCGCGCAACGTCGGCCGATCGAAGTCGCCGCCCTGCGCGAACAGGCGCGCGTGCATCTCCCAGAACTTGCCCTGCGCCTCGGCGGCCAGCGCCGCCTCGGCGGCCTGCTCGCCGCGGCCGTGGCCCGGCACGGTGAAGCTGCGCACGACCACGCGCAGATCGTCGCCGTAGTCCTCGAGCAGGTGCTCGAGCTCCTGCCACAGCCGTGCGCACGGCGGACAGCCGTAGTCGCTGTAGACCACGATGGTGACCAGCGGCGCGGCGCCGCCCTTGGCGTGGTCGTCTTCGGTGAGCTCGACCCGGAAGCGCTCGGCGTCGATGCGGATGCCGGTGGCGGCCCCCTCGGCCTTGGCCTCGTCACCCTGCTTCGGGCAGCCCACCAGCAGCGTCACCGCGGCCAGCCACGACGCCGCGCGTCGATGCCCACGCGATGGCGGGCGCGCATGGTGAGGCGCTACCGGCGTCGTGCGTGACCGCGTGGAGCCTGTCCGCGTCATGCCAGCACGATGCACGACGGGGTCCACGAACGCAAAGCCCCACGTGGCGGCTGCCGACGTGGGGCTTCTTGTTTCGGAGCGGGAGACGGGACTCGAACCCGCGACTTCAACCTTGGCAAGGTTGCGCTCTACCAACTGAGCTACTCCCGCAGGGAGTTCGAGGGTGCGGACTGTACCCGCGCCGCACAGGGAGTCAAGCAGAACCTTGCCGCGCGGTGTGCGTTCGCGAGGGTGCGCATAGCATGCACACGACATGCATGAATGCGGCATTCGCAGGGTCGCGAGCCCCGGCGTGGTTGCGCCCGGGAAGCATTCGGGATATGCCGCGATTCAAGGCGTTCTCCCATGCAGCAAGCCCATCTCCCGATCGGACTCCTGGGCGCCAGCGGCTACGCTGGCCAGGTCCTCCATGCACTACTCATGCAGCATCCCCGCATGCGGCCAGTGGTGTTCGAGCCCGCCATGGTCCGCGAGGGTCCCAGCGAACGCGCCATGGATCTCGCGCGCGACTGCGCCGCGGTGGCGTTGGCCCTGCCCGACGAGGCCGCCCTCACCTGGTCCGATGCGCTGGTGGCCGCCGGGGTCAAGGTCATCGATCTCTCGAGCGCGCAGCGGCTCGCCCCCGGCGTGCACTACGGCCAGCCCGAGCTGTTCGGTGCGCCGCCGTCGGGCACCAAGGTGGTGAGCAACCCCGGCTGCTACCCCACCGCCTCGCTGCTGGTGCTCGCACCGCTGCTGCGCGCGGGACTCATCGCGCCGCAGATCGCGATCCACGGCGCGAGCGGGACCTCGGGCGCCGGCAAGGCGCTGCGCGAGGATCTCCACTTCAGCGAGCTGTTCGGCAACACGTTCCCGTACAAGGTCGGCAGCCACAAGCACATCGACGAGATCGCGACGCGCTTGGGCGCGGAGATCTCGTTCGTCACGCAGCTGCTGCCGATCGTGCGCGGGCTCGCGATCACGGCGTTCGTCCGCACCGAGCACGCGCCCGCGCAGCTGCACGCCGCGCTCGCGTCGCACTGGGCCGACGCGCCGTGGATCACCGTGCTCGACGCCCCCGATCAGGGCCTCGGCGTGCGTGGCGTGGTCGACACCCACGACGCCGTGCTCGCGGTCGGCCCCGTCGCCCACGGCGGCCTGGTGCCGGTGTTCGCCACCATCGACAACCTCATGCGCGGTGCCGCCAGTCAGGCGCTGCACAACCTCAACCTGTGGCTGGGGCTGCCCGCCGGGCTCGGCCTGCCGCCGCCGCGTTCGCGCCGCCTGGCGAACATGTGAGCCAGGCCTGTCCGTCCAGCGCACGCCGAGCCCGGCGCTGCGTCGTCCTCGTTTTCGCCTAACGTCGCTCGAAGGAACGCGCCATGTCGACCGCTGCCACCGCCCCCGTCGTTCGCACCACGCACCAGCCCGGTGACGCCCTGCCGCAGGGCTTCACGTTCTCCGGCGTGCGCTGTGGCATCAAGCCCGGTCGCAGCGACCTCGCGCTGCTGCTGTGCTCGCCCGCGGCGGTGGCCGCCGGCGTGTTCACCAAGAACCCGATGCGCGCGGCGTGCTGCGATCGCAACGCGTCGTTGGTGCCGAGCGGCAACGTCGCGGCGGTGATCGTCAACTCCGGCAACGCCAACGCGATGACCGGCGCGCAGGGTGCCAGCAACAACGCCAAGGTCGCCGCCGAGCTGGGCAAGCTGCTGGGTTGCGCGCCCGAGCGGGTGCTGACCGCGTCGACCGGTGTCATCGGCACGCAGCTGCCGGTCGACCTCGTGGTCGAGGCGCTCGATCCGTTGATCGCCGCCCACGGCGACGATCCGCGCGGCTTCGCCGAGGCCATCCTCACCACCGACACGGTCACCAAGTTCGCCGCCGTCGAGCTGCAGCTGCCGGGCGCCGACGCACCGGTGCGGCTGTTCGGCGTCG
>WBZX01002135.1_pt1 | contig 13848 bp, 8 predicted proteins | sample 5204211 | NCBI WGS metagenome assembly WBZX01 (sample SAMN12344362, study PRJNA552823) | activated sludge metagenome | biome: Activated sludge suspended growth; feature: Nitrification reactor; material: Wastewater; isolation source: activated sludge from nitrification reactor of wastewater treatment...
GAAGATCCGCGACGCGAACCTGAAGCTCCGCGATCTGGACGCCGAGAAGACGGCCCTCGAGAAGGAGCTCGCGAAGATCAAGGCGGGCCGGAAGTCGTCGCACGAACTGCGCGCGACCGTCGAAACGGATGCGCCGATCACGGCGCCGGTCCAGGTGGAGTACGTCGTCGACGACGCGGCGTGGCGCTGGCTCTACGAGGCGCGGCTGGATACGCGCACGCGGAAGATGAGCCTCGTGCGGCAGGCGGCGGTCACGCGGGTGACCCAGAGGCGACGCATGTCGCGCTTGAGCCGGCGACGGTCGCGGAAGCGGTACACGCCAGCGCGGATGAGCGTGATCTCGTCGCGTATCGCCGCGACGTGCGACCCGCCGATGCGCTGCCCCTCGAGGAGGTGGTCGCCGGCGACGCCCTTGACGTCGCCGAGCATGAACGAGTGGAACGTCGAGAACTGCATGAGCACCCACCCGGGTCCGGCGCGGCACGGCGTTCGACGAGCGTGCGAACGAGCGCGGCGACGGGTGACGCCGATCCGATCAGGGCCGCGCGCCGGCGTCAAGCGTCGTGCACCGGACGGGCCCGACCCGACCGGCCGGACCGATTCGGGCGCGGTCGACACGACGGCAGCGGGCACCACGGCGCCGACCACGACGATCGACCCGCTGTTCGTGTTCGAGCGCCCGCCCGACCTCGACTTCACCCGGGCCGACTCCGCCTTCGCGCCGACCCCGTGCCCCGACGATCAGCCCCGCCACGCCTGCATCTGGTTGGCGCCCGTCGCGAACGACCCGGAGGACGGCGACCTGAGCGTCTACTACTTCACGTCCGGCTTCGTGCCCGAGCTCGAACCGGCCGACTACCACCTGCACTTCTACCTCGACACCGACGTCGACGGCGACGAGCGCAAGGCCGGCACCGAGATCCCCGGCAGCACGTGGAAGCCGTGGGACGGGCCCTTCCCGTTCAGCACCAGCAACGGCCAGAACGGCCGCACGGGCTTCTCGCTCGCCGACATCGAGGCGTCCGGTGCCCGCCAGGTGTGCGTGATCGTGGCCGACGCCGGGTCACGAGCGATCCCGGGCACGGGGAACTGTGCACCGATCATCCGCGAGTGGGACCCGGCGATCGCCACGCAGCAGGTCGAGCGGATCACGGGTCAGTACCTGGGTGGCTGCTCGATCGGTGGCTCGCTGATCCTGCCCGACGCGTGGCACGCCGTCGACCTGGTGGCCACACCCGTCGCACAGGCGGCCGCCGAGCTGCGGCCCACGGCGACGGCCGCGATGCAGGAGCGGCTCGAGCGCCTCGTCGAAGCCGGTGGCGTGCTGTACGCGGACGGCCCCGTGCTCGACGGGTTCGTCCCGAGCGTGCGAGTGATCGACGTGCCGGGTGAGTTCGCGCTCGGCGACACCCCGGACGAGGTCGTCGACCGACTCGTCCAGCTCGGCGTCGACATCGGCGTCACCGACCGACGCACCGTCGTCGACCGGGTCATCGCCGTCGGCGTGCTCGACGGTCAGGGGCTCGACGGCGGCGACCTGGTGTCGTACGTGGTGCCCGACGCCGGCCACGCCCTCATCGTGACCTTCGAGATCCGCGACGCATCGGTGCCCGCCGCGCTCAAGGCCAGCGACAAGGTGATCGAGACCGTCAACGGGTGCTGAGCGCGCGCCGCAACGTGGTGGCGCTCATCACCCGGCTGAGGCGGCCTGCGATCTCGGGCTCGCCGGCCTCGACCACGTTCGCGGCGCGGGCCCAGAGCGCCGTCTTCACCTGGAACGGGCGCAGCTCGGGGTGCTTCGCCCGCACCAGTGCGGCCAGCCCCGCGACGTGCGGCGCGGCGTAGCTGTTGCCCGTCGACACCGAGGTGCCGTGGCCCGTCCACAACACCTCGACGTCGACGCCGCGGGCCAGGAACTCGGTCGGCGGGTTCGGGTTGACGTGGTACCGGAACGGGTCGCGCGACAGGTTGCAGGCCACGCTGACGACCGAGGCGAACAGCGACGGATAGCTGGTGGCGAGCGCGTTGTTCGCCGCCGTGACGACGAGCGACCCCGCGAAGTAGGCGCGGTCGCACATTTCGTGGAATGCGAGCGCCGTGTCGCGTTTGCGGCTGCCGAGCGACAGGTTGATCACGTCGAAGCGCTGCTCGACCGCCCACTCCAGTCCGGCCAGGAACGCAGCTGCGGTGCCCGTGAGACCGGCACCGAGCACCTTCACGCTCGTGATCCTCGCGTCGGGCGCGATCGAGTGGATGATCCCGGCACACGCCGTGCCGTGCCCGAAGCTGTCGCCGTGGGGACCTGGTCGGGCCTCGACCCCGCCGTCGCTGCCGCTCACGAACTCGACACCGCCCTCGATGTCGACGGCGTCGTGCAGATCGGGGTGGTCGCCGTCGATCCCGCTGTCGATGACGGCCACCCGCACACCGGCACCGGTCGATCCGCCGAACACCCACCCGTGGCTCAGGTCGCCGAGCGAGACGGGTGACGACATCGACACCATCATCGAATCGCGGCTCCACGCGGGGAGCGTCCGGTCGTCGTCCGGCAGGCGTGGCGGCGGGAGCGACCCGGTCACACCAGGCCCGCCACCACACGGGCCACGTCGGCATACCGACGCGGGTCGCGACCGGCCAGCGCCGCCAGGGCCGCGGCGAGTTGCTCGGGGCTCGGCGGCGCCTGCGGCGTCACCGTGTCGGACATCGCGGCACCGGCGATGTCGGCGAGCATCGACGCCGTCTCGACGTCGTCGAAGCCGAAGCCGCTCGACTCGCGCACGAGCTCGAGCACCCCGACCACGTCGCCGTCGAGGCACGGCGCGGCGAGCACCGCCATCGGCACCCCGGACGTGCCGCCCGCTCCGTCGTTGTCGCCGTCGTCCTGTCGCGGTCGCACCGCGGCCGGCTGCCCGGTCCCGGCGGCGAGGCCGGCGACGCCGCGGCGCGCCCGTCGGCTGCCGACCAGCGTGGCGGGCGCCGGCCCGCGGGCCCCGGGTGCGGCACTCGCGGCGAGCACTTCGAACTGGTCGTCGACCACGGCGAGGAGCCATCCGCGATCGGCTCCGGTGGCTTCGACGGCCGAACTCAGCACGGCCGAGAGGGTCGGGGTCGACATCAGCGGTTGCCTCCTCGGGGTGGGGCCGCCACGACGGCGGCTCCGGTGGGTGCGGGCAGTGTGACCGGCGCTGCCGGCACGGCCAGCGGTGTCGGCGGGAGTGGCGGTGGCGGGAACGCGGCCGCCAGTCTGCTCGGTGTGTCGCCCCCGGCAGCGTGCATCGCGGTGAGCCTGCCGAGTCGGGTCGCACCCCGCGGACGGGTGACCACCGTGCCCCGCGACAGCGCGGCACCCACGGCGTGGACGCGCTGCGCGAGCTCGCGCAGCGCCCGACCGGACAGATGCAGCAGATCCATCGTCTCCGACGCGACGAGGGTTGCCGTCGCGGGCGCGCCGAGCACCGCCGGCACGCCGAACGCATCGCCGGGCCGCAACACGACCGGCGGGGAACCCGGCGACGACGCGTGCCCGCGGCCCGATGCCACGACCAGCACACCGTCGCCCTCGGCCACGGCTCGGCCCGGCTCGAGCACGAGTTGCACCATCGAGGCGGCGACGCCGGCGAGCCTGGCGTCGTCGAGTCCGTGCAGGAACGGCAGCCGCCGCAACGACGGCAGCGGGTCGAACGGCGGAGCCGGCGGCAGCGGTGCACCGGTCTGCTCGGCCCACAGGCGGGCGTACTCGCCGCGTCGGGCGAGCAGCTCCGCGTGCCGACCCACCTCGGCGACGCGACCGTCGGCCATGACCACGATCTGGTCGTACTCCTGCACCGACGCGAGTCGGTGGGTGACCGAGACGACGGTGCGGCCCCGGCTGATCGACTCGATCGTCTCGTTGATCTGCCGCTCGGTCGCCGGGTCGAGCGCGGACGTCGCCTCGTCGAGCAGCAACAGGCGCGGCGAACGCAGCAGCGCCCGGGCGATCGCCACGCGCTGGCGCTGGCCGCCCGACAGGTTCGAGCCGTTCTCGCCGACGAGCGTGTCCCATCCACGGTCGAGCGACTCGACGAACGCCTCCACGCCCGCGGCGCGAGCCGCTGCTCGCACCTCGTCCTCGGTCGCGCCCGGCCGCCCCAGCGCGATGTTCTCGCGCAGGGTCGCATCGAAGAGGAAGGAGTCCTGGAACACCACGCCCAGCTGCGATCGCCACGAGGCGAGCGAGGTGGCGCGCAGGTCGACGCCGTCGACGAGGATCGCACCGTCGTCCGGCTCGTGCAGACGCATCAGCAGTCGCATGACGCTGCTCTTGCCCGAACCCGACGAGCCGACGAACGCCACGCGGGTGCCGACGCGGATCGGGACGTCGACCCCGTCGAGCGCCCGACGATCGGGGGTGTACGACATGCCCACCGACACGAGCCGCACCTCGTGCGCGAGCGGCGCGGTGTCGGGGAGGTCGTCGTCGGGTTCGGGCGCGGCGTGGAGCACCTCGTCGATGCGCATCAGCGATCCCATCGACGCCTGCACGTCCTGACCGAGGCTCACCAGCACCGTCACCGGCGAGAGCACCTCCCCCATGATCGACAAGAACGCGACGAGGCCGCCGGTGGTGAAGTGCCCCTCGATGATCATCCACGCACCGAGGCCGAGCACGGCGAGCCGCAGCAGCGTGACGAGCAGGTTCACCGACAGTCCGAACATGCCACCCCACACGGTGAGGCGACGCATCGACCGGAACACTCGGTCGCTCTGTGCGGCGAAGCGACGCCGCTCGCGGCCGGCGAGTCCGAACACCCGCACCACGGGCATCGCCCGGTGGTTCTCCGCGGCGACGCCGAGCAGCACGCTCTGGGTCTGCTGCACGGCCAGCGATCGTTCGAGCGCGCCCGCCGCCATCGACTTGTAGACGAGACCGACGAGCGGCGCCACGACGAGCACGACCGCGCCGAGCACCAGATCGATGCTGAGCATGATCACGGCGGCGACCACCAGCGAGACCATCTGGAACACGCCTTGGCCGATCGCCTCGCTGAGACCGTTCTGCACGGCCCCCACGTCGCTGAACAGCCGCGACAGCACGTCGCCCTGCGGGTGATCGGCGAACCACCTCGACGGCAGCACCTGGAGCCGGTCGAAGATCGACTGCCGCATGTCGCGTGTGATCGCCGTGCTCACCCACGCGGTCTGGTACGCCTGCCGCACGCTCGCCACGAGCGACACCACGAACGCCACGCCGAGGCCGATCAGCAGGCTCAGGACCTGGCCGAACTCGCCGCTCGGGAGGGCGGTGTCGAACAGCCGCTGCGTGACGAACGGGAACGACGCCGTGAACGCGAGGCTGAGCAGCATGTACAGGAAGATCTCGGCCTGACGCCACCGGTACGGGCGCAGGTAGTGCCAGGAGAGCCGGAGGAAGTCGACCGTGCGCACGCGGGCGCCGTCCGACTCGAGCTTCGACCACCAGAGCCGTTCCAGCTGGCCGAGCGACATGCCGTACACGTCGCGCACCGTCTCGTCGAGCTGACCCGGCGGTGAGCCGAAGACACGGCCGAGCCCGGCGGTGCCCTCCTTCGCGAGCAGGAAGCGCACGAACGACACCGACATCGCCGTACGGTCGTCGCCCGTCGCCACGTCGAGGGCTGGCAGGTCGCGGCCACGTAACTGCTCGTCGGTGTCGGGGGCGTCGCCGAGGTGCAGCCCGTACCCCTCGACCAACAGGTGCAGCTGCTCGGCCGCGGGGAACACCCCGCCGAACAGCAGGGCGAGCACGCGATGCGGCGGCTCGACGGGCGTCTGCGGTGTCACCACCACCCACGCCTGGTTCCCTGGGGGGTCGACCGAGGTCTCGGTGGTGACGATGCCGTCCTCGTCGAGGTACGGGTCGACCAGGTGCACGACGGGCACCACCCCCCACGGCTCGGATCCGAAGCCCTGCAGGGCACGGCGGGCGCGTGCCGCCGCCGCCGCGTACGCGGGTGCCACCGTCTCCGCGTGGCCGCCCGCGGCGAAGCGCACCTCGATCGCCGCCGTCCGCAGCGAGCCCGACACATCGGCGGACCGGCCGGGCGCACGCCCGGCGACCGGCGACACGGCACGCACCAGGCGGAGGGCCGACGCGCCGAGGCGCACCTCGTCGCCGGGGTCGAGACGACGCCGTTCGGTGAGGCGGACGCCGCCGACGAAGGTGCCGTTCGAGCTGCCGAGGTCGGTCACGAACGCCGAGCCCCCGACGACGTCGAGCCGGAGATGCCGAGCCGACACCGTGGCGTCGTGCACGACGAACGCCGGCTCGGTGCGGCCGAGTTCGAGGGTGTCGTCGACCGCGAACGTGCGGCGGCCGGCCGGGTCGACGAGCTCGAACTCGACCGACGCTGCCGGGGCCGACCCGTCTGCGTCGTGTGGTGGTGCGAGGCTCATGTAACCGCGCCCCGTTCGGGCGTCGTGGAGGGGTGTCGACGCACGGTGCGCCGACGCTTGGGAAGGAGTTCGCGATGCACGACGAGCAGCAGACCGACGGGGTGGACGCAGCGGAACGGCTCCTCGCCAAGGTGCGTCTGTTCGCCTCGAGCCTCGAGGGGGACGAGCGCGAGCTCTTCGCCGCGCTGCTCGGACCGGGCGTGGCGCTGGCCCACCGCGACGACGAGGTCGTGGGCTTCGCGAACACGTGGGAACCTCGTCGCCTGCCCGCACACCTGGCCGACGTGATCCGCGACCACGACGTGCAGATCACGGGCCTCTGAGGGCGCCGTCACGGGCCCACCCTGCGGGCGTCGGCAGGATCGAGCAGCTCCTGTCGCACGAGTGCGTCGCGGAGCCGCTGGCGGGCGCGGTGCAGCACCACCTTGGCGTTGCCGTAGCTGATGTCGAGCGCGGCGGCGACCTCGTTGGGCCCGAACCCGAGGTGCACCACCATCGAGATCGCGGCGGCGTCGCGGGCGGACAGCTGCGCCATCCCGGTGCGCACCGCAGCGGCGAGCGCCTCGAGCTCGGCGGTCGACTCGGGGCCTGCGTGCTCGTCGTCGGCGATCTGGTGGTCGTCGATCGATTCGAGCCGTGCGTGCCGGCGTGAGCGCAGGTCGTCGATCGCGGCATTGCGGGCGATCTGCAGCACCCACGGTCGGAACCGGGCGGCGTCGCGCAACAGGTGCAGGCGCGAGTACGCGCGGGAGAAGCACTCCTGCACGAGCTCGCGCCGCCGTTCCGGATCGTGCACGTTGTCCGAGAGCGCCCGCCCCACCGCACCGTGGTGCCGACGGTACAGCTCCTCGAACGCCGCCTGATCCCCGTCACGCGCCCACGCCACGAGTGCGCCGTCCTCCGCCTCCCGTATCCGGGCGGCCCCCGCGATCTGCCGTTCCCCCACGTGTCACCTCCCAGGACCGGTTCCTACGGGACAGGCGTTAACGAGGTGCTAATCGCCCCGGGCGGATGTGTGAGGATGCACGCCGTGTCACGGCGGGTGGTCCCCGATCCGGTGGACGACGAGCTGCCGCGGCCGCAGCTGATCCGCCGGCTCCAGGAGCGCTTCCATGCCCGCGTCGTCGCCGTCGTCGCCGGGGCGGGGTTCGGCAAGTCGACCGCGGTGGCCCAGGCGGTCCGCCACAACCTGGCCCATCCGCTCGGCCTGGAGGTGTGGCTCACCTGCCGCCCTGGCCACGAGGACGCCGAGCGGTTCGGGGCCGACCTGCTCGAGCAGCTCGGCGGTGAGCGCGGTGAGCACGGTGAGCGCGGTGGAGCAACGCCGGGCTCGACCTCGGTCGCCGCGCTCGCGGCGGCCGTCGAGCGAGCGATCACCGACGTGTCGCCGCTCGACATGTGCCTGGTGATCGACGACGTGCACCTGCTGTCGCCCGGCTCGTCGTCCGAGCGCCTGTTGGGCGACATCGTCCGCCGACTCCCCGACAACGGCCACCTGGTGCTGTTGTCGCGGCACACCCCGGCCGTGCCGCTCGCCCGGCTGCGAGCCGCCGGGCTGGTCGTCGACCTCGACGAGCGCGACCTCGCGTTCAGCGACACCGAGGTCGCCGCCCTGGCCGTGTCCGCCGGCCGGTCGGCCGACCAGGTGCGCGGCCTCGGTGGGTGGCCTGCCCTCGTACGGCTCGGCCTGGCCGCACCGGTGGGGGCCGACCGCGACTTCCTCGTCGAGGAGGTGCTCGCCGCCCTCGACGACGACCGGCGCACCACGCTGCTCGCCCTCGCGCTCGCAGGTCCGGCCGACGACGCCACCGTGTCGCGCGTGGTCGGCCGCCCGGTCGGGGTCGCCGACGAGCTGCGCGGGGTACCGCTCGTGTCGCGGACCCCGGACGGGCGACACGACGCGCACCAGCTGTGGGACGACGCGCTGCGCAGCTCGTTCGACCCGGCCGTGTTGCGCTCGCTGCAACTGCGCGCCGTCGACGCGCTCATCGAACACGACCAGGCGGCCAAGGCCGCGCAGGTGGCGTTGTCGATGGGCGACCTCGCGACGCTCGACCGGGTGGCCCTGGCCACGGTGCGCGCCCATCTCAACCACGTGCCGGTCGACACCGTGGTGCCATGGCTCGAGGCCGCCGAGCGCCCGGGGCCGGCGCTTCGCGTGCTCGACGGACTGGTGCGGTACACCACCGACGTCCGTGACCTCTCCGCCGACGCCGTCGTCGGCGAGGTGATCGACGAGGCGCGCGAGCGCGGTGATCTCGACCTCGAGGCGGCGGCGATCGGCGCCGCGTCGGTGATGGCCCACGCCCGTCAGGATCTCGGCAGGCTCCTGCCGCTGGCGTTGCGCGCCTCGGAGATGCCGCCGTCGAGCGACCCGGTGCTGGCGCTGCTCCGCGCCGGGGTGCCGGCCGTCGGCGCCGACCTCGACGGCGATCCCGAGGCAGTGATCGAGGCCGTGCGCGACGTGCCCTGGGCCCGGGCGCCGCTGGGCGGCACCCGGCTGCTCGGCCGCCTCCACCTGCAGGCGCTCTGGATGGCGGGCCGCGCACGCGACTCGATCGCGTTCGCCGACACCTGGTTCCACGGCACCGAGTCGTTCCTGGGTGGTCTCCCCGCGATCGCGCGCTGGTTCGCCGGCGATCCGAGCGAGGCGTTCGCGAGCGGGATCGGCATCGACCGCACCGACGCCACCAACGACCGCGACGCGTTCGTCGGCAACTGCTTCCTCACGATGATCGGCGCATCGCGCGGTCGGCGCGACGACGTGGAGTCCATCTGGGCCGACGGGACGATCGCCGCCCTCGCGTTCGACAACGCACGCGACTCGGCGCATCTCACCTACGCGACCGCGGCCCGTCACGTGCTCGCCGGCGACGACGACGCCGCCGCCGCGGTGTACCGCGACCACCTGCAGCGCTTCGGGGTCGACGACCGGCTGGGCGAGCGGCACCTGCGACGATTCCCGGCGCTCGGCTACGTGCTGTCACCGGAGCTCCGCGCCCGGTGGGACCAGGTGCCGCTCGGACCCGACCACGACTCGGCGCGCACGAGCGCGCGAGCGCTCCTGACCGTCCGCGACGGTCGCACCCCCGGACCCCTCCCCGACGTGGCGGCGGTGGTGACGCACCTCCCGCTGCCGTGGACCGTCGAGTTGATCGCCGGGCTGGTCGAGCACGACGACCCACGGGCCGACGCGATCTGGCGAGACGTCGCATCGCTCGTCGGCCCCGCGGCGACCGACGAGTTGGGACGGCGGGCCGCGCTCGGCAGCCGCCACCTACCTGGCGCCGCTGCGCTGCTGGCCAGGCTCCCCAACACACCCGGCATGGTCACCTCGATCCGGGTGCTCGGCCCGCTCTCGGTGCTCCACGACGGCGTGGCGAGCGCCGCACCCGAGATGCGCCGCCAGCGTGTCCGACAACTGCTCGAGCTGCTCGTGCTCGAGCGAGCGGTCACCCGCGACCGGGCCATGGCGCTGCTCTGGCCAGAGCTGGCGCCGGAGGCTGCGTCGAAGAACCTGCGCGTCACCTTGACCCATCTCCGCAAGGTGCTCGAGCCCGATCGCCCGGCGGGCACCGCCGGCTACCACGTTCGGGTCGACCACTCGTCGATCGCGCTGCACCCGTCCGATCATCTGCACGTCGACGCATGGGAGGCGGACGAGCGGGCGTGGCAGCTCGACCGCTCGAACGAGCTGGTCGCCGAACGCGATGCACTCAGCCGCATCGTCGGGCTGTGGCGCGGCGTGCCGTACCCGGACCTCGACGAGCTGGTCGACCTGACCGGCACGCTCGAACGGGTCCGCGGACGTCACGTCGGCCTGCTGTTGCGGCTCGGCGAGCTGTACATCTCCGCCGGCAACGCGGCCGAGGCCAAGCGGTTGGCGCTCGACGTGCTCGCGGTCGACCCGTACCGCGAGCAGGCACACCGGCTGGCGATCGCGGCGGACCTCCGTCTCGACGACGCGGCCGAGTTGCGACGATCGGTCGCGCGGCTCAGCCAGGCGATGGACGAGCTGGGGGTCGAGGCGAGCGCGTCCACCCAGGTGCTGCTGCACCGGGTCACCCGGCGGGTCGGACAGGATGCGCGACGACCGCCCGCCGTCGGGGAAGATCTCACGCCGTGACCTCGACACCGCCGCTCGCGCTCCTGCTCCCTCCGTCGGAAGGCAAGGCGGAGGGCGGTCGCGGCAGGTGGGATCCGACCACCGGCACGGTGGCGTTCCGCGGGTTGGCCGAACGGCGCGAACAGGTCGCGTGCGCGCTGGCGGCCATCGGCGGCGGGGACGAGAAGCTCCTCGGCGTCGGCGGCGCCCATCTGGCACGGGCGCAATCGGCCAACGGCTCGCTGCTCGGCGCCCCGGTGCGCCGGGCGGGCGAGCGCTACACCGGGGTCGTGTGGGACCACCTCGGGCTGGCGTCGCTGTCCCCCGAGGCACGCCGACGTGCGCACGGGTCGATCGTGGTCGTGTCGGGGTTGATGGGCGTCGTGGGCGTCGACGATCCGGTACCCGACTACCGCCTGAAGATGGGTGCATCGCTCGCGCCCATGGGCAAGCTGTCCACCTGGTGGCGACCGGCCGTCAGCGAGACGATCGGCCGCTGGGCCAAGCGGCGCTTCGTCGTCGACCTCCTGCCGCTCGAGCACCGGGCGGCGTTCGAGCCGGAGGGGAAACGCGGGGTGAGCGTCGCGTTCGTCGAACGCGCCGGCGGCGGCACCGGTCGTGTCGTGGGGCACGACGCGAAGGCGGCCAAGGGCCGGCTGGCGCGCCACCTGCTGTGCAGCGACCTGCATCCGCTCGACGCGCTCGAGGCCTGGGTCGATGATCGCTTCGCCCTGTCGATCGTGGCATGGTGACGGCCATGGACCAGGCGTTCATCGATCGCATCGATGCCCAGACGGCCTACGAGTTCGCTCGCACAGCGCCACCGGACGACTTCCCGAAGCTCCCGGATCTGCCGCTCGGTCGCTACACCGACGAACGCATCTGGCAGCTCGAACAGCGTCACGTGTTCGGTCGGAACTGGATCTTCGCCGCGCACTCGTCCGAGCTGCCCGACCCTGGGAGCTACCGCACGATCGACGTGGTGGGCCGCCCGCTCGTGATGGTTCGCGGCGACGACGGGGTGGTGCGCGCGTTCTACAACTCGTGCCGCCACCGTGGCGCGCCGGTGGTGCGCGACGAGTGCGGCACCTGCCGGCTGATGGTGTGCCAGTACCACTCGTGGTCGTTCGACCAGGTGGGTCGGCTGGTGCGCGTGCCCGACGAGCGCGACTTCGTCGGCCTGCAGCCCGACGAGCGCGGGCTCGTGCCGGTGCGGTGCGAAGCCTGGGGTGGGCTGCTGTTCGTGAACTTCGACGACGACGCGATGTCGCTGCTCGACTACCTCGGCCCGCTCGCCGACGAGCTGCGCGAACTGGTCACCGCCGACCTGCGCGTGGTGGCCCGCACCACGACGACGCACCGGTGCAACTGGAAGATCATGGCCGAGGGCTTCCTCGAGGTGTACCACGCCAAGACGATCCACACGAACACCGTCGCCGGCGTTTTGCGGCCGGCCGGCGCCGCCATCAGCCTCGTCGCCAACGGGCATTCGCGGATGTACACGCCGTTGTCGGAAGCGGTGATGGCCGGCGGGCGCGACAGCCACCGCGGACTGCCGATCGTCGAGGGGCTCGGTCGGCTGTTCGACACGCACAACCCGGCGTACAGCGTCTTCCCGAACCTCATCAGCCCGCTCGACAAGGCGGGCTTCCCGCTGCTGCAGTTCTGGCCCGAAGCGATCGACCGCACACGGCTCGAGCGCATCTGGCTCGGTCCCGCCGAGGGCGTCGAGCCCGAGCGCAACCCCGTGTGGGACAAGCGTTTCGCGGCGTTCGACGTGGTGATGGACGAGGACGCCGAGAACCTCGAGCCGATCCAGCGTTCGGTCGAGAGCGCCGCGCACGGCGGCATCCCGCTCAACTACCAGGAGCGCCGGATCTGGCACCTGCACGCGACGATCGACCGTTCGATCATCGCCGGCGCGGGCGCCGATGCGATCCCCGAACACCTCCGCGTGCCGGACCTGCTGACCGACTGGGTCGACACCAGCTCGTGATGTTCTGGTCGCGAATCCTCTCGGAAACCGAGAGGATTCGCGACCAGAAGGCTGATCAGGTGAGCGCGCGCAGGGCGGTGACGCAGTCGGGTGACGACAGGTCGATCACCGCGGCGACGGGCCGACCCGGTCCGGTGACCGCGTCGAGCGCCTTGCCACCCGACGCCGCCGCGGGCAGGCCCCAGGCCACCACCGCGTACCGAGCAGCGGGATCGGTGGCGGCGACCACGGCACCTTTCGCGATCGACTTCCACAGGTGCTCGAGCCGCAGCAGGCCCGGACGTGAACCGGTGCGGCCACCGGCCACCTCGACCCACCACGTCGTGCCGTCGGCGGATCGGCAGCGGAACGTCGGCTGCACGCCGGTGGTCACCACGGCGTCGTCGTCGACGTCGGTGAAGCCCGCGTCGACCAGGCACTGGCGGGCCAGGTCCTTGGCCGCCCAGCCCCCGGTGACCGGATCGGTGTCGCGACCCTCGCCGGGCGACAGCGCGACCGCGCCACGGATCGACGCCGCGGCCTCGGCTTCGCGGGCGATGCGGGCATCGGCGGCCTCGACGTAGGCGGGGTCGGTGTCGTAGCCGATGTAGTGGCGGCCGGTGCGCACGGCAGCGACGGCGGTGCTGCCCGACCCCATGAACGGGTCGAGCACCAGATCGCCGACGTAGGTGTGCAGGTGGATGAGCCGCTCGGGCAACGCGACCGGGAAGGGCGCGGGATGGCCGACGCGCGAGGCGCTCTCGGCGGGCATCTCCCACACGTCGAGCGTGGCCTCCATGAACTCGTCACGCGTGAGGCTGCTGACCGACGGCAGGTCGCGCTTGGCACGCTTCTTGGCGTCGACCGCCCGGTCGAAGCGGCCCTTGCTGGCCACGATCACGCGCTCGCTCACGTCGCGCAGCACCGGGTTGCCGGGACGTTGGAACGAACCCCACGCGCACGAACCCGACGCGCCCCGCTGCTTCACCCAGACGATCTCGCCGCGCAGGAGCAGGCGCAGGTCGTCCTGCAGGATCGAGGTGATGTCGGCCGACAGCGAGCGGTACGGGCGACGGCCGAGGTTGGCGACGTTGACGGCGATGCGACCACCGGGTTCGAGCACGCGCACGCACTCGGCGAACACGTCGCGCAGCATCTGCAGGTAGTCGAGGTAGGTGGCCGGGATGTGGCCCTCGCCGAGCGCCTCCTCGTACGCCTTGCCGGCGAAGTACGGCGGGGAGGTGACCACGAGGGCGACCGAGTTGTCGGCAACCTCGCGCATGTCGCGAGCGTCGCCGACCACGATCCGGTCGAGCTCCTTCGGGGCCTCGATCGTCTCGTCGGCGCTGACGTCGGG
>WBZX01002136.1_pt1 | contig 13840 bp, 3 predicted proteins | sample 5204211 | NCBI WGS metagenome assembly WBZX01 (sample SAMN12344362, study PRJNA552823) | activated sludge metagenome | biome: Activated sludge suspended growth; feature: Nitrification reactor; material: Wastewater; isolation source: activated sludge from nitrification reactor of wastewater treatment...
GCAACAAATGGCTCAATCCTCCGCCTGCGCCAGCATCCGCCCAAGCAGGCTACGCAACATCGATGGCTCGAAGGGCTTGTCGCAGATGCCCGACACGCCGGCCTCCTCCACCGCCGCCAGCCGGCTCTGGTCCGACTCGCTGGTCACCATCAGGATCGGCACCGTGCGCTGCCAGCTGCGGGTGCGCACGTATTCGACGAACTCGCGGCCGTCCATTTCGGGCATGTTGTAGTCGGTGATGATCAGGTCGACCATCGTGTCGGCCAGCAGCGCGGCACCCTCCCTGCCGTTGGCGGCCTCGACGATGTGCCGGATGCCCAGGTGTTCGAGCACCACGCGCATGAATTTGCGCGCATTGGGGCTGTCGTCCACCACCAGCACGCGCACCGCTTCCAGATCGAAATCGTCGTCCAGCGCCTCGCTGCTACTCAGGTAATCCACCGTCGCATTGAGTGCCAGCGCCAGCTGCCTGTTGTCGAAAGGCTTGGGCAGAATGCTGCAGACGCCGGACTGGCGGATCGGGTCGAGGGCCTGGGGGCGGGTTTCGCTGGAGATCAGGATGAAGGCGACGTTCTCCAGCAGCGGGTCGGCGCGCATCGCGGTGACCAGCCCGGTGCCCGACCCGTCCGGCAGATAGAGCGCCGACAGCACCACGTCGGGTGGCCGCCGGCGCATCGTCGCGTGGGCGTCGGCAACGCCTCCCACCCCCTCCACATGCAGCAGGCCGACCTCGTCGCAGGCCTTGCGGATGATCTTGGCCTGCATGGCCGAAGGCTCCACCAGCAGGGCGTGAAGGCTGCCGAGGTCGCGACGGCTTGTCATCTCGCGGGCTCCGGAAGGGGAATTGCAGGGTTAGCGAACAAAACCGGCAAAGCTTGAGGGCCTGGCGTCGCACCGCCCGGATCGGGTTTAACAAAAATTAACGCCGAAACGGCTAAAGGCGCTCCGCCGGTATCCGATAAGCATGTGTTGATCGGGCCCCAGGCGCTTGCCTCGCCGTGCCCGGCAGCGCCGCCGGCCAGCGTCGGCGCGCTTCCTTGACGAACGATTTTCAATCGCATTGCCGCCCGTGCCATCCATCTTTTGCTCCCAGGGGAAATCCATGAACAACTTGAACAGCGCCCGAACCGTGCGTGGCATTCGTCTGGCCGGAGCCTGCAGCGTGCTGCTCGCCGGCCTGCTGTCGGGCTGCTCGACGCTGCCCACGCCGTTTTCGGCCGACGAGCAGAAACAGATCGCCGCCACCGACCGCAAGGCCGCCACCGCCGATGTCGAGCCGCTCACCGGAAACCTGACGCTGGCCGACGCCATCGCGCGCGGCATCAAGTACAACCTCGATCACCGCACCCGCATGATGGAGCAGGCGCTGGCCGTCGGTCAGCTCGACCTCGGCCGCTACGACATGCTGCCCAAGCTGGTCGCCTCCGCCGGTTACAGCTGGCGCGACAAGGAACTGATCACCAACAGCAAGGATTCGGTCACCGGCCAGCCGTCCCTCGCCAACCCCTACATCTCGACCGACCGCTCCCACACGCTGACCGATCTGGGGCTGTCGTGGAACGTGCTCGACTTCGGCGTCAGCTACTTCAACTCCAAGCAGAACGCCGACCGGGTGCTGATCGCCAGCGAGCGCCGCCGCAAGGCCATGCACAACCTGATCCAGGAAGTGCGCACCGCCTACTGGCGCGCCGCCAGCGCCGAGAAGATCGACGCCGAGCTGCGCGAAACCATCCGCATCGCCGAATCGGCGCTGGTGGATTCGCGCAAGATCGAGCAGGAACGCATCCGCGACCCGCTCGAAGCGCTGCGCTATCAACGCACCGTGCTCGAAAACCTGCGCATCCTCGAAAGCATCCAGCAGGAACTGGCCGCCGCCCGGATCGAACTGGCGGCGCTCATCAACCTGCCGCCGGGCACCCGCTACCAACTGGCCGAACCCTCCGCTGCCGAACTCAAGCCGGCCGTGCTGCCGATGCCTGTCGAGCGCATGGAAGACATCGCCATCGCCCGCAATGCCGATCTGCGCGAGCAGTTCTACAACGTGCGCATTGCCGTTGCCGAAACCAAGAAATCCATGCTGCGGCTGTTCCCGGCCCTGTCGTTCAACTACTCGTTGCGCCACGACACCAACAGCTATCTGATCAACAAGAGCTGGAACGAAGCCGGCGCGCAGATCAGCTGGAATCTCTTCAACCTGCTGTCGGCCCCGGTGGCGATGAGCTACTCGGAATCGGCCGAGAAGCTCGCCGAGCACCGCCGCATGGCGACCCAGATGGCCGTCCTGGCCCAGGTGCACCTGGCACGCCAGCAGTATGAAAACGCCTACAAGCTGCTCGAACGGGCCGAATCGATCCACACCGTCGATCAGCGCATCTACGAGCACAGCAAGAGCCGTGAAAGCGCCGAGACCAAGGGCCGCCTCGACCTGATCTTCAGCAACACCTCGGCCATCGTCAGTCTGCTGCGCCGCTACCAGGCGCTCAGCCAGGTGTACGCCGCCAGCAGCCGCATCCAGGCCACCCTCGGTCTCGAGCCGGAGATCAGCAGTCTCAACGACCTGCCACTCACCGAGCTGCGCCGTCAGGTCGAGGCTTCGATGGATCAGTGGAACCGCGGCGAAGCGCTCAAGCAGGCTCCGGCAGGCGAAGTCGGCGCCGCGGGCGACGGCGCTCCGGCCGGCGAACGCGAGCTTACCCCGGACGGCAGCGCTGTCCCCGCCAAGGCCGCGCTGATTCCGGTCGTGCCGCCGTCGATCGGCGCCATGGCGTGGAACGATCTCAACGCCGGGCAGCCGATTGGCCGCGGCGTGGGCAGCGTCGCATGGACCATCGCCGACATCCACGAGCGTTCGATGGCGCAGTTGAAGCGCGGCCCGCTGGCTGCCGTGCCCGTCCCCACCGCACGCTGACGAGATGGCCATGTACCGTTCGATGATCGCCATCGCCCTCGGCACGACGATGCTCGGTGCCTGGGCCCAGATGCCGCCCAAGGTGAGCGCGCCCCCGCCGCCGGCCGCCGCCGCCGCGCCGGCCCTCGACCGGCAGGAGATCCGCGCCCAGCTGTCGCCACGCCGCTTCACCACGCTGGCGGCCGAGCTCGGCGCCAAGGTCAATCACATTTCGGTGCGCGAGGGCGAGCGCTTCAAGGCCGGCCAGGTGCTGATCGTCCTTGACTGCTCGCTGCAGAGCGCCCAGCTCAACAAGGCCCGCGCAACCCTCTCCGCAGCCGAGAAAACCTACGCCGCCAACCACCGGCTGGCCGAGCTGAACTCGGTCGGCAAGCTCGAACTGGAAACCTCGCAGTCCGAAGTAGCCAAGGCCAGGGCCGACGTCTCGCTGATGAGCACCACCCTTTCCAAGTGCCAGATCGCCGCGCCCTTCGCGGGCCGCGTGTCGGAGCAGAAGGTCCGCGAGCAGCAGTTCGCGCAGCCCGGCCAGGGCATCCTCGAGATCCTCGACGACAGCGCCCTCGAACTCGAATTCATCGTCCCGTCGCGCTGGATGGCCTGGCTGAAGGACGGCTACCGCTTCCAGGTCAAGATCGACGAAACCGGCAACACCTACCCCGCCAAGGTCATCCGGCTCGGCGCCAAGGTGGACCCGGTCAGCCAGTCGGTCAAGACCATCGCCGTCATCGACGGCAAGTTTCCCGAATTGATCGCCGGCATGAGCGGACGGGTGGTGCTTGCGCCCCCCGCCAGCGCGCCCGCACCGCAAAAATAACGCTTCATCCGAATCTGCAGGAGGCCCTGATGCCCTCGAACACGACCCGCACCCCCGGCAAACGCCGTCTCAACCGCCGGGGGCCGGTCCCGCTGGCCCTCGAACAGCGCCTCGTCTTCGACGGCGCGGCAGGCGCCGAAGCCGTCGCCAAGGTGGTGGCCGAACCGGTCGACGCCGACGCATCCCAGCACAGCGGCGTCGATGTGGCGCCGGCCGCGGCCGCGCCGGCCGTCGCCCCGGCGCAGAGCATCGTGTTCGTCGATGGCCAGCTGCCCAATGCCGGCGTGCTCGCCAGCAATATCGCCAACGGCGCGCAGGTCATCGTCCTCGACCCGACCCGGGACGCGCTCCAGCAGATGCAGGACGCGGTAGCCGGCCGCCAGGGCATCCAGTCGATCCACATTCTCTCCCACGGCGCCAAGGGCGAAGTCACCCTCGGCGACCTGCGTCTCAACCAGGGCAACCTGGCCTCCCACGCCGGCGCCCTTGCCGCGATCGGCGCCAGTCTGGCCAGCGACGGCGACATCCTGCTGTACGGCTGCGACATCGGCGCCGGCAGCGAGGGCCAGGCGCTCGTCGACGAGATCGCCCGCGTCACCCAGGCCGACGTGGCCGCCTCCGCCAACGCCACCGGCGCCAGCCAGGAAGGCGGCGACTGGACGCTCGAATACACCCGCGGTGTCGTCCAGACCGGCGCCCTCGCCTTCGCCGATTCCGTCGATCCGTTCCTGCTCGGCACCCCGTCGGTTACCTCGGTGGACGACACCACCTACGTCGAGGGCAGCGGCGCGGTGATCGTCGACAACACCATCAGCATCACCGGCGGCAGCTCCTACGACGGCCAGTACGTCCGCTTCAGCCTCACCAACGGCCAGAGCACCGACATCCTGTCCCTCACCAGCGCCGCCAACGTCAATGCCGCCGGCGCCATCTCGGTGTCGGGCAGCTCGGTGTACCTCGGCAACGGCAGCGGCCGCGACATCATCGGCACCGTCGACGCCACCGAAGACGGCACCGCCGGCAAGGCGTTGAAGGTGAACTTCGTCTCCACCTTCACCAACTCCGGCTTCGAATCCGGCACCCTGACCGGCTGGACGGCGCTCAACCAGGTCGTCAACCTCGGCGCCACCAGCATCGCCGGCTTCGTCTCGCCCAACGACAACACCTACCCCGCCAACGCCGGCAACGACGACGTCTATCCGACGAGCCCCGGCAGCTTCAGCACCACCGTCAGCACCACCCAGTACAGCGAAGGCACCCACTCCCTGAGCCTGCTCAGCTCGGGCATGACCACCGCCACCGGTTTCGACGTGGTCCACGGCCCGGCGGTGTACAGCGACGCCTTCACCGCCAGCGCCGGCGACAAGATCTACTTCGACTGGCGCGCCTACGCCGGCTCCGACGCCTACGACGTCTACGGCTACATCCTCAACACCGCCACCGGCGCCACCACCACGGTGCTCGACGCCACCGGCACCAGCAGTTCCGGCTCCACCAACTGGGCCACGGCCAGCACCACCATCGCCAGCTCGGGCACCTACCGCTTCGTCTTCGTCTCCGGCACCTACGACTTCAGCGGTGGCCGGGCCGCCGGCGCCTCGATGTACATCGACAACGTGCGGGTGTTCGGCTCGAAGGTCAACGATGCGGTGGTCACCAGCATCTCCCGTCAGGTCGCCTTCGAAGCCACCTCCGACAATCCGGTCACCTCGCCGGCCCGCGTGTTCACCGTCACCGCGATGAGCGCCACCGGCCCCAGCGCGTCCGACACCGGGATCATCAACATCACCGCCACCAACGACGCCCCGGTGCTCGGCGGTACCGCGCAAACCCTGGCCTACACCGAGAACAACGTGCCGATGGCGATCGACACGGTGATGACCGTCACCGACCCGGACGGCCCGGCGAACTTCAACGGCGGCTGGCTGCAGGCCCAGATCACCACCAACGGCGCTGCCGAAGACCAGCTCTCGGTGCTCAATCAGGGCACCGGCAGCGGCCAGATCGGCGTGTCCGGCAGCAACATCACCTATGCCGGCACCGTCATCGGCAGCATCGACGCCGGCAACAGCGGCGCCAACGGCGCCGCCTTGCGCATCAACCTCAACGGCAGCGCCACCCCGGCTGCGGTCCAGGCCCTGGCGCGGGTCATGGCCTACAGCAACAGCTCCGACAACCCGTCCACCAGCGCCCGCACCGTCACCTTCACCCTCAACGACGGCGGCAACACCGGCGCCGGCGGCAGCTTGCAGGGCACGCGCAGCGCCGCCATCACCGTGGCGGCGGTGGACGACCCGGCGGTTCTCACCCTGAGCCTGGGCGCCGAGACCTTTAACGAGAACGACGGCAGCTTCTACGTCGACCCGGCGCTGACCCTCACCGACGTCGACAGCACCACCCTCGACGCCGCCCGCGTCGTGATCACCACCAACCTCGTCAGCGCCGAAGACCGCCTCCAGCCCGCCTCCGGCACCGACGTCAGCGGCAAGATCACCTACTCCTACAACACCACCACCGGCATCCTGGCCCTCAGCGGCACCGCCACCGTCGCCGAATACCAGGCCGCGCTGCGCGCGGTGAAGTACTTCAACACCAGCGACAACCCGACCACCACCGCCCGCACCATCAGCTTCACCATCGGCAACGCGGTGGCACTGGAGTTCGGCGGCAAGACGCACTACTACGAGTACGTTGCCGGCAGCTACAACTGGACCACCGCCAAGACCGCCGCCGAAGGCCGCACCTTCCAGGGCATGAGCGGCTACCTGGCCACCATCACCAGCCAGGCCGAGAACGACTTCATCCGGCAGAAGCTGCAGGCCGACGCCTGGATCGGCTCGTCCGACGCCTACACCTACATCAACGCCGCCACCGGCGCCACCACCTTCGCCAGCCAGAGCGCCTCCGAAGGCAAGTGGTACTGGGTCACCGGCCCCGAGAAGGGCACGCTGATCTCCACCGGCAACGGCACCCCGGTCACCGCCAGCGGCGGCTACGCCTACTGGAACAACGGCGAGCCGAACAACTCCGGCGGCAGCGAGCACTACGGCGAGATTTATTCCAGCGGCGCCTCGTCGGGCAAATGGAACGACCTGCCCAACACCTCGCTGCTGCCCTATGTCGTCGAATACAACGACAACGGCGGCACTTCCAGCTTCAGCAAGACGCTCACCATCAGTCCGGCGCGCCGCAACGACGCACCGGTGAACAACGCCCCGGCGGCAATTGCCGGCATCCAGGAAGACGCCGTCAACAACACCGGCGCGCTGGTTTCCAGCTTCCTGTCGAGCAGCGACGTCGATATCGGCGCCACCTCGGGCATCGCGGTGACCGGCGTCGACAACAGCCACGGCAGCTGGCAGTACTCCCTCGACGGCGGCGCCACCTGGACCGCCTTCGACGCCACCTCGGCCCCGGCCGACAGCGCGGCCCGGCTGCTCCGCAGCACCGACCGCCTGCGTTTCGTGCCGGCCGCCGACTTCAGCGGCACAGCCACCGTCACCTACCGCGCCTGGGACCGCAGCACCGGCACCGCCGGCAGCACCGCCGACCTCTCCGCCGCCACCGCCTACGGCACCACCAAGGCGCCCAACGGCGACGAAACCGCGTACTCGGCCGCCAAGCAGACCGCCACCCTCACCGTCGCGGCCGTCAACGATGCCCCGGTGCTCAGCGCCGCCGCCCCCAGCTTCACGACCCTCACCGAAGACCAGACCACCAACGCCGGCCAGACGGTCGCCAGCATCCTCGGCACCTCGGTCACCGACGCCGACAGCGGCGCCAGCCAGGGCATCGCCATCACCAGCCTCGCCAGCGGCAACGGCAGCTGGCAATACTCCACCGACAACGGCAGCAACTGGAGCGCGGTCGGCAGCGTGTCGGCCACCTCGGCGCTGCTGCTGCGCAGCACCGACAAGCTGCGCTTCATCCCCGACGCCAAGAACGCCACCACCGGCAGCGTCACCTACAAGGCCTGGGACCAGACCGGCGTCACCGCCGGCCAGCAGGGCAGCAAGCAGAACACCGGCACCAGCGGCGGCACCAGCCCCTACTCCACCGCCAGCGATACCGCCACCCTGACCGTCAGCGCCGTCAACGATGCGCCGGTGCTGGGCGTCCCGGCCAATTTCGCCGGCATCAACGAAGACGCCGCCAACAACGCCGGCCAGACCGTCGCCAGCCTCCTCGGCAGCACGCTGACCGACGTGGACACCGGCGCCGTCCAGGGTGTCGCCATCACCGGCGCCGGCAACGGCAGCGCCACCGGCAGCTGGCAATACTCCACCGACGGCGGCAGCACCTGGTTCAGCGTCGGCAGCCCCAATGTCGATAACGCGCTGCTGCTCAAGAGCAGCGACCGCCTGCGCTTCAATCCGGACGGCTTCAAAGGCGGCACCGCGACCCTCAGCCTGCGCGGCTGGGATCAATCCACCGGCACCGCGACCAGCGGCGGCACCCGCGGCGAGGCCGACGTGAACGTCAACGGCGGCACCGCGGCCTATTCGGGCACCGAACAGACCGTGAGCCTCGTCATCACCGAAGTGAATGATCCGCCGGTGTTCACTGCGCCGGCCAATGCCGCCGCCTTCACCGAGGGCGGCAGCGCCGTCAACGTCGGCAGCGGGCTCACCCTCACCGACGACGGCGGCCTGCTCAGCAAGGCCACCGTCGCCATCACCAGCGGCTTCACCGCCGGCGACACCCTCGCCGTCGGCACCGCCGGCGGCCTGTCGGTCAGCTACAACAGCGTCACCGGGGTGCTCACCCTCACCGGCAGCGCAGCGGCCAGCACTTACCAGACGGCGCTCAATTCGGTCACCTTCGTCACCGCCTCCGACGACCCGACCCTCAACGGCGCCAGCCGCACGCTCACCTGGCGCGCCACCGACACCGCCAGCCTGACCAGCGTCGCCAGCACCAGCAGCATCGCCGTCACACCGCTCGCCGACGCGCCGGTGCTCGCCGGCCAGCCCGCCACCTGGAACTACACCGAGGACGACGGCAGCCGCATCGTCGCCCCCAGCCTCACCCTCGCCGACGCCGACGACACCCGGCTGTCGGGTGCCAGCGTAACCCTCAGCGGCACCGGCTACCTCAACGACGGCCGCGAGACGCTGGCGGCCGTGGTCACCGGTACCGGCATCAGCGCAAGTTTCGACAACCTCACCGGCGTCCTGACCCTGTCTGGCACCGACAGCGTCGCCAACTACCAGAAGGTGCTGCGCTCGGTCACCTATACCAACACCGCCGACTACGACAACCCCGCCAACCCGGGGGGCAGCGTCGCGCTGGCGGGCAACGACAGCCGCAGCATCGCCTGGCAGGTCACCGACGCCAACTCCGACGGCGCCGCCGGCACGCCCCCGTACGCGGCCCAGTCCTCGACGCCCGCCACCACCGCCGTCAGCCTCTTCAACGCCAACGAAACGCCGCAGGTCAGCAGCCTCACCGGCTACGTCAGCCACATCGCCTACACCGAAGGCGGCGCCCCCGGCACGCTGGAAGGCCTGCTCACGGTGCAGGACGACGGCCTCGTCAGCACCATCAATTCGGCCTTCATCCGCGTCACCGCCGGCCTCGAAGCGGGCGACGAACTCGGCTTCCATTCCGCCATTCCCGGGTGGACCCAGACCGGCACCGCCACCAGCGGCATCCTCTCCAATGGCAGCGCCGACATCAGCTACAGCTGGAACCTTGCATCCGGCGACATGGCACTCACCACCGTCTCCGGCAGCGCCACCCAGACCGACTACACGGCGATCATGCGCGCGGTCGGTTTCGTCAGCCACAGCGACGACCCGACGGCCTCGAACGGCACGCGCTCGCTGATCTGGCGCGTCACCGACAGCGGCGGCCTGCAAAGCGCGGTGACCACCGCCGAGACCTCGATCATCGACATCACCGCCACCAACGACACCATGTCGGCCTCGGTGCCGAGCCTGCCGGGCAGCGGTGACGTGATCTACGACGAAAACGGCTCCACCGTCACCCTCGCCCCGTCGATCGTGCTGGTCGACCCCGACGACACCACCCTGGCCGGCGCCACCGTGGTCGTCTCGGGCGCCGGTTTCGATCCGGGCCAGGAATATCTTGCCCTGCCCGGCGCCAGCGCCACCCCGGGCGGCGACTGGACGCTCGCCAACATCGGCGGCTCCGGGATCAACGCCAGCTTCGATCACACCACCGGCACGCTGACCCTCAGCGGCACCGCCAGCACCGCCGCCTACGAAACCGTCCTGCGCCAGGTCGCCTACGGCAGCGGCGCCGACGATCCCACCGCCACCGCCGCCACGCGCAGCATCAGCTGGACCTTCACCGACAGCTTCGGCAGCCGCCTCACCGACGCCGACGGCGGTGCCAACGACGCCAGCAGCGGCTCGGCGGGCACCGTCCGCAGCAGCGAAGTCACCCTCACGCCCCACAACGACGCGCCGACGCTGGCCGGCCTGCCCGGTGCTGCGGTCGGCTACACCGAAGGCGGCAGCGCGGTCACCCTCGCCGCCGCCATCAGCCTGGCCGACGTCGATGACGTCAACCTCACCCAGGCCCGGGTGTGGATCAGCGGCGGCTTCACGGCCGGCGACACCCTCACCGCCAGCGCCGGCGGCACCGGTATCGGCGTCAGCTACGACGCCGCCACCGGCGTCCTGACGCTGACCCACGCCGGCGCCAGCAAGGCCGACTTCGCCAGCGTCCTGCAGAGCGTCAAGTTCAGCGCCAGCTCAAACGACCCGACCGCCGTTTCCGCCACCCGCGACATCAGCTGGCAGATCACCGATGCCGACGCCTCGACCGGCGGCACCGACAAGCTCGCCAGCGCCGTCGGCAGCTCGACGCTGGCCATCACCGCCACCGACAACGCCACGACCCTCTCGGGGCTGGGCAGCGCCACCTATGTCGAGAAGGGATCGCCGGTCGTCATCGCGCCGACGGTCGCGCTTGCCGATGCCGACGACACCACCCTCGAAGGTCTCACCGTCAGCGTCTCGGCCGGTTTCAGCAGCGGCGACCAGCTCACCGTCACCGCGCCCCTCGCCGGCACCGGCATCGCGGCCAGCTACAACCCGGCCACCGGCGTCCTGACCCTGACCGGCACCGCCACCCTCGCCGACTACCAGGCCATCGCCCGCTCGATCGCCTTCTCGTCGTCGAACGACAACCCGACCGGCGCCTCGGCCAGCCGCAGCTTCACCTGGGACACGGTCAGCAGCTTCGCCTCCCGTCTCACCGATGCCGACGGCGCCAACGACACCGCCGCCGGCACCGTCACCGCCCCGGCCGGCAGCAGCAGTCTCAGCATCACCGCCACGAACGATGCGCCGACCCTGACCCTCGGCCACAACACCGCGCTGGACGCCTCCACGGTGGTCTTCGAACAGGGTGGCAGCCCGGTCTACCTCCTCGACAACAGCGTCCCCAGCGCCGTCGGCGTGGCCACCATCACCGATCCGGACGATGCCGACATCGCCAGCGCCAGCGTCGTGATCAGCAACAATCTGGGCTCCGGCGACGTCCTGTCGGTCGCCACGCCGTCGGGCTGGTCGCGGGTCGGCAGCGTCCTCACCACCGCCGGCGGGGCGACCATCAACGTCGTCTACACCGCCGGCACCGGCACCCTGAGCCTGACCACGGCCAGCGGCCAGGTCAGCAAGGCCGAGTTCGAAAGCCTGCTCGAGCACGTCCAGTTCCAGAACAACACCGCCTCGCCGACCACCTCCGGCGCCAGCCGCGCGCTCACCTGGAGCATCACCGACGCCAATGCGGTCAGCGATGCGGGCGGCGCCCAGAGCGCCAGCGGCACCAGCTACCTGACCATCCGCGACGTCAACGACGCGCCGACCATCGCGCCGGCCAGCTCCTCGGCCAGCTATACCGAAGGCGCGGCCAGCGTCACGCTCCCCACCGTCGTCGTCACCGATCCGGACGCCGGCGAAATCGTCACCGCCACCCTCACGCTGGCCCAGCCGTCCGCCGGCACCCTCAGCGTGCCCAGCGGCGCCAGCTACACCCCCGGCACCGGCGTGTGGACCTTCACCGGCAGCGTTGCCAACGTCAATGCCGCGCTGGCTGCGCTGCAGTTCATTCCGGCCACCAACAACGATGTCAACACCTCCATCGCCATCAGCGTGGCGGATGGCGGCGAAGACGGTGCGACGGCTGCCACCGGCAGCATCAGCCTCAACGTCACCGGCGTGAACGACGCCCCGGTGCTCACCCCGTCGGCGCCGGTGCTCACCCCGCTCACCGAAGACGACACCGCCAACTCCGGCCAGACCGTCGCCAGTTTCCGCGGCGCCATCGCCGACGTGGACAGCGGCACGCAGCCGGGCATCGTCATCACCGGCACCACCGATGGCAACGGCCACTGGGAATACCGCATCGCCGGCGGCAGCTGGACGGCCTTTGGCAGCGTATCGCCGACCGCCGCCATCGCGCTGGCCGACAGCGACCGCGTCCGCTTCGTCCCCAACGCCGAGAACGCCACCAGCGCCAGCCTCAGCTACCGCGCCTGGGACGGCACCGGCGTCACCGCCGGGAGCGGCGTGAATGCGTCCAGCACCGGTAACGCCACCCCGTTCTCGGCCGCCAGCGACACCGCGACGATTGCCGTCAGTGCCGTCAACGACGCGCCGGTGCTGGCCGCCGGCGATTCGACGCTGACCTCGATCAGCGAGGACGACACCGCCAATGCCGGCCAGCTCGTCTCCGCGCTGCGCGGCGCCACCACCGACGCTGACAGCGGTGCCGTAGAGGGCGTGGCGATCACCGGCCTCGACGCCGGCAACGGCAGCTGGCAATACTCCACCGACGGCGGCACCAGCTGGCACACGGTGTCCGGCGTGTCGGCCAGCAACGCCCTGCTGCTCGCCGACAGCGACCGCATTCGCTTCGTCCCCAACGCCGAGAACGCCACCGCCGGCAGCCTCAGCTACCGTGCCTGGGACCACAGCACCGGCACTGCCGGCAGCTACGCCGACACCAGCACTAACGGCGGCACCAGCGCCTTCTCGAGCCAGCAGAACAGCATGGCCATCGCCGTCACGCCGGTCAATGACGCACCGCTCCTCGCCGCGGACGCCCCGGCCCTGGCCCCGCTCACCGAAGACGACAGCGCCAACCCCGGCCAGACCGTCGCCAGCTTCCTCGGCACGACCGGCAGCGACGTGGACGCCGGCGCGCTGGGCGGCATCGCCATCACCGCCACCGCCGACGGCAACGGCAGCTGGCAGTACTCCACCGACGGCGGCACCAGCTGGCACAGCGTCTCCGGCCTCACCGGCGGCAACGGACTGCTCCTTGCCGACAGCGACAAGATCCGCTTCGTGCCCGACGGCCAGAACGCCACCAGCGCCAGCTTCACCTATCACGCCTGGGACCGCAGCACCGGCACCGCCGGCAATCTGGCCAGTCTCGCCGCCACGGGAGGCACGACCGCCTTTTCGCCCACCACCAACACCGCGACGATTGCCGTCAGCGCCGTCAACGACGCGCCGGTGCTGGCCGCCGGCGATTCGACGCTGACCTCGATCAACGAGGACGACACCGCCAATGCCGGCCAGCTCGTCTCCGCGCTGCGCGGCGCCACCACCGACGCCGACAGCGGCGCCGTCCAGGGCGTGGCGATCACCGGCCTCGACGCCGGCAACGGTAGCTGGCAATACTCCACCGACGGCGGCACCAGCTGGCACACGGTGTCCGGCGTATCGGCCGGCAACGCCCTGCTGCTCGCCGACAGCGACCGCATCCGCTTCGTCCCCAACGCCGAGAACGCCACCGCCGGCAGCCTCAGCTACCGCGCCTGGGACCACAGCGCCGGCACCGCCGGCAGCTACGCCGACACCAGCATCAATGGCGGCACCAGCGCCTTCTCGAGCCAGCAGAACAGCATGGCCATCGCCGTCACGCCGGTCAACGACGCGCCGATCAACGACGTGCCGCCGAGCTACAGCGGCGACTTCCGCACCGACGGATCGCTGCGCCAGGACGGCACGGTCACCGCCAGTCCGGGCCTGTGGCACGACGTCGATCTGGGCGATCCGGCGATCACCTACCACTACCAGTGGGAAGTCGCCGACGACGCCTCCGGCACCGGCGCCCACGACATCGGCGGCGCCACC
>WBZX01002137.1_pt1 | contig 13840 bp, 15 predicted proteins | sample 5204211 | NCBI WGS metagenome assembly WBZX01 (sample SAMN12344362, study PRJNA552823) | activated sludge metagenome | biome: Activated sludge suspended growth; feature: Nitrification reactor; material: Wastewater; isolation source: activated sludge from nitrification reactor of wastewater...
AACTGCTACTACGCGGGCCGTCGGGCTCCGGCAAGAGCACGCTGCTGGCTCTGGTGGCCGGTCTGCTCACGCCCACCGCGGGTCGGGTCGTGGTGGCTGGCTCCGATGTCGGCGCCTTGCCGGGCGGGCAGCGCGATGCCTGGCGCGGTGGCGCATTGGGCTTCGTGCCGCAGCGACTGCACCTGAGCGACAGCCTGACCGTCGCCGGCAACCTGGAACTGCCTTTCGTGGCTGCGGGGCTGCAGCTGGACCGGGCCCGCGTGTCCGCGCTTCTCGATCGGTTGAGTCTGGCGGGACTGGCGAGCCGCAAGCCCCACGAGATCTCGGTCGGGCAGGCCCAGCGCGTGGCGCTGGCCCGGGCGCTGGTGCGGCGCCCCCGGGTGCTGCTGGCCGACGAGCCCACCGCCAGTCTCGACGACGCCGCCAGCGATGCCGTGCTCGGCCTGCTGGCCGACGCGGCGCGCGAGGACGGTGCCACCCTTGTCGTGGCCACGCACGACGCCCGTGTGGCCGCCCGCATGGGGGGCACGCAGGTGCTGGAGCTCGCGCCGTGAGGGCCGCATCATGAAAGTCTCTCGATGAGATTGGTCGCCCTGGCATGGCGCTTCCTCTGGGCGCGCCCGCTGGTGGCGGGTCTCAACCTCGCCCTGCTGGCGCTCGGCGTCGCAGCGATGAGTTTCGTGGTGCTCGTCAGCGAACAGGTCGAGCGGTCCGTGCAGCGCGATCTGGCGGGTGTCGACCTCGTCGTCGGCGCCAAGGGCAGCCCGCTGCAGTTGATCCTGGCGGGCGTGTTCCATCTCGACGTGCCCACCGGCAACATCCCGCTGGCCACGGTGGGCACGCTGCGCGAACACCCGCTGGTGGCGCGGGTGGTTCCGTTGTCGCTGGGTGACGCATTGCAGGGGCATCGCATCGTGGGCACCACGCCGGACTACCCGGCGATGTACGGCGCCGCGCTGGCCGAGGGCCGCTGGTGGCAGCAATCGCTGGAAGCCGTGCTCGGCGCCGACGTCGCCCGGGACACGGGCCTGGCCTTGGGGAAGTCCTTCGTCGGCACGCATGGGCTGGGCGTCGGCGGCGAGGCGCACGGCGACACCCCCTACACGGTCACCGGGCGCCTGGCGCGCTGCGGCTGCGTCCTGGACCGGCTCGTGCTGACCGACCTGCAGTCGGTCTGGGCCGTGCACGAGACCGCGACCGCCACCGACGAGGAGGACCGAAAGCTCCTCGAGGCGGAGCGTGAGGTGACGCTCCTGCTGGTGGGCTACCGGACCCCGCTGGCCGCCGTGTCGCTGCCACGCTGGGTCAACGCCCAGGAAGGCCTGCAGGCCGCGGCACCGGCGCTGGAGTCGGCGCGCCTGTTGCGCATGGTGGGTGCCGGAACCGACGTGCTGCAAGGTTTCGGCGCCCTGCTGCTGCTGGCCGCCGCGGCCAGCGTGTTCGTCGGCCTGGTCCATGCGGTGCGCGAGCGGGAGCCGGACCTGGCCATGATGCGCATGCTGGGCGCGCCCCCCTGGCGCGTCGGCGCCCTGGTTCTGGCCGAGGCACTGTGGCTGGCGCTTCTCGGGGCCGCGCTGGGTCTGGCGCTGGGGCAGGGCTTGACAGGTCTGCTAGGTTGGGAACTGGCCCGTCAGCGATCGCTTCACGTGAGCGGCTGGTGGTGGTCCCTGCATCAGGTGGCGTTGCTCGCGGGCACGCTGGTCCTGGCGGTGGCTGCTGCCGCCTGGCCCGCGTGGCGCGCGCTGCGGCTGGACGTGTCGCGCCTGATGCAGGCGCCAAGATAGTCTGCTGAACCCGCAACTCGAGGAGTCTTCGAATGAAACGAACCGCTCTCCTGGCTGCCGTCGCCCTGGCGCTGGGCGCTTCCCTGGCCGTCGCCCAGAGTGCCGATCCGGCCCCCAAGCCGGCCCCCGCCGCCAGGCCCGCCGGGCTGAGCGAGCACGTCAAGGAGGACATCACGCGCCACCGCGCCATGGCGGCCGCCCACGAAGGGGCTGCCAAGTGCCTGGAGTCCGGAAAGTCCGAGGACGTGTGCAGCAAGGAACTCCAGGCCGCGTGCAAAGGTCTGGCAATCGGTAAATACTGCGGCATGCGCCACCAGCACTGACTCCCTGGCGCCCGGAGCACCCCATGACCCCCCCTTCGATCGCACGAACCCTCGCCCTGGCCCTGTCCGTGGCTGCCCTGTCGGCTTCGGCGCAGACCCTGTCGCCGCCCATCGCCGGGCAGGGCCCTGGTGTGCACGACCCGCGCAGCCCGTTCAAGCCGCTCGAGGAAAAGGACGGCATCGTCTCCTGGAAGCTGCTGTCGTCGGTGCAGACCGCGGTCGAGAAGAATCGCGTCGTGCCCACCTTCCCCGGCCCGGTGCGCGCGCTCGACCAGAAGACCGTTCGGGTGCAGGGCTTCATGCTGCCGCTGGAACCCGGCGTGCAGCAGAAGCACTTCCTGCTGTCCGCCGTGCCCACGAGCTGCGGCTTCTGCGTGCCCGCCGGCCCCGAGGGCCTGATCGAGGTGCGCAGCAAGACCCCCGTGAAGTACACGCTGGAGCCGGTGGTGGTCGAGGGGCGGCTGGCCGTGCTCGAGAAGGACCCGTACGGCCTGTTCTATCGCGTGTCCGACGCCGTGCCGACGCCGTGACGCACCGCCTCGCGGCGTCCGCCTGAAGCCCTTGCATCCGACCCTGCGTTCCTGGTTCGCCGCGGCGGCCGTGGCCGCGCTGCTGGCGGCGCAGGCGTTTGGGCTTGCGCACCGCATCGAGCACGACGTCGGGCACCGGCCGGCCGGCCAGGCGCACCACGATCACGAGGCGCATGCTGTCGGCGCCGCAGTGCATGTCCACAGTGACGTGCCCTCGCACGAGGAAGGGTCCGCGACCTGCCGACTCGTCGACCAGGTCGGTCATGCCGACGCCGCCCCGGCCAGCGCGGCCCCGGCCCTGCCGCCGGTCGCAACGCCCTCGGCCCCTCCGCCGTGCGGCGTGCGCGCCGTCGCCAAGTCGCAGGCACACCCCTACCGCGCCCGCGGTCCTCCGTCCGTCCTCGCCTGAACCCCAGCCCGGCCTGCCGCATCGCGCGGCGGGCCGTTGTCGTGCGCGCGCGTTGGCGCGCGCAGATCCGCGAGGAACCCTTTCGTCATGCACTCGAATCCACATGCGCGCCTGCGCACGCGCCGGCGCGCCGTAGCGCTGGCCTGTCTGGCGCTGTCACCCGCCTGGGCTGCGGCCCAGTCCACTTCTGCGACGTCCACGTCGCCGAGTACCACCACCATCGTCGTCACGGGCAACCCGCTGCGAAGCGAGGTCGGCCCGCCGGCCAGCGTGCTCACCGGCGACGCGCTCGCGCGTTCGCGTGCCGGCACGCTGGGCGACACCTTGTCCGGATTGCCGGGCGTGGCCGCCACGGGCTTCGGCGCGCAGTCCAGCCGGCCGGTCATCCGAGGCCTGGACGGTGACCGCATCCGCCTGCTCGACAACGGCGCCAGCGCCGTGGACGCGTCCAGCCTGAGCTTCGACCACGCCGCGGCGATCGACCCGCTGGTGGTCGAGCGCTTCGAGGTGCTGCGCGGCCCGGCGGCCCTGCTGTACGGCGGCAATGCCACCGGCGGCGTCGTCAATGCCATCGACAACCGCATTCCCCGTGGCGCGCTCGGCGCGCTGGGAGGCCGTGCCGAGCTGCGCCTGGGCGGCGCGGCCCGCGAGTCGGCGGGCGCGGCCGTGATCGAGGCCGGCGCCGGCGGGCTGAACTGGCATGCGGACGTGGCGGCGCGCAAGAGCCGGGACCTGTCCGTGCCCCGATTCACGCCGGTGTCCGACGGCGTGTCGGGCGCGCCGACCGACCGTGTCGCCAACTCGGCAGGCACCAGCCATGCCGGCGCCGTGGGCGTGTCCTGGGCCGACGCGGCGGGCTATGTGGGTGTGGCGCTGGACACCTATCGCAACGACTACGGTGTCACCGTCGAGCCCGACGTCACGATCGACATGCGCCGCGATCGGGCCAGCCTGGCCGGCGAGCGCCGCCTCGGCGGCATGCTTGACAGCGTGGAGTTCCAGCTCGGACGCACCCGCTACAAGCACCAGGAGATCGAAGGCTCGGGCGAGGTCGGCACCACGTTCGAAAGCCGCGGCACCGAATTGCGCCTGCAGGGCCGGCACGCGGCGCTGCCGCTGGGCCCCGGGGCCTTGCGCGGCGTGCTGGGCGTTCAGGTGGAGCGGCTCGAATTCTCCGCGCTGGGAGAGGAAGCCTTCGTGCCCGGCACGCGCACGCGCAGCCAGGCCGTGTTCGCGCTGGAGGAGTGGAAGGTCGGCGCGCTGTCGCTGACCGCCGGCGCCCGTGTCGAGCGCGTGAAGGTGGCGTCCGACGGCGACGAGCCCGGCGCGCCCGATCCGCGCTTCGGCCCGGCCACCGAGCGGCGCTTCTCGCCTGGCAGCGCGGCCGTCGGCCTGGCCTGGCAGGCAGCACCGGGATTCACCGTCAATGCCGGCCTCGGCCGCACGCAACGGGCGCCGACCTACTACGAGCTCTACGCCAACGGCGTGCACGTGGCCACCGGCGCGCTCGAACTGGGCGATCCGCTGCTGGGCATCGAGCGCAGCACCCACGCCGAGCTGGGGGCGCAATGGCAACGGGGCACGTCGCAGGTCAAGGCCCAGGTGTTCGCCACGCGCTTTGCGCGCTACATCGCGCTGGAAGCCACCGGCAACGACATCGACATCGTCAACGACGAGGGCGACACCGAGACTTTCCCGGAGTACGCGTTTCGCGCGGTGGCAGCCAGGCTCTGGGGATTCGAGCTCGAGGGTCGCACCCGCGTGGCCGAACTGCCCTGGGCGCTGGACCTGACCGGTGCACTCGATCTGGTGCGCGGCACCAATCGCACCACGGGCGAGCCGCTGCCGCGGCTGGCACCGATGCGGCTGCGCATCGGCCTGGAAACCAGCCAGGGTCCGTGGACCGCGGCCGTCGGCGTGCGGCACCTGGCCAGGCAGTCGCGCGTGCCGTCCACCGACGTGGCCACGCCGTCAGCCACGCTGGTCGATGCCAGCCTGTCGTGGCGCCAGCGCTGGGGCGCGGCGGAGACGATGGTGTTCGTCCGTCTCGACAACCTGGGCGATGAGCTGGCCTACAACGCCAGCGCGTTGCGCACGGCGCGCGATCTGTCGCCTCTGCCCGGCCGGGCGGCCACGGTGGGCCTTCGCGTGGCCTGGTAAGGGCGGCGCGGGTGCGTCAGGGCGCGAGGCGCTCGCGCACCCACGCCGTGCCGTCCTTCCGGTAGCGCAGGCGGTCGTGAAGGCGGCTCTTGCGCCCTTGCCAGAACTCCCAGGTGTCGGGCACGAGGCGAAAACCGCCCCAGTGCGGCGGCCTGGGCGGCGCCAGGCCGTGGCGCGCTGCGGCCTTGGCCGCATTGGCCACCAGCGTGGCGCGCGAGCCGATCACCTGGCTCTGCGGCGAGGCCCAGGCGCCCAGACGGCTGTCGAGCGGGCGGCTGGCGTAGTAGGCGTCGCTGTCCGCGGCGTCGACCTTTTCCACACGGCCCTCGATTCGAACCACGCGTTCGAGTTCGACCCAGTGGAACTGCAGCGCAGCCTGCGGGTTGGCCGCGATCTCGCGGCCCTTGCGGCTGTCGTAGTTCGTATACCAGACCACGCCGCGCGCGTCATATCCCTTGATCAGCACCACGCGCGTCGACGGTCGGCCCTGCTCGCCGACGGTGGCCAGCGTCATGGCGTTGGGCTCGGGCAACTGCGCGGCCAGCGCCTCGCGCATCCATTGGTCGAACTGCTGCAGCGGGTCCGCATGCGAGGCGGACTCGTCGAGTTCGGCGCGCTCGTAGCTCTTGCGCAGTTGCGCGATGTCGTGGGGCGTGGTCATCGCGGCAAGCATAAGCGCGAGAGGGTCGTCAGAAGTGCTTACGTGATTGACCTTAGGTACACCACCCGGTGACAGCGAGCCCCGCGCCGACGATCCTGCACGGACAGAACAATGCGTCGAGGAGCACCGCGCCGATGAATGCGCCCCCCACCGTGATCATCCTGGCCGCTGGCCTGGGCAGCCGATACACGGGTGCGGGCCACAAGCTGGAGCAGCTGCTGCCGGACGATCAGGGCGATGCGGCGGCCGTGCTGTCGCTGACGCTTCGCAACGCGATCGCGAGCCGCATGCCCGTGCTGGTGGTGACCACGTCCGAGCTGGCGCCGCTGGCGCACGAGGACCTGGCCGCCCGAGACGTCATCGTGGTGCCCAGTGCGGCGCCGATGCGCGGCCGGGGCATGGGCGACAGCATCGCCGCCGGTGTGGCCGCGCGGTCCGACGCCTCCGGCTGGCTGCTGCTGCCGGCGGACATGCCGCGCGTCAAGCCGTCCACGCTGCGCGCGGTGGCCGGTGCGCTCGAGTCGCACCCGGTCGCGTTTGCTCAGCACCAGGGCCGGCGCGGCCATCCGGTGGGCTTCTCGGGCGAGATGTACTCGGAACTCATCGGCCTGACCGGCGACGAGGGTGCGCGGCGTCTGGTGGCGCGCTATCCCGCCTGCGCGGTGGAAGTCGACGACCCTGGCGTGCTGATCGACATCGACACCACGCAGGACCTCGACGAACAGCGCAACGGTATGGACAGCGGGTTCAAGCCTTCGGCGTTTTTGCCGCCGATGTATTGACCCCCCCGTTGCCGCTGCGCGGCTCCCCCCCAGGGGGGCGGCGCTGGCGGGTCGGCGGAGCCGGCCCGCGGCGCCTGCAGGAGGGGGCCGTTGTCGGCCCTCTGGTCCGACTTGGCCGGCCGGTGCAGGGCGGGGGCGTGAGTCAGGTCAGGCCGTGGTGGCGGGCCAGGGCGACGAGGCGTTCGATTTCGGCGTCGCGGATGCCGCGGTCTGACAGGCAGGCGGCGGTGGACAGCAGATAGTCGAGCGTGGTGCCGTAGCGGCCGCGCGAGTGGCGCAGGATGTCGACCAGGCGTTCGTCGCTGAGGCGGCCGGTGTGCTGCGGGCTGCGGCGGCTGAGGGTGAAGGCCAGCGCGTTGACCTCGCCATGCGGCGTGCGGCAGGCCAGCCAGCGCGGGTCGTAAACGCCGGTGGGCATTTCGCGTTGCCACAGTTGCGCCAGCACGTCGCCAGCGGCGCTGCGCGGCACGCGAAACACGCCGCCATGGCAGGAGCCGCCGGGCAGCATCGCGAACACCAGTCCCGGCCGCTCCGGCGTGCCGCGGTTGATGCGCGAGGCCATGCGCAGCGCCCGGTGCCAGCCGCGCACGAAGGCCGGGCGGTGCTCGGCGAAGTCGAACTCGGTTCGCCACAGCAACGACGCATAGCCGAACACCCACAGGTCGCGCCGGCCGCCCCACTCGGCGCGGGTTCGCGCCAGCAGGGCCTGCGGATCGCGCAGCGGCGGTATGGCCGGTTCCATGCCGCGCATGATGGCATTGGAGCGCCTGCTGTTTTGACGCTGTAACCGGATTACGTCAGAATTCGACCACTGGTTACAGCCCGACTGCGCATGAAAGCCGCCATCGCCGAAGTCACCCAACGCATCCGCGAGCGCAGTGCCCGCGAGCGCGCCGCCTACCTCGCGCAGGTGGACCGGCTGGCCGCACGCGACCGCGGCAGCGACCGCATGGGTTGCGCCAACGTGGCGCACGCCTTCGCCGCGCTGCCGGCGTCGGACAAGTTCCGCGTGGTGGCCGAACGCGCTCCGCACATCGGCGTGGTGACGGCCTACAACGACATGCTGTCGGCGCACCAGCCGTACGAAGGCTTTCCGGCGCTGATCCGCGACGAGGCGCGGCGCCTGGGCGCGACGGTGCAGGTGGCGGGCGGCGTGCCGGCGATGTGCGACGGCGTGACGCAGGGCCTGCCCGGCATGGAGCTGAGCCTGTTCTCGCGCGACACCATCGCCATGGGCACAGCCGTTGCGCTGACGCACGACGTGTTCGACGCCGCGCTGCTGCTGGGCGTGTGCGACAAGATCGTGCCGGGCCTGCTGATCGGCGCGTTGCACTTCGGCCATCTGCCCTGCGTGTTCGTGCCCGCCGGGCCGATGGGCACGGGCCTGTCCAACGACGCCAAGTCCAAGGTGCGCGAGCGTCACGCGGCCGGCGAGGTGGGGCGCGATGCGCTGCTGCAGGCCGAGAGCGCGGCCTATCACGGCGCCGGCACCTGCACCTTCTACGGCACCGCCAACAGCAACCAGATGCTGCTGGAAGCGATGGGCCTGCACGTGCCCGGCAGTGCCTTCGTGCATCCCCACGCGCCGCTGCGCGAGGCGCTGACGCGCGATGCGGTGCGCACGGTGCTGGGCATCACGCGTGGCGGACCGCGCTACACGCCGATCGGCCGACTGGTGGACGAGCGCTGCATCGTCAACGCGATGGTGGCGCTGCTGGCCACCGGCGGGTCCACCAACCACCTGATCCACTGGGTGGCGGTGGCGCGCTCGGCCGGCATCAGCATCGACTGGACCGACTTCGCCGACCTGTCGGCCGCGGTGCCGCTGCTGGCGCGCGTGTATCCCAACGGCAGCGCCGACGTGAACCAGTTCCAGGCCGCCGGCGGCCCCGGCTTCGTGCTGCGCGAGCTGCTCGACGCCGGCTGCCTGCACGGCGACGTGGCCACCGTGGGCGAGCGCGGCCTGGCCGCCCATGCCGACGTGCCCTCGCTGGTGGAAGGGCGGCTGGCCTGGAGCCGGTTGCCGCGCGACAGCGGCGACGAGTCCATCGTCCGGCCGGCGGTGCGGCCGTTCTCCGCCACGGGCGGGCTGCGCCTGCTGCAGGGCAACCTCGGCCGCGCCGTCATCAAGACCAGTGCCGTGCCCGAGGACCGCTGGGTCATCGAGGCGCCGGCGCGCGTGTTCGACAGCCAGGACGGCCTGCAGGCCGCCTTCAAGGCCGGCGAGCTCGACCGCGACGTGGTCTGCGTGGTGCGCTTCCAGGGCCCGCGCGCCAACGGCATGCCCGAGCTGCACAAGCTCACGCCGCCGCTGGCCGTGCTGCAGGGCCGCGGCTTCAAGGTGGCGCTGGTCACCGACGGGCGCATGAGCGGCGCGTCGGGCAAGGTGCCCGCCGCCATCCACGCCAGCCCGGAGGCGCTGGGCGCCGGCCCGCTGGCACGGATGCGCGACGGCGACGTGGTGCGCCTGGACGCCGTGGCCGGCACGCTGCAGGCCCTGGTGGACCCGGCCGAGTGGGCGGCGCGTGAGCCGGCGACGCTGGCGCCGGCCCAGTCCGACATCAATGCGCACGACCTGGGGCGCGAACTCTTCGGCGGCATGCGCCGCAACGTCACCAGCGCCGAGCAGGGCGCCGTGACCTGGCTTTGAGGCGACGACTCCGATGACGATCCAGCACACGCTCGACCTGGTGGCTTTCGGGCCGGTGATCCCCGTGATCGTGCTCGACCGCGTCGAGCAGGCGGTGCCGCTGGCGCGTGCGCTGGTGGCCGGCGGCGTGCGCGTGCTGGAGGTGACCCTGCGCACGCCGGCGGCGCTGGCCTGCATCGAGGCCATCGCGCGCGACGTGCCCGACGCCGTGCTCGGCGCCGGCACGCTGCGCACGGCGGCCGACGTGCGGGCCGCACGCGACTCCGGCTGCGTGTTCGGCGTCAGCCCCGGCTACACGGCCGCCATCGGTTCGGCCTGCCAGGCCGCGGGCCTGCCGCTGCTGCCGGGCGTGGCCACGCCGGCCGAAGTGATGGCCGCGGGCGACGACGGCCTGCGGTTCCTGAAGTTCTTCCCGGCCACCGCCGCGGGCGGCGCGCCGATGCTCAAGGCCTTGGCCGGGCCCTTCCCCGACGTGGTGTTCTGCCCCACCGGCGGCATCACCGCCGAGACGGCGCCGCAGTTCCTGGCGCTGTCCAACGTGAAGGTGTGCGGCGGCTCGTGGCTGACGCCGGCCGACGCGGTGGCCGCAGGCGACTGGGGCCGCATCACGGCGCTGGCGCGCACCACCGCCGCCTTGCGGGCGCCTGCCGCGCCGTCGCGCTGAGCTAGCGCAGCGCCAGCGGCGCGGCCGTGCCCGCCGCCGCGCCGGCCACGTAGAGGAAGCGCCAGGCGGCGTCGGCGGCCAGGCGGTCCAGGTCCAGGCCGTCCTGCACCGGCACGCCGTGGCGCACCAGCAGATGGGCGCGCACGCACGCGCCGCAGCCCGCGTCGCTCGCCGGCACGACCTCGGTGCGCGGGGTGTCGCTGCCCACCAGGCCGGCCTGCACGGTGTCGGTCAGCCAGCGCGCCACTTCGACGCCGATGCCGGGTGCCGGCTGCGCCGCGTCGGCGCCTTCGCCCGCGGGGCGCTTCCAGCCGGTGCGGAACAACACCGCGTCGCCGGGCAGCAGGCGCACGCCGGCCAGGCCCTGGCGCGACAGCGCTTCGCGCACGTCGGCCAGCGTGACCTCCTGGCCGGGCTCGAGCGCAGGCACGCCGCGCGCAGCGGCGATGTCGAGCAGGAATCCGCGCGCGAGCACCGGATGCAGGCGCGACATCGCTGCCTCGTCCGGCGCGACGGCACCGTTGTAGCCCCGCACGGCGGTCGCCGTGGCACCGGTTGCCGATGCAGCCGATGACGCAGCCGATGACGCAGCGGAAGGCTCCGGCGGCGCCGAAGCCAGCGCCACGACCATGCGCCCCGGTCCCTCGAAACGCGGCGCGGGGCCGGTGGCCGGGGCCAGGCGATAGACCCGGCCCGTGCGGGCTTCGGCCAGCCCGCGCTGGACCACTTCCGGCCGCGCGTGCCAGTTGGTGGCGCCGGCACGGTCGTCCGCGCCCCACACCGGATGCGGCCACCAGCGCTCGCCCAGCGGTGTCTCCATCACGTCGCCGACCACCCAGGGCCGGCCGGCGCAGGCCTTCCAGTCGGCCGGGCTGCAGGCTGCGGCTGGCGCGCCCAACAGCACGACGGCCAGCATGGCCGCGCCGCGCACGGCATCAGGCAGGGCAGGCCGCATCAGCGCCCGGCCACCAGCCGTGCCATCTCGGGCGCGGCGTCGGCCATCCCGGCGGCCACACCCGCTCGGTCGGTTTCGGCGCGGTTCTGGCTCACCTTCCACTTGCCGACCAGGGCCGTCAGCTCGATTTCGATGCCCACGATCGCGCGCAGCATCTGCTGCACGTAGTCGTCCGGAGCGTCGTCCACGGCCCAGGGTGAGGTGCGGGCGGACTCGTGGTGGTCGGTGAGCCGGCCGACGAGGTCGCGCAGCCAGGGCGCGTCTTCCACGGCACGCAGCGGGCCACGCGCCTGCACCATCGTGTAGTTCCAGGTCGGCACCACCTTGCCGTGCTCGCGCTTGCTCGGATACCAGCCCGGCGACACATAGGCCTGCGGGCCCTGGAACACCGCCAGCACCGGCTGCCCGCCGCGCTGCCACAGCGGGTTGGCGCGGGCGACATGGCCGCGCAGCGTGCCCAGCGGTCCGGCGGTCGCGTCGTATTCCAGCGGCACCAGGTCGGCGGTGGCGCCCTCGGCGCCTTCGGCGCTGTCCAGCACCAGCAAGGCCAGCGGATGCTCGCGCATCAGCGCGGCGAGCGTGTCGCGGTCGGTCTGCTCGAAGTGGCGGGGCAGGTACACCGCGCGCTACCAGGCGCCCACGTTGGGCATCGTGGTCCAGGGCTCGGACGGCGCGAGGGCGGCGCCCTTTTGCAGCAGCTCGATCGAGATGTTGTCGGGCGAGCGCACGAAGGCCATCCGGCCGTCGCGCGGCGGGCGATTGATCGTGACGCCGTGCTCCATCAGGCGGCGGCAGGTGGCGTAGATGTCGTCCACCGCATAGGCCAGGTGGCCGAAGTTGCGGCCCCCGGTGTAGGTCTCGGCGCTGCCGTCGGCGGCGGGCCAGTTGTAGGTGAGTTCCACCTGCGCGCTCTCGTCGCCGGGGGCGCACAGGAACACCAGCGTGTAGCGGCCGGCCTCGTGGTCGCGGCGCGACAGCATCTGCAGGCCGAGCGCATCGCGGTAGAAGCGCAGCGACTGCTCGATGTCGGTCACGCGGACCATGGTGTGGAGGTATTTCATCGCGGGTCTTCCGGTTGGGGGCGGCGCACCGGGAGCGCGCCGGAGCGCGGCAAGCTTAGCGCGGCGCCGTCAGAGCTGCAGGCCGGCCAGGATCGCGACCCCGATCGACGCGAACACGACGGCCGCGATCCGATGAACCCATTGCACCGGCAGCTTCTTCACCACCCGGTCGCCCAGCAGCACGGCCGGCACGTTGGCGATCATCATGCCGAGCGTGGTGCCGGCGGTGACCACCACCAGCGCGTCGTAGCGGGCCGCGAGCATCACGGTGGCGATCTGCGTCTTGTCGCCCATCTCGGCCAGGAAGAAGGCCACCACGGTGAGCCAGAACACGCCGAAGCGCGACATGTCCTTGCCGGCCACGTCGTCGTCGATCTTGTCGGGGATCAGCATCCAGACCGCCACGGCGATGAACGACGCGCCCAGGCCCCAGCGCAGCCAGGTCGGGTCGATGACGCGGGTGAGCCACGCCCCCAGCGCGGCGGCGGCCGCATGGTTGACCAGCGTGGCCACCAGGATGCCGGCGATGATGGCGCGCGGCGCCCGGTAGCGCGCGGCCAGGATGAGCGCCAGCAGCTGGGTCTTGTCGCCGATCTCGCCGAGGGCGACGACGCTGGTGCTGACGGTGAAGGCTTCGAGGGACATGCGTGAGTCTTGCGCCGGGCGGCATGCGCGGCCCGGCAGGAAAAGTCGATGGGCTGGGTGGAACGCCGGCTCAGACGGTGTAGTTGAGCGTCATGCGACCGCCGTCGACGAGCACGGTTTCGCCGGTGACGTAGCTGGCCGCGTCCGACAGCAGGAACGCCACCACCTGGGCCACCTCGTCGGGCTCGCCCAGGCGCTTCATCGGCGTGCGGCTCATGATGCGCGCGCGCGCCTCGTCGCTGGTGAGCACGGCCTTGGCGGCCAGCTCGGTGCCGATGGTGCCGGGGGCCACCCCGTTGACGCGGATGCCGTGCTCGGACAGGGCCAGCGCCATCACGCGCGTCAGCTGGTCGATGCCACCCTTGCTCGCGTTGTAGCTGGCGATGGTGGGGATGGTGAGGCGGCCGTTGACGGAGCTCATGTTCACGATGGCGCCGCCGCCGCCCTGGGCCACCATCTGCCGCGCCACCGCCTGGCCGACGAGGAAGCCGCCCTTCAGGTTGACGGCGATCACGGCGTCCCAGTCGGACTCGGCGATGTCCAGGAAGGGCGCGGCGCGGAAGATGCCCGCGTTGCTCACCAGGCCGTCGACGCGGCCGAGCGAGGCCACGGTGGCGGCCAGTGCGGCGTCGACGTCGGCCTTGTCGGCCACGTTGCAGCGGCGGTGCAGGTTGGGCACGCCGGCGGCGGTGAGTTCGGCCGACAGCGCGGTGCCGCGCCGGTCGTCCACGTCCCACAGCGCCACGGCGGCGCCGTCGGCGGCGAGCGTGCGCACGCAGGCCTCGCCGATGCCCTGGGCGGCGCCCGTGACCACGAACACGCGACCCTCGAGGCCGTAGCGGATCTTCTTCTGCCGGGGCTGGTTCATGCGGAGGCTCCTCGGGCCTGCTCGCGGTCCTGGCGGTCGAGCCAGCCGCCCAGGCCCTGGGCGTTGAGCTCGACGTCCATCGACAGCAGCTCCATGGTGGCCGGAGTCACGTCGACGCCGTGCGCGCGCAGGCTGGCGGCGTACAGCGCGGCCAGCTCGTCGCGCAGCACCGCGTGGCGGTCGGGGGCACGGCGCTGCCGATGGCCGATGTCGATCACCTCGTCGAGCAGCTGCAGGATCTGGCGCGCCAGGCGCCGCGGGTCGGGCACGCGGCCGAAGTGGGTGAGATAGACGCACTGCGGGTCGAACGCCACCATGCGTGCCAGCGACTCGCGCAGCGCGTCGGGC
>WBZX01002138.1_pt1 | contig 13839 bp, 16 predicted proteins | sample 5204211 | NCBI WGS metagenome assembly WBZX01 (sample SAMN12344362, study PRJNA552823) | activated sludge metagenome | biome: Activated sludge suspended growth; feature: Nitrification reactor; material: Wastewater; isolation source: activated sludge from nitrification reactor of wastewater...
CGACCAGCAGACCGAGCGGGCGCGCACCATCGTGCGCTCGCTGCTCGACTTCTCGCGCGAGCGGGCCTTCCGCAAGGAAGCCGTGCGCCTGAAGCCGCTGGTCGAGCAGACGGTCGGCTTCGTGCGTGGCGAAATCGCCGCCAAGTCGGTGGTCCAGCTGGAGATCGCCGACGATCTCGAGGTGCCGGCCGATGCGCAGCGCCTGCAGCAGGTGCTGGTCAACCTGATCCGCAACGCGATGGAAGGGCTGGGACCGGACGGCCGCATCCGCATCGCGGCCGAACGCCTGCGTCCGTCGGCGCCGCCGCCGGGCACCGCGCTGGGCCCGGGCTGCGACAGCCGCGCCGGGATGGTCGAGATCCGCGTCGCGGACAACGGGCCCGGCATCGCGCCGGACATCCTGCCGCGCGTGTTCGATCCCTTCTTCACGACCAAGGACGTCGGCCACGGCATGGGGCTGGGCCTGTTCGTCGCCTACGAGATCGTCGACGAGCACGGCGGCTGCATCGCAGTGGAAAGCACGCCGGGGCAGGGGGCGCACTTCCGCATCCGCCTGCCGCTCGATCCATCGACCGGCGTTTCTGCCGGCGAAGACAGGGGAGCCCGCCCATGAATGCCCGTCTGCTGATCGTCGACGACGAGGAAATCGCGCTGGACAATCTGCGCCACGTGATGGAGAAGGAAGGCTACGACGTCACGATTGCGCAGACCGGCGCCGCGGCCGTGGCCCTGCTCGAGCGCCAGCCCTTCGACGTGGTGCTGACCGACCTGCGCATGGAAGGCGTCGACGGCATGGACGTGCTGAAGAAGAGCCGCGCCGCGCAGCCCGACGCCGAGGTCATCTTCATCACCGGCTTCGCCACCGCGGAATCCGCGGTGCAGGCCCTGAAGCATGGCGCCTTCTACTACATCGCCAAGCCCTTCCGGCTCGACGAGGTGCGCAAGGTGGTCGCCGAGGCGCTGGCCAAGATCGCGTTGCGTCGCGAGAACGACAGCCTGCGCCGCGAGGTCGAACGCTACCGCGACGGCGACGGCATCGTGACCCAGGACACCGGCATGCAGCGGCTGCTGGAAATGGCGCGGCAGATCGCGCCCACCGACTGCAGCGTGCTGATCACCGGGGAAAGCGGTACCGGCAAGGAGCTCTTCGCCAAATATGTGCACCGGCAGAGCACGCGCCGCGACGGGCCCTACGTCGCGATCAACTGCGGCGCCTTCAGCGAACAGCTGCTGGCCAACGAGCTGTTCGGCCACGAGAAGGGTGCCTTCACCGGCGCGACCTCGCTGAAGAAGGGGCTGATCGAGGCCAGCGTCGGCGGCACGCTCTTCCTCGACGAAATCACCGAGATGACGCCGGCGATGCAGGTGAAGCTGCTGCGCGTGCTGCAGGAAAGGGAAGTGCTGCGCCTGGGCGCCACGCGGCCGGTGAAGTGCGACGTGCGGGTGATCGCGGCGACCAACCGCGACGTGCAGCAGAGCGTGCGCGACGGCAGCTTCCGCGAGGATCTCTATTTCCGGCTGAACGTGGTGAACCTCGACCTGCCCGCGCTGGCGCAGCGCCCCGGCGACGTGCCGCTGCTGGCGCAGCATTTCCTGCTGAAATACGCGCAACGCATGAACAAGCCGGTGAAGCGCATCGCGCCCGACGCGATCGCGCTCTTGATGGCCTATCGCTTTCCCGGCAACGTGCGCGAACTGGAGAACCTGATCGAACGGGGGACCGCGATCGCGCAGGGCGACACCATCGAGGCCGGCCACCTGCCGGACGCCCTGCGCGCAGCCGAAGCGGCGACGCCGGTGCGCGGCGAAGGCCGCCTGCCGACGCTGGAGGAACAGGAACAGCGCTACATCCATCGCGTGCTGGACGAGGTGAAGGGCAACCAGACGCTGGCGGCGCAGATCCTCGGCATCAACCGCGCCTCGCTGTGGCGCAAGCTCAAGGCCTGGAAGGAAAAGCCGGACTGAGCGCCGGCCGCTGTCAGGTCCGCGGCAGGCGGTCCGCCAGTTTCTCCAGGAAGCGCAGGTGCCGGGCCTCGGCCTGCCGGAATGCCGCGATCAAGTGCTCCGCTTCCGGCGTCAGCCGGCTGCCGCCGGGGCCGCTTTCGACCAGCGCCCGGCCCCAGGCGCGGTTCATTGCGTCGACCGCGTCCCAGGCGGCCTTGTAGCTCATCTTCATTTCGCGCGCGGCACGCGAGATCGAGCCGGTTTCGCGGATGCGCTGCAGCAGCTCGACGCGTCCGCGTCCGAGGAAATTGCGGCCGTCCAGGGTGAGCCAGAAGCGTCCGTCGGCTTTGAGCGAGGCAGGCATCCGCCGAGTGTAACAAACGACCATTGTCGTGGTCGTATGGCAACGGGCACAATCGTGCCCGCCATTTTCCAGGAGACCGTCATGAAAAAAATCCTCGCGACCTGCGCCCTGCTGTGCCTGCCACTGGCCGCTGTCGCCGCCGATCCGTTCAACGTGGTGTTCAAGGCCCAGGGCAGCTACGACGACGTGCGCGATCTCGTGCAGGCCTCCATCGAGGGCCAGGGCCTGAAGATCAACCACGTCAACCAGATCGCGGGCATGCTCGACCGTACCGGCAAGGACGTCGGTGCGACGAAGCAGGTGTACGAGAACGCCGAGCAGTTCGAATTCTGCAGTGCGAAGATCTCGCGCGAGATGATGGAAGCCGATCCGCACGCCGTGGTCATGTGTCCCTACATCATCTCGGTCTACAAGATCCCGGGCGACAAGACCGTGTACATCGCCTATCGCAAGCCGGGGCCGGCCAAAAGTCCCGCGCTGAAGAAGGCGCTGGGCGACGTCGAGCACCTGCTCACCGGAATCATCAAGGACGCGCTGTAAGCCCGGCGGTCTCGGCTAGAATGCCGGCATGACCGTACCCGCCGCCTGCCAGCCATGACCGCCTTTCTCGCCGTGGGCCTGGGCGCGGCCATCGGCGCCTGGATGCGCTGGGGACTGGGCCTGTGGCTGAACCCGGTGTTGCCGGCGATGCCGCTCGGCACGCTGGCGGCGAACCTGGTCGGCGGCTACGTCATCGGCCTGTCGATCGCTTGGTTCGCCGAGCATCCGGGCGTGCCGCCCGAGGCGCGGCTGTTCCTCATCACCGGCCTGCTCGGCGGGCTCACCACCTTCTCCACTTTTTCCGCCGAAGTGGTCACCACGCTGATGCGCGGCCTGTGGGTGACCGGCGGACTGATCGCGCTCACCCACCTGACCGGTTCCTTCCTCGCCACCTGGCTGGGCTTCCAAACGATGAGGCTGATCAAATGAACGCCGTCTGCCTGCAGGTCTTCGTCACCGAATCCAGCCGCCACCATGGCAAGCTCACCTACGAATGGCTGCTCGACCAGGCGCAGGCGCTCGGCATCGGCGGCGGCTCGGCCTTCCAGTCCATCGCCGGCTTCGGCCGCCACGGCCGGCACGATGCGGGCTTCTTCGAACTGGCGGGCGAGCTGCCGGTGGTGGTGCAGTTCTTCGGCGAAGCTGGGCTTGTCGACACACTCCTGAAAGCGGTGGGCGAAGCCGGGCTCAAACTGGTGTACGCCAGGCTGCCGGCCGATACCGGCGTCACGGGCTGAATGCTCGACCAGCTGATCCTGCTGGTTGCCTCGCTGGCGGCGAATTTTCTCTCGGCCCTGTCCGGCGGCGGCGCGGGACTGATCCAGTTCCCCATCCTGATTTTCCTCGGCCTGCCCTTCGGCGTCGCCCTTGCCACGCACAAGGTCGCCAGCGTGGCGCTCGGGCTGGGGGCCACCTTCCGCCACATGAAGACGTCGCATCTGGAGCGGCGCTTCTCGCTCATCATCCTCGGCGCCGGTCTGCCGGGCGTCGTGCTGGGCGCCCTGAGCATTCTTCACGTGCCGGAACGCGCCGCCACGCTGGCGCTCGGCTGGCTGACCCTGGGGCTGGGCCTGTACTCGGTGTTCAGGCCCCGGCTCGGCATGGACTACGCGCCCAGGAACCAGCACGGCCCGGGCCTGCTGGCGGGCATGGCGGGGCTGTTCGGGGTGGGGGTGCTGAACGGCTCGATCACCAGCGGCACCGGTCTCTTCCTCACCATCTGGCTGATCCGCTGGTTCGGCCTCGACTACACCCGCGCGGTGGCCTACACGCTCATCCTGTGCGGCCTGATCTGGAACGGCACCGGCGCGCTGGTGCTGGGCGTGGTCGGCACCGTGGCGTGGAGCTGGATGCCGGCCCTGCTGGTGGGCTCGGTCGTCGGCGGCTATCTCGGCAGCCACCTCGCGATCCGCAAGGGCAACCTCTGGGTCAAGCGCGCCTTCGAGACCGCGACCATCCTGATCGGGCTGAAACTGATCGCCGGCTGACCCGTCGGCAGCGACGCCGTCTCAGGCCGCGTGCAGGCAGATGCGGTTGCGCCCCCCGCGCTTGGCCTGGTAGAGCGCCGCGTCGGCGGCCTTGATCAGCGCATCGCCGCCCTGGATCTGCGGATAGGTGGCGACGCCGCCGCTCAGGGTGGCGAGGAAATACGACTCGCCATGCGGATGGCGGATCTGCGAGAAATCCTGGCGGATGCGTTCGAGCACGCCGTAGGCCTGGCTGGCGTCGGCGTGCGGCAGCGCGACGAGGAATTCCTCGCCGCCGTAGCGGCAGAGGATGTCGTGCTTGCGCAGGCGCTGGCGCAGCAGCCAGGCCAGGTTGCGGATCACCTGGTCGCCCACGGGGTGGCCGTGGGTGTCGTTGATCTGCTTGAAATGGTCGATGTCGTACATCGCCACCGAGAGGAAGCCGCCTTCGTGCGCCACGCCGGACAGCAGCATGTCGAGCGTGTTCTTGCCGCTGGAATGGTTGAGCAGGCCGGTCAGGCTGTCGTGGTACATCGAGCGGCGCAGGGCGCGGTAACGCTCGATCTTGCATTTCACGATCGCGTTCAGGAACACCGGATTGAAGGGCTTGGTCAGGAAATGGTCGCCCCCCAGGCGCATGGCGTCGACCTGCAGCGCGACGTCGGTCTCGCCCGACAGGTAGACGATGGGGATGCTGAGGAACTCGTGGTGCTGGCGGATGATGCGCGCCACCTCGACGCCCGTGCAGTTGGGCATGTACATGTCCATCAGGATCAGGTCGGGGTTGAACTGGCGCAGCGCCTCCAGCGTGCGGTGCGGATCGTTGACGATCTCGCACACGACGCGGTTTTCCTCCAGGGTGCGGCGGATCATGTGGCTGGCCGTCTTCGAATCCTCCACGATCAGTACGCGGAAGGCTTCGTGATCATGCCGCTCGTTCATGTCCATGATGCGTTCGACGATGGCATGCACCGGCGTGCCTTCGAGCAGGCAGCAGTCGCAGCCGCCGCGCAGGGCCTGCTTCAGGTGCTCGAAATCGGGCCGTACGCCGAGGCCGATCACCTGGCCCATCTCGAAACGCCGGCGCAGGGCCTGGATGGCCGGGACCCAGGCCTCGTGCGGCAGGCCCGTGGTGTCGAACAGGATCAGCGGCGCCGGGTCCGCGTCTTCCGGGAAATCCGCCTGCCAGTCCACGAACTCGGCCGACATGCCGAAATAGCCGAGCTGGACGAGCAGGGGTGCCCAGTCGGCCAGGCTGCGACCGACCAGCCAGAGGCGTCCGGGGCGTCTCGGGTTGCTCGCCGCGAGCCGGGGGTCGCGGTTTCGTTCGTCGGGGTTGGCGTTGGCGTGTACCTGCACCATGCGGCCGAGCGCCGTGATGCGTTCGCCGAGATCGGCCAGCGCCGTCTCCGGCAGCGGGTGCGGGACATCCGCGTTGAACTGGGCGAGGGCAAGCTGTTCGAGCTGGTGGCTGGCATGGTGCAGCGCGACGACGCCCTTGTCGATCAGGAATTCGGTGAAGCTGTTGATCGAGACGGCGAGCTCGACGAAATTCTCGAAATCCGGCGCGGCCAGATAGCGTTCCCACGCGCCGGTCAGGGCGAGATTCCTGTGCAGAAGCTCGTCGGGGCTGCAGAGCATGATGGGGGGCGGAGGCGGTCCTGCGGGACGCGCTACTGCGTGCCTTCCTGCTCGAGCCGGAGGTACTGGTTGTAGGCGTTGACGCGGTTCGACTCGTTGAAGGCCGGCATGCTGCGGTACTTCGACCAGTCGGTTTTTGCGTAGGCTTCGTCGAAGGGCACGAAGTCGCGGGCTGCCTTGCCCATTTCCTGGCGCACGTATTTGAGGTAATCGCGCACGAACACCAGGTCCGTGCGCGGGTCGCGCGACGGACCACCGTGGCCGGGCACCAGCACCTTCGGCTTCATCGCGATCAGCGTGTCGAGGGCGGCGATCCAGGCACGGGTGTCGGCGTCGCCGACGTAGGGCACGCGGCCGCGGAACACCAGGTCGCCGGCATACAGCACCCCGTCTTCCTTCACCAGCATCGCCATGTCCTCGCTGGAATGCGCGGGACCGACGTAGCGCAGGGCGAAATGCACGCCCCCCAGTTCGAAATCGGTGTCGCCGTCGAGGAAACGGTCGGCTTCGAGCAGCTGCGTCCTGTCGTCCACCCAGGGGAACAGCGCTTCCTTGCGCTGGGCGAAGCGCTCGGCCGCCCCCTCGCTGTGCGTCGCGCCCTGGGCCAGGCGATGCGCCCAGATTTCCGCGCCCTGCGCCTTGAAGACCTGCAGGCCGTAGAAGTGATCGGCGTGGTAATGGCTGACGATCACGCGCCGGATCGGCTGCTTCGTCACGCCGCGGATGAGGCCGAGGAGTTTCTCGGCGAGCGGGGGCGAGGCCAGCGTGTCGAACACCACCACGCCGTCCTGCGTGACGACGAAGCCCGCGTTCGACATGAAGCCCTGGTTCTCGCTGGATGCCGCGCCCGACTGTCCCTGCACGAAATAGCTGTGCGGGCCGAGCTTCACCAGCTTCATCGGTACGGTGACGGCGGCGGCGGGATCGGCCGCGTGCGCGGCGGGCAGCAGGCCGAGGCAGGCGAGCAGGAATAGCAGGCGAACGAACATGGAGGTCTCCACAGGATTTGCCCACGATTATAGACAGGTCGGCGAGGCGACCGGCCCGGCCCGGCTGTGGTATCTTCGAACCGCAGCAAAGGCCTGTTCCCAAGCAGGCCCCGGAAAGGGTTCGTCGTGTTCAAGAAACAATGGCCGGCATTTCTGCTGGCGTTCGTATTGCCGCTCCTGGCGGTGTTCTGGTGGTGGGGCGGGTTCGCCACGGTCAGCGTCGCCGACGGCGTGGCCGGGCCGTATCGCTATGCCTATCTCGACTACACGGGGCCGATCAGCGACATGCGCAAGACGCAGCGCGAGGCCCTGAAGCAGTTCGATCTCGCCGGCGTGCCTGCCGGCGACACCATCACCGTGCTGTTCTCCGATCCGCGCGCCGCGCACGGCAAGGTGCGCGCGCACGTCGGCTACCTGCTGGGCGATGCCGCCGCCCTGCCCGGAGGCCTGAAGGAGGGACGCATTGCGCAGCGCCCGGTGACCGCCGCGCGGGTGCAGGCCGCGGTGCTGCTGGCGCCGTCCAAGGCCTACCAGGCGCTCGCGGACACGCTGGCCGAGCGCGGCAAGTCGATCGTCATGCCCACCGTCGAACTGTATCGGCCCGCGGGCGAGGTCGACCGCATCGGCACCCTCACCCTGGAAATGAACCGCTGATGGTCTTCTTTTCCCTGCTTGCCGCCGTCGCGCTCGAACACTGGCGCCCGCTGCGCCAGCCGCTTCCGCACTACCAGCAGTACGGCCGCTTCACGCAGTGGCTCGAACACCGCTTCAACGCGGGCGAGGCGGTGCACGGAGGGATAGCCTGGGGCCTGGCGGTGCTGCCGGCGCTGGCGGGCGTATGGCTGGTGTACTGGATCCTCGAGGGCATCGCGCCGTTGCTCGGCTGGGCCTGGAACGTCGCGGTGCTCTACGTCACGCTGGGTTTCAAGTACTACAGCGACGACGCCGAACGCATCGCGCGCCTGCTGCGCGAAGGCCAGCTCGACGCCGCGCGCGACGCGCTCGCCGAATGGCGCGGCGGCGACGCCAGCCAGTTCAGCGAGGAGGAAATCGCCCGCCTGACCATCGAGCAGACCATGGCGGCCAGCCACCGCCAGATGTTCGGCGTGCTGATCTGGTTCGCCGTGCTGGCCCCGCTGGGTCCGATGGGCGCCGTGCTGTTCCGTACCGCGTCCATCCTCGATCGCCGCTGGGCCGGTGCCCGCGGCCTGTTCGGCCGCTTCGCACAGCGCGCCTTCCATGTCGTCAACTGGCTGCCGGCGCGGCTGACCGCGCTGACCTACGCCATCGCCGGCAATTTCGAGGACGCCACCTACTGCTGGCGTACCCAGGCCGACGCCTGGCCGGAACCCGAGGAAGGCGTGGTCGTCGCTGCCGGCGCCGGTGCCATGGGCGTGAAGCTGGGGCAGAACCTCACCGTGGCCGGCGAAACCGTGTGGCGTCCCGAACTCGGCAGCGGCCAGCCGCCCGACGCGGACAGCATCGACAGTGCCGTCAGCATGATCTGGCGCGGTCTCGTGATCTGGCTGGTGGCCGGCCTGCTCGTCGTCGTCGCCGGCTGGGTCGCGTAAGCCCGTCCCATGCTCAACGCGCTCTGGATCGGTTTCTTTCTCGTCGCCTTCCTGATCGCGCTCGTCAAGCTGCTCTTCCTCGGCGACGCCGGCGTGATGGCGGCGCTGGTGAAGGCGCTGTTCGACAGCAGCAAGACCGCCTTCGAGATCGCGCTGGGACTCACCGGCGTGATGGCGCTGTGGCTGGGCGTGATGAAGGTCGGCGAGCGCGCCGGCATGCTGGACGTGCTGACGCGCGGCCTGGCGCCGCTGTTCCGCCGCCTGTTTCCGGACGTGCCGCCGAATCATCCCGCGCTCGGCGCCATGACCATGAACATGGGCGCCAACATGCTGGGTCTCGACAACGCGGCCACGCCGCTGGGCATCAAGGCGATGCAGGAACTGCAGAAGCTGAATCCTTCGTCCGACACCGCGAGCGACGCGCAGATCCTGTTCCTCGTCATCAACACCGCCTCGGTCACGCTGCTGCCGGTGACCATCTTCACCTTTCGCGCGCAGCTCGGTGCGGCCGATCCCACCGACGTCTTCGTGCCGCTGCTCATCACCACCTACATCGGCACGCTCACCGGGCTCTTCGTCACCGGCTTCTTCCAGAAGCTGCACCTGTGGAACCGCGTCACGCTGGCCTATCTCGGCGGCGCCACCGCGCTGATCGGCGGCCTGGTCGCGTATTTCTCCGCGCTGCCGGCTGCCGAGATGACGCGGCAGTCGTCCATCCTCAGCAACGTCGTGCTGTTCGGCCTCATCGTCGTCTTCCTGCTGATGGCGGTGAAGCGACGGGTGAATGCCTACGAGGCCTTCGTCGAAGGCGCGAAGGAAGGCTTTCACACCGCCGTCACGATCATTCCGTATCTTGTCGCCATGCTGGTCGCCATTGCGGTGTTCCGGGCCAGCGGCGCGCTCGACCTGCTGATGGACGCAGTGCGCGGCGCGGTGCTGGCGCTGGGCTTCGACGCGCGCTGGGTCGACGCGCTGCCGACCGCATTGATGAAACCCTTTTCCGGCAGCGGTGCGCGCGCGATGATGATCGACACCATGCAGGCGCACGGCGCCGATTCCTTCGCCGGCCGGCTCGCTTCCATCGTGCAGGGCAGCACCGAGACGACGTTCTACGTGCTCGCGGTGTACTTCGGCGCGGTCGGCATCAGGCGCGTGCGCCACGCCGTCGCCTGCGGCCTGATCGCCGACCTGGCGGGCATCCTGGCTGCCATCGCGATGGCCTACCTGTTCTTCGGTTCGGTTGCATGAATACGCGCTCGTGAAAACCTACGACACCCTCGCCGCCGTCGATCTCGGCTCCAACTCCTTTCGTCTCGAAGTCGCGCGCGTCTCGGGCGACCAGCTGTACCCGCTCGATTCGCTGAAGGAGACCGTGCGCCTGGCCGGCGGGCTCACCGACGACAAGCGGCTCGACGAGCCCACCCAGGCGCGCGCGCTGGCCTGCCTGCACCGTTTCGGCGAACGCCTGCGCGGCCTCTCGCCGGAAGCGATCCGCTGCGTGGGCACCTCGGCGCTGCGGGTGGCCAAGAATGCAGACGAATTCATTCCCAAGGCCGAGATCGCGCTCGGACACCCCATCGAGATCGTCGCCGGCCGCGAGGAAGCGCGCCTCATCTACCTCGGCGTCGCGCACTCGCTGCCGGCTTCGCCCGACCGTCGCCTCGTGGTCGACATCGGCGGCGGCTCGACCGAATTCATCATCGGCCAGGGCCTGAAGCCGCACGAACGCGAAAGCCTGCACATGGGCTGCGTCAATTTCTCGCGGCGTTTCTTTCCCGATGGCGCGATCGACAAAGGCGCGCTGAAAGCCGCCGAGGTCGCCGCGCGCGTCGAGGTCGAGCGTATCGCGCGCGAATTCTCCATAGGCAACTGGCAGCAGGCCGTTGGCTCATCCGGCACTGCGCGCGCGCTGCGCGAAATCCTCGAACAGAACGGCTGGTCGGCGCGCGGCATCACGGCGGACGGCCTCGACAGGCTGCGCGCGCAGCTCCTCAAGGGAGGACACGTCGACGCACTCGACTTCGCCGGCCTCACGCGCGACCGCCGTCCTGTCGTCGCGGGCGGCTTCGCCATCATGGCCGGACTCTTCGCCGAACTCGGCATCGAACAGATGGACGTGGCCGAGACTGCGATGCGCGAGGGCATCCTCTACGACCTGCTCGGCCGCTTCCACAAGCAGGACATGCGCGAGGCCACGGTGGGGGAATTCGCGCGCCGCTACCACATCGACACCCAGCAGGCCGCGCGCGTGAAGCGCGTGGCGCACAAGCTGCTGGCGGCGGCCGGCGGCGGTGCCGACGAGAACGACCTGCTGTTCCTCGACTGGGCCGCGCGCCTGCACGAGATCGGGCTGTCGGTTTCCCACGGCGGCTATCACCGCCATTCCGGCTACATCCTGGAAAACGCCGACATGCCGGGCTTCTCGCGCACCGAACAGGCGCGGCTGGCGCTGCTGGCGCGCGCCCAGCGCGGCGCGCTGGTGAAGGTGCCGGAATTTGCCGCCGCTGCCGTTTCCGACAACGACCGCCTCCTGGTCTGGCTGCTGCGCCAGGCGGTGATCCTGTGCCGCAGCCGGGCCGAGCCGCGCCTGCCCGACGTGAAGGTGGAATTCAACGGCAAGCGCATCCGGCTCACGCTGCCGGAAGGCTGGCTGGAACGCCGGCCGCTCACCCAGCGTGCGCTGGACGAGGAATCGGTGCACTGGCACGCGGCGGGGATGAAATACGTCTTCGGCTGAGGCTCAGCCGAAGCGGTAGCGCTTGCGGATCGGTTCCACGACCTTCCACCTGCAGATCAGCCCGGACTGGAAGGTCACCAGATTGCCTGCGGCGATTTCCACCGGCGCGCCGCCCTCGGGGATCACGATGGCGCGGCCCGCGAGGATGTAGCTGGTTTCGTCCTCGAAGTATTCCCAGGGAAATTCCGAGATTTCCTTCTCCCACAGCGGCCAGGTGTCGGTTCCCAGTTCGGCGAGCCGGGCCGCATCGGGTGCGGATTCGACGCGTATCGTGCTCATGAGGTTCTCCCTTGCGCGTAGTGGAATGGCTTCCCATATGCAGCCTGGCCGTCCCTGGTCGCTACAGTTTCTTCATTTTCCTGCGCAGGTCGATCATGCGGCGGCCGTCCACCGCGAAGCGGCCGTCGCCCTGCGCGTGCAGGGTGCGGCGCTCCCGGCGGTCCGGATCGATCCACGCGTGCACGCCTTCCAGCACCCACAGGCCGTAGCTGTTCACCAGCCGGGTGTCCGCCACCCGGCATTCGATCTGGGCGAGGCATTCGCCCACCAGCGGCGCGCCCACCTTGCGCGCGGGCAGGGGGGTGAGGCCGAAGCGCTCGAACTTGTCGACGTCGCGTCCCGAGCAGTTGCCGATCTCCACCGCGGTATCGGCCATGTCCACGGTGGGGATCGCGATCACGCACTCGCGCGTCTTCTTCAGCGCGGTGTAGGTGAAATCCCACGGCCCGATGATGCAGGCGATGCGCGGGGTGAAATCGACCACCATGTGCCAGGTCATGGTCATGAGGTTGAAACGGCCCCGGTGGGTCGTGCTCACCAGCACGACCGGACCGGGCTCGATCAGCTGGAAGGCTTTGCCGATGGGCAGGGTTTTCATCGTCCGGCTCCCCCAGGCATGGCGCCTGCCTTTCCAGCATAGACGAGGCCGGCGCGGCTAGCGGTCAAGATTGCAGCGGGGCGACCGATACACAATAAGGCCCCGAACGATGCTGGGCAGCCGAAACCTGGATTGCAATAAAGAGGAACACGCGGATGGAACTGACGGATGCCCTGATGCAGCACATGCAGTGGAAGGTCCGGCTGCGCACCGCCCTGGCGTACAACAAGACCGTGGAGGTCGAATCGGCTGCCGATCATCAGGCCTGCGCGCTTGGAGCCTGGCTCGAGGGCGAGGCGAAGCAGCGCTTCGGCCATCTGGACAGCTACCGCGACTGCTACGACAGGCACGCGCAATTTCACCAGGAAGCCGGCAGGGTCGTGCACAGCATTGGCGCGGGCGACGCCGACGGCGCCAGGGACATGCTGGGGATATCGGGGACGTTCTCCCTTGCTTCGGGCGCGCTGATCGATGCGCTCAAGCGCCTGCGCAAGGACACCGAGTAGCGCCGCGGCGCGTCCTCCGGATTACATTACAGGCCGAGTTCCGTGTCCGTCGCGTGGTGGCCGTACTTGTCGCGCGGCGGCCAGGGGCGGCTGCGCCAGTCCGGCTCGAAGGCCATGCAGGAACGGCCGCGCCCCGGCGGCAGCGTGCCGTTGCCGGCGCCCTGCGCATAGTCGTAGTAGAGCTTCACGATCTCTTCCCGCGAAGTCTGCTGTGCGGCCGGGTGCGCCGTGCAGGCGTCGATCCAGCGTCGCACGCGGGCAAATTCCGGCGTCCCGGGCAGCGCGAAGTCCTCGTAGTACTCCAGGAACCAGAAGCGCTGGAAGAAGGGCGTGAACACCACTTCCGCCCAGCCGAAATCCTCGAACAGGAAGGCCCCGTCCGGCGCGTGCGCATCCAGGAAGGCGTCGAGCTGCGCGTACTGCTTCAGCATGTTCTCGCGCAGGCTGTCGCGGCGCGCGGGGTCCTGGTTCATCAGCCAGCCGTAGCCCTGGCCGATGAAGTCGCCGGCCAGCGCCGTCAGCATGCCTTCGACCGCGCGTCGCCAGGGGTCGCGCTGCGCCACCGGGCGCTGCGGATACACGTCTTCCAGATACTGCAGGATCACCAGGCTTTCCTTGATGACGCGGCCTTCGGCGGTTTCCAGCACCGGCAGCGCGGTGGTGCCGCGCGTCTTCTGCAGCAGCCAGTCCGGTCGCGGCCGGGTGATGTCGATCACCTGGAAATCGACCCGGTCGCGCACGCCCTTCAGCGTGAGCAGGATGTCGATGCGCTGGCAGAAGGGGCAGACCGGGATGTGGTAGAGCGTGGTGCGGGACATGTTCGCGGACCGTTCAGAAAGGTTTCGTGGCGTGGGCGTCGCGGCGGAACTCGGCCTGCCAGGGCGTGGCGGGCGTGGGCGGATAGAAGCGCAGGATCACGCCGGCGACCGGGCCTTCCTGCTGCCAGGCCACGCGGCGGTAGCCGGCCTTCACGCAATCGTTCTCGAACCGTTCGCCGGGCTGCAGCATGTCCAGCGAGCGGTAGTGCAGCGATCCGTCCGGCCCGGCCCAGCCGAGCTGCACGAGGCGGCGCGAAATCGGGGCTGGCAGGTCGAGGCCGTCGTCGCGCCAGGCGACCGTGAAATCCTGCGGCACCTGCTTGTCCAGGGCCGCCGTATCCACCTGGTACAGGGTCTGGACCAGCCGGCCCTGTCCGTCGCGCCAG
>WBZX01002141.1_pt1 | contig 13829 bp, 9 predicted proteins | sample 5204211 | NCBI WGS metagenome assembly WBZX01 (sample SAMN12344362, study PRJNA552823) | activated sludge metagenome | biome: Activated sludge suspended growth; feature: Nitrification reactor; material: Wastewater; isolation source: activated sludge from nitrification reactor of wastewater treatment...
AACCGACGGAAGCGAGACGCGCGAAGGACCAACGTCGCGTCTCGAGGGGGAAGCACAGATGAAGTCGTTGCACCGCATCGGTGCAGCCGCGGGCCTTTGCTTGGGCGCCTGCGTCGCTGCATGTCTCGATCATCCACTCAAGCCCGTGAACTACGACACCGAGGGCGTCGGATCCGGCGAAACCGCGATCACCGTCGTGCGGGATGTCGACATCCTGTTCGTCATCGACAACTCGGGGTCGATGGCGGAGGAGCAAGCCACGCTCGCGCGGAACTTCGAGCGCTTCGTCGCTGCCCTCGAGGAAACCGAGGTCGACGCCAACTATCGCATCGGTATCACCACCACCGACGCTGGCCACGGCGTGTACTGTGGCACCACCGGCCCCGAGAAGGGTCGACTGCAGGCCAGCAGCTGCCTCGATCGCAGGGCGGAGTTCGTGTTTCCCGACGAGGCCGGCACCATCGACAGCTTCGATGACGCGTGCGGAGCGATCTGCCGCTTCCCGGGCCTCGAGACGCTACCGACCGCGACCCTGAACGATCCCGCGACCAGCTCGCGCCCGTGGATCGAGCGCATCGCGGGCGTCACCAACCTCCCCGAGGGGGTCTCGCCGAGCGATGCGTTCGAGTGCTTCGGTCCGCAGGGCATCGCCGGCTGTGGCTTCGAGGCACCGCTCGAGGCCATGCGGCAGTCACTGACGCGGACCTTCGCGGAGTCCGAACCGGGCTACGGCTTCGTACGCCCCGGTGCGATCCTCTCGGTGGTGTTCGTGACCGACGAGGAGGACTGCTCGGCGCGCCAGGACGATGCGTTCGACACCGTGTGGCGCCCCGACGGCAACCACGTGTTCTGGAGCGAGCAGAACGCCGACGCCACCGCGCCCACCTCGGAGGTGTGTTGGTTCGCGGGCGTCGAGTGCAGCGGCGGCCCCGGGCAGTACGACGACTGCCAGCCGGCGAACTTCGGCGTCGATGGTGCGCCAGCCGATCCTGACCACGGCGTGCTCTACGACGTGCAGCAGTACGTCGAATTCCTGCAGGACCTCGAGGACGACAAGCGCCGCATCAACCCGACCGCCCAGGTGCTGGTGGCGGTGCTCGGTGGGGTGCCCTCCGGCTACGACGAGGGCATGGCCGAGATCACCTACGCCGACGCGGGGGTCGCCGACGCGGACTTCCAGCGCAAGCACGGCATCGGGCCCGGCTGCGCCAGCGCGGCCGGTCGGGCGGTGCCGCCGGTGCGGCTGCGGGCGTTCGCCGACGCGTTCGCGCTCAGCAGCGACGCTCGCGATCGCAACCTCTACTCCGTGTGTGCCGATGACTACGCGCCGGCGCTGCAGCAGATCGCCGACGCGATCACGCAGCAGATCGCACCCGCGTGCATGCCCGTGTGCGTGGCGGATACCGACATCACCACCGCCGAGCTCGATCCGCAGTGCACGGTGACGGAGCTGTGGCGCGACCTCGACGCGGTCGAGCACGAGGGCGACGTGCCGCCCTGCGGCGGGAGCTGGGGGGTTCCCGAGTTCCCCGCGGGCGCCGAGGTCTGCTACCGCTTGAAGACCGATCGCGACGCGGGGGACGACGACGACACCGCCGACGATCTCGATCCGGACTGCATCGCGCAGGGCTACAACGTCGAGTTCGAGGTGTTGCGCACCGGTGAGGGCGAGCGACCCGCGGGTTCGTCGATCCAGGCCAACTGCATCGTGTCGCAGCTACCGGAGCGTGACTGCCCCAGCCCGGACGGCGTCGGCTCCGACTCCACGTAGCCCGTGGGCGGCCGCGTCCGAGCCGTCATGCTGGGGCTCGGCGCGGCTGCGGCCCTGCAGGTCGTCGGGCGCGGCGAACGGCGGCGGCTGGTCGCGCAGTCCGTAGTCGACGTAGGCCCGCCACAGCCGCTCGCCCGATCGCACCGCCCACGCACGCGTGCGGCGGTGATGGCCGATGCGATCCCATGCCGCGCACAGCGGCCGTGCGAGCCGCAGCAGGTGACGGGTCGGCGTCGGTGGGATCTGCAGCGCGGCGACGAGCTCGGGCGCGAGTACGAGGTGCGCTCCGCCGACCAACGCGCTCCGCAGCGCCACGCCCAGCACTCGCTCGGGCACCGAGGCCGCGTCGTGGACCGGCGCGTGCAACAGCGCGCGGGTGAGTGCCCGCGAGTCGTCGTCGGGGGGCGGTCGGTGGGCGCGGATCGACGCGGTGGTACGGCGCGCGTGATCGAGGTCGAGCGGCAGGACCGTGTCGTCGATGCCGAGCACGTGGCCGACGTAGCGGAACAGCCGGTAGTAGCGCTCGGCCTCGAGGGGCTCGACGGCCACACCGAGGCGCTCGAGCCCCTCGAGCATGAACACCGTGAACATCATCAGCGTGCCGACCGTGTCGTGCACGTTCGCGGGCTCGCCCCACGCGCTCGACCAGCGCCCCGACGCCCGCAGCAAGTTGCGCACGCGGCCGTGGACGAGGCGCACGCGCACGCACGCGCGCCAGCCGGCACCGTGGCCGGCCCGCATGCCGTCCGGTGCACAGACCAACAGCAGGAAGCGCGCGGTCTCCTGCAGGCGACGGTAGGCCCGGCGCTCGAGCTGGCCCGTCATCGCCAGCGGCTTGTTGCCGCGGGGATCGGCGTAGCCCTCGAGCAACGATCCCGATGCCAACGCGACCAGGGCCAGCGGCCCGGTGCGGTGCAGCAGCTCGCCGCCGCGCCGCAGCGTCTCGTCGTCGAGCCAAGCGGGCGCGGGGTCGATCGACGCCAGCATCTGCGCCAGCGGCGAGCCGGGCTCGGGCGCGTGCTCGAGCGCCGCAAACGCCCTCGGTTGTTGCGCGGCCGCGTCGGCCAGCGGATCGCCGCGTTCGCGCGCCGCCTCGAGCAACGCGAACGCGTGGGTGGGGAGCTGCGCGGTCAAGCGTCAGCAGGATCGCGCAGCCCTGCGCCGCGCGCCAGCGGGCGCGACGGGGGCGCAGTGCTCGACGTGCTCGCGTGCCGCTTGCTAGTCTGCTGCGCACCGGACGTGTCCGACTCGGCAGAACCCTGGATCTCACGACTGCGGTGCCCGCGTTGCGGTGGCGGCATCGCTGACGCGCAGGCGCTGCGCTGCGACACCTGCGGCATCGGCCACCCGCGCGTGGGCGGCATCCCGGTCATGCTGCCCGACGCGCGCGCGCGGCTCGATGAGTGGCGCTTCGCGCTGGCCGAGTTCCGGGCCACCATGAACGACACCCGCGCGCGCATCGTGGTCGACCTCGCGACCAAGCCCGTGCAGGACGCGAGCCGCCCGCGCCTCGAACGGCTCGCCGGCGCGCTCGAACGCCATCGCGACCTGGTGACCGGCCTGTTCGAGGCCGCGGGCATCACACCCGCCAAGCGCAGCGCACCGGCACCCGTGGCGGTCCCGGGCGAGGGCTCGGTGACGTCGTACTTCCACCAGATCCACCGTGACTGGGGCTGGGACGCCGATGGCTCGCAGGAGAACCAACGGGCGGCGGAGGTGCTGACCAGCATGGTCGACGCGCCGCTCGGTCGCACGCTCGTCATCGGTGCCGGCGCGGGCCGGCTCGCGCGCGACCTCCACGCGAGCGCCGATGGCCACGACACCTTCGCGATCGACATCAACCCGCTACCGCTGCTCGTGGCTGCGCGCGTGCTGGCGGGCGAGCGCGTGCGCATGCTCGAGCTACCGATCGCGCCGCCCGATCTGGCCCATGTCTGCGTCGAGCGCGAGCTGGCGGCGCCGGGTCCGACTCCGCCTGGCTTCGTGCTGCTGTTCGGTGACGCCTTCGCGCCGCCGTTCGCCGATGGCAGCTTCGACACCGTGGTCACGCCGTGGTTCATCGACGAGGTGCCGCACGACCTGACGACGTACTTGCCGATCATCCACCGGCTGTTGGCGCCCGACGGGCGATGGATCAACCACGGCCCGCTGATCTACCACCCCAACCACACCGAGCTGCCCGCCCGGTACCCCAACGACGAGGTGCTCGCGTTGACGGCGGCGGCCGGCTTCGAGGTGGTGCGCCAGCGCTGCGATCGCATGGTCTACATGCAGTCGCCGGCGTGCACGCGCGGGAGGGTCGAGACCGTGTTCACCACGCTCGCGCGCCGTGGTGCGCTGCCGGCGTCGACCGCCGCGGCGGAGCTCGCCACACCCGAGTGGCAGCGCGACACCACGCGGCCGGTGCCGCGCTTCGATGGCCTCGACGCCTACGTGCCGCCTCACCCGTTCTTCGCCGCCGTGATCGCGCTGGTCGATGGCCGACGCAGCGTCGAAGCGATCGCCCACCAGCTGGTCAGCACGCGCGGCCTGCCCGCGCACGCGGCTGCGCCGGGGGTGCTGGCGTGTCTGCGCGAGGTCTGGTCGGCGACGCTGCGCCGCGCGCCGGCCTGACTCGAGGCCCGCCCGAAGCGACCGCGTTAGCAGCGTCGCAGCGCGGTGAAGAGCTTCGCGCCGGCGACCGCGAGCGCGTCGACGCTGGGGAGACCGGCGAACCCACGCGGCCCGAACATCGCCGGCAGGTGAGACGCGGCCGCGGGATCGATGGCGAGCGCAAAGGTCTGCAGGCCCAGGCGCTGACCCTCGCGCAGCGCTTGACGCACGTCGCCGATGCCGTGGCGACCCTCGTAGTGGTCGGTGTCGGTTGGCTTCGCATCGGTCACCAGCACGATCATCCGACGCGGCGCGCGAGCCCGCAGCAAGACCTCGAAGCCGTGCCGCAGCGCCGGGCCGATGCGGGTGTAGCCGGCCGGTCGCAGCCCCGCCAGGCGCGCGAGCCCGGTGGCGGCGTCTTCGTCGAACCCTTCGAGTGCGATGAAGCGACAGTCTTCGTGGGTGTAGCTGCAGAAGCCGGCCATCGCGACCTCGGTGACGTGGTGTTCGAGCACGAGTCGGAGCAAGGTCACGCCGTCGCGCGCCGTGTCGAGCACGCGTCGGTTGGCGACCCATGCGTCGGTCGACAGGCTCGCATCGATCAACATCAACACCGCCACGTCGTGGCCGCGTCGTCGCCGTCGTGCGTAGAGCCGCTCGCCACCGTCATGACCTGCGCGGAGACCGGCGAGGCGGTCGACGGTGGCGTCGACGTCGACCTCGGGACCGTCGGGCTGCCGGAAGGACCACCTGAGCGCGGTCTCGACCCGCCGCAACTCGTCCCGTAGGCGCCACAGCGCGCGCCGATGCTGGTGCTGCACGCGGCTGCGCAGGGCCGCGCCGGCCAAGGCGTCGCTCACCGGCTGCTCGATGTGCACGCGGCAGTGGCGCGCGAGATAGCGGCCGCGCGCCGCGTCCCACTCGTCGTAGCAGATGCCGGTGGTCGCGGCATCGCCCGGGGTCGCGCCCGCGAGCAGGGTCAGATCTGCGCGATAGATCGACGAGGTCCGCTCGTTCGAGAGCACCACCTCGTCGAGCTCGAGCTCGTCGAGCGCGTCACCGTGCTCGTCGAGCTCATCGGAGCCATCGGCGTGCTTGTTGCCGCCGCTGTGCTCCTCCGCGGTGTGGACCTTCTCGAACGAGTGCGTCAGTGGGTTCTCTGGCGCGACTGGCTCGTCGAGCTTACGCCGCCGCTGGACCGTGCGCGGCCGCGAGGTATGCTGCGTGGTCACGGCCGATGGTGGTGACGAGGCGTCCGTGACGGGGTTCCCGTGCAGCGCGACCTCGTCGGCGGCGGCGATGCGGCCCCACCACGGTACGCCCGCGAGCGTGTCGATGGCATCACTGCCGAGGACGTCGACGTCGAGCGCTTCATCGCTGTCGTCGGCGAGGCACGCACGTCGCACGGATTCGACATCGACGTTGCACTGGCTCGAGAGCTCGGTGAGCGTGCGGCCCAGTCGATGCTGGATGACGGCCTCGAGCAGCGCCGATGTGCCGCTCATGCTGGTCAGTGCGGGTCGCGTTGCCAGCAGTGCGCGCGCGAGCTCGCCGCGCTGCGCTGCCCACCCCGGCAGCTCGTCGGCGAGCGCGCGCTCGAGCGCCAAGGCGCTCACATACCAGGCCCGGCGGCCCTCGAGCAGGGGTTGCGCCGCGAGGTCGCGACGCACGGCCGCCGCCGCGAATGTCGTGGTCAGCACGGTGAGGCGATCGTTCTCGGCGCGCGTCGGCAGCAGCCCCTGCCGCCGCGGCAGCCACAGCCGCTCGGGTGCGATCACCAGTGGACCCTCGTGGAAGCACAGCTCGATTTCCCGCAACGCGACCGCATTCGCGAGGATCCGCAGGCGGGGGCCGAGCGCCACGACGTCGGTCGCCCGGCCATCGTCTGCGACGCTCCGGCTCGCCCCGCGGGTGCGTCCGGTGAATCGTCGCCAGCGCCGTGCGAAGAACTGGTAGATGGTCTCGTCGAGTGCCACGACCGCTCCCCGCAGCATCAGTTCGTCACAGCGACAATTGGACGAGTTCTCGGAGCGCCGCAGCGGTCTCGTCGTCGTCGGTGAGGGGCCCCACGATGCCAGCCTCCCCGGCGGTGCGCGGCGGCAACCCGGCGACGACCAAGCGCGCGGTCATCACCAGCAAGCGGGTCGAGACCGTCTCGCGCAGTGCGAGCTCGTCCAGGGCTCGAATCTTGCGCGCCAGCGCCACCAGCCGCCGTGCGAGCGCGGCATCGCAGGGCGCTTCGTTGGCGACGATCTCCTGTTCGACCGTCGCGGGCGGATAGTCGAGGGCGATCGTCACGAATCGCTGTCGCGTCGAGGGCTTGAGATCCTTGGCACCTTGGCGGTAACCCGGGTTGAAGCTCACGACCAGCCGGAACTCGGGCGGCGCGACCAGGTGCTCGTCGTGGCGGTCGAGAAAGAGCTCCCGTCGATGGTCGGCGAGCGGATGCAGCACCACGATCACGTCTTCGCGCGCTTCGGCAATCTCATCGAGATAGAGCACTGCTCCGCTGCGCACCGCGCGGGTCACGGGGCCATCCTGCCAGACGGTATCGCCGCCCTGGACCAGCCAGCGCCCCAGCAGGTCCGCTGCGCCCGTGTCGTCGTTGCAGGCGACCGTGACGAGCGGCCGGTCGAGTTCGTGTGCCATCGCCTCCACGAGTCGCGACTTGCCGCAGCCGGTGGGGCCCTTGAGCAGGACCGGGAGCGATACAGCCGCGGCCGCACGAAAGCAGCTCAGCTCATCGCCGACTTCGCGGTACCAACATCCGTGCGCGGACGAACTCGACGGCGGGGGCCGGAGCTCACCCGCCATATCCGTCCTCGCCCTCCTGCTGCGACTGCAGCGTCCGTCCAACCGGCCACCCCGAGCGAATGAAAACCCACAGATAAGCGAGAATTCCGGCGGTGAAGAGGGATGCCGCGAGAATCAAGCCCCAGAAGTGGACCTCGATCTCCTTCTGCACGGTGATGAAGTCCATGCCGACGCGGCGTTCGAGAACGACTTGGGTGACGCCGGCGACGGCGAATGCCAGCGTCATTGCAATCATGCCGATGTTGCTGGTCCAGAATGCGAACGTCGAGGCCGGTGACGCGTGCAGATGGCGCCCGGTGAGCAGTGGTACCGCGTATGTGGTCATGGCCAGCACCAGCATCGCGTAGGCACCCCAGAATGCCATGTGTCCATGCATGGCCGTCACCAGTGTGCCGTGCGTGTACATGTTGACCTGCGGCAGCGTGTGGGCGAAGCCGAGGAATCCCCCGCCGACAAATGACATCACGGCGCACCCCACCGTCCAGGCCAGCGCGACGCGATTCGGATGGTTACGGCCGCCGCGCTTGGCCATGCTGATGGCATAGATTGCCATGCCCAGGAACGCAACCGGCTCCAGCGCCGAGAACAATCCACCGATGAGCAACCAGTAGCGCGGTGTCCCAATGTAGTAGTAGTGGTGGCCGGTGCCGAGGATGCCCGAGAGGAACGTGAAGCCGACGATGATGTAGAGCCACTTCTCGACCACCTCGCGGTCGACCCCTGTGAGCTTGATCAGCAGGAACGCCATGATCGCGCCCATGATGAGCTCCCAGACCCCTTCCACCCACAGGTGGACCACCCACCAGCGCCAATAGGAATCGATGGTCTGGTTGTCGGTCGGTAGCATGCCGGGCAGGTACAGCAGCGCGGCCATGAACAGCCCGAAGAACAAGACCATCGACGTCGTGGTCATCCGCTTACCCTTCCACACCGTCATGCCGATGTTGGCGATGAAGGCGAGCACGTCGATCACGACGAGGTAGTCCAGCGGTCGGGGGATCTCGAGGAACTTTCGCCCCTCCCACCAGCCGAAGTGGAAGCCAATGATCGCGGTCACCCCGACCACGACCAGGCCCACGAGCTGCAGCTTGGCCAGCCACGGCCAATAGATCTCACGATCAGCCTCGTCGGGAATGATGAAGTACGCGGCGCCCATGAACCCGCACAACAGCCACATCACCAGGAGATTGGTATGGGTCGCGCGCGCAACATGGAAGGGGATGATCTCGTGCAGGGCATCGTGGCCAGCGTGGGCAAAGCCCATGATGAAGCCGTAGACGAGTTGGAGGGTGAATAGAAGCATACAGGTGGCGAAGAACCACCACGCGACTCTCTGAGATTCGAAACGCATGGCGACTAGTCCTTCTGTTGGCTGAGGAATGCGACCATCTCGTCGATCTGAGGGTCGGTGAGGGGGAGCTTGGGCATGCGCGAGTCGGCCTTCACGGCGAGCGGGTTCTCGAGCCACTTCCTCAGATACGCGGCGTCGCGGCGAGCGCCGACGCCATCGAGTGCAGGACCGACTTGGCCACCCTGACCGCCCATCGCGTGACAGGCCACGCACATCGAGTTGAACAGCTGCGGTCGATTGCCGGCTGCGATCCCTCCTGCGGTGGCGATGGGCATGAGGTTGGGTTCGGCAGGGAATCCGTTGAGGTCTACGGTTCCTGCCCACCGCAGGAACGCAAGCAGCGCGTCCTGGTCTTCGAGCGAGAAGTCATACCGTTGCATGCGACGCTCGCCGGGATACATCGATGCGGGATCGACGAGCATTGCGCGGATGAAGTACTCGCCGCGACGCTCGTACACCTTCGTGAGCTCCGGCGCATAGTAGGCACCTTCGCCGAACAGGGTGTGGCAGCCCATGCAATTGCTGGACTCCCACAGGGCCTTGCCGCGCGCGACCGCGGGCGTGATCTCTTCGGCGTGCGTGCGCTCGGGTAGCTGCCCGAAGGTGTCGATCGTGAGACCGACGAATGCGATGGCGCACGCGGCGGTCCCGAGCAGGAAGAACCCACGTGCTTGCGACTTGCTGAGCATGACGTCCCCGGTGCGCGCCGGGATGGCCGCGCGTCCTTTGCTTTAACGCGATGCCCGCCAGCGGTGCAATGAGGGACGCCCTTGCGGGCTCGTCCCGACTGATCCAGATCAGGCCTGGGCGGCCGCTTGGCCGACTAGCCACTCGCGATCGGGGATCACGAAACCGTCGGCTTCGGTGCGCAGCCAACCGCTGCGTTCCCAGCGTGTGAGGACGCGGATCACCGTTTCGCTGCGAACTCCGACCAGTCGGCCGAGCACGGTTCGCGAGAGGGCCACGGGGATGCGCAACTCTCCATGCGCGAAGACGTCGCCAAAACGATCGACGAGGTGCAAGAACAGCGTTGCCAACCGCTGCGGCACCTCTCCGGCCGTGAGCACGTCGATCTTCGCCAGTAGCATCTGCGTGGCCTGGATCAGGGCTTCCCGCGCGGCGTCGGCGAGTTGCGGCTCCTGCTGCAGCTCGACGCGGAACTGCGCCGCGTCGACGTGCAGCAACTCCACGCGATCGCTGATCGCGACGGCCTGAGCGGGATAGCGGTGGGAGCCCATCACCGCGACCAGGCCGACGCACTCGTGAGGGCCGAACAGTCCGAGCGTGGCCGCCGGGCCTGCGGCGGCCGGCTTGATGATCTGCACGAGTCCGCGCCGAATGCAGGTCAGCTCCGCGGCCGCCGTTCCGGCCTGCCACAGCAGCTCGCCCTCGAGATGCTGGGTCTCGCGGGCGAGTCGGGACAGGCGGTCGCAGGCGGCCGGCGAGGCATGCCGGAGCAGGCCGGTCGCGAGGAGCACGGAGGGCGAGACGCTCACGGGCATCTCGCATATCAGGTTGCGACCCGTCGGTCGACGGCACCTGCGGCCGCGGCCGCGCTACGCGAGCACGGCCGTCAGCGGCGTGTTCGACTGCGGTGCACCGCCGCCGATCGAGCTCGCCTCGGGGTCGAAGGCCTGCAGACACGTGAGCAGCACGTCGCTGGTGTTGCCGGCGGCGTTGGGGTTGGGATGGCTGCCGTTCCACGGCGTCGCCTGATAGTGGATGCCGGGGTACGCGAGGTAGTTGCGGCCGTGACCGGCGAGGATGATCGGCTGGCGATTGATCGAGTGGGTGTTCCCCGTCGAACAGTCGGTGCTGGCGTAGACGATCGTCGAGTCGAGGAGGTTGTCGCCGTTGACCTCCTCGGTGTTGCGCAGCACCTGGAGCGTCTGCGCCAGGCGCTCCATGATGTAGACGATGCCGTTGCGATAGTTGATGTCCTCCGGGCCGTTGTGGCTGGCGGAGTGGTGCATGTTGGTGGCGTTGATCTCATCGAAGATCGTCGACGACACGAACTTCTTGAAGAGGAACGACGCAACACGGGTGACGTCACAGGCGAACGCGTAGGCGATGAGCTGGGCGTGGGCTTCGACCACCGAGGTGATCTGCTCCTCGCCGCCGACGTCGGCGTTGGTCTCGGTCGGAGCACCGGGCAGCACGCACGACGGCGGCATCGCGTTGATCTTGGTCTGCAGCTCGTTGACGCTGGTCAGGTGTGCGTCGAGTCGCTGCTTGTCGACGGTGCCGAGCCGCATCTTGAGGCGGGCGACGTCTTCCTTCACGGCGTCGAGCACGTAGGTGCGCTCGCTGTGGTCGTCGACCTCGGGCATGAAGTTGCCGAACAGGTAGTTGAACACCTCGACCGGATTGGCCTGGGGGATCTGCGGCGTCAGGTTGCCGGGGCTGCCGCGGTGCGAGATGGCCGTGACCGTGGTGCCGCCGTCGCCGTCGGTGCTCTCGCGCTTGGAGACGCGCACCTGCACCGAGCGCACCGGGGTCTGGTCGCCGATGGCGTCGGCGATGACCTGGTCGATGGTCGGACCGCCCGCGTCGGTGCTCAGACCGCCCTGGTAGACGAAGGAGTAGCCGTTGAACACGGTCATGCCCTCGTGGTGGGTGATCTGATCGGCGCAGTGATTCTGCAGGCCCGTGCAGAGGTTGATGTAGTCCTTGACCGGCTCGAGCGGGGCCATCTGCTCCGACAGCGACCAGGTCGCGCCGGTCTGCGTGGGCTCGAAGCGCTCGATGTTCACGCCATCGGCCCAGTAGTACATGAGGAACCGCAGCGGCAACGCGCCGCCACCGGCGAGCGCGGTGCCGCTCTCGTTGAGCATCGCCTCGAGCAGCGGCAGACCCACGGCCACGGAGGCACCGCCGGCCATGCCACGAAGCATCATTCGTCGACTGAGCGAAAACCTGTTCATGGGGGCTCCTACTTGGGCTCGTCGACCAGCTGGAAGAGGGGGGAGGTGGGGAACTCCACCAACAGGGTCTGCACGCTGTAGCCCGCGTCGGCGAAGGTCTGATCGAGCGCCGCGATGGCATCGGCCTCGCCGTCGGTCTCGCGATGGCCGAGCTCGCCGCGGATGAGGTTCTTGACGAAGCACGAGGACGTGCGGGGATCGGCTGCGAGGATGTCCGCGAGCTCCTGCGCGTTGTTCCAGTTGCCGAGGTCTTCGATCTCGCCCTGCGCACTGAGTGCGCGGCCATTGGGCTCGGTCGTGCGGTAGGCCCCGATCGCGTCGTAGAACTCGAAGGCGAAGCCGAGCGGGTCGGTGCGACCGTGGCAGCCGTTGCAGGAGTCCTCGGTCATGTGCATGAGCAGCTGCTCGCGCACGGTCGAGTCTGCCGGCAGCGGCGGCAGCGTCGGGTTCACGCCCGGCGGGGGCGGCGGGATGTCCTCGCACAGCACCGATTGTTGGATGAAGCGGCCGCGCTTGGTCGGCGAGGTCCGCAGCGAGCTGGCCTGGTGCGTCAGGAAGCTCGCCTGCGAGAGGTAGCCGGCGCGCTGCTGCGAGGCGGGCCAGTTCACGCGGGCGTAGATCTCACCCTGGCCCGGCGGCGTGATGCCGTACAGCCCCGCGAGCCGGTCGTTGACGAAGGTGTAATCGGCGGTGAAGAGCTCGCGATAGTCGCCGTCCTGCTCCCACACGATGTCGTGCACGAGCAGCTGGCTCTCCTGCCGCATCGCCCGCGCGAGGTCGCCGTCGAACAGCGGGTAGAGGTCGGCGTTCTTGGAGTCGTCGGGCAGGTTGCGCAGGCGCAGGTACTCGTCGAAGAAGCCACCGAGTGCGTCGCGAGCCCGCGCCGACGCGACCATCGTGGCGGCCTCGTTGCGGATCGCCTCCTCGCCATCGAGCTGACCGCCGCCGGCGCGATCGAGCAGACCCTTGTCGGGCCCGCGGCCCAGCAGGAAGATCGACATGCGGCTCGCGAGCTCGTAGGGGTTGAGCTTGCGGAAGCCACTGTCGGGGTCGGGCTCGCCGACCTCGACCAGGTAGAGGAAGCTGGGCATCTGCAGGATCGCCGCGAGCTGATACTTGAGGCCGGCCTCGAAGTCGCCCTCGCCCCAGTCCATGCCGTGCTCGGCGACCGCGACGAGCAGGTCGATTTCGGCCTGCTCGAGTGGGCGCCGATAGGCGAGGCGACCGAAGGCGGTGGCAACGTCGACGTAGCAGTTGGCGTCGGCGCTGCTGACCACGCACGGTGCGACCGCACCGAGGGTCTCCGGGTGCGCGACGGCTGCGTCCGCGACCGCCCGGGCGGAGGTCTCGTAGCCCTCGACGGCGACGCTGTCGAGCGCGACCAACGACGCGCCCACGGCGTCGAAGCCCTCCTGCGAGATGTCGGCCGGCGGCACCGCAGCGGCGGCGGCCTCGGGCCCGAGCAGCAGCTCGATGGTCGCGACGTACTCGCGGCCGACCAGGCGACGCAGACCGCCGGGCGCGGGCTCGATCATCGTCTCGCCGGTGTCACCGCCGGTGGTCGGACCGTCGGTCGAGTCGGCGGTGCCATCGGTGGCGTCGGCGGTGGTGCCATCGGTGCTGCCGGTGTCGTTGCCGGTGCCGTCACCGGAGGCATGCGCGTCGTCGCGGTGGCACCCGGCGAGCTGCAGCGATGCCGCGGCGGCGAGCCCGACCAACAGGGGCGGCACGCGCCGTGGTGAGGACGATCGTAGAGGTCTGCGGGTCACGGGAACGACTCCGGGCAGGGGCGAGGCAGCGAACGCGATGCGCGTCGCGGGGGGACGACGTGCGCGCATCGATGGCAAGTTAGGGGAGCATCCTTCGTTTGCGGGGCGAAGGGAAGCAAAACGAAGTGCTGGTCACGGGTGTGCGAGCAACCACCGAAGTCGTTACCGCCGAAGCGGCGATGGTTTCAGCGCTCGTGTACGGCGCGCGTGAGCTGTCGCCAGAACGCGATCGCGCAGCGCCATTCATGGAAGCGCCGTGTCGCATGCGTCGCCCGAGCCGTGCGCGTGCGGCGTGCGCCACCTTGGTGGACCGTGATCGCGTCGACCATGGGACGGCGAGCGCGCAGAGCGATCCGCCGCCCCAGAGAGGCCCGTCTGCGGCCGCGTGAAACCCCCCTTGACGTTCAATCTACTCACGGGTAGATAAGAGCGATGCGCGTGGCCGGGTACTTCCTCGTGTTCGCGATTCCGTTGCTCGTGATCGCAGGCGCTCGCGCGGGCGCCTGGTACAGCGGCGCTGCGATCCTCTTCGTGTTCGGCGTGGTGCCGCTGCTCGACGCGTGGGTCGGTCGAGATGCGCGCAACCCCGAGGCGTCGCCGAGTGCTTC
>WBZX01002142.1_pt1 | contig 13824 bp, 11 predicted proteins | sample 5204211 | NCBI WGS metagenome assembly WBZX01 (sample SAMN12344362, study PRJNA552823) | activated sludge metagenome | biome: Activated sludge suspended growth; feature: Nitrification reactor; material: Wastewater; isolation source: activated sludge from nitrification reactor of wastewater...
TGACACATCACAGGAGAGGCATAAAGAAGCTACCGCAGTTGTTTTATATTCGCCTATATATAGCGAAACGCACCAACTCAGCGCATACGGCGAACTGATCGGGGGCGTCACTGCCAGGCAAGCAGGGCATTCCGCCCGGTTCGCTCCATGCCCTCGAAACGCTGCCGGGCGCGACACGCCTCCCCGTGCCGGGTTCGCCCGCGCCCTGCAGCATCCACTGCCGTGCCCCCACCGGGAAAGACACCGCAGACCCACCACGCCACAAGCCCCCCAACCCGCACTTCGCTATATACGCAAACACATATTGATGTCGATAATCCTACAAATTGGAGTATTCAAGACATTCCAGGAAGGTCGTGAGCGAACGGTAGCCGCACTGAGCCCACTCCCAGAATCAAGAACGAGCCGAGAACCCCACGCCCACGAGGTACAAGCAGAAGCAGGCACACCCCGTGCTTAGTCGATATATATCGTTTTATATATCGAAACACGAAGGAGCGCCAGCATGCTGCACGAGGGGCATTACACACACCAGTACTTCGACATCAAGCCAGGTCACGTCCGCCGCCCCGAAACGGCGATCCGCTGGAGCGAGGGCCTGCCGGCCGAATGGCGCGAGCAGGTCATCGCGCCCCTGTACTTCGACCATTACAAGGAATACCTGGTCAAGGCCGCGCGCATCCTCGGCCGGGACGAGGATGACCTGCCCTGCTACTGCGCCTTCTGCTACGTACTCGAGGAGGAGCCCGACCCTGCCCACCCGGAGCGCTGCCGGGCACTCGCCTATGCCGAAACGGTTCGCGCCTGGCGCCTGCGTGATGGCCGGTGGCTCATCCACCGCCTCATCATTCACCGCGGCGAGCAGGTGCGGGCACGGGGCTTCTTCTCCCTGAGCCCTTACATGCCCCGCTAACTAAACCCAGGCCGGTTGCGCACTCCCCACTGGCAGGCAAATTAGTCAACACATTCGCCGCCAACCCCGTACAATTCGGGCACCGTGCGCCTGCCAATCAGCGTACCGGCACCCTCTTTCATCAGTTTCGACCGATCCCAGCGATCCCGAAATCTCGTTGCGCCCGCCCCGATTGGTGCCGCTCCCCGTGAGCGTTCAGGCCGTCGCAGGAGCACACATACCCATGACTCAAGCCCAATCCGGCGCCCAGGCGCCGGTTGCGATCACGTTTGCCGATCTCGCCCTCTGCGAGCCCATCCAGCGCGCCATTGCCGACACCGGCTACACCGTGCCAACCCCCATCCAGGCCCAGGCCATTCCCCAGGTACTCGCCGGTGGCGACCTGATGGCAGCCGCCCAGACCGGCACCGGCAAGACCGCCGGCTTCACGCTGCCGATCCTGCACATCCTCTCCGAGGAACACGCCCACAACATCAAGCCGGGTCGCCCCCGCTGCCTGATCCTGACCCCGACCCGCGAACTCGCCGCCCAGGTCGAAGAGTCGGTCCAGACGTACGGCAAGCACCTGCCCCTGACTTCCATGGTCATGTTCGGCGGTGTCGCCATCAACCCGCAGATTGCCAAGCTCAAGAAGAAGGTGGACATCCTCGTTGCCACCCCGGGCCGCCTGCTCGACCATTGCAACCAGAAGACCATCGACCTCTCCGGCGTGGAGATCCTGGTGCTGGACGAAGCCGACCGCATGCTCGACATGGGCTTCATCCGCGACATCAAGAAGATCCTCGCGATGCTGCCGAAGAAGCGCCAGAACCTGCTGTTCTCGGCCACCTTCTCGGACGAGATCAAGGCCCTGGCCGACGGCCTGCTGCACGAACCCGGTTTTGTCGAGGTAGCCCGCCGCAACACCGCCTCCGAGCTGGTCACCCAGTCGGTGCACCTGTGCCCGCAGAAGGTGAAGCGCGAGCTGCTGGCCTTCCTGATCAAGAAGCACCAGTGGTTCCAGGTGCTGGTGTTCACCCGCACCAAGCATGGCGCCAACAAGCTGGCTGAATACCTCGCCAAGCACGACATCCCCTCGGCAGCCATCCACGGCAACAAGAGCCAGTCGGCCCGCACCCGTGCCCTCGCCGACTTCAAGGACGCCAAGCTGCAGGTGCTGGTGGCCACCGACATCGCCGCCCGCGGCCTGGACATCGACCAGCTGCCCCAGGTGGTCAACTTCGAACTGCCCAACGTCTCGGAAGACTATGTGCACCGCATTGGCCGCACCGGCCGTGCCGGTTCCTCAGGCGCCGCCGTTTCCCTGGTGGACCGGGAAGAGCTGCCCCTGCTGAAGGACATCGAGCGCCTGATGAAGCGCCTCATCGACAAGGTCGAAGTGCCTGACTTCGTGCCCTCGGCCGCACCTCCCGACACCGACGAGCGCCCGCCCCGCGAACCCCGCGGCGCCCACAACGGCGGCCGCGCCCGCCAGGGACAGGGGGGTGCTCAAGGGCAGAAGCAGGGCCAAGGGCAGGGACAGCGCCAGGGCAAGCCCAAGGGCCAGGGCGCCGCTCAGGGTCAGAACAAGGGGCAAGGGCAGGCAGCCCGCGCCGAAGGCAGCCAGGCCCAGCCGGCTCGCCCGGCCAAGCTGCAGCAGCCCAGCCAGGGGCCCAAGCCCCAGCGTCCCGCCCGCCAGGCCGATGGCCAGCCGGTGGATGACGATTTCGGCAACCGGGTGGACTACCAACCCCGCGCCCGCTCCAACTATCGCGATCCGGAGGCCAGTGCCGGCGGCCATCGCCATGGCAACGGCGGAGGCTTCGACAAGCCCAACCGGGGCTTCGGTGGCGGCAAGCCGGCCGGCCAGGGGCCGCGTGGTGGTGGCCCGGGCCAGAACCCGGGTAGTGGCAAGGGCGGCAACCCCAATCGGGGCACCCCCGCCGCACTGGACGAGGCCAAGCGTCCGGTCGTCACCCTCACCGGCCGCAAGCCGGGCGACGTGAAGCCGGCAGCACTATTTACCCCCCGGGGCAACGGTGGCAATGGTAATCGCGGCTGAGCGACCACCGCTGCAGCCCTGATCAGGAGACGCCCCAAGGGGCGTCTTTTCACTTATCTTTCCGGCTGATCACTTGATTTTCTCCAGGAGCGGTGAAGATGGACCGACCAAACCGGCATGCGCGCCTTGCAGCCAGCCTGATCGCCCTCGGGGCAAGCCTCGCGACACCCTGCGCCTTCGGGCAGAAGCCCGACTCGGGCGAAGCCGTTTACCAGGAGATCTGTGCCGCCTGCCACGGCACGGGTGTGCCGAGAGCGCCACAGCTAGGCAAGCATCGTCAATGGGCTCCGTTGATCCGGGAGGGACAGGCCGTGCTCACCGCCCATGCGTGGGTCGGGGTACGCGGCATGCCCGCCCGCGGTGGGCGCAGCGACCTGGATCTGGCCACCTTTTCCAGTGCGGTGGCCTACATGGCCCGGGCCGCCGGTGCCGACTGGCAGGCTCCGGACGCCACCATGCTTGGTCGCATAACGGCCGAGGTCCGCAAACGGGAAGTTGGGCTGAAGGCCAGGAAATCCGGCTGATACGATGAAGAACGGCACCCGCGGGTGCCGTTCTTCATCGCAGTGCGCATCTTGCGCGTTGCGGTCAGCGCCGACGCCGGCGCAGGGCCAGCAGCCCCAGCAGACCTCCGCCTGCGAGCACGACACTGGCGGGCTCGGAAACCTGCCCGTAATCAGCGGTCACGCCAGCGATCTTGATGAAGTCCTTGGACGTATCCGCACTGGGCAGGGACTGCACCAGGGTGTTCAAGGCCCCCACCAGCCAGTAGCGGGAACTGATGTTCAGATCATTCACCGTCAAGGGCTTGTAACCCGCCACGTCGGAAGACTGGGACACGCCACCGTTGGCCGCATTGGTGTAGTGGGCCGAGTTCGACGCCTTCACGACACTCCAGCCATTCGACAGTAGCGTCGAATAACCCACATCGGCGGACAGGAAGGTCGGCGTCCCGCTCCCCGTATAGGCGAGCACGGTCAGATCCGAGTCGGTCTTCCACCATCCCACGGTCACGGTCTTCAGCGCAGCCGAAGAGCCCGCACCGAAGTCAAACAGCATCGAGTCGTAGCGGGCGCTGTTGTCCATCGTATGGCCGGGGGACGTGCTGTTCTGGATGGTGCCCTCGTAGGTATCGCCGGCCGTCGAGCCGGCATCCCGGTTGGTCACCCCCAGCCCCCCGCTGTAGGTGCCGAGGTAGGCACTTTCGATGTAGGCGTTCTGCGTGCCCGAGGTGTTGTTCTTGGTGTTCGACCAGGCCGAAATGGTCACGTTGCCACCATCCCCGGCCCCCGCGTAGCTGCGGGTATTGCCAAAATTGCCGGTGCCGGATTCGTTGCCACCGGCGGTAAAACTCCAGCTGGACGCGGCCTCGGCTGCGCTGACTCCGATCAGGGCAAGGAAGGCTGCCACCATGGAACGAGAAAATCGAGTGGTCATGTTATTCCTTGATAAAAATAGTGTTCTGAAGCGTTTGTAGGGGTAACAACGCAAGATCCAAACCAATTTTATAATTTTTTGTAAATTAACAATTTTTTTATTCATCGCGGCATTCAAGAGATGGAGATGTAAAGCGGGTCGACACCTCTTCCTCACACACCCAACTCCCGGCGCAGTGTCTGCGCCTCGGCCTGACTCTCGAAATCACCCTGGCTACGGAAGACCGCAGCCAGCTCGTCTCGGGCCTCATCACGCTTCCCACTGCGGTGAAGCACCCACGCCAGGTGGTAGCGCACCTCGCGGGAATCGGGAGCCCGCAGGCGGGCCTCGCGCAAGGTCTTGAGGCCGAGAGCCAGGGCGCCGCTGCGCGCTTGCAACCAGCCCAGGGTGTCCAGTGCATTGGCGTCTGTCGGTGCCAGTCGGGCAGCCTTTTCCGCCATGGCCAGGGCACCCGGGTCATTCAGCCGCATCAGCACCTGGGCCAGATTATTGGTCGCCCCGGCGTTCTGCGGATCCCGGGCCAGCAAGGCTGCATAGGTGCTGCGCGCCTGCTCCAGGCGCCCCAGGCGCAGGTAGCCCTCGGCCAACGCCGCCTGAACGGTCAGGACATCGGGCTGCCGACGCAACCATGCTTCCAGCAGGGCCACGCCACGCGCGCCCTCGCCGGCCTGGAAGGCCGCATTGAAGCTGCGCAAGGCCAGCGCCGTGGAGGGCGCCCTGTCGAATGCGGCCTGGTAGTGGCGGGCCGCCTCGCCCGCATGCTGACGGGCCATGGCGAGATCGCCGGCGAGACGCAGAGCGTCGGCGCCACCGGCACCACGGGCCGCCAACTGGCGCTGGAGCACTTCCGCACGGGGCAGGTTACCGGCAAGGATCTCGGCCTCCACTTGCAGAACCTGCGCAGGAAGGTAGCCCGGCTTCGCAGCGAGGGCCTTTTCGGCACTCGCGCCTGCGTCGTTTGCGGCCCCCGCAGACAACTGGAGCTGGCCGATGGCAACCAGATTGCCGGGGTCCGGACCGGCCATGCGAGCGAGACTGGCGAAGGCGGCACGGGCCTGCACGCCCTCGCCCGCGGCCATGTGGGCGCGCCCCAGCGACTCCAGGACGACCGGATCATCCGGACGTACCCGCACGAGCTCCTTCGCCAGGGCCAGCGCGGCCCCCGGCTGACCGAGGCGCCGGTAGGCCTCCAGCAGTTCAAGCCCTGACGCCACGTCCCCGGGCATCCGCGCCTGGACCTTCTCCAGCAAGGGAAGCGCGGCAGCCGGGCGGCCGGCGTGGTTCTCGAGGCGAGCCATCTCGGTCAGGACCTGCCCGTTGTCGGGCGCCTCCTTGAGGAGCGCCGCGAGACGCTGACGGGCCTCTGCGAGCCTTCCTTCTGCCACATCAAGACGCGCCAGGTTGAGGCGGGCCGGCATCAGGCCCGGCTGCAGGGCCAGGGCCTTGAGGTAGGCGCTGCGTGCCTCCGCCGGGCGTTGGGTGGCTGCCTTGATGGCCCCCAGGAGATTGTGGGCCGCGGCATCGGCAGGAAGGCGGCGCACCAGGGCCTCGGCGACCGCCGTGGCGTTGGGCACATCATTGCGGCGCAGGTAGAGCGTTGCCAGGGCCGCGGCTACCTTGAACTGACCCGGCTCCTTGTCGAAAGCGTTGCGCAGAGCCGCCAGGCCCAGATCGCCCTGCAGTCCGGCCAGACGGGCGAACCCCATCTGGGCCGTGATGCCCGGATCACCACCGGTGAGTCGCGCGGCCCGCTCAAGCGCCTCTGCGGCATCCCGGTAGCGGCGCTGCTGCATGCGCAGGGCCGCCAGGGTGGTAAGCACCTGGGGGTCGGCGTCTCCCGAACGCAACAGGGGATCGAGCAGATCCGCCACGCGGGCGGTTTCCCCCGCGGACAAGTAGATCCCTGCCAGCAGCTTGCGGCCCGCCGGGTCGTCGGGCATGCGCAACACGTACAGTTCGAGCAGCGCACGGGCCCGCTCCAGGCGCCCGGTGGCCTGGCTGGCCAGCGCGCCGAGCATGAGCAGGGGCGGCTGACGGGCAATGAAGGTATCCGGCAGGGCATCCACCAGACGGGTCACTTCTTCGAGCTGGGCACGGGAAGAACGTGCATCCCCCCGGGCGGCAAACACCAGGCTCTTCAGGTAGGCAACGCGGGGCTCCCGCTGGCTGAGGGCGGCGGCCCGCTCCAGGTCGGGCATCGCTTCGTCGGGACGCTGCAGGTCGATCAGCAGGGAGGCGCGGGCCACCATGGCGTCAAGCAGGCGCGGATCGGCCTTCAGGGCTTGAGCAAAGAAATCAAGCGCAGCCGCAACCTTGCCGGCCCCCTGGTTGAGCACACCCTGCAGGTGCAGAAGCTGCGCATCGCGGGGGGCCATGGCCACCGCAGCGTCCAGGGCCTTGCGCGCCCGAGGGGTGTCGCGGGTGCGCAAGGCCAGGTCGATCTCGGCGCGCAAAGGCGCAAGCGAACGGGGATCGGCTACTTTCCCCTCGTCAATTGCGAGCCACGCGGCCTTCATATTGCCCTGATCGGCATGGGCTGCGGCCCGCATGGCCAGCACCTCGGCCCGGGCCGATGCGCCAAGGCCATCGGGTTTGATGCGGGCCAACAGCTTCTCGCTGTTGCCGAACATCATCAACGCCGTACCGTAGGGCTGAGCAAGCTCGGTCATGCTGGCCCCCAGGTTCAGGGCGACCTCGAACTCGGCTTCAGCGGCCGCAGCCTGGCCGTCCCGCAGCAAGGCCTTGCCGAGCAGCACGTGTGCCGCCAGCAGGCTCTTGTCCTGCTGCACGGCGTTGCGCGCCTGGATGATGGCCCCGGGAACGTCATTGCGGGCCAGTCGTGCCAGCGCATCCTCGTGGTAGCGCGCCGCCTGCACGCTGTCGCTGCGGGCCGCGTGAACGCCCTGCAACGAAAGCATTGCACCCAGCACAAAGCCGGCAAGGATGGGTTTGCAGGCGCGAAAGGATGAGCAGCGGCCGAGGTCGGGCATTGAAGTCAAAAGGGGGCGATGAATATGACTTTCGTTATAGAGCGCACCCTCTCCCCCCCGCCGTGACAAAGGCCACGCCATGCACGGCAGCCTCCGGAAGGATTTAACGCTTCGCCACAAACAGGCTATTTCAGCCCGGATTCTTGAAGCGTTGCGATCCGTCCCCACATGCTTGACTGGCTCGTGCCTCTACTGCGGATCATGGAAAAGAAAACGCAATTCAGCCTGTGGTACTTCGTCTTCGCGCTACTCGCGATCTTCACGCTCCACGACCTTTGGGTGCAGGTCCGTACCGTCGAGCCCCTGCCCTACAGCGAGTTCCAGCGCCTGCTCAAGGCCGGCGAGGTGACGGAGATCTCCATCGCCGACAACACCATCCAGGGCAGCCTCAAGCAACCCCTTCAGGATGGCCGTCAGAAGTTCGTCACCACCCGGGTCGACCCGTCGCTGGCGAAGGATCTGGCCCAGTACGACGTGAAATTCACCGGCATCGTCGAAAACACGTTTTTCAAGGATCTGCTCGGCTGGGTTCTTCCGGCGGTGATCTTTGTCGGGATCTGGATCTTCGCCATGAAGAAGTTCGCCGGCAAACAGGGGCTGGGTGGCGGTTTCATGAACATCGGCAAGAGCAAGGCCAAGGTCTACGTGGAAGCGAATACCGGCGTGAGCTTCGAGGATGTGGCCGGCGTGGATGAGGCCAAGGATGAGCTCAAGGAAGTGGTCGGATTCCTGAAGGATCCGAAGGCCTCCGGGCGTCTGGGCGGACGGGTGCCCAAGGGCGTATTGCTGGTCGGCCCGCCGGGTACCGGCAAGACCCTGCTGGCCAAGGCGGTGGCCGGCGAGGCCGGGGTACCCTTCTTCTCGATTTCGGGCTCCGAGTTCGTCGAGATGTTCGTCGGTGTCGGTGCGGCACGGGTGCGCGACCTCTTCGAGCAGGCCCGGGCCAAGGCACCGGCCATCATCTTCATCGACGAACTGGACGCCATGGGCCGGGCTCGCGGAGCCTTCGGCGGCATGGGCGGCGGCCATGACGAGAAGGAGCAGACCCTCAACCAACTGCTGGTTGAGCTGGACGGTTTCGATTCGTCTTCAGGCCTGGTGCTGCTGGCCGCGACCAATCGGCCGGAAGTCCTTGACCCGGCGCTGCTGCGTGCCGGACGCTTCGACCGCCAGGTACTGGTGGACCGCCCGGACAAGAAGGGCCGCATTGCCATCCTCAATGTGCACATGAAGAAGATCACCCTGGCCGCCAACACCGACGCGGAGAAAGTCGCCGCCCTGACCCCAGGCTTCACCGGCGCGGAGCTGGCCAACCTGGTCAACGAAGCGGCCCTGGTGGCGACCCGCCGCAACGGCGAGTCGGTCACGGTGGAGGATTTCACCGTGGCGGTGGAGCGCATCGTCGCGGGTCTGGAGAAGAAGAACCGGGTGCTCAATGAACATGAGCGTACCGTCGTCGCCTACCACGAGATGGGCCATGCCCTGGTGGCCATGGGTCTGCCGGGCACCGATCCGGTACACAAGATCAGCATCATCCCCCGGGGGGTGGGCGCCTTGGGCTACACCATCCAGCGCCCCACCGAGGACCGCTTCCTGATGACCCGTGCCGAACTGGAGAACAAGATGGCCGTCCTGCTGGGTGGCCGGGCCGCTGAACAGCTGGTGTTCGGTGAGGTCTCCACCGGCGCCGCGGACGACCTGCAGAAGGTCACCTCCATCGCCCGCTCCATCGTGATGCGCTTCGGCATGGACGCCAAGCTGGGCAACGTGGCCTATGAGAGCGAACGCAGCAACTTTCTCGGCCAGACTGCCCCACCCCAGGAGCGCAGCTACTCGGAAGAGACTGCCCGGGAGATTGACTGTGCCGTACGCACCATCGTGGCCCGGGCCTTCGAGCGCAGCAGCACCATCCTGACCCAGCGGCGCGACATTCTTGAAGAAACCGCCCGGGATCTGCTGGTCCGGGAAACCCTTGATGAAAGCGACTTGAAGCTGATCCACGAGCGGGTGACGGAGGCATAATCCGGGCGTGCCCAACAGGAGCCGACCGTGCGCCCTACCCTTGCCCTGAGCTTCGCGCTCGCTACCGCCCCCGCTCTTGGGGGGGAGATCAACCGGCCCCATGCCATCGACGGAATCTATGTCCATTTTGCCGACGCCGGATTTCTCATCGACTGCCGTAGCGGCAATCGCGTGGCGGTGGCAACGGAAGCCGACAACGCCGCCCTTGAGCGCGCCTATCTGACAACCACAGCCCGCGCAGGCGCCCCCCTGTGGGTCAGCCTGGTCGGGCACGTGGAGAGCCGTCCTCGCCAGGAAGGCGAAGGCCGGGAAGAGGTACTGGTGGTTGACCGCTTTGCCCGCGTCGACGGAGGCCGGGGCTGTCACGCCCATGCCGAACTTGACGCGGCCCGCTGGAAGCTCGTACGCCTCGAAGGACGGCCAGTGGCGGCCGAGGGAACACCGCCCTTCCTGCAGTTCAAGCCCGAGCAAGGGCGACTGTCGGGCTCCACGGGCTGCAACCGCCTGAACGGCGAATACCGTAGCTGGGGGGGCCGGCGGCTTCACAGCGCTACCCCTCGCCACCACCCGCATGGCCTGCCAGGGCGAGCGGGGCGAGCAGGAAGTCCGTTTCCTTGGCGCCCTCGCCCGCGCCACCCATCGCATCCAGGCAGCCAACAGTCTCGAACTTCTGGCCGACGGCCTGCCCCTGGCCCGTTTCGAGGCCGAGTATCTGCGCTGAAGCGCATATACACCATCCGTGCGGACATCCACGGACCGGGGCTACAATGCTCCAGCTTGCATCAATGGCCCCATCCCGGGCGGCCCAGCCCGCATCCGCGATCATTCGACGTTTCCCGGAGGAATCACCCATGTCCTGCATCCGCATCCCAAGCCTCGCTGCCCTGGCCCTTTGCGCCAGCCTTGTCCCGCCGGCCTTCGCCCAGGAATCCGCCACCCTGGCCAAGATCAAGAGCAGCGGCACCATCGCCCTGGGTCACCGGGAGTCCTCCATCCCCTTCTCCTACTACGATGACAAGCAGCAGGTCGTCGGCTACTCCCAGGAGCTCATGCTCAAGGTCGTCGACGCCGTCAAGGCCGAGCTCAAGCTCCCCGCCCTCGCCCTCAAGCTCACCCCCGTCACCTCCCAGAACCGCATCCCCCTCATCCAGAACGGCACCATCGACATCGAGTGCGGCTCCACCACCCACAACACCGAGCGCGCCCGCCAGGTCGCCTTCTCCAACACCATCTTCATCATCGGCACCCGCCTGATGACCAAGAAGGAATCCGGCATCAAGGACTTCCCCGACCTGGCCGGCAAGAACGTGGTCACCACCGCCGGCACCACCTCCGAGCGACTCATCCGCAAGATGAACGAGGAGAAGAAGCTGGGCATGAACATCATCTCCGCCAAGGACCACGGCGAGTCCTTCCTCACCCTCGAAACCGGCCGCGCCGTCGCCTTCATGATGGATGACGCCCTCCTCTACGGCGAGCTGGCCAAGGCCAAGCGCCCCGCCGACTGGGCCGTCGTCGGCACGCCCCAGAGCTTCGAGGCCTACGGCTGCATGATGCGCAAGGACGACCCCGGCTTCAAAAAGCTCGTCGATGCCGCCCTTGCCAAGGCCATGACCTCCGGCGAGGCCGAGGCCATCTACAAGAAGTGGTTCACCCAGCCCATTCCCCCCAAGGGCCTGAACCTCAACTTCCCCCCTTCCGACGCCATGCTCAAGCTCTATAAGGCGCCCAACGACAAGCCCTTCGAGTAAAGACCTGCACCCGGGGGCAAACCGCCATGAGCTACAACTGGAACTGGGGCATCTTCGGCAGCCCCGTGCCCACGGGTGACACGACCTATCTGGGCTGGATGCTGTCCGGGCTGCAGACCACCATCCTGCTGTCCCTGTCGGCCTGGGTCATTGCCCTGGCCCTGGGGAGCCTGATGGGTGTGCTGCGCACCGTGCCGCATAAGGGGCTGTCGGGCATCGCCGCGGCCTATGTGGAGGTCTTTCGCAACATCCCCCTGCTGGTGCAGCTCTTCATCTGGTACTTCGTGCTGCCGGAAGTGCTGCCCTTCGGCCTCGGCGAACGCTTCAAGCAGGATCTCAGCCCCCTCGCCCAGCAGTTTCTGTCGGCCATGGTGTGCCTGGGCTTCTTCACCTCCGCCCGCGTCTGCGAGCAGGTCCGCTCGGGCATCAACAGCCTGCCCCGTGGCCAGAAGAACGCGGGCCTCGCCCTCGGCTTCACCCTGCCCCAGACCTACCGCCATGTGCTCCTGCCCATGGCTTTCCGTCTGGTCATTCCGCCCCTCACCTCCGAGTTCCTCAACATCTTCAAGAACTCCGCGGTGTGCTCCACCATCGGCCTGCTCGAACTCGCCGCCCAGGGCCGCCAGCTGGTGGACTACACCGCCCAGCCCTACGAGTCCTTCATTGCCGTGACCCTGCTCTACCTGCTCATCAATGTGGTGGTGATGCTGCTGATGCGGGTGATCGAGAACCGCAGCCGGGTGCCCGGCTACATCGGCGGAAAGTGAGGACGCTGCCATGAACTACGAATTCGACTGGTCCTCCATTCCCGGCTCACTGCCCTTCCTGTGGGAAGGCATGAAGATCTCCCTGGAAATCACCGCCATCGCCGTGGTGGTCGGCATCGTCTGGGGCACCCTGCTGGCCATGATGCGGCTCTCCCCGGTCAAGCCCCTGTCCTGGTTCGCCGCGGGCTACGTCAACCTGTTCCGCGCCATCCCCCTGGTGATGGTGCTGCTGTGGTTCTTCCTGATCGTGCCCCAGGTGCTGCGCGGCGCCTTCAACCTCGACCCCAACACCGATGTGCGCCTCACCTCGGCCATGATCGGCTTCGCCCTCTTCGAGTCGGCCTACTACGCCGAGATCATCCGTGCCGGCATCCAGTCGGTCCCCAAGGGTCAGGTGGCGGCCGCCTCTGCCCTGGGCATGAGCTACGCCCAGGCCATGCGCCTGGTGGTGCTGCCCCAGGCCTTCCGCAACATGGTGCCCCTGCTCCTCACCCAGGCCATCGTGCTCTTCCAGGACACCTCCCTGGTCTATGTCTCGGCCCTCGCCGACTTCTTCGGCGCCGCCTACAAGGTGGGTGACCGGGACGGACGCCTGGTGGAGCTGCTGCTCTTTGCCGGGGCGGTTTACTTCGTGCTGTGCTTCAGCCTGTCCCAGGTGGTGCGCCGGCTGCAAAAGCGGATGGCCACGGTTTAAGGATTCAACATGATCACGATCGACAAGGTTTCGAAGCACTACGGCAGCTTCCAGGTCCTCACCGACTGCACCACCCAGGTGAAGAAGGGCGAGGTGGTGGTGGTATGCGGCCCCTCGGGCAGCGGCAAGTCCACCCTCATCAAGTGCGTCAATGGCCTGGAGCCCTTCCAGGCCGGCGCCATCACGGTGGACGGCATTTCGGTCGGCGATCCGAAGACCAATCTGTCGAAACTGCGCAGCCGGGTCGGGATGGTCTTCCAGCACTTCGAGCTCTTCCCCCACATGAGCATCACCGACAACCTGAGCATTGCCCAGGTGAAGGTGCTCGGGCGTTCGAAGGACGAAGCCCGTGACAAGGGCCTCAAGCTGCTCGACCGGGTCGGCCTCAAGGCCCACGCCGACAAGTTCCCCGGCCAGCTCTCCGGCGGTCAGCAGCAGCGGGTGGCGATCGCCCGCGCCCTGGCCATGGACCCCATCTGCATGCTCTTCGACGAGCCCACCTCGGCCCTCGACCCGGAGATGATCAACGAGGTGCTGGACGTGATGGTGGAGCTGGCCCAGGAGGGCATGACCATGATGTGCGTGACCCACGAGATGGGCTTCGCCCGCAAGGTGGCCAACCGGGTGATCTTCATGGACCAGGGGCGCATCGTCGAGGATGACGCCAAGGATGCCTTCTTCGGTGCACCCCGCTCCGAGCGCGCCCGCCAGTTTTTGGCCAAGATCCTGCAGCACTGAAGTGACCCGGCCGCACATCCGCATCCTGGCGACCGGCGGCACCATCGCGGGCGAGGCCGACCCGGCCTGCAACGGCGCCCGCTATCGGGCCGGGGTGCGCCCCGTTACGGCCCTGCTGGCTGCCGTACCCGGCCTGGGTGAGATCGCCTCCCTGGATGCCCAACAGATCCTCGCCATCGACAGCAAGGACATGACGCCGGACGGTTGGCTGCACATACTGTCCGCCGCCCGCCAGGCCCTGGCAGATCCCTCGGTGGATGGGCTGGTGATTCTCCACGGCACCGACACCCTCGAGGAAAGCGCCTACTTCCTGCACCTCACCCTGCCCACCGGCAAGCCGGTGGTGCTCACGGGCGCGATGCGCCCCGCCGATCATCCCGAGGCCGACGGCCCCGCCAACCTGCTTGCCGCAGTCCGGCTGGCGGCGTCGCCCGACGCCACCGACAAGGGTGTGCTGGTGGTCATGAACGG
>WBZX01002144.1_pt1 | contig 13812 bp, 12 predicted proteins | sample 5204211 | NCBI WGS metagenome assembly WBZX01 (sample SAMN12344362, study PRJNA552823) | activated sludge metagenome | biome: Activated sludge suspended growth; feature: Nitrification reactor; material: Wastewater; isolation source: activated sludge from nitrification reactor of wastewater...
CGGTGCCACGCGGAGCTCACGGCGTCGTCCGACATCGTGGGGCGAGGCACGCGCCTCGGGCGCTGGCGCACGACCTCTCCGAACGGGCGGGAGGGCCCGGAGTTCGTGCGGCTTTCATCGAGTCGTGACCAAGTAACCCCACGACAACGGGGGGCGATTTGCTAAGAGGTCCGCGGCACGCATGCGCTACCTCTTCACGGTCCTTGGTTTGGCGGCGGTCGTCGGTGGCCTGGTCTTCGTCAAGTACGAACAGATCGCCTCGCTCATCGCGATGGGCGACGCCATGGCCGTGTCGGGTCCGCCGCCCGAGGCGGTGAGCACTGCGACCGCCGGCGATCAGCGTTGGGAGGCCAGCATCCCGGCGGTCGGCACGGTGGCGTCGAGCAAGGGCGTGGCGATCAGCACCGAGGTCGCCGGCGTCGTGTCGGCGATCCAGTTCACGTCGGGTGCGACGGTCGAGAAGGGCGCGATCCTGCTGCAGCTCGACGCGCGCGTCGAGAAGGCGCAGCTGTCCTCGGCGCAGGTGCGACGCAACCTGGCGCTGACCACCGCGAAGCGCGCGCGGGCGCTGGCGGCGTCGGGCGCCGAGTCGCAGGCGCAGATCGACGCCGACGAGAGCGCGGCCGAGTCGGCCACCGCCGAGGTCGAGGTGCTCCGCGCCCAGATCGCGCGCAAGACCATCCGCGCGCCGTTCTCGGGTCGACTCGGCATTCGTGAGGTCGACATCGGCCAGTACCTCAACCCCGGCACCGTGGTCACCACGCTCGAGTCGGTCGAGGGTGTCTATGTCGACTTCGATCTGCCGCAGCAGACCGAGGTCGCGCTCGACATGAAGGTCCGCGTCACGATCACCGGGCGGCCCGATTTCACCGGCACCGGCGAGATCGTGGCGATCGATCCCACGGTCGATGCCACCACGCGCACCACCAAGGTCCGCGCGACGATCAGCAACGCCGACGACGACTTCCACCCGGGCATGTTCGTCAACGTCGCGCTGCTGCAGAACGAGCACGTCGATGTCGTCGCCGTGCCCGCCACCGCAATCGTCTACGCGACGTACGGCGACTCGGTGTTCATCGTCGAGCCGGTGCCTCCGCCGGCCGAAGGCGAGGATCCGTCGCCGGCGGCGAGCGCCACGGGCCCCGACGGCCAGACCGTGATGATCGCTCGGCAGCAGTTCGTGCGGCTCGGCGAGCGCCGCGGCGACTACGTGGCGATCCTCGATGGCGTCACGGCGGGCCAAGAGGTCGTCACCGAGGGTGCGTTCAAGCTACGCAACAATGCGGCGATCTACATCGACAACGCCAAAGCGTTGACGGCGTCGCTCGAGCCGCGGCCGGAGAACCGCTGAGGTCGCCATGGGCTTCACCGACATCTTCATCCGGCGGCCGGTGCTGGCGATCGTCGTCAACCTCGTGATCATCATCGCGGGGCTGCAGGCGATCCGCTCGCTCAACGTCCGGCAGTACCCCAAGCTCGAGAGCGCCACCGTGGTGGTGCGCACCGCGTATGTGGGCGCCGACGCCGAGCTCGTGCGCGGCTTCATCACGTCGCCACTCGAGCGTTCGATCGCGGCGGCCGACGGCATCGATTTCATCGAGTCGCAGAGCGTGCAGGGCCTGTCGACGATCAACGTTCGGCTCGAGCTCAACCACAACGCCTCGGATGCGCTCGCCGACATCAGCGCGCGCGTGAACCAGGTGCGCGCCGATCTCCCGCCCGAGGCCGAGGTACCGTCGATCGCGATCGAGCCGTCCGACGGTCGCATCGCCGCGATGTACCTGACGTTCGGCTCGACGATCCTCGAGCAGAACCAGGTCACCGACTACCTGCTGCGCGTGGTGCAGCCGCGGCTCACGGCGCTCGGCGGCGTGCAGCGGGCCGAGATCGAGGGCGGTCGCACGTTCGCGCTGCGGGCGTGGCTGCAGCCCGATCGCATGGCGGCGCTCGGCGTGAGCCCGGCGATGGTCCGCTCGGCGCTGGCGACCAACAACTACCTCGCGGCGGTGGGCCAGACCAAGGGCGCGCTCGTGCAGGTCAACCTCACCGCGGCGACCGACGTCGCCACGGTCGACGAGTTCAAGCGCATCATCGTGCGCCGCTCGGGCGACGCGGTGGTGCGGCTCGAGGACATCGCGGACGTCGCGATGGGCGCGGACAACTACGAGACCGACGTGCGCTTCTCGGGTGAGACGGCGGCGTTCATGGGCGTCTACGTGCTGCCCAACGCCAACTCGCTCGACGTCATCGCGGCGGTGCGCGACGAGATGGAGCAGATCCAGGCCGAGCTGCCCACCGGCATGGAGGCGTCGATCGCCTTCGACTCGACCAAGTACATCCAGTCCGCGATCGACGAGGTGGTCACCACGCTCACCGAGACGGTGCTCATCGTCGTCGTGGTGATCTTCCTGTTCCTCGGCTCGTTCCGCACCGTGCTGGTGCCGCTGGTGGCGATCCCCGTGTCGCTGGTCGGCGCGGTATTCCTGATGATGGTGCTGGGCTTCACGCTCAACCTGCTCACGCTGCTGGCGATCGTGCTGGCCGTGGGTCTGGTGGTCGACGACGCGATCGTCGTGGTCGAGAACGTCGAGCGCAACATCCGCGAGGGCAAGACGCCACGCGAGGCCGCGTTCGTGGGCGCACGCGAGCTGGTGGGCCCGGTCATCTCGATGACGATCACGCTGGCGGCGGTGTACGCCCCGATCGGCTTCCAGGGCGGCTTGACCGGCGCGCTCTTCCGCGAGTTCGCGTTCACGCTCGCCGGTGCCGTCGTCATCTCGGGGGTCGTCGCGCTGACGCTGTCGCCGATGATGGCGGCGAACCTGCTGAAGGCCGAGCACTCGCAGGGTTGGCTGGCGCGGGCGATCGATCGAACGTTCGAGGCGGTCCGCCGCACGTACTCGCGGCTGCTCGCGGGCACGCTGCGTTCGCGGGGCCTGGTCTACTCGGTGTGGATCACGCTCTCGCTGCTGACCGTGCCGATGTACATGTTCTCGCCCGGCGAGCTCGCGCCCAACGAGGATCAGGGCGTGATCTTCGGTGCGCTCGACGTGCCCGCCAACGCCACGCTCGAGCAGGTCACGCACTACACCGGCCAGGTCGGCGAGATCTTCGAGAACACACCCGAGTACGATCACAGCTTCCAGATCTCGTTCGCGAGCGGTGGCTTCGGCGGGCTCATCATCAAGCCGTGGGAGGAGCGCGAGCGCTCGATCTTCCCGATCCAGCACGAGGTCAACGGCAAGCTCGCGGGCCTCACGGGCATCCGCGCGCCGGTGTTCCTGCCGTCGGCGTTGCCGAGCTCGGGCTTCTTCCCGGTCGAGTTCGTGATTGCGTCCACCGCGAGTCACGAAGAGCTGCTGCGCTTCGCCGAGCAGCTGGTGCAGGAGGCGGCGAACAGCGGGCAGTTCGCGTTCCCGCCGATCACCGACGTGCGCATCGACCAGGCCAACGCCCGCATCGCGATCGATCGCGAGAAGGTCGCGACGATGGGCCTCAGCATGCAGCAGGTCGGTGCCGACATCGCGGCGATGATGGGCGGCAACTTCGTCAACCGCTTCGACCTCGCGGGTCGTGCGTACAAGGTCATCCCGCAGGTCGAACGGATGTCGCGGCTCACGCCCGAGCAGCTCACGCAGATCCACATCACGGGTCCGAATGGCACGTTGATGCCGCTGTCGGCAGTCGCGTCGCTCGAGGACGGCGTCGAGCCGCGCACGCTCGCGCGATTCCAGCAGCTCAACGCGATCAAGCTGTCCGGCATCGCGACGCAGTCCCTCGACGGGGCGCTGAAGACCCTCGAGGACGCGGCGGCGCGCATCCTGCCGCCGGGCTACCGCATCGACTACACCGGCGAGTCGCGGCAGCTCCGGCAAGAGGGCGGCAAGTTCCTGCCGGCGATGGGTCTCGCGGTGCTGCTCATCTTCTTGGTGCTCGCGGCGCAGTTCAACTCGTTCCGCGATCCGTTCGTGATCTTGGCGGGCTCGGTGCCGCTCGCGATGTTCGGCGCGCTGTGCTTCACGTTCCTCAAGTTCGCGGGCCCGCCGGGCATGGACTTCCCGCTGACCGACGACTGGACGACGACGCTCAACATCTACTCGCAGGTCGGCCTGGTCACGCTGGTCGGCCTGGTGGCGAAGAACGGCATCCTCATCGTCGAGTTCGCCAACGCGCAGCAGGAGCAGGGCCTCAGCAAGCTCGAGGCGGTCAAGGTCGCCGCGTCGACCCGGCTGCGCCCGGTGTTGATGACGACCGTGGCGACGGTGGTCGGCCACTTCCCGCTGACGCTGGTGACGGGCGCCGGCGCCGTCGCCCGCAACTCGATCGGCCTGGTGCTCGTCGGCGGCATGACGATCGGCACCTTGTTCACGCTGTTCGTGGTGCCGTCGGTGTATGTGCTGATCGCCAAGGACCACCGGCACAAGGCGGCGAAGACGGACGACGTGCCGATCGTGCCCGCGCAGGGGTGAGAGCCGGGGGGCGCGCTCATTCGACGCCGGGCGAGGGACTCTCGGTGGTCTCTGGCTCGATCTGGATCTCGAGCTCCGACTGCTCGCCATCGGCGTCGTACGCAATGACCACGAGCTGGGGAATCGGACGGATCTCCGCGCTCGAGACCAGGCGATAGCGAGCAGCGATCGCCTTCTCGGGGTCGAGCTCCATGCGGGCAGGGCGGATGTTCCTCTGCGTCAGCCCGATCGACAGCGCTTCGAAACCGTGCGGGGCGTCGATCCAGACTTCCACGTCGATCGACGAGCTGGTCCAGGCCACGAGCTTGGCGCAATCGGGACACAGCACGCCGCCGGGCCGGCCTACCGTGATCGGTGACGTGATCCCCTTGAGCACGAGGTCGGTCTCGAGACTGGGGTCGTCGGCCGCGCGCGGTGTGACGGCGTCGAGCGGGGCGTCGTCGAGCTCACCGCTGCAAGCAAGCGTCGACATCGCGAGCAAGAGAAGCGCAGCGCCGCGGCGCCTGCGTAGGAGGGTTCGTACGAGCATGGATGGATGCACCTTCAGCCGGGGTCGGGGTTTCAAGGCTCCCACACACGCCACGCCGGCCAGGGCGTGTCGGGAGCGTTCGCACGGAGATCGAGCTGAGCACGACGGAGCGCGACCGCGAGATCCGCCTCGCCGCCACCGGCGAGCTCCGGCGCGAGCTGTCGCGTCATCTCCACCGCGTGTCGGGGGGCGATGTCGGCGTGGGTGGCGAGCACCTGTCGTGAGCCCCGCACGATGAAGGCCTGCGCGAGCGTGATACTCCCGGGCGAAAGCGCTGGATCGACGACGCCCGTGCTGCAGCCCACCAGTGCGATGCGGTGTGGGGCGGTGGCGGGAAGCATCAGCACCTCGAACGCGTCGAGTGACGTGTCGGTGCCGATCAGCAGGCCCATCGACCACTGCCACGGGATGTTGGTGGCGTCTGCCGTCGGCATGCGCGAGTGGCCGAAGAACGTCCACGTGCCGACGTCGCCGAGCATGCGCTGCAGTTCGGCGCGATCGGTGCTCGTCGACCAGCGCACGGCGACGGGATCGGTCTCGAGGGCGCGCCGCAGAGGTGCGGCGTGTGTGCCGAGCTCGCGCAGTGGATCGACGTCGGCGAACACCACCGCGGCGCCCTGGCGGACGTCGGAGGTCGGCAGCCACAGATCGAGCGCGTAGGCCACCGGCCTCGCCTCCACCAGCGGCGCCCCGCGCCACGGCAGCGCGTGCACGTCGACGCGGTTCCACGCGCCCGCCGGCAGGATGCGGACGCGGTCGGCGCGGGCGAGCAACTCGTCGAGCGGGTCGAACAGGGCGCGCGCGAGCTCGGTAAGCGAGAGCGCCTCGGGATCGCCGATCGAGTTCACCACCACGCGTCCGTCGAGCTCGGCGAACGTGAACCACCCGCCGTCACCGCGGGGATGGAACCCGAGGCTTAGCGTGCTCGCGGGCGTGGGCGGGCCACACCCGTCGTGCAGCGCGGTCGACATCGCCGGGGCGAGCGCTGCGAGATCCACGGCCAGCTGGCTGCGCAGGCGTGCGTGTTGCGCGGCCCGCTCGCGCCGTGCGGCGAGATCGAGGCCGTCCAGCTCGGCGTCGACGCGGGCCGAAGCGCCGCGATGGGCCGCGAGGCGCTCCGCGACTGCCCCTTCGCGATCGTCCTGCAGGCGCAGGGCGGCGGCGGCCGTGGCCTGTAGTGCCCGACGCCGGGCACGACGCGCGGTGCACCAGGCCTCGCGTTCGTCGCCCCTTCGCACCGCATCGGCGACGAGCAGGGTCGAGCTCTCCGCGCGGGCCCCGAGCAGCGGCCCGCTCGCCAGGCCCTCGGCGAACGACGCCACCACGCGATCGAGCGCCGCCTCTGCGGCATGCGCGTGCACCCGTGCCGACGCCTCATCGCCGAGCTGGGACGAAAGGCGTGCCGCGACCCGATGATCGCGCCAACTCGCGTCGTCGTCGATTCCGCCGTCGTCGATGCCCGCGATCCACTCGCGTACCGAGGCGGTGCGGCCCTCTGCCATCGCGAGCTGGGCGTCGAGCCGTCGGTACCAGCGCGCGAGACTCGGCTCGAGGCGCGCGGCGTCGATGCGTACGAGCTCGCGCCGCGCATGCTCGAGGTCGCCGATCCCGAGCGCACCGTGGACGAGGTCGATGCGAATGATGTCGTCGACGTGCGGCGACGACGCGTTGCAGTGATGCCGTCGGCTCTCCTCGAGGGCGGCCGTCAGCTCGACCTCGGCCTCGCGCAACAGCTCCTGCTCGCCCGAGGCCTCGGCCGCGAGCTGCACCGCCCACGCGTGATCGAGCATCGCCACCACCCGGACACAACCCGGCTCGAGCTCCTCGACCAGCGCGTCGAGCCGCATCGTCGCGGCTTCGGTGAAGCCAGCCTCGCCGAGGAACAGCGCCTGGCCGATCGCGTATTGGCGCGCGTCGTCGACCCGGTCGATCCGGGTCGCGCGTACGCTCGCCTGCTCGAGGTGCTCGACCGCGTCGACACGACGGCCGAGCGCAGCGGCGATCAGACCGGTGTAGTACACGAAGCCGGGGGCGGACGACGGCACGGCGATCGGACAGAATCGCGTCGTCTCCAGCCACGCGCGCGCGCGGGCGACATCGCCGCGCAGGTTCAGCGAGGAGAACGACGCCGCTTGCGCGACGCCGCACGCGGTGGAGAGCTCACCGGTGGCGACCGCCGCACCCAAGGTTGCAAACGCGAACCGCTCCGCCGCAATGGCGTCGCCGCGGGCGTGGGCGCGGGCGAAGCCGACGCGATACCCTCGCGCTCGCTCGTCGGATGGCAGCTCCGCCACCGCCGCCTCGAACTCCGCGCCATACGTCGCGGTCCGCGGTGCCTCGGAGAGGGCGAGCAACGCCGGCGAGGGGCGACGCCGCTCGACGACGAGCGACCATGGCAGGCGCGTCTCGCCGTGGAACAGCTCGAGCGTGCCGGACTCGATCTCGATCGCGAAGCGCTGGCCGCCGTCGCGGGGCTCGCCCGGCACGGCGTCGCCGGCGTCGACGACCAGACGAAGCTCGGGATCGCCATGCTCCACCCACACGACGATGCGGCCCGGGCCGTCCTGGGTGAGCACGCAGCGGTGGTCGGCGAACTCGAGCGCGCAGCCGGCCCACTCGATGCGCGGGGTCGCGGCCGCTTCCGGCTTCGGTGGGGTGACGCACGCAGCGGCGAGGCCGAGTGCAGCGATCGCCTCGGGCTTCACGGGCGGACCTCGACCGCGATCTCGAATCGGCGACACGCGGCATCCGACGCTTCGCCCATGCAGCTGCCCACGGCGAGCTCGACGACGTTGTGCCCGATCGCGAGATCGAGTGACTCACCGACGATTCCGCGGACGACGATCACGCCCTCTGGGCGAGACTCGACGCGGGGCGCGAGCATCACCCGAGCGTCGTGCCGGCGCAGGTGCATCTCGACCGCTGCCGGCGCGGTGGCGTGCTCCGGGGTGAGCACCACCACGAGCGGTTCGCCGCGACGCACGGTGAACCGCTCGCGCGTGGCCTCGCCGAGCGCGTCTGCGGCTCCGCCGACCGCCACGTGATATGCGGGCAGCGGGGCGGGTGCGTTCGATTGCAGCCGCAGCACCCAGACCAGGCACGCGGCCGCCGCAATGGCGGTCGTCACCATCCACGCGGCCCGCAAGCGGGCGGGGCTCGTCCGCGTGGGTGCCGACGACGGGCCCGCGGCCAGGCGTTGGGCCAAGGCCCGGCGGCGTGCGTCGCTCATCGGCAGCTCCGACGCGTGATCGGATCCGTCGAGGATCGCGGCGAGCTCGGCCGCCTCCTGCAGCATCCGATCGTTGCGCAGCGGCTCGCGCGGGTTGTCAGCCATCTGCTGCCCTCCTGGCCGCCGCGGTTCGCGATGGCGGCGGTGACCGGTTCGGTTCGAGCACGGCAGCGAGTCGGGCACGGAGCCGATGCAACCGCTGGTGCACCGAGTTGCTCGCGACCGCCATGCTGCGGGCAAGGTCGTCGGTCGTGCGGCCCTCGACGTAGTACTGGACCAACAGCGCACGATCGTCGGGTGTCAGCGTCTCCACGGCCTTCGCGACCGAAAGACGCAGCGCGACCTCGTCTTCGAGCGATAGCGGGGCCACCGGCTCCTCTGCCCGCGTGTCGCCGCGAACCGCGGTGGCGCCCCCGAGGATGCGCAGGGCCCACGGGCTGCCACGCACCGTGCTCAGCCGGCGGCGCAGCCACCCATCGGCGAACAACGCGATGTACGGCTCGAACCGCAGCCCAGCGTCGGGATCCCAGCGACGCAGCGCGTTGGGGTAGCGGTAGATCAGGTCCTCGACGAGGTCGTACTGCAGCTGCTCGAGCTCCGGCCCGCTCGACTCCCCGGCGCGGCCGCGGTGACGCGCGACGAGCCCAGGCAAACGCCGCGCCGTGGCCGCGAGCAAGGCCTCGGCCAGCTCGGCCAGCGCGACGCGATCGCCGCCCAGGGCACGGGTCACCAGTTCACGTGTCACATCGATCATCGCAACGCACGACCGAACAATCCGACCGTAACTGTTTATGGCGCGTCCACGGCCCGTCCGTCGAGCCCAAGTTGATGGTCGATTCCTCGTCAGGATCCTGGCCGTCGCCGGAGATGGTCATCGGGGACACCAGCGTGCGGGCTGCGCCCGGCACGGGTTCGCCGTGCCAAGCACGGGGGGAGGCGTGGCCCGCTCATCCGCAGCGACGGCGTCGTCGTGCCGTCAGGTTCGGTCGTGTCGGTGGCGAGAGCCGATCACATGACCCACGCATCGTTCACTCTGCCCCAGCGCTCCCTCCTTCGCGCCGCCGCGTACGCACTGTGCCTCGCCCCGGTCGCCTGCGATCCCGGCGACGGCGACGACGCCGAGCTCGACGACGTCGAAGAGCGCAGCTCGAGCTCCACCGAGATGGAGGACCACAACGGCTCGTCCCTCGATCCGGGCGCGGTCGTGTTCCGCGGCGAGGGCACCGACGGCACGGACCGCTACGACCTGCCCGCCGAAGCGCAGGCGGCGATGGCGGCTGCCGAGGCGGCCAAGGCTGCGCCGCAGTTCTTCCTCTGCCCCTACTACCTCAGCTACGAGGTGATCGGTTTCACCGAGCTCGGCAATCCCACGCCGGAGTGGTTCGGTGCCGCGGCCGCTCTGTTCACCACGAACACGGTGTCGTGGTCGGCCGCCAACGGTGGCGTAGGCCTGGTCTGCGGCACCACCGAGAGCAGCGAGCCGTTCATGACCGCGCGCCGCTTCGTACCGAACCTGACCAGCTGCGTCACCAGCGGCAACCAGACCAGCCCATGGTTCGTGTGTAGCTGACGCCGCAGCCTCGAGCACCCGCCGCGCTGCGATGCGTGCGCGCCGGCGACTCGCGTTCGCGGCTCAGTGCTTCGGCTCGTGCACGAGGTCGACCTTCCACTGCCACGGCTGGCCGACGAGCCGGATCTCGGCGTTCGCGAGGTCGCAGCTGCCGGAACGCGGCGTGCCGGGGATCGTGACCTTCCAGTCGTAGGGCGCATCGACGCTCACGTTGATGCCGCGCACGTCGAACGTGACCGGGCCGCCGCAGCGCGCCGCCAGAGCCGGCAGATCGTGTGCGAGGACCTCTCCGTAGTACTGCGAGCGGGTGGTGTCGGCGCACGCCTCGACATCACCCGCGCCGCACACCTCGAACACCTCGTGCACCGTCGCGGGGGCCGTGTAGCACGACAATGCGCAGCTCCCCGGACCCAGTGCGGCCAGCACGACGCCCACGCCGATCGCAGCTGCGAGCAAAGCGGGCGAGGTGCGGGGACGCGCCGGCATGGGGCGGACTGCAGTGGCGTTCATCTGGCCAGGTGGAGACCGTCCGCTCGGGATGTGACGCCGCTGCGTCGAGAGGGCGACGCAGCGGCGCGGCAGCTGGCCGTTACGAGGTCAGGACATCGGCGTGTGCCAGGGGATCGCGCTCCACACCGTGCGCTGCCGCAGGGCGATGCGCTCTTCGGTGCGCTTGCGGATCTCCGTCAGCCGCCCCGCATCGTCGCCCTCGCCGGCACGGTACGAGAGGTGGCCCTCGAGGTAGCCGTGCCCGTACGCGAGCCAGTCGGGGTAGTGCTGCTGCAACACCGCCGCGTGACGGATCGCGAGTGACCACGAGGTCGCCTCGTCGAGCACGCCGGCGCCGTAGCCCGCGCGCGCCAGGAAGCACAGGCGGTACTGGTTGTAGCCAGGGTGTGCGTTGGCGGTGAAGTCGGCAGCTGTCCAGCGCAGGATGTCGTCGGCGCTGCGGACCCCGTACCACTCGCGGATCGCCGTGTTCGCGTGCGCGGGCAGATACGCGGGGTCGAGCTCGTAGGAGATCGACACGACGCCCCACACGAAGGTCTTGCGAGGGTCCTGCATGTCGACCGCCATGCGCCTGCGCGCCTCACGGGACTCGGCATCCTCACCACTGAACAATCGCGATAGCCAACCCATGCACGAACCTCCGCGCGCATCGTAGCAGGCCACGCCGAGCTCGCCGCGCGCGCACTCGCATCCATCGCAGTGGCGGGCGGACGCGACCGATCGCGAAGGCCGTCGTGCTGCTCGTCAACGGTCCGTGGTCGCGGCTACACGCATGTGCAAACCCCCGACGCCCGCGGTGTGGGCTCGAGTCGACCAGATGCGGGACGCAGCGCCCACGAGGTCACGACGACGCACGCGAGTCCGAGCGGGATGACGACGTGCATCGCACCGAAGCCGCTCGTCGACCGGGAGATCGCGGCGCTCGTGAGATCGAAGAGCATGCCCGCGTAGGCCCACTCCTTGCCCGTGGAACGCCGGGCACGGCGATCACCAGCGCACCGAGCACCTTCCAGGTGCCGAGGATCGTCATGAAGATGGCCGGGTAGCCCATGATCGTCATGTCGGCGGCGATGTGTTCGTGGTGTACGAGGTTCGCGAGGCCCGAGCCGGCCGTGGTGCGCCAGCGTCAACCGCCGGGGCTCGCGGCGTCGCCGCAATGCCGGACGACGTCCGGATCGTGGACGCATGTCTTGGAGCCCGCGACGCACGTCACCTTGCCCGGCAGCAGGGCATCGCCGCAGCCAACCACTCGGCCCGTGCAGCCGGAGCCCTCATCGGCTTCGGTGCACTCTCGCGCACTCGCGGGGATCTTGGGGTCAGCGTCGGAGACTGGGCAAAGGCCGGTGGTCTCGGCCGGGAGCCAGCACGACGGAATCGCCGGACAGGCTGCAGCTGGCAAAACGACGCAATGCCCGCCGCGAAGGTCGCATGCCGTGCCAGGAACGCATTGGCCACTGTTCGTGCACGGGTCTCCGACGACGCCGCCGCACTCGGGAGCATCCCCGCCACGGCAAAAGCTAGCCTCGTCGACCTCGCACGACAACGCCCCGAAGCGGCAGAACCACCGGCCCTCCAAGCTCGGCGACGTACCGCAGCCTTCAGGCACGGTCACGCATGGCTCGCCAGGAGTTCCCCGATCGTCGCCGCTACAGTCCGCATGCGACACCGCGCCGGGCGCTCGTCCCGAGGACACATGAGTCACGTCGGTGACGGAGACGAGTGCGTCGTCCGCTGGTGGCTCACAGTTGAGCCTGAACGTAGAAGTGCCGTACAACGCACAAGTCGTGGAGTACAGCGACTGTCGAAGGTCCGGCTGCGAGGTCAGCCACTTCGCCTCGACCCCAGTCAGCCGCCGTCCGCCGAGCTCTACGGCTGACAGCTCATCGAAAGTCGCCAGACACGCAGCAAGTTGAGCCGCTGGATCCGTTTCACGCGTGATGATCGTCATTCCCATCGGCTGTGCGACGATTTCGCCTGCGACTCGCTCGCAGCTGGGCCCTATCGTCTTCAACGGCGCTTCGGTCGTGGCCCGACGGTAGAACGTGAAGTCACCCGAACACTTCCGTCGACACAGGACTTGGTATTCCCGCGGCGTGGGCCTGCTCGGGGGCAACGGGACGGTACTGGTCCTCTCGCAGGGACCGGCGCTGACCAGCGCAAGCGCCAGCACCGAGACCCCGTGACCACGGATCGTGCGACTCGCCATCCTTGACTCCGGAAGAGACCTGAAACGAACTCCGCTCAGGGTATCACAGCCGTCTGATCGCCTGCGTCGAGAAACGCCTGCTCGCACCCGCTTTGCTCACCGAGGGTAGCGCACCACGCCGAGGGCCGGCGCATTTGGCGAGGGCGCCGCGTTGCTCGTCGATGGGCTGCCTCCGCGGTGCGGGCGGTGCGGGTACCGGCAGTGGGTGCCGTCATTCACCGGCCCGCTGGCGGTGCGGCTCGGCTAGGACGCCGCGTTGCTCGCCCGCGTCAGTTGATGCTTCGCGCGCGCAGTGATGGCCTCCGGCATGTCGCTGCAGACGGTGTCCGTGATCGACGGTCGCGATCGCAAGCGACTTCACGGCCTCCATACCCGGGTCGGGCATGCGCGGGCGATCAGGCGTCGTCGGGCATCGGCATGCTCTGCAGCGACTCGAAGAAGCGTCGGGCCTCGTCGTCGCGGGGGCACGACGCGTCGACCGAGAGCTCTTCGAGCGTGACGTCGCGGCTCCGGCCGGAGCGCATGGTCATCCCGATCGTTCGCACGGTGACGCCGCTGAACGCGAGGGTCGGGCAAAGTGCCGGGGTGCCCGACGCATCACGCAGGGGCCGCGGTACGTCGCCCAGTTACGCGCCGACGCGCTCGCGCAGCGCGAGGATCTCGGGGGCATCGACCGAGGCAGTCGCGCGCAGCAGGCCATCGTGCCACGAACACGCGACTTCCGCGAAGTTCTGCAGCAGTGCGCGTGCGCGGCCCGGGGCGAGGAACGCGTCGACGAGGCTGGTGCCTGGTTCGGCCCCAGGTAGCAGGCGGCGTGCGACGGCATTCGCTTCGACCAGTCGAAGGCTCGCGTCGATGACGAACGCGGGGAACGGATGGATCGCGTTGATCACCTCACCGATCGCGCATCGATACGGCGCGAGCGCTGGGTCGGCGAGCTCTCGGGCAGGGGACTGCGGGGCGAGGCCCGCGGCCGCGAGCAGCTCGTTGCGCGCGCGCAGCGATAGCTCGAGTGCCTCCCCCAAGCGCAGCACGAACTCGCGGCCCGGGCGCGAGCGACCCTTCTCGAGATATGACAGGTGCCGCGTCGTGGACTCGACCTGCAGCGACACCGCGAGCTGGCTGAGACCACGAACGGTGCGCCAGTGTTTGAGCAGCGTGCCGAAGGCAGCGGTTTGCGGGCGAGTCGTCATGGGGTTGGATACGTGCGCCGCCGGCCGCCACGCCGGCGGGGAGGGCTTGACCGCGTGGCTGCGCTCGGTCGAGGCTGTCGGTGGTCATGACGCGCGCCCCCCTCCG
>WBZX01001251.1_pt1 | contig 13802 bp, 11 predicted proteins | sample 5204211 | NCBI WGS metagenome assembly WBZX01 (sample SAMN12344362, study PRJNA552823) | activated sludge metagenome | biome: Activated sludge suspended growth; feature: Nitrification reactor; material: Wastewater; isolation source: activated sludge from nitrification reactor of wastewater...
CCGCCGGCCCGCGTGTACGGCCGCGAGCCTGCGGCCACGAGCCCTTCGGTCGACGCGACCGTCGACGTCGGCTAGCCCCGACGTGGTCGCTGGGCCCGGCGCGCGAGCGCGTCGTCGATGGCCCGCTCGAGCAGCGGCACCAGCAACGCATCGAAGCGCGGGCGGCCCTCGCCGAGCCACCAATGCGCGACCAGGGCCTCGAGTGCCGACGCTGCGCGGTACTCCTGGGTGTTGCGACGCCCGCGGGCGGAGGCGGGGGGCGCGGTGTTGCGACCGCGTCGGACCACCGCCAGCTCATCCTCGAGCAGCGCGGGCGTGATCGCCTCGAGCAGCTCGGCCTGTCGCTCGGCGCGGACGACCTCGGCCTTGATCGCGTCGAGCCGATCGACCGCGAAGTCGCCGCGCGCGGCCACGCGGTGACGCACGACGTTCTCGAAGAGCGCGTCGCCCAGCCACGCCAGCGTCCGCACCGAGCGGCGCGCCAGCGCGGCGCGATCGATGCCGTCGTCGGCCTCGCTCATGCGGTGGCGTTCAGGTCAGGCCCGCGAGACCACCGCTGCCGGGGTCGTTGTCACCGAAGCTCTGCATGTCGACGTCCATGGCCTGCGCCATCGACACCAGCAGTCGGTTGTGCGGGGTCTGGTCGTAGGTCAGCCACCGACCGGTCTGGATCGCGCCACCGGCCCCGCCCGCGAGCACGAACGGCACCGGCATGTTGCCGTGGGAGTTGCCGCGCGACAGCTCGTTGCCCCACACCACCAGGGTGTTGTCGAGCAGCGTGCCGTCGCCCTCGGGCACCGCAGCGAGCTGGTCGAGCAGGTACTTCACCTGCTCGGCGTACCAGGTGTTCACGCCGGTGATCTGATCGAGCATGGTCTGGTCGTCGTCGCCGAGGTGCGACAGGTCGTGGTGACCGGCACTGTGGCCGAGCCACGAGAACACCACCCCCGAGACCGACGCCGAGCACTGTAGGCTCGCAACCCGCGTGAGATCGCAGGCCAGCGCCATCACCAGCTGGTCGATCTGGCGCTGCACGACGGTCGGGAAGTTGTCGTTGGCGTAGGGATCGAACGCGAGATCGAGCATCGGCTGCTCGCAGGCGGGGATCGCCGCGTCGTTGCGCATCTCGATCGCACGGATGGCATCGAGGTGGGCCTCGACCTTGTGGCGATCGTCGCCGCCGTAGCGCGACTGCAGCGAGGTGAGATCGCCCTTCACCAGGTCGATCACGCTGCGACGCTCGGCCTTGAGGCGCTCGATGCCCTGCGGGTCCATGCCGATGTCGGCGAAGAGCCGGTCGAACATCGCCTGCGGGTTGTCCTCGGGCGGCAGCGGCTGGTTCGGGCCCGCGTAGCACATGCGGGTCCAGACGTTCGCACCGCCGGTCTGTACGCCGAACTCGAGGCTCTTGTACGGCGTCTGTGCGCCCACGACCTCGGCGATGGCTTGGTCGATCGAGGCGTGGCCGGCGTAGCCTGCCGAGCCACCGTCGCCGCCGCCGAAGTCACCCGGCAGCAGCTGGCTGACGGTCCACAGGCAGCCCATGCCCAGCTGGTGACCATCGCCGACGCCCTGCCGGATCACCTCGAGACCGTCGAGGATGACGAGCTTGTCCTGGTACGGCGCCAGCGGAGCGAGGATCGGTCCGAGCGTGAAGTCGGACTCGCTCCCGGTCGGTGCCCAGCGCTCGTGCAGCGTGCCGTTGGCGGTGAAGATGGTGATGATGCGCTTGGGGGCTCCGTCGGCGCCGGCGGCCTCGCGCTCGAGCAGCGGCACGAACGGCACCAGCGCGGCAGCACTGCCGGCGGCACCGAGGAAGGCGCGGCGCGAGAAACGAGGATTGAACGGCTTGCGGGGCGCGGTCGCTCGGAATGCTCGTGACTTCATCGCTGCTGCTCCTCTCCGGGCTGGGCGGCCGCCGCCTCGGCGCGGCGGTGGCGGAAGGCGTCGGACAACACCAGCTCGCGGATGAGCTGGCGGACGTCGCCGCCGCTCTGCGCGAACGAGACCTGCAGCGCGTCGGTGCTGCAGTGATCGTCGGTGGACTCGAAGCGACCGAACGCGAAGCGGAACCACTGCGTGGTCACGCACTGCTGCACCTGCTCGCTCTGCGCCAGCTTGCCGCTGAGCTCGACGGCGCCGACGAGGACGCCGTCGACGTCGGTCTCGATGAGCTCGCCCGAGGCGTCGACCGTGAGGTCGCCCTCCTGGTCGCGCCAGGCACCGATGCCGTCGTAGTTCTCGAAGGTGAAGCCGACCGGATCGATCAGCGAGTGGCAACCGGCGCAGCTGGGATCTTCGCGGTGCTGCTCGAAGCGCTCGCGCGTGGTCGCGTTCGGATCCGGCGAGGGCGGCGTGTTGTCGACCGTCGGGGGCGGCGGCGGCAGCGACTGACACAGGAAGTTCTCGCGCACCAGCTTGCCGCGGTGGACCGGCGAGGTCTGGTTGGCGTGGGCGTGGCGGGCCATGACCGAGGCCTGCGTCAGCAGGCCGCTGCGCTCGGTCGCCGGCAGCGGCACCGGGTCGCCAGCGACGTGGTCGGCCGGCAACGTCACGCCGTAGAGCGCGAGCAGCTCGGGATCCTCGGTGAGCGTGAAGTCGGCGGTGAGCAGCGTGTCGAGCAGGCCGTCGTCATCGAGCACGACGTGGGTGGCGAACGCGGCCGTCTCCTCGCGCATGGCGCTCGCGAGCCCGGCGTTGTAGGCCGGGTAGGCGTCGGCGTTCTTCTCGAGCGAGTCGATGCCGTCGACCCCGACCCACTGGGTGTGGAACGAGGCGATGGCCTCGCGCGCCCGGGGGTCGTCGAGCATGCGATCGACCTGCGCGGAGAGGCCATCGTCGGTCACGAGCTCGCCGGCGCCGGCGGCCGCGAACAGCGTGGCATCGGGCATCGTGCCCCACAGGAAGTAGCTGAGGCGCGACGCGATCTCGTGGTCGTCGAGCGCGATGACGGTGCCGTCGTTGAGATCGGCCTGGCCGAACTCCATGTGGTAGAGGAACCAGGGCGACTGCAGCAGCCCCTGCACGACCAGGCGGATGCCGTTGTCGAAGCCGCCGGTGGCCTTGCCACCCTCGTAGACGCCCTGGATGGTCGCGAACTCGGCGGCGTCGAGCGGTCGACGGTAGGCCCGCGGCGCGAAGTCGGCGATGAACGCCGCGGCACAGTCGTCCTCACCCATCGCCGCGGGGTCGCACGGCAGCAGCGCGGCGACGTCGGTCGCGGCCCACTGCGCGATGTCCTCGGCGGCGGTCATGTACTGCTCGACCTGCACCTCGGTGACCGCGGCGTTGTTGTTGCTCGTGAACGGCCCGACGCGCTCGTCCGACGAGAACACCTGCGCGGCGTCGCCGTCGTAGCCCAGCAGGTCGCGCACGGTGTGCTCGTACTCGGCCTGCGTCATGCGACGCAGCTTGGTCACGCCGACCTGTGGCGTGTCGCACGACGCGGTCGGCCCGGTGTCGGTGTCGCCACCGTCCGATCCACCCGAGCCGCCGCTGGCGTCGCCGGCATCGCCGGCACCATCGCCGCCCCCGGCACCGCCGCCGTTCAGACCGGTGTAGCAACCCGAGAGCAACGCGGCCGGTACCAGCGCGCGCGTCACCCTCGAGAGGATGTGTTCCTCGAGCCACCGCATGACGACATCATCCCGATTGCGACCACGTGTCGCAAGCGGACGAACGACCGACTCGCAGGGAATTCGTCGCGCGTACCGGCGCTCGTTGGGTGCGCTGCGCGACAGCTTCGTCGGGCCGCGGACGTGGGGCTCGATCACCGCGATCGGAGCGTGGCAGCCGCTACGCGGAGTGCGTCTCGTCGGGCGGATTGGGGGTCTCGCGCCCGATCGCCTCTCGAATTCGCTCGGCGAGTGCCTGACCGACGCCCCGCACCGCGCACAGGGCCTCGAGATCGGCCGTGCGGATCGCCGCGATCGATCCGAAGTGCTTGATGAGCGCGCGCTTGATGGCTGGCCCCACGCCCTCGATGTCGTCGAGGCTCGAGTGCAGCGCTCGCTTGCCGCGACGTTTGCGGTGCAGACCGATCGCGAAGCGATGGGCCTCGTCGCGCACGCGCTCCATCAGGTAGCGCTCGGAGCTGCCAGGCTTGAGCACGATCGCTTCCTTCAGGCCGGGCACGAACACCCGCTCCGGGCGCACCTCGAACACGTCGCCGCCAGCTGCATCGCCGCTACCCTCCTGCAGCACGGCGTCGATCCACGCGCGCCCCGGCGTGTCATCGGTGTCCTGGGCCGTGCTCGTGGTCGCCGCGTCGTCGACGACGGCCGCCGGCGCGGGTGGAGTCGCGGCCTCGGCCTCGGCGCGGCGTTGCTTGAACTTCGCGAACGCGGCGCGGCCCCGGCCGAGGGCGTTCTTGCGCTCCTTGGCCAGCGCGACCACGTCGATGCCCTCGGCGCCGATCGAGACCCCGAGATCGCCGATCGCAGTGAGCACCTGTGCGAGCTGGCCCTTGCCGCCGTCGATCACGACGAGATCGGGCAGCGACCACGCGTCGTCGTCGTCACCGGCGCGATCGGTGCCCGCGAGCGCGCGCTGGAACCGACGCCCGAGCACCTCGTACATGCTGGCGAAGTCGTCGTTCTGACGGCCGTCGTTTCCAGGCGGCAGGCCATCACCGCCGCCGCGTAGGCCGCCGCGGATCTTGAAGCTGCGGTAGCGCGACTTCTCAGGGGCGCCGTCGACGAAGGTGATCATCGACGCGACGGTGTCGCTGCCCTGGATGTGGCTGATGTCGTAGCACTCGATCACCCGCGGCAGCTTCGACAGGCCCAGGCGATCCTGCAGCCGCTGCAGCGCCAGCTCGCTGTCCTCGCGACGGTCACGGCGGCTGGTGAAGCTCGAGGCCGCGTTCTTCCCGGCCAGCGCGACCAGCTTCTTGCGATCACCGCGCTCGGGCACCACCAGCGCGACCTTGCGACCCTTGCGCTCGCGCAGCCACTCGACGAGCGGCTGCTCGTCGTCCTCGTGCAGCGCGAACGGGATCACCACCTCGTCGGGGATGAACGCGGCCTTCTCGTAGAAGGCGGCGAGGAAGCTCGCGATCACGGTCTGGTCGGGCAGCTCCATGCCCTTCTGCGACCACGACTGCGTCTGCTGCAGCTTGCCCTCGCGCACGTGCATCGCAACGAACTCGATCTGGCCGCCCTCGCGGTACATGCCGAACGCGTCCTGGTCGACGTCGTCGGTGCCGACGATCTGCTGGCTCTGCAGCGTCGTCTGCACCGCGGCCAGTTGATCGCGCATGCGTGCGGCGTTCTCGAACTCGAGCGACTCGGCGGCCGCCTGCATGCGGCCCTCGAGGCCGTCGACCAGCTCGCGGTGGCGACCCGACAGGAACAGCCGCACGTCGCCGACCTGCTGCGTGTAGGCGTCGGCGTCGACCTCGAACACGCACGGGCCCGGACAGCGATCGATCTGGTACTGCAGACACGGCCGCGTGCGGTGGCCAAGCACGAAGTCGGTGCAGGTCCGCAGCTTGAAATGCCGGTTCACCACCCGCAACGTCTGTCGCGCCGAGCGGGCCGAGTGGTAGGGCCCGAAGTACCACGCGCCCTCGTGGCCGACCTGCCGCACGAGCTCGAGCCGCGGCCACTTCGAGCGCGGGTCGAGCCGCAGCACCAGGTAGTTGCTGTCGTCGCGCAGCTTCACGTTGAAGCGCGGCCGATGCTCCTTGATGAGGTTGTTCTCCAGCAGGAACGCCTCTTTGTCGTTCCCGACCACCACCGTCTCGATGTCGCCGACCAGCTTCGCGAGCATCGGCACGAACAGGCGCGTGTCGGTGCCGTTGAAGTACTGCCGCACCCGCGCCCGCAGGCTGCGGGCCTTGCCGACGTACACGACCTCGCCTTTGCGATCGCGCATGAGGTACACGCCGGGGTCACCGGGCAGGCGCTCGAGCGCGGCCTCGAGGGTGGCCTCGTCGACGATGCGCGGCACGAAGCCGGCCGGTGCCCGCGACTCGCGGCTGGTGCGACGCGCGAGCGCGCTGTCGGACGGCGGTGCCTTGCGGCGACGGGAGCCGCCGGTCGACGCCTGAGCCGCGGGGGCGTCGGGGTTCTCGCTGCCGCGGCGTGCCATCGATCTCGTGTCTCGCTTCGTGTCTCGCGGTGCGCGGGCGCCCGACTAGAAGAGGCGCCGCACGTCGCCGATGGTGACGAGCGCCAGCAGGGCCAGCAGCGCGACCATGCCGTAGCCGTGGACCAGCTCCTCGACGCGGGGGCTCGCGCGGCGCCTCGCGATGCCCTCGTAGGTGAGGAACGCCAGCCGACCACCATCGAGCGCCGGCAGCGGCAGCAGGTTGAACATCCCCAGCAGCGTGCTGATGAACGCGACCATCAGCACGAACGGCACCACGCCGACGTCGGCCTCGCGGGCGATCGATCGCACGATGCCGACCGGACCCTGCATGCTCGCCTTGAGCTTGCCGGTCGCGAGGAGGTACAGCCCCTCGAGTTGGTTGGCCGTGTCCCGCCAGGGGTCGGCGAGCGCTCGGCTGGCCGCGACGCCGAGGTCGACGTGCTCGCGCGGAGCGATCTTGGCGAGGTCGACGCCCAGCGGTGCATCGCCCTCGGCCGGCAGCGTCGCCTCGAGCGCGAGCGGCTGGCCGTCGCGCTCGACCGCGATTGCGATCGTGCCGCCGAGGTTGGCCTGGGTCGCGGCTCCGATGTCGCGTGCCTCCTGCGCCGGATCGATGGGGGTGCCCGCGACCGCGAGCACGCGATCGCCCGGCTGCAGGCCCGCCGCGGCCGCGGCCGAGCCGTCGTGCACGCCACGGATCTCGATGGCGACCACCGGCCCGGCGACGCCCGCGGTGGTGTAGACGCCGAACAGCACCAGCATCGCGAACAGGTAGTTGAACACCGGGCCGCCCGCGATCACGGCCATGCGCGCGCGCACGCTCGCATCGCGGAACGCGATCTTGCCTGGGGGCGCCGGTACGGCCTCGCCGCTGCCGTCATCGGCCTCCATGCCGCGGATCTGCACGTAGGCGCCGAAGGGGATCGCGCTGATGACGAACTCCGTGCCACGCCAGCGACCGAGCTTGACGATCGGGGGGCCGATGCCGAACAGACTGAAGCGATCGACGTGCATGCCGGCCGCGACCGCTGCGATGTAGTGCCCGAACTCGTGGATGATGATCACCACGCAGAGGGCGAGGATCGCGGCGAAGGCGGTCATCGGCGTCCGCGAACTATAGCAGGGCCGCCGGGGCCGGCGAGCCGCCCCCACGCGATGGCCGCAGGTCTGCAGTCCTTGGTGGAGCTAGCCACGCGAGCGCAGCGGATTCGGCAGCGGGCGATCGAGGAAGCCGAGGCCCAAGCGGTTGCTGTGCCCGCGCAGGAACGTGAAGGCGCGTTCGATGCGGGTCACGCCGGATGCAGGGCTGAATGCCGGCGTCTCGCCGAGCCGGCGGAGGTGACGCGCGATCGCCCGCTGGGCCACCACCAGGCCCCCATCGAGCTCGCGCAGCACGTCGACGCCGGCGCTGCGGTGTACCGCGAGCAGCTCACCGGGGACGATCGCAGCGCGCTGTCCCACGATGATCTGCCCGATGGCCCACGCGGCGAGATCGGCATCGATGGGGTGGTCCATCACCAGCCATGTGTCACCGCGGGCGATGCGAGCCGCGGTGCGCAGTGCACTGCCCCGCTCGAGATCTGCCGACGTGCGCAGCTGCGGCACCTTCGCGTGCAACACCGAGAGCACGCTGGCGGTGTTGTCCCCCGAGCGCTCGTCGAGGGCGAGGAACTCGAACGCCAGCGGTCGACCGTCGACGTGGTGCCGCGCCATCACACGCCGCTGCACGAGCGATGCGGTGTCGACCAGCGGCGCCACCATGGGCTCGGCGTCGCGAAGGGGCAGCAGAATCGAGACGTCGATGTGGATCATCGCGAGTCGAGCCCACTAGAGGAGGATCCGGGGCGCCGGTCAAGTGTGGCGAGATCCAACCCCTCGCGCGCGCCGCGGGCTCCGGCGCAAAGTCACATCCGAGGACGCCGCTGCAGGCCCGCCGGTCCGGTGGGCCCGCAGTGCGGCCGCAATTGCGCGGCTGCGCACGACCTGCAAACAAGGCTCCGAGGCGGTCGAGAACCATCTCGCGTCGCGCTACCTTCGGGCCGCGCCACCGACATCCGGACGGCGAATGTCCCCGCGTCGAGGACGACACGGACGCCGACTCCGGGGCTTCGCTCGAGCGCGACGAGAAGGATCGAGAAGCGAAATGGCGAGCGTCAACAAGGTCATCATCCTCGGCAACCTCGGGCGCGACCCCGAGATCCGCTACACGCAGGGCGGCACTGCGGTCTGTCAGCTCAACGTCGCGACGACGCGGACGTACACCAACAAGTCGAACGACCGCGTCGAGGAGACCGAGTGGCACCGCGTGGTCGTGTGGGGCAAGCAGGCCGAGTCCTGCGGCAACTACCTCTCGAAGGGCCGCCAGGTCTACATCGAAGGTCGACTGCAGACCCGCAACTACGACGACAAGGACGGCAACAAGAAGTACATCACCGAGATCGTCGCCGACGTCGTGCAGTTCCTCGGCGGCCGTGGTGAAGGCGGCGGTGCCGGAGGCGGCGGTGGTGGTGGTGGTGGTGGTGGTGGCGAGCGTCGCGGCGGCGGCGGTGGCCGCGGTGGTGGTGGTGGCGGAAGCGGCGGCGGCGGTGGCGATCACGGCGCCCCACCGGACGACTTCGGCGACAACTACCCGGCCAGCGATCCGGGCGACGACGACATCCCGTTCTAGGCGGTGGCTCGCGGGGGCAGCAGCATCGAGCCCAACAGTCCGTGGGGATCGAGCTGCTGCCGGCGCGCCTGCCACGTCTCGAACTGCGGACCGAAGTGACGGCGCCACGCGGTCTCGTCGGGCTCGAACAGCCAGCCCGAGAGATAACGCTTGCCGCCGCGCTCGACGAGGCGGTCGTGGAGGCCGCGCAGGGCCGCGAGCACCGGCGGAAGAAACGGCGGTGCGATGCCCATCGGCAGCATCGCCAGGCCGAAGCACGGTGACGGCGAAGGCTGCATCACGAACGGCGGTCGATCCACGTCGGCGAACGGCATGATGCGATGGCCGTCGCCGAGCAGGAGCGGGAGCTGGGGGACGAGCGTCGGAAGCAGCTCCATCGCCGCGTCGCGGGCGACCATGCACTCGAACCACGGGTGCGGTTGTTGCCACGCTCCGGTGGCTCGCATGACCTCGAAGCGAATGTCGTAGCGGGCGGCGAACTCGAGCGAGTCGGTCTCCTCGACGTGGACCTGCTCGCGGTGGTGCAGACCATCGAGTAGCGCGTCACCGCACTCGTCGTCGGGCTCCCGCTCGAGCGAGAGATGCATGCCGCCGAACCACCGCGCGAATGGTGAGCGGCGCCCCCCGGGACCGCGGCGCACGCCTTGGACTGCCGCCGACGCGAAGCCCTCGAGGTGAACGCAGGCGGAGTTGCCCATCAGCGTCAGCTCGTCGGCCATCATGGTCGCGAGGTCGTCGTACAGGAGGCTGTACGTGCGTGTGACCGGCAGCATCGGTCGCAGCGCCAGCGTGGCCTCGCAGATGAAGCCGAACAGGCCCAGACCACCGAGCACCGCGTCGTAGACCTCTCGGTGCTCGCTGCGACTCGCTCGAATCCGCTGCCCCGTACCGGTCACGACCTCGAGCTCGTCGACCCACGAGACCGCCATGCCGTGGTGGTGACTCGTGCTGCCGATGCCACCCGCGCTCAGGGTCCCGCCGATGCTGATGTCGAGGTTGAACGGCATCACCTTCGGCGCGAGTCCATGCGCGGCGGCGGCGGCCAGCAGGGCCCGCCACGGCACCGCTGCGCCGCAGCGTGCCTGTCGGCGCTCGGGATCGATGTCGAGGGTGTCGAACGCCCGGAGGTCGACGCTCACGCCATCGCGCGGGATCGACTGCCCACTCTGGCTGTAGCCGAGCGTGCGGGGCGTGAGCGGCAGTCGCTCGGGAATCGCGAACTCGAGCAACCCGCACAGCGCGTCGGCGTGCCTGGGCTTCGCGACCGCACGCGCGCGTCCGCCGGTGATGCCGCCGAAGTCACGGCCCGCGGCATCGATCGCGGCGTGCTCCGAGCTGACGTCGATGCCGTCGAGTGCCCGCAGGCGTTCGACGAGCGCAGAAGTGGATGAGTCGTCGCCCATGCGGTCCCCCAAATCGTGGTCTGCGGCCTCACGCGGGCCCGAGGCCGCCGTCGTCGAGGTGCTGCAACAGGTGGGTCGCAAGCCGATCGAACAGCGCGAAGCAGCGCGCCGTGGCCGCGAGTGCGGCCTGGTAGGCGGCCTCGTCGAGCTCCACGGCGTTGATGGCCGCTGAGCCCTCGGCCGTGAAGATGTCGTGATCGGCCTCGACCTGCTGGTGCGAGCGCGAGAAGTAGCGCAGCGGGCCGTCGTATCCCGAGCGCGCGATGAGGTCGTTCACGCGGAAGAAGAACGTCGAGCCCACCGCCTCGAGCACCAGCGGCAACGCGAGTCGTACATGGTCGTCGTGCGCGTGCATGACCTCGGCCACCAACGCGTACGAGATGTCTCGCGTGGGCTCGTGGGCGGGGCCGAAGACCCAGCCGACGTCGCGCGACGATCCCAGCGTCGCAGCGTCTTCGACGAACCAGTGTTGGTGGCCGGCATCCTCCTCGCGGTGGCGTCCGGCGATCTCGCGCAGGCGAGGTTCCGTGATCAGCTCGTGGGACAGCCGCAGCATGTCCTGGAACGCGAAGACGTAGAAGTACAGGTGCGGCATGAACCGCCGCAGATCCTCGATGTCTCGCGACCCTTCCAGGCGGCGCAGGAACGCGTGCTTGGACAGGATCTCACGGTGCTCGGCGATCGCCACACTCACGTCTGCGAGCGTATGGGTGCTCATGGGTGCTCGATCTCTCGGCTGGATGTGGGGGTGACCCGCGTGTCGCGTGCGCGCGATGGCTGCACCGAGTAGCTCTCGGGTACCAGATAGACCGTGACAGCGTTGCCGTCGGCGGTGCCTTTGATCGATGCGTAGCTCTGGATGCCGACGCCCGCATCCAGCGGCCGCATCGCGAATGCCGGCAAAGCGCGCGCATAGCCGGCGCTGTCGATGCCTTGTTGCTGCAGATAGCCGAGGATGCGCTCGTACGCGACCAGGTCGTCAGGGGCGTAGGCCCGGATCGGCACGTGCAGCGTCGACGCACAGCCCCGCGCCTGGGAGGTCCACGCGTAGCACGTGATGATCGGCAGCGCGTCGTACCTTCCGGCGCGCTGTGTCATCAGCTCGCAGAACTCGCGCGCCTCGTCCTTTCGATAGCCGCGGCACTGCGAGAGCGCGGTCTCGAGTTCGTTGCCAGAGATCGCGTGGTGACGGACGTACACCTTCACCCGCGCGCCCGGGTCGGCGGTGAGATCGAGGCCGACGTACTTGAGTTCGTCGGCCTCGCCGCGGGCCAGCGCCGGCGCCAGCTCGTCCCATGCGTCGGCGAAGCCGAGCCGCTGCAGCGCCTCGCGGACGACCATCGGCGCACGGTCGCGGCCGCGGGCCTGCGGGTTGAGATAGACCTTCACGTTCACCGGCCGGCCGTGCTCGAAACCCACCGCATGCCAGCGAGCGAACTGGTCTGCATGCTCGCCGCCGAACAGCTCGGCGATCGAGCTGAGACCCGTGAGCGGGACACCGTAGCGCGCGGCGAGCAGCTCGGTGGTGGCCTCCGCGCTGCGTTGCCGCTCCCCGAGCGCGCCCGTGGGCGCTCCGGTCTCGACCAACACCCGCAGGGCGCAAGACCGACGCGTCATCGCGACCGAGAACTCGAAAGGACCGTGGTCATCGCAGATGTCGGAGGGCCACGCGGGCGGGAGGTCGAGACCGCGGCCCGCATGGGCGCCGAGCATGGCCATGAGGACGTCGGTGAGTTCCTGGGCTTGGGCGCCGAGCCCGAATCCTGCCGTGAGCGCAGCGACCTTGACGCAGGCCTGCGATCCCAAGGACGGCGCCGGGCTCGGGGCGTACCCGAATGGTCCTGACTGCGTTAGCAATGTTCGATCCCCGAGCAGTGTGCTACCGAACTCACAACTCAATCGAGGTTAGATCGTGGGCCACCGGCACGCAAGGAACGCTGTACGATGGCCAAATGGACAGTGATCGCATGGGCTTGCGAGGCTGCCAGGGGTGTCCGAATGGACAGTGGCCCACGTTTTGTTGGTCTTTGTGCGGGCGGATCACGCGCGTTTGGTAGCGCGTGTCGGCCGCGTCGCGGCACCAGAAGCGGACAAAGCGTTCGAACTCACAGTCGATGATCAATGAGATCAAGCACATTGGCGACGTGGCCGCCGGGGGTTGTCCCTACGCGGGACTCCCGCGCTTGCGTCCCCTTTACGGTCCGCTCAAGACTTTCACATAATCTGGCTTGCAGTTTTTCGACTGGATAAAATCGCGCCCGGGGCCACAGCATTTGCAGACCGTCCGCTTCATCCCCCGAGGCCACTTCAGCAGAGGAACCGCCGTGGTCGAGCCGTTCCCGTCGCCGCATCAACCGCTGTCGCGGGCCCCCGAGGGGCGCCCGTTGGCTGGATAGGAGTCCCACGCCGTGACGCTTCCCACCCGCTACAACCTCGTCCTCGCGCTGTTGACCTCGAGCTTCGCCGTTGGCTGTGCGGCCGACGATGGCACCGGATCCGACGCCATGGAGTTCCGCCACGGCGGGCACGGCCACGGCGGGCACGGCCACGGCGGGCACGGCCACGGTGGTGGTCACGGCGGTGGTCACGGTGGTGGCCACGACTGTGACGACGACGACGACGACGACGACGACGACGACTTCCCCGGCGCCACGCAGATCGATGCTGCGGCCGGTTTCTCGTGCGACTTCGGCATCGCGCCGGGCACGAATCCCGCCCTCATTGCGCCGACCATCGAGCGCGATCGCATGTACATGGCCGACCAGCCGGGGATGCTCTACGGCAAGCACTTGCCGCTCAGCATCAACCCCGAGACCGGCGACATGGCGAGCGGCGGCCGCTACCTGTTCGAGACCAAGCAGCAAGCGCACGCCTACCGCGAGTGGGTCACGCAGGACTACGTGCTCGATGGCGTGCAGTTCCTCGCGCGGCCCGAGGTGGTGGCGCCGGAGTGCCACGAGTGGACCAACATCGGCGCGTTCGAGCTGGGTGACATCTCCGTCGACCACGTGGTGATGCGGACCGAGCGGTGGTCGGTACCGGGTCACGGCAACAAGAAGGCGATGCTCGAAGCGATGCTCCCGGAGCTGGTCCAGGGCGCGCAGGCGATCGGCCTCACCGGCGTCTGGATGCTCTACAACAAGAGCGAGCGGCTGGTGGAGATCGTCTACATCGGCGGCCGCGTGGCTCCGCCGGCGCCCGGCGAGCTCGACTTCAACAGCTTCTTCGCGCTCGCGTTCGCGCCGACCCTCGGCGGCGATTTCGATGCCCTGGGCTGGACCCGAGTCCTCGATCGCACCCACTTCGTGCTCTCGATCTGGTTCCCGTTCGAGCTCGGCGACGTGGGCGAGCCGTCGTTGTGGCCGAACTCGCCGCCGCTGCCAGAGCCCTACTGCGGCGACGGTGTGTGCTCGGTGAGTCGCGGCGAGGCCAACGACACCTGCGCGGCCGATTGCACGCCGACCTGCGGCGATGCGGTGTGTGACGCCGACGAGGGCACCTCCGCGTGTCCGGGTGACTGCCGCATTCGACCAGCGTTCTGACGGCCGATCGGACACCTGACGGGGCGCCGTTGAGTTTGGCCAACCGGCCGTCTATGATGCCGGTTCGGTAAGCTCGAACGCCTCCGGCGCCGCTCG
>WBZX01002148.1_pt1 | contig 13796 bp, 11 predicted proteins | sample 5204211 | NCBI WGS metagenome assembly WBZX01 (sample SAMN12344362, study PRJNA552823) | activated sludge metagenome | biome: Activated sludge suspended growth; feature: Nitrification reactor; material: Wastewater; isolation source: activated sludge from nitrification reactor of wastewater...
CTGGGATGCGCTGTCACGGCCGGCCGCGGCGACACCGCTGCCGCCCGGCCCGGCAGGCGGCGCGGCGGCGGCTTTCAGCGACGCCGGGCGCGGCCTGCTGCGCAAGCTCGAAAACCTGTTCCTGTTTACCTACGACGACCAGACCGGCAAGCGCACGACGGTGTGGGTCAAGGGCGCGACCATCGGCTACGGGCACCTGATTCCCAAGACTGAGTGGGACACCTACAAGAACGGCATCGACGAGGCTGGCGCCAACGCGCTGCTTGATCGCGATCTGCAGCCTTTCGAGGCCGCGGTGCGGGCGAGCATCGCGGTGCCGCTGACCCGTAACCAGTTCGATGCGCTGACGATCCTGGCTTTCAACATCGGCGCGTCGCGTTTCGCCAATTCGTCGGTGGCGAAGATGGTCAACGATCCGGCGGCCAAGACCAGTTACAAGAGCCTGGAGGCGGCGTGGAAGGCGTGGAGCACGTCGCAGGGCAAGGTCATGCTCGGGCTGCAGCGGCGGCGCCAGTGCGAGTGGGACGTGTACTCCCGGGGCGTCTATGAAAAAAACTGGTGAGGCGGGCGCGCTGCTGCGCGTGCTGGTGCTGTGCTGGGGCCTGCAACTGCTGCCGGCGCAGGCGATCGACAATCCCGACCAGCCCGATCCGGTGGCGGCCTTTGCCGGCCGCGCCGAAAGCTACGAAACGCAGATCGGCGCGGCGTCCACCGACCGGGCGGCACTGGCGGTGTATGCCCAATATGAGCAGTTTCTCGACCGGGAACTCAACCAGGCCTATTCCGCGCTGCTCCGCGGCACCCGCGACAGCCGCCGGCAGGATCTGGTGCGCAGCCAGAAAAGCTGGCTGGTGTTCCGCGACGCCGAGATGCGCTTCATCGCCAACAACTGGTCGATGCAGGATTTCGGCTCCTCGTCGGCGCTGTCCCGCGCCGGCTACCGCGCCGCGCTGCTCCGCCAGCGGGTGACGGCGCTTTACGGCTACCTGCGCAGCTACCCGTCGGCGGGCGCGCCGTGAAGCGGGTCCGGCGCGGTCAGACCCACTCGCGATGGATCAGGAACTCCGTGTACAGGCGTTCTTCCGGACTGCCTGCCGCGGGCTGCCAGTCGTAGCGCCATTTGACGATCGGCGGCATCGACATCAGGATCGACTCGGTGCGTCCGCCCGACTGCAGGCCGAACAGGGTGCCGCGGTCGAAAACCAGGTTGAACTCCACGTAGCGGCCGCGGCGGTAGGCCTGGAAGTCGCGCTCCCGTTCGCCGAAGGGTGTGTCGCGGCGGCGTTCGACGATCGGCAGGTAGGCCGGCAGGAAGGCATCGCCGACGCTGCGGGTCATCGCGAAGGCGGTGTCGAAATCCAGCGTGCCGTCGGCGCCGTGATCGTCGAAGAACAGGCCGCCGACGCCGCGCGGTTCGTTGCGGTGCTTCAGGAAGAAGTAGCGGTCGCACCAGTCCTTCAGGCGACGGTATTCGGCCTCGCCCCACGGCAGCACGGCGGCCTTGCAGGTGGCGTGGAAGTGGCGCACGTCGTCGTCGAACGGGTAGTAGGGCGTCAGGTCCATGCCGCCGCCGAACCACCACACGTCGTCCTTGCCGGGGGCGGAGGCGATGAAGAAGCGCACGTTCATGTGCACGGTCGGGCAATACGGGTTGCGGGGGTGCAGAACCAGCGACACGCCCATCGCCTCGTAGCGGCGCCCGGCGAGTTCGGGCCGCGCGGCGGTGGCCGACGGGGGAAGGCCGTCGCCCATCACGTGGGAGAAGTTGCAGCCGCCGCGTTCGAAAAAGTTGCCATCCTCGATCAGCCGGGTGATGCCGCCGCCGCCGGCCGGGCGCGTCCAGCTGTCGGTGACGAAGGGCTTGCCGTCGAAGGTTTCGAGGGCGGCGACGATGCGCGTCTGCAGGTCGAGGAGATAGGCTTTGACGGCGGCGCGGTCAGGCATGAGGTTCTCGCTGGATGGAAAAACGCCGGCGCGGGGCCGGCGGGGGATGCGTCAGGCGTCGGGAAGGAGGCGCTTCGAATAGGTTTCGCGTTCCATGTCGCGGGCCTCGGAGGTGATCTGCACGACCTGTGGCCCGGGGGCGACGAGGGGGGCGATGGCGTCGACCAGGGCGGCGGTGAGGCGTTGCTTGGTGGCGCTGTCGCGGCCCGCCAGCAGCGCCAGCCCGGCATGGATGAAGCCGTGGTCCGCGCCGCTGGCGACGCCGAAATGCTCGACCGGAATCAGCCGGACCTTGATCGAATCGGGCGGGGAGAACACGCCGCTGGCGAGCAACGCGTCGCCCGCCGCTTCGACGACCCTGGCGGGGTGGAGGCGGTGGGCGATGTTGGCGCTGTATTCGATGCACAGGTGCGGCATGGTGTCAGCCCTTGCGGGCGATGGCCCGGTAGCCGATGTCGCGGCGGCACTGCATGCCGTCGAAGTGGATCTGGTCTACCTGTTCGTAGGCACGCTTCTGGGCGCTCCTGACGTTGTCGCCGAGGGCGGTGACGCACAGCACGCGGCCGCCGCTGGTGACGACCTGGCCGTCGGCTTCGGCGGTGCCGGCGTGGAAGACGTGCGCGTCTTCGCTGACGCTGGCCGGCAGACCGTGGATCGGGTCGCCCTTGCGTGGGCTGTCGGGGTAGCCGGCGGCGGCCATCACCACGCCGAGGGCGAAGCGACGGTCCCATTCGGCTTCGATCTTGTCGAGCCTGCCGGCGACGGCGGCTTCGACGAGGTCGACCAGATCGGACTTGAGGCGCATCACGATCGGTTGGGTTTCCGGATCGCCCATGCGGCAGTTGAACTCGACGACGCGGGGGGCGCCCTTGGCGTCGATCATCAGCCCGGCGTACAGGAAGCCGGTGTAGGGCAGCCCTTCGGCCATCATGCCGGCGAGGGTCGGCATGATGATTTCGCGCATCACGCGGGCGTGCACTTCGGGCGTGACCACCGGCGCCGGCGAGTAGGCGCCCATGCCGCCGGTGTTGGGGCCGTGGTCGGCGTCCTTCAGGCGCTTGTGATCCTGCGAGGTGGCAAGCGGCAGCGCGTGGCGGCCGTCGGCCATGACGATGAAGCTGGCTTCCTCGCCGTCCATGAATTCCTCGATCACCACGCGTGGGCCGCGCTCGTCGTACTGCACGCCGAGGGTGTTGTGGGTGAGCATCGCGTCGATGGCGGCGTGGGCTTCGTCGACGCTCATTGCGACGACCACGCCCTTGCCGGCGGCGAGGCCGTCGGCCTTGATGACGATCGGCGCGCCTTCGGCGTCGACGTAGGCGTGGGCGTCGGCGGGGCTGGAGAAGGTCTGGTAGCGGGCGGTCGGGATCTTGTGGCGGATCAGGAACTGCTTGGCGAAGTCCTTCGAGCTTTCGAGCTGGGCGGCGAGCCGGGTCGGCCCGAAGATCGGCAGGCCGGCGGCGCGGAAGGCGTCGACGACGCCGGCGGCCAGCGGCGCCTCGGGGCCGACGACGGTCAGCGCGATCTGTTCGCGGCGGACCAGCTCGATCAGCTCGGGGATGGCGGTGACGGCGACGTTCTCGAGGCCGGGTTCGCGCGCGGTGCCGGGGTTGCCGGGGGCGACCAGCACTTTGTGCACGCGGGGCGAGCGGGAGAGTTTCCAGGCCAGTGCGTGTTCGCGTCCGCCCGAGCCGATGACGAGGATCTTCATGGAGCGTTTCCGGATCAGTGGCGGAAGTGGCGGAAGCCGGTCAGGACCATGGCGATGCCCTGTTCGTCGGCGGCGGCGATGACTTCGGCGTCGCGCACCGAGCCGCCCGGCTGGATGACGGCGGTGGCGCCGGCCTGGGCGAGCACGTCGAGGCCGTCACGGAACGGGAAGAAGGCATCCGACGCCACCACGCAGCCGGGGATGACCAGGCCGGCGTTCTCGGCCTTGATCTTGGCGATGCGGGCGGAATCCACGCGGCTCATCTGGCCGGCGCCGACGCCGATGGTCATGCCGTCCTTGCAATAGACGATGGCGTTGGACTTGACGTACTTGGCGACGCGCCAGGCGAACAGCAGGTCGGAGAGCTCCTGTTCGGTGGGCGCGCGCTTGGTGACGACCTTCAGGTCGGCGGCGGTGATCGGCGCGAAGTCGGCGCTCTGCACCAGCAGGCCGCCGCCGACGCGCTTGTAGTCGGGCTGGCGGACGGTGCCGAGCGGATTGATCAGCACGCGGACGTTCTGCTTGGCCTTCAGGAGTTCGAGGGCTTCGTCGGTGTAGGCGGGGGCGATCAGCACTTCGAGGAACTGCGCGCTGACGGCTTCGGCGGCGGCGCGGTCGACGGTGGTGTTGAAGGCGATGATGCCGCCGAAGGCCGACGTGGGATCGGTGGAAAAGGCCTTCTTGTAGGCTTCCAGCGGGCTGGCCGCGACGGCCACGCCGCACGGGTTGGCATGCTTGACGATGACGCAGGCGATGGAGTCGAAGGCCTTGACGCATTCCCAGGCGGCGTCGGCGTCAGCGATGTTGTTGTAGGAGAGTTCCTTGCCCTGCACCTGGGTGTAGGCGGCGATGGCGCCGGCCGGGGCGTTGGACTCGCGGTAGAAGGCGGCGCTCTGGTGGGGGTTCTCGCCGTAGCGGAGATCCTGCACCTTGTCGAAGGCGAGCTGGAAGCGCTCCGGGTAGGCCATCTTGGAGCCGTCGTCGGCCAGCGCGGTCAGGTGGTTGGAGATCGCCGAATCGTAGCGGGCGGTGTGGGTGAAGGCCTTGCGGGCCAGGTCGAAGCGGGTCTTGTAGCCAAGCGCGCCGGCGTTGGCCTTCAGCTCGGCGACGATGGCCGCGTAGTCCGCCGGGTCGGTGACGATGCCGACGCCGCCGGCTTCGTTGCCGTGGTTCTTGGCGGCGGCGCGGACCATGGTCGGGCCGCCGATGTCGATGTTCTCGATGGCGTCTTCGAGCGTGCAGTCCGGCTTGGCGACGGTGGCCTGGAAGGGGTAGAGGTTCACCACCACCAGGTCGATGCGCGGAATGGCGTGTTCTTCAAGCTTGGCGAGGTGCTCGGGCAGGTCGCGGCGGGCCAAGATGCCGCCATGCACCTTGGGGTGCAGGGTCTTCACGCGGCCGTCGAGCATTTCGGGGAAGCCGGTGTAGTCGGAGACGTCGGTGACCGGCAGGCCAGCGTCGCGCAGGGATTTGGCGGTGCCGCCGGTGGACAGCAGCTTGATGCCGAGGGCCGACAGTTCGCGGGCGAAGTCGACGACACCGGTCTTGTCGGAGACGCTGAGCAGGGCTTGGGTGACTTTCATGGGAGCTTCTCTGGATGGCCGCGGAAGGCCGCGGCGCGGAATGACGGAAAGACGTTTGCGGAGCCGCGCGGGCTTACAGCAGCTCGTGTTCGGACAGTTTGCGGCGCAGGGTGTTGCGGTTGATGCCGAGCATCTCGGCGCACAGGGTCTGGTTGCCGCCGGCCTGCTTGAGGACGAATTCGAGCATCGGGCGCTCGACGTTCTTGATCACCATCGCGTAGAGGGCGTTGGGCTTTTCGCCGTCGAGGTCGCGGAAATAGGTGTCCAGCGCACGACAGACAGAGTCGGCGATGTCATTGCTGGTGCTGCTCATGCTGCAAGCTCCTGAGGGAATTCTTCGGGGTCGGCGTAGACCAGTCGGCTGTCTCTGTCGGCGAGCCGGCCGAAGAACTCGTCAATGGCGGCAATTTGTTCTTGTACCGTGGGCAGGGTATTCATGATGCGGCGGAACTGCGCCGATCCGACCAGACCCCGGGTGTACCAGCTGATGTGCTTGCGGGCGATCTTGACGCCGGTGTCTTCGCCGTAAAAGGCGTAGAGGTCGGCGAGGTGGTCCTTGCACACCTGCAGGATTTCCGAAACCAGCGGAGGCGGGAGCTCGTGGCCGGTTTTCAGGAAGTGTTCGATCTCGCGGAAGATCCACGGCCGGCCTTGGGCGGCGCGGCCGATCATCACGCCGTCGGCGCCGGTGTGGTCGAGCACGAACCTGGCCTTCTGCGGCGTCGTGATGTCGCCGTTGGCGATCAGCGGGATGCGCACCCGGGTCTTCACGTCGGCGATGGTGTCGTACTCGGCATTGCCGGTGTATTGGCAGGCGCGGGTGCGGCCGTGGATGGCGATCAGCCGGATGCCGGATTCCTCGGCGATGCGCGCGACGGTGGCGGCGTTCTTGTTGGCCTTGTTCCAGCCGGTGCGGAACTTGAGCGTCACCGGCGTGCTGCCGGCGGCGCCGACGACGGCCTCGAGGATGCGGGCGACCAGCGGTTCGTCCTGCATCAACGCCGAGCCGGCCATCACGTTGCAGACCTTCTTGGCCGGGCAGCCCATGTTGATGTCGATGATCTGGGCGCCGCGGTCGATGTTGTGGCGGGCGGCCTCGGCCATCATGAGCGGATCGGCGCCGGCGATCTGCACCGAGATCGGGTCGGTCTCGCCCTCGTGGTTGGCGCGCCGGAGGGTCTTGGCGCTGCCGTAGAGCAGGGAGTTGGAGGTGACCATCTCGGACACGGCGAGCCCCGCCCCCATCTTCTTGCAGAGCTGGCGGAAGGGGCGGTCCGTGACGCCGGCCATGGGCGCGACGAACAGGTTGTTTCGCAAGGTGAATCCGGCGAATTGCATCGGGGTGCGGCGGCGGGGGGAAACGCAACATTCTACCCGAAGGGGCCGTCTTCTGGCAGGGGCTGAAAGCCCGCAAGGAGGTGATGGAGTGCCTGATCGGCAACGTTTTTCAGGGCACCTCGGAGTACTGCATGCGGTTCTGGATGCGTGCCGCGTGGGCCGCCAGGCGGGGGCCGAAGTTCTTTTCGTACTTGCGCGGGTTGGGCAGCATGACCGCCAGCCGCGCGGCCTGGGCGGGTGCCAGCTGGGCCGCGGAGACGCGGTAGTAGCGCTGCGCGGCGGCTTCGCAGCCGAAGATGCCGTTGCCCCATTCGACGACGTTGAGATAGACCTCGAGGATGCGCCGCTTGTCCCACAGGGCTTCGATCATCACGGTGATGATGGCCTCTTCGAGCTTGCGGAAGTAGCTCCGCGACGGCGACAGGAAAAGATTTTTCGCCAGTTGCTGGCTGATCGTCGAGCCGCCGGCGACGGCCCGGCCCTTCTTCTGGTTTTTCTCGATGGCCTTCTGGATGCCGTCCCAGTCGAAGCCCTCGTGGTCGACGAACTTGTCGTCCTCGGCGGCGACGACGGCGCGCTTCAAGTGCAGCGAGATTTTTTCGTACGGCACCCAGCGGTAATGCAGTTCGGCGTCGGGCTTGTCGGCGGCGAGTTCGTCGAGGCGCAGGCTCATGAAGCTGGTGCCGGATGGCGGGTTCCACTTCCACCACAGCACATGGCCGAGCAGCCACAGCTGGTAGGCGACGAAGGCCAGCACGACTGCGAGCAGCGCGCGCCGCGTCCATTGCCAGAGTGTGGTCATGTCGCCGGCCGGGGTGTCAGAGCGCGGCCCGCAGTTCGGCGAGCACCGGGAGGGTGTCGGGACGCACGCCGCGCCACAGCGTGAAGCTCTCGGCCGCCTGTTCGACCAGCATGCCGAGGCCGTCGGACACCCGCCCGGCGCCCTGCTGGCGGGCGGCGGCGAGGAAGGCGGTTTCGCCCTTGCCGTACATCATGTCGTAGGCCAGGCTGGCGGGCGCGTAGAGGCCGGCGGGCAGGTCGGGGGCGGCGTCGGAAAGGCTGGCGCTGGTGGCGTTGATGATCAGGTCGAAGTGCTGCCCGGCGAGCTGGGCGAAGCCGCAGCCGGCGGGCCGGACGGCGCCGCTGGCGGAGAACTCGTAGGCCAGTTCGGCGGCTTTGGCGGCGGTGCGGTTGGCGATCGTCAGGCTGGCCGGCGCGGCGTCGAGGAGCGGCAGGATGGTGCCGCGGGCGGCGCCGCCGGCGCCGAGCAGCAGCACCCGCCGGCCGTGCACCGGGCAGCGCAGGTTGACGGTGATGTCGCGCAGGATGCCGGCGCCGTCAGTGTTGTCGCCGAGGATGCCGTCGGCGCCGAACGCCAGGGTGTTGACGGCACCGGCGGCCTCGGCGCGGGGGGTGAGGCGGTCGGCCAGCTCGAAGGCTTCGAGCTTGAACGGGACGGTCACGTTCATGCCGCGCCCGCCGGTGTCGCGGAAGGCGAGGACGGTGGCGGCGAAGGCATCCAGCGGCGCGAGCAGTGCTTCGTAGCTGAGCTGCTGCCCGGTCTGGGCGGCGAACGCGGCATGGATGCGCGGCGATTTGCTGTGGGCGATCGGGTTGCCAATCACGGCGTAGCGGTCCATCGGGCTTACTCCTTGCGGGCCGAGGTTTGCAGCATGTCGGCGTTGGTGAAGGTCCAGGTGCGGGTGATCTCGATCACGTCGGTGTCCTTGCGGATGTCCGGCGGAAAGGCCGCGTACGGGGCGGCGAGCTGGACGATGCGGCGGGCGGCTTCGTCGAGCACCCGGTGGCCGGACGAGCGCAGGACTTCGACGCTGTCCACGTTGCCGTCGGCGCGGATCGTCACCGACAGCAGCAGGCTGCCGTAGAGTTTGCCGCGGGCCGCGTCCGGGTAGTTGAGGGTGCCGACGCGCTCGATCTTTTGGCGCCAGTCTTCGGCGTACTGGGCGAAGCGGTACTCCTGGGCGCGCGCGCCGATGAATTTCTTGCGCGGGCGCGAGGCGTAATCCATCAGATCCTTGTCGATCTGCGCCTCGATGCGGGCGACGGCGGCCGAGCTGTCGAGGAGGTCGTAGCCCGACACCGCGCGGGGTGTTTCGGTGGGGTTGGTGTGGCGGGGATCGACGGCGAGGGCGGTCTTGCCCTGACGGGCGGTCATGGCCTGCATCTGCGGCGCCTGCGGGGCTTCGCTGCGGCGCTGGGCTTCGACGAGGTGGTCGCCGGCGCGGGTCTGTTCCTGCGGCGGCAGCGGCGTGGCGGGGCGGGCTTTGTTGTCGGAGTTGCCGCCGGCATCGACGTTGGCCTGGGCCAGCACGTCGGCGGTGTCGGGCCGCCGGGCGTGGCGGGTGTTGACCAGCACCACTTCGAGCCCCTTGTCGCTGCGCTTGAAGTGCTTGGCGTCGGGCATCACGAAGTGGATCGACAGCAGCAGCGCGTGCGCGGCCAGCGACAGGCCGACGCCCCATTCGAGCGCGTAGCGCGCCGTGCCCCCGGTGAACGCCGGCCAGACGTAGGCCGCGCCGGCCCGCACGGGGGCGGGGGGCGGAGCCTGCTCGGTGAGGGGGCGGCGGAGCGGCTGCATGGCGGATCAGGCTGCGGCGGGCGGTGCCTCGGCGGGTTCGGGCGCAGCGGCTGCGGGCAGGGCCTCGTCCTGATCCATGTCGACGGCATCGCCGCTGGCGGCGGCGAGGGTTTCGACATAGGTGGCGCGCACGTCTACGTCGATCAGGTCGGTGCTGTCGATGGCCAGCTGGACGCGGGTGCCCGGCGGCAGGGTCGGCATCGACGGAACCTTGAAGATCAGCGGAATGGTTTCGAGGCGGACCAGGCTTTCGCGCAGCACGCGGGCGCTCATCGACGGATGGCCGGCCTGGCGCAGCCAGCGCAGGCACCAGTAACGTTCCATGCCGCGCTGGAAGTCGGCGTAGGCGGCGTAGGTGAGTTCGAAGTCGCGCATCGCGGCGATGAGTTCGGGCGACTTCGGCGGGAAGGCGGGGTCGGTTTCCTGCAGCCAGCCGATCAGCTGCCACTGATTGACCAGATCGACGTAGCGCCGCAGCGGTGAGCTGGACCAGGCGTAGCAATCCACGCCGAGGCCCTCGTGGGGGGCGGCGGCGGTGGTCATGCGCACCTTGCCGCCGGTCTGGGCGCGGTACAGGGCCGGGATGCCGGCGTCGGCCAGCGCCTTGCCCCACGTGCTGTTGGCCATGATCATCAGCTCGGCGACGAGCTTGTCGAGCGGCGATCCGCGCGACCGGCGGCCGATCTCGATGCGGCCGGGGCCGTCGGCGGTGGGCTCGTTCCAGTCAACGCTGAAGTTGTAGTCGACGAGGTTCTGGTTGGCGGCGGGCTTGCCGCGGCCGGCTTCGAGGACGGTGGCGAGCTCCCACAGCAGGGTCAGCTCGGCCTTCCACGGGAAGTCCGGGCCGCCGTCGGCGAGGGTGGTTTCGTTGAAGAGCGGCTCGATGTCGTGGTGGCGCAGGTTGGCGGCCACCGGCACGCGCTCGATGCGCGATTCGGTGCCGCTGACGACCAGCTCGCGGCTGACGTCGAGGTACAGCGACAGCGCCGGGCAGTCGCGGCCTGCGGCCAGCGTGAAGCGCTCGACGATGTCGTCGGGCAGCATGGTGATCTTGTTGCCCGGCATGTATACCGTCGACAGGCGCTGACGGGCGATCGCGTCGAGCGCCGAGTCGCGCCCGAAGCCGAGGCCGGGCGCGGCGATGTGGATGCCGATGCGCCAGCCGGTGTCGGTCGGCGTCACCGAAAAGGCGTCGTCGATCTCGGTGGTGGCGGCGTCGTCGATGGAGAAGGCGCGCACCGCGGCGAGCGGCAGCCCGACGGCTTCGGGCGGCGGCTCGACGGGCGCGAAGCCGGTGCCGTCGGGGAAGTATTCGAACAGGAAGCGGTCGAAGTGCAGCTCGTGCGACGAGGCCAGCGCGCCGCAGTCGAGGAGCAGGCGCGCCGCCGACCGGCCGCTGTCGGCGCAGGCGGCTTCGAGGGCCTTGGTCTCGAGGCGGTTGCGGTCGGGCTTGTAGAGCAGCTGGCGGACCAGCGGCTTGCACTCGTCGGGCAGCCGGCCGGCGAGCAGTTCGTCGCGCATGCGGTCGATGGCGGCGGCCTGCTGGCGTTTCTTCTCGAGGCCGGCGAGGGCGGCCTGCAGGATGTCGGCTGGCGCCTTGCGGAAGCGGCCGCGGCCCTTGCGGTGGAACCAGATCGGGGCGGCGTGCAGGCGCAGCAGCACCGCCGCGGATTCGACCGGGCTCGGCTCGTGGCCGTAGTATTCGCGCGCGAAGTCGACGAAGGCGAATTCGTCGTCGCTGCATACTTCCCACAGGAATTCGGTGTCGAGGCCCTCGGCTTCGGCTTCGGCGCGGTCGAGCAGCTCGCCGGCGGCGGGCTGGGCGAAGCGCATCAGCACATGGTTGCTCTTCAGCTTGAGGCGCTTGCCGTGGGGTGTTTCCACCTGCAGGGAGGCGTCGTTGTCGGTCAGGATGGTGCCGGTCTTGAAGGCACCGTCCTCTTCGAAGAGCAGGTTCATGGGATGGCCAGGCGGGAAAACAGCCGATTATAGCCAAGCCGGGCGCCGGCCCGGTCGAAAGCGGCGGCTTTCGGCCGGGTCAGTTGGTGGCGCGGGTGACGAAATCCCGGATCAGGCGCAGCAGGACGTCTTCGTCGTAGGGTTTGCCGAGGTAGTGATTGACGCCGATCTCCTCGGCGTAACGCTTGTGCTTCTCGGCGGTGCGGGAGGTGATCATGATGATCGGCACGGCCTTCAGGCGGGCGTCGGCACGGATGTTGCGGGTGAGGTCGAAGCCGTCCATGCGCGGCATTTCGATGTCGGCGATGATCACGTCGGGCGACGCGGTGAGCAGCTGCTCCAGCGCGTCGACGCCGTCCTTGGCGGTGATCACCCGATAGCCTTCGCGTTCGAGCAGGCGGCCGGTGATCTTGCGGACGGTGAGGGAGTCGTCGACGACCATCACCGTCGGCTGCGTCGGCACGGCGACGGCCTGGCGGGCCACCGGCAGTTCGTCGTCGGAACCGGCCGGGCTGCGGCCGGCGAGGGCGACCGGGTTGAGGATCAGCACGATCTCGCCGTCGCCGAGCACCGTGGCGCCGGAGTAGCCGACCATCCGGGCGTACTGGGGGCCGGCGTTCTTGACGACGATTTCCTGGTTGCCGCGCAGCGCATCGACGTGCAGGGCCAGGGTTTCGCTGCCGGCGCGCAGCAGCAGCACCCAGTTGAAGCGGTCGACCTGGGGCTGGGATTCGCGGTCGCCGAGCAGGCGCGGCAGGTAGCGGTAGCTGAAGTGCTCGCCGAGCCAGTCGGTGCCCTTGCGGCTGCGGATGTCGGCGAGGCCCTGGGGCTTGAGTTCGAGCACCTGGGCGACCATCGACGAGGGGATCGCGAAGGTGCGGCCGCCGGCGCGGATCAGCAGGGCCTGGGTGACGGCCAGCGTCAGCGGCAGGTGGATGCGGAAGGTGGTGCCCTGGCCGGCTTCGGTGCTGACGTTGATGCGCCCGCCGACGGCGGCGGTCTCGCTCTTGACGACGTCCATGCCGACGCCGCGGCCGGCCAGGCTGGACAGGCTGGCGGTGGTGAAGCCGGGCACGAAGATGAGGTTGGTGAGGCGCTTGTCGTCGGCGTCCTCGGCGGCGTCGATCAGGCCGGTTTCGATGGCCTGGGCGCGGATGCGGGTGAAGTCGAGGCCGGCGCCGTCGTCGCGGAACTCGATCACCACGTCGTTGCCTTCGTGGGTGATGCGCAGCGTGATCTGGCCGATTTCGGGCTTGCCGGCGGCTCGGCGCACTTCGGGCGGCTCGATGCCGTGGGCGACGGCGTTGCGGACCAGGTGGCCGAGCGGGCCGGTCATCGCTTCGAGCACGCTGCGGTCGATTTCGATCTGGCCGCCGACGATGTCGAGGTTGGCGCGCCGGCCGAGTTCCTTGGCGGTCTGGCGGACCAGGCGGTAGAGCCGTTCGGCGAGGCTGTCGAAGGGCACCATGCGCACGTACATCAGCGACTGCTGCAACTCGCGGGCCATGCGCGACTGGGCGTGAAGAGCGACTTCCGCGCCGTCGAGGTTCTTCAGCAGGTTCTGCTGGACGGTGGTTACGTCGCCGACGCTCTCGGCCATCATCCGGGTGAGTTCCTGGAGACGGGTGTAGCGGTCCATTTCCAGTGGGTCGAACTCGGTGTGATGGGTTTCGACCTGCGACAGCCGCGATTGCATCTGGGTGTCAGCCTGGATCTCGACTTCGCGCAGCTGATTGCGCAGGCGGATGACGTTTTCGGTGAGGTCGAGCAAGGAGCGGCGCACGGTGCGCAGCTCGCCTTCGATGCGGGTGCGGGCGATGGAGATTTCGCCGGCTTCGTTGACGAACTGGTCGATGCGGCTGGCTTCGATGCGCAGTTGCGTGCGCGCCGCCTGGGTGGCGACCTCGCCGGGCTGGGCGGCGGCTTCGTCGACGGGGATCGCGGTTGCGACGATGCCGGCCGGCGTGACCGCAGGGGCGGCTGCGCTCGGACGCGCGAGGGTGTCGAGGGACTGGCGGGTGTGGTCGAGGGCGGTTTCGAGGTCGTCGAGGATTTCGCTGTCGCCCGCACCCTGGCTGCGGGCGCGTTCGAGGCGGGTTTCCAGATCGTGCAGGCTCTGGCCGAGGGTCATCGCGCCGACCATCCGGGCGCTGCCCTTCAGGGTGTGCAGCAGGCGCGCGACGCCGGCGGCGTGACCGGCGTCGGCTGGCGCCTCGCGCCAGTTGCGCAGTGCGGCGTCGAGCTGGTCGAGGAGTTCGTTGCCTTCGTCGAGGAAGATCGGCAGCAGGTCGGTGTCGATCTCGTCGCGCAGCTGCGGGGCCGGGGCGGCTGCTTCGACCGGCCGCAGCGCCGCCGGGGCAGCGGCGATCGGGGCTGCGGCGATCGGGGTGGTGGCGAGGGCCGGCGGGGCCTCGGCGCGCAGGCTGATGACCTCGGCCAGATGGGAGGCGAGGATGCCGCTCAGCTGATCGACGAGTCCGGGGGTGGCTTCGGGGAGCGTGCGGGTGCTGAGCTGGACCAGCATGCCCTCCAGCGCGGTGGCCGCTGCGTTGAGCACGCTGGCCTGCTCGGCGGCGGGGGGGCGGTCGTGGTCGGCGAGGCGCTGCTGGGCGAGTTCGAGGGCCTTGGCGAGTTGCTGCGGGGCGACGAAGCGGGCGGTGCC
>WBZX01002149.1_pt1 | contig 13796 bp, 10 predicted proteins | sample 5204211 | NCBI WGS metagenome assembly WBZX01 (sample SAMN12344362, study PRJNA552823) | activated sludge metagenome | biome: Activated sludge suspended growth; feature: Nitrification reactor; material: Wastewater; isolation source: activated sludge from nitrification reactor of wastewater...
GATCGCTGGGCGGGGGACGCTGCCCTTCGGCGCCTCACCCTCGGGCACCTGCTCGTGCGTTGCCGCCTCGACCCGCTTCGGTTGGTAGACGTCGAGCTTGTTGCGCCACCGGGCGTCGTCGACATAGCCAACGTTGCGCATGCGCTTGGTGGTCGATGCGCCGGTGAACAGGGGGATGATCGCACCATTGCGAACCGACGACGGCCGTGCAGCAAGCGTCTCGGCATCGAGGTACGGAGCGAGCACGGCTTCGAACTCCTCGTCGGTGCGACGACCCTGCTGGATGAGGCCGACCAGGCCGGCCATCGTGGCGGCGTCGAGCGCCAGAGCCACCTTGCCCTGGGTCGTCCGATATCGACCGAGGCGCCACGCCCGGACGGCGTGGACCGCCCGTCGGAGGAGCAGCGGCCCCGCTGCCTCGGTCGTGATCCATCCGGAGAAGAACGACGGAATGGTGAGGACCCGGCTGCGGATCCGAGGCTTGCGGGCGTTGACGATGGCGAGGGCGCCACCCACGGCAGATCGGAGCACGGGTTCCATCTCCGTATCTTGGCCCACCGCCGTTCGGGCCGCCGCACCGACGGTTCGTGAGGCGATCTCCTCATCTATCGAGGGCGCGGCGCGATCGCAAGTGCGACAGAATGGCCCTCGATTTTTCGCCACGGGGGATTGATGCAACGACTGTCCGGACTCGACGCCACCTTCCTGTACCTGGAGACGCCCAGCGCGCACATGCACGTGGCGATGACGGGCATCTACGACACGTCCACGATGCCCGGCGGGTACTCGTTCGAGGCGTTCCGAGATCACATCGTCGGACGCTTCCACCGCATCCCCGCCTTCACCCGGCGACTCGTCGAGGTGCCGTTCCAGCTCCACCACCCCGTGTGGATCGAGGATCCGCACTTCGACGTCGACTACCACGTCCGCCGCATCGCAGTACCGGCCCCCGGTGGTCGCCGCGAGCTGGCCGAGGTGGCAGCGCAGATCGCGTCGATCCCGCTCGACCGCACCCGCCCCCTCTGGGAGATCTGGGTCATCGAGGGCGTCAAGCAGAACCGGATCGGGTTCGTCGCCAAGATCCATCACTCGGCGATCGACGGCGCGTCCGGCGCGGAGATCATGACCGAGCTGTACGACCTCGAGCCGAACCCGCCGGCGCGGCCGCCCGCCGAGCCGGCCGAACCCGAGCACGTGCCGAGTGATCTCGAGCTGGTCACCTATGCCTTGGCCTCGAAGCTCCGTCGCAGCCGCGACATGGTGCCCCTCGTCGGGCGCACCGTGCAGAGCGTGTCGAACGTCGTCAGCAACCGCCGCAACCCCGATGGTGCCGTCGGCGCCGTGCCGCTCACGGCGCCGCGTACCCCGTGGAACGGTGCGATCTCGCCCAAGCGCAGCGTCGCCTTCGCCCGCATCCCCCTCGACGAACTCAAGGCCGTTCGTCGGGCCCTCGACGTCAAGGTCAATGACGTCGTGCTGGCCGTGTGCGCCGGCGCCCTTCGCAGCTACCTGATCGCTCACGACGAACTGCCCGACGGCCCGCTCTTGGCGGTGTGCCCGGTGTCGGTCCGATCCGACGAGGAGGTCGGGGAGGGCGGCAACAAGGTCTCGGCCATGTTCACGTCGCTCGCCACCGACATCGACGACCCGCTCGAGCGCCTGCGCACCATCTCCAACTCGACCGTCGGAGCCAAGGCCGAGCACAACGCCGTCGGGGCGCGCATGTTGACCGACTGGGGCGAGTACGCAGCGCCCCGCACCTTCGCGATGGCATCGCGGCTGTACTCGTCGATGAGCCTGGCCGACCACCACCGACCGATCCACAACATCGTGATCTCGAACGTGCCCGGCCCCCCGTTCCCCCTCTATCTCGCCGGGGCGGAATTGGTGGCGGCGTATCCGATGGGCCCGATCATGGAGGGTGCCGGCCTGAACGTCACCGTCCTCAGCTATCGCGACGCGGTCGACTTCGGGTTCATGGCCGACCCCGCCCTCGTTCCCGACGTGTGGGAGATGGCCGATCACGTCCAGGAGGCGTTCCGCGAGTTGAAGGACGCTGCCGGCATCGGGGTGGAATCTGCCGAACCCGCGCCAGTAGCGCCTGAGCCGGCCCCCGAGCCGGCGGCGTCGCGACGTCGCCCCAGCGTGGTCCAGAAGTCGGCACGATCGGTACTCGCCGAGCACAGCACCCGCCCGGTGCCGACCCAGCGCAAGACGGCGACCGCTCCGGCCAAGAAAGCGCCGGCATCGAAGAAGGCCGCGCCAGCCAAGAAGGCCGCGCCAGCCAAGAAGGCCGCGCCAGCCAAGAAGGCCGCGCCAGCGAAGAAGGCAGCGCCCGCCGCCAAGAAGGCCACGCCAGCGAAGAAGGCCGCGCCCGCCAAGACAGCGCCAGCCGCCAAGAAGGCAGCGCCGGCGAAGAAGGCACCAGCCGCCAAGAAGGCCGCGCCTGCGAAGAAGGCCACGCCGGCCAAGAAGACACCTGCTGCCAAGAAGGCAGCCACGGGCTGACACCCGGCCGCAGCGGCGGGATCGTGGTGCGTTTCCCTCACAAGCGCGGACCCGCGCGCCGACGAGGAGGACATGTCCTCAACGATCGCGCCGCCGGCTCGCCCGGTCCGCCCTGCCAGCGGGAGCGGAACGCCCGGCCCCGACGCCGCCACATCGCCGGACCGATCCGGCGCGCGTCGCCTCCCCGACCTGGCGGTCGCGCTCTTCGCCGGTGTGTGGTTGACCTCGAGCTGGGAGCGGATCGGCGCACCGCTCGGCCTCAGCCACGACGGGCAGAACGCCGGTGTGTTCGGCTCCGCCGCACGGGAGCTCGTCGACGACCCATTCGGCTCGCACCTCGGATCGCGGCTCGCAAACGGGCACGGCGTCTACTCCAACCACCCGCCGCTCCTGAACTGGCTGCTCGGCATCGGACATGCCATCACCGGCGACAACCCGGCGGGCTTGCGGATTCCGATGGTGATCGCCGCGGTCGTGCTCATCGCCGCGACCTACCGGCTGCTCCGATTGTTGGTGTCCTCACCGTGGGCGGCGGCGATCGGGACCATCGCCGGGCTCGGGCTCCCGATGTTCTTCGTCTACGGGAGCATGCCCGACACCCCGATGCTCGGGCTGCCGTTCGGTGTGATGCTGCTCAGCCAGGTCGTCGCCGCCGAGACGACGCCGCCCAAACGGTCGTGGCTCATGGTCGCCACAGCCGCCGGCTGCGCACTCGCCGGGTGGGAGGCCGTGTTCTTCGCCGGCATCATCGCCACGGTCGCACTCGTGCGGGGGCGCCGCGGCGACCGAACCTCGACCACCACCGGACGAGCGGTGTTCACCGGCCTCGCCATCGGCGGCGCGGTCACGATCGCGTGGATCGCTTGGGCGGACGGCGGGCTCACCCGGCTCGCCGACCAGTTCCTCTTCCGGTCGGGGGCGGCCGACGTGCCGTTCACCGTCGGCGAGGCGGTCGTCGCGCAGATCCAGTACCTCGCCGATGTGTATGGCATCGTCCTCGTGCTCGCGATGTTCGCCGCACTCCCCGCGCTGAGGGTTCCGGCGGTACGCCGTCACCTCCCGACCGTCGTGGGCGTGTGCCTCGTGTACCACGTCGGCTTCTGGCAGGGGGCGACGTACCACGACTACTGGTCGTACTGGTGGCAACTCCCGATGGCGATGTGCTTCGCCGGGGCGATCGAGGCGATCGCGCTGTCGACGACGACGCAGCGGCGCCACGTCGCTGCCGTGGCCGCCGCAGCCCTCGTCGCCGTCGGACCGCTCTGGACCCTCGTGGGCCACAGTCAGGCCGAACGGGAGTACCGCAGCGGCCTCGAGGTGGCGGACCTGCTCGAATCGATCGAGCGCCCACCGGACCAGGACCGTGTCCTGACCTTCGGACTCGGGCTCCCCGTCTCGTGGGCATCATGGTCCACCGACCAACCGGTGGAACCACTCAACCTCGCGCAGCTGCGCAAGATCGCGACGATTCATCCCGACTGGATGGTGATCGCCCATTGTGAGGTCAAGCTCCCCGATCGGGGGCCCGGATTGTGCGATCGGCTGCCCGCTTGGGCACCCCGCGCCGGCGACGTCGTCGTTACCGATCCGGTGCAACTGGCGGCCGTGATCGGCTGACCACCACCGATCGACCGTGATCAACGGGAACCGGAACGAGAACATGTTCTAGATTCGGAGCATGGCCTACAACATCGCTGATCTGTTCGAGCACGTCGTCGACGCCGTCCCCGACCGTCTGGCCCTCGTCGACCGCGATACTCGCCTCACCTTCGCGGAGCTCGACGAGCGAGCGAACCGCATCGCCCACCATCTCGGAGCCCAGGGCATCGGCGTGGGCGACCACGTCGGCATCTACGCCCAGAACTGCCACGAGTGGATCGAGACGATGCTCGGCTGCTTCAAGCTGCGGGCGATCCCGATCAACGTCAACTTCCGGTACGTGTCCGACGAACTGGCGTACATCTTCAACAACGCCGACCTCGTCGGCCTCGTATTCGACGACCAGTACGCCCCGCTCGTCACCGAGATCCGCGACAAGGCGCCGCGTCTCAAGGCGTTCGTGCACGTCCATACGGGCATCGGTGACGACGGCACCGACGTCAGGGCCGACCTCGCTGCGCTCGGATCCGTGTCCTACGAGGACGCCACGGTCGATCAGTCCGGCAGCCGGGACGGCCTGCCCGGCGACCGCTCCCCCGACGACCTGTACGTGCTCTACACCGGCGGGACGACCGGCATGCCCAAGGGCGTGATGTGGCGCCAGGAGGACGTGTACTTCGCACTCGGGCAGGGCATCGACGCCGTCACCGGCGAGCGGGTCACGAGTGAGTTCACGATGGCCGAAAAGGCTGCCGCGTCGGGTGGCGGCCTCGTCTTCATGGTGATCCCGCCCATGATGCACGGCGCTGCCCAGTGGGGAACCATGGGTCAGATGTTCCAGGGCAACACGATCGTGCTGCTCCCCAAGTTCAGCGGCGAGGCGGTGTGGGAACTCGTCGAGAAGGAACGCGTCAACGCCGCGCTCATCACCGGTGACGCCATGGGCCGCCCGATGATCGAGCACCTCGAGGCCAACAGCGACAAGTACGACACGTCGTCGCTGATCGCCGTGAGCTCCTCGGCAGCCATCTTCAGCCCCACGGTGAAGGACCACTTCCTCGAGTACTTCCCGAACCTGATCATCACCGACTCGATCGGTTCGTCGGAGTCCGGGTTCAACGGCATCCGCACCGTCGCCAAGGGCCAGGCCCAGAACGAGAACGGTGGCCCCACGGTCACGCCCGGCCCCGACATGGTCATCCTCGACGAGCAGCTCCGCATCATGCCGAAGACGAGCCGCGAACAGGGCAAGATGGGCCGCGGCGGCAACATCCCGCTCGGCTACTTCAACGACGAGAAGAAGACGGCCGAGACGTTCGTCGTCGCCGACGACGGCAAGCGCTACGCCGTGTCGGGCGACTGGGCCCGGTGGGAAGACGACGGCCTCGTCACCCTGCTCGGACGCGGCTCCACCACGATCAACTCGGGCGGCGAGAAGATCCACCCCGAAGAGGTCGAGCAGGCGCTCAAGGACCACCCTGCCGTCTTCGACTGCATCGTCGTGGGCGTCCCCGACGAGCGATGGGGCCAGCGGGTCGCCGTCGTCGTGCAGTTCCGCGAGGACATGGATGCCGAGCTCGAGCATCTCGCCGACCACGCCCGCAAGTTCGTGGCCGGCTACAAGGTTCCCCGCGAGCTCCACGTGGTGCCCGAAATCGTGCGGTCGCCGAGCGGCAAGCCCGACTACCCCTGGGCATCGAAGCTGGCACGGGGCGAGGCCTGATGGCCGGCCTCACGCCGGAGGCCGACGGCTCCTACCTCGTCGAGGACCAGCGGGTCACGATGCCCGTCGAGGTGCGTTCGGCCCACCAGGCTGCAGCGACGTTCCTCGTTCGCCACGCCGCCGCCCAGCAGGTGATCGGACACACCGGGCTCACCGCCACGCGCCAGCGCGGCGGGTTCGCGATCGCCTCGCTCGCACTGGTCGACTACATCGACAACGACCTCGGCAGCTACAAGGAGTTGGCGCTGGCGTTCGTCGTCGACGACATCGGCGCTCCCGCCGACGCCGACCCGAAGGACGGCAAGCAGGTCAGCACCCTCATCCACCGGTTGCCGGTGAGCGAGTCGTTCACGTGCGCCGCCGGTCGCGGGATCTGGGGATTCCCCAAGTGGATCGCCGACCTGTCGGTCGACTTCACGCCGAAGGGCGCCACCTGCGTGCTGCGCGCCGACGGCCAGGACGTCGTCACCGTCACCATGCGCCGCGGCCCGATCCCGGTCCCGCGCCGCCCGATGGCGATGAACGCCTACAGCTGCGACGACGACGGCATCGTTCGTCGAACGCCGTGGACCACCCACAGCCTCGGGCGCCAGACCGTGCGCCCCGGCGGTACGACCGTCGAGATCGGCTACGGCCATCCGCTCGCCGACGAGCTGCGCACCCTCGGGCTGCCCAAGCGGTCGCTCGCCACGCTCTTCGACGACCACATGGCGGCGACGTTCGGTGCCCCCCAGGTCGTCGACACGGGCACGCATAAGATCACGGTGTGACCCCCCGCCGCTCGAGCGCCCGTCCCCGGACCCTGACGAGAGCGGCCGACATCGCCCGCCGGTTCGGTGCTGCCGCCGCTGCGGCTTGCCTCGTCGCCATCCCGGCTCTCGCCCTCGCGCCGACGGTCGCAGCACAAGCGCCGGCCGGTGCGCCCGATCGGCTCGCCGCCGCCCAGCAGTCCATCGGCGTGGTCCGCGTCGGCGAGCGCGAACGGTCGAGCACCGGCTGGATCGCCGCCGACGGCCTCGTCGTGACGTCGGACATCATCGCGTCCGAACCGGGGGAGGCCGTCACCTTCACGACGGGCTCGGCCAAGCCGGTCGCGTGCTACACCGCCGTCGTCGAGCGGGCACTCCACCTCGCATATCTGCGCTGCGCCGAGCTCGAGGGCGTCGCACTCCGCGTCGCGACGGGCTATCCCGCGCCGGGCGTCGGGGTCACCGTCGCTCTCGCAACGCCGGCCGGCGATGCCTTCGGCGTGACGACCGAGGCCGGAACGGTGACGGCGAACGACCTCGCCTTCATGGGCGCCAACCGCCTCCAGTTCTCGATGTGGGTGAACCGGTCGGAGCAGCCCGCAGCGCGACCCGGCATCCTCGACAGCGAGAACTCGACCGGGGCACCCGTCCTCGACGCCGAGGGGCGGGTGATCAGCACGATCCTGACCGCCCCCGAGGCCGGCGGACAGCCAATCGGCACGACCCCGTCGGAGCTCGCCAAAGGCGTGAAGAAGGCGGCGCCACTCCCGGCGACGATCAGTTCGGCGGCAGTGCTCACGGTGGCCCGCCGGGCGCTCATCCCCGCCGCGGTCGGCCTGGTGCTGGGACTCGTTTGGGCGATGATCACCCGCAACGGCAACATCCTCGCCAAGACCCTGGGCCTGACTGCCCTCGGCCTGGTGGGAGCGATCGCCTACACCCTGTTCACCCTGCTCGTGGTGGGACCGCAGACGCTCATCGGGTGAGCTGATCCGATCGGCAGCCGTCAGCCGTCAGCCGGCAGCCGGCAGCCGTCAGCCGATCGCACCGGCCGATCGCAGCCGGGTGCGTTCGTCGGCATCGATCCCCCACCGAGCGAGCACCTCGTCGGTGTTCGCTCCGGCGATCTGCGGGGGCGAGGGCACCGGGGCCGGGGACTCGCTGAAGCGCGGCGCCGGCCCGGGCTGCCGCACCCCACCGACCTGCACGTAGCCGTCGCGTTCGACGTTGTGCGGGTACGACGGGGCCTCGCCCATCGTGAGCACCGGGGACACACAGGCGTCCATCGTCGAGAAGTGCTCGGCCCACTCGTCCCGGGAGCGGGACCGGAAGCGAGTCTCGAACGCCTCTCGGAGTTCGGGCCACCGGTCGCGGTCGTTCTGGGACGGCAGCGTGGTCGGGTCGAGGTCGAGGCCGGCCACCAACGCGGCGAAGAACTGGGGCTCGAGCGCCCCCACCGCGACGTACCCGCCATCGGCACACTGATAGCAGTCGTAGAACGGAGCGCCGGAGTCGAGCAGGTTGGTCCCGCGTTCGTCGCTCCAGTACCCGGAGTCGTAGGCGCCGAACAGCGGCGCCATGAGCAGCGCGGCGCCGTCGACCATCGCGGCGTCGACGACCTGGCCGACGCCGGTGATGCCTCGCCGCACCAGCGCGGCACAGATGCCGAACGCCAGGAGCATGCCGCCACCCCCGAAGTCGCCCACGAGGTTGAGCGGCGGCGTCGGCGCCTGTCCCACTCGTCCGATGTGGGCGAGCGCACCGGAGACGGAGACGTAGTTGAGGTCGTGCCCGGCACGGTCCGCGAGCGGACCCGATCGGCCCCACCCCGTCATGCGGCCGTACACCAGGCGCTCGTTGTCTCGTCGTAGCTCGTCGGGGCCGATACCCAGCCGTTCGGCGACACCGGGGCGGAAGCCCTCGATGAACACGTCCGCGTCGAGGGACAGCCGGCGGACGAGGTCACGCCCGAGTTCGTGCTTCAGGTCGATGCCAGCGGACAGCCGGCCGCGACTCATGATGTCCCACCCCACGAGATCGTCCTGCACCTCGGCACCCTCGGTGTGAACCTTCCCGAGCCGCTCGACGCGCAGCACCTCGGCCCCGTGGTCGGCCAGCATCATGGCGCAGAACGGCGCCGGCCCGAGCCCGCCGATCTCGATCACCTTGATACCGGCAAGCACGCCGGCATCGCCTGTCGTCCCCATGGTCGTTCCTCCTCAGTCGACGGCGGGATCCTACGGGGCCCGCGCCAGGATCGGGCGACCGCCATCGGTCCCGACCGCTCCGGCGCCACCCTCATCGCGTGGGAGACTCACGCCATGGCGCAGAACGTTCTCGGCACCGAGCTCCAGCCCTGCTCGATGGATCCGCTCACCGGCTTCTACCGCAACGGCTGCTGCGACACGGGCGCCGAGGACATGGGGGTGCACACCGTGTGTGTGCTCGTCTCCGCCGAGTTCCTCGAGTTCAGCGCGTCGGTCGGCAACGACCTCGGAACCCCGCGGCCCGAGTTCGGGTTTGCCGGGCTCCGCCCCGGCGACCGGTGGTGCCTGTGCGCGTCGCGTTGGACCGAGGCGTTCGAGGCCGGCGTTGCGCCACAGGTCGTCTTGGAGGCGACCCATGCCCGGACGCTGGAGTGGGCCGATCTCGCCGACCTCCGCGCCCACGCCGTCGGCGCCTGACGTCAGGCCGGCGCGCCGATCGCAGCGGCGACCCGTTCCCCGGATCGAACCGCGCTCTCCATGTATCCGGCGAGCACCTCGGTGTGCTCGCCCGCGAACCAGATCGGGCCGGTGCTCTCACGCCAGACTCCCGACATCGGCAGCACCTGGCCGGGCCGCCAGAAGGCGTACCCACCGCCGGTGAACTCCTCGGCTGCCCACGCCACCGTCGCGGCCCGGTCCGTCCGGCCGGTCCCGCCGGACGCGACCGACGCCGAGTAGGTCGCGTCGAGCTGTGCACCGACCGTCGCGATGCGCTCCACCGCGCCGAGCCCGGTCAGCATCGCGCCCGCTGCCCCGCTCGTGAACGTCGTGAGCACCGCGGGCGACTCCTGTGGGGGCGCGCCGCCGTCGGCGGCGCCATCGGTCGCCTCCCACGCAACGTGGTAGTCGAGGTCGGTCACCGTCAGCCCCGAGTACCCCGCAGCGGTCCAGGGGCGACGGTCGTACCGCGACGACACCTTCACCGTCGACCCGAGGTCGACACCAGTGATCGCCGCGGCGAGCCCGGACGGCAACGCCGGCTCGAACCGAACCGCACGGAGAGGTGGAGGTGGGACGGCGAGAACGACGTTGCGGCAGACCAGCACATCACCCCCGGCGACCTCGACGCTGACCTCGCCGGCCGACCGACCGATGGCCACGACCGGGGACGAGGTGCGCACCTCCCCACCATCGGCGACCAGACGATCGACCATCGCGTCGACCAGCGCCGAGTTGCCGCCAGCGACACGCATCGTCTCCTCGTCACCATCGGGGCCGACCGACTCCTGTTGTGCGAGGAACAGCAGGGACAACTCGCTCAGGTCGCAGTTGTAACTCGACCGGAGATCGGATTCGACGACGAACCGGGCGAGCGGGTGCAGGTCGAGCGAGGCAATGAAGGAGCCGGCGTCGCGACCGTCGAGCTCGTCGGCGCCGCGCCACCCGGCGAGGTCGCTCGGGTCGGCGTCGCCGACCAGCGCCGAGATCGCGTCGTACGCCCGCCCGTAGTCGACGCCGACGAGTCCGCCCGCCTCCGACAGCGCCATCGCACCCGTGCGCCGGGATCCGCCCGCCAGGACCAACGCGTTCGACTCGCGGTCGACGACCCGGCGCTGTGTCGACAACCCGAGCTCGTCGATCCACCCCAGGATCCGATCGTGGCCGTCGTCGATCGATTCGCCGCCGCCCTCGGCCAGGAGCGACCGCCCGTCCGCGTCGGCACCGAACACGCCGTCGGTCTCGTCGCCGGCACGGCCGAGTGTCCGCACGCGACCCCCGACCCGGTCGCGAGCCTCGACGACGACGACGTCCCAGCCCGCCCCACGAAGGGTGATCGCGGCGGTGAGACCGGCGAGCCCGGCCCCGACCACCACCACACGATCGCGGCTGGGAGCGTCGATCCCACCGGCACCAGCGCCGTCCGTCGTCGACGAACGACGGTCGGAACGGTCGGATGAGCCGGAGCACCCGGCGACCGCCAGAGCCGCGCCTGCAGCAAGGAAGCGGCGGCGATCGACGGTCACGCGTCCGGATCGAGGCCGAGCGCCTCGAATGCGGTTCGCTTCGCCCACCGGTAGTCGGCCTTGCCGACCGGCGAACGCACGACGGCCTCGACCACCACCAGCTCGCGGGGCACCTTGTAGCCGGCGACGCTCTGACGACAGTGGGTCGACAGCTCGTCGAGCGTGACCGTCTCACCGGCGACGGGGGCCACGATGGCGCACACTCGCTGGCCGAAGCGCTCGTCGGGCACCCCGGCGACGACGGCGTCGTACACCGACGGATGCGACTTGAGCGCTGCCTCGACCTCCTCGGGGTACACCTTCTCGCCGCCGGTGTTGATGACCTGGGAACCCCGACCGAGGAGGACGATGGTGCCTTCCTCGTCCACGGTCGCCATGTCGCCGGTGAGCACCCACCGTTTGCCGCCCGACTCGACGAACGTCGCGGCCGACTTCTCGGGATCGTTGTAGTAGCCGAGCGGGATGCGACCGGTCAGCGCGACCTTGCCGACGACACCCGATCCCGGGACCACCGGAGCGAGGTCGTCGTCGAGCACCACCGTGGTGTCGCCCATCGGGACGAAGCGGGTGCTGCCACCGCTGCGTTCACCCGGCTGGAGCCGTTGCGAACCCTGCGCTCCCGTCTCGGAGGACCCGAACCCGTCGGTGACCATCGTCGTGGGCAGGATCTCCATCAGGCGGTCCTTCAGCGATGCCGTGAGCGGCGCTCCGCCCGACCCGACGGCGAACAGGCTCGACGTGTCGAACGGCCCGTGTGCGTCCCACGCGTCGATCAGCGGGCGCACCATCGCGTCGCCGACGACGATGAGCGTCGACACCTTGTGCGCCTCGATCGCCTGCCAGGTGGCGAGGGCGTCGAACGATCCCGGGTTCATCACGACCGACCCACCGCAGAACAACCACGACAGCGACGTCCACTGCGCCGCGGCGTGCATCATCGGAGCCAGGGGGAATGCGACGAACGGGAAGTCGATGATGCGGTCGAGCACCTCATGCGGTTCGTCGACGGGGCCGCTCATGCGCATCGGATCCCCACCTCCGATGCAGGCGAAGAACGCGTCCTCCTGGCGCCACACCACGCCCTTGGGCATGCCCGTGGTACCACCGGTGTAGAGCACGTACAGGTCGTCGCCCGAACGCGGTCCGACCGACGACTCGAAGTCACGCTCCGCCGATGCTGCCGCCAGCTCCGACTCGTAGTCGAGCTGGCCGGCGGCCAGCGGCTCACCCGACCCGTCCTCGACGGACAGCACCGTTGCGATGGCCGGCACCGTCGGCGCCACGTCGGCGACACGCCCGGAGAACTGCCGGTGCGCGATGAGCGCCACGATCTCGGAGTCCTCGAAGAGGTATCGCAGCTCACCGGCGACGTACCGGTAGTTGATGTTGATCGGCACCGCCCGGATCTTGAACGCCGCCAGGAGGGCCTCGAAGTACTCGGGGCCGTTGACGAGGTAGACCCCGACGTGGTCGCCGGCGCGCACACCGTGCGCCAGCAGCGCGTTCGCGAGGCGGTTGGCCCGCTCCTCGAGCCGGGCGTAGGACAGCTCGGCGCCGTCGCAGACGACCGCGACCCGCTCCGGGACACGATCCGACACCGCCTCCCACACGTCGGCGAGGTTGTACCGGTGGAGCATGGCAGCGGTCACGGGGTGGGTCCCTTCCTGGACGTACTGGGAGCGGCGGTGCGATCGGACTTCCGGCGGCGCTGAGAAATCGAGTCGGACACGCTCACGCACGCGCCGGTGATGGCGGTACCGAACGACTCGAGGACCGGCGAGGTGTGCCCCTCGTCGTAGCGCTGGATCGTCGCGCCGGGGATCGCCAGCGCCAACGCCAGCTGGGCCGACGGCGAGACGGCACGGTCCTTGGTCGTGATGAGCACGGTGGTCGGAACCTCGACAGTGCCGATCCAGCGTCGGGAGGAGAACGTACCGATCGCGGTGCCCGCCTCGAGCACCATGCGCATGTCGTGGCGGCGCATCTCCTGCGCTGCCCACACCTGGATCGACGACGGCCTCGAGGTGCCGCGGAGGCCCTTGGGCAGCGCGTGACGCACCGGTCGCGGGAGCCGCGTCACCATCTGGGTCGTCCGCGTCGTGCTCGCCATGAGCGCCATCGATCCCGCGAAGATCATGCGTTGCTGCAAGGCGGGAATGAACGACGAGCTGGTGGCGCAGAAGACGAGACCGCCGACGAGGTGGGGATGGCGGCGCCACATGAGCTGGGCGACCGGCCCACCCATGGAGTAGCCGCAGAAGATGGCGCGCTCGATGCCGAGCTCGTCGCACAACGCAGCCACGTCGTCGGCACAGGACGCGAGGCGGAACCGACGGTGGTTCCGGATGCCGCGACCGTGTCCACGGAGGTCGGGCGCCACGATGTTGAAGTGCTCGCTCAGGGGAGCGAAGCAGTTGAACCAGTTGAGTCCACCCGATGCGAACCACCCGTGGAGGAGCACCACGGTGGGGGCGTCAGCGGAGGGGCCGGCGATCTCGCGCACGAAGGTGGTGCCGCGGCCGTCGAGCCGGACGCGCCGACCGAGCGGCATGTCGAGCCCCTTGACCCCTTCGGGGACTGGGCCGGTCTCGGGTTCGGGTCGGTGGTCGTCGAGCACGATCAACGGTTCGTCGCTCACGGCTGGCCGTCCAGGAGGAGCCTCGTCGCGGCCTCGAGCTTGCGGTTGACCGACGTTGTGGGTTCCACCCCGCTGATCCACGCGACGAGCGACGACAACCAGACCTCCTGCAGGATCTCGGTCACCAGTTGCTCCTTCTCGGTCGGCTCGTCGGTGTCGATGGCGGCGAGGATGATGCCGGCCATCAGGTCGCGCACCTCGCGCACCACCGGGGCGACGGTTTCGTCGCCCGCGGCGAGGGCCCGGACGACGGCGACGGTGAACTGCTGTTGGCGTTGCAGGGCCGAGTTGGCACGCCGCAGCACGTCGATGACCCGCCCGACCGCATCGGTGCCCTGCGGAGGCTTG
>WBZX01002150.1_pt1 | contig 13790 bp, 14 predicted proteins | sample 5204211 | NCBI WGS metagenome assembly WBZX01 (sample SAMN12344362, study PRJNA552823) | activated sludge metagenome | biome: Activated sludge suspended growth; feature: Nitrification reactor; material: Wastewater; isolation source: activated sludge from nitrification reactor of wastewater...
AGCGCGGTCGCCACATCCGGCACGATCCGCCCCTCCGGCACCAGGCAGGTCACCGGCGCCGGACCGCGCTGCCAGGCGACGAGCAGTTCTGCCAGCCCCGCGTTTTCGTATCCGAACAACGAGATGCACAGTTCGCCGGGTTCCGGCGGCGGCAGACCGAGGGCCGAACGGAAGGTCGCCGGCGAGAACGCGGCCTGCCGCCGCGCATAACTGCCTTCGCGGAGCAAACCGCCAGTACCGCTGTCGAGGCCGGGAAAGAAGAAATGCTGCTTCAGCGGCAGGCGCGGATGGGGCGAAGGCAGGCCGTGGCAGCCGCTCACCCAGTCTTCGGCGCTCAGGTATTCGAGGTTGATCCATACCGGCTGCGGCGTCCGCCGGGCCATCGCTTCGACGAAAGTATCAGGCAGCGGGCAGGCAAACGCGGCGATCACCACCGCGCCGGGCTCGACCTCGGGCAGCGGCACCGTCCACCGGACGATGTCCACGCCATCGATCCGCTGCCTCGGCAATGCGGTATCCAGCGTCGGGATCAGCCGCCGCGCGCTGGCCAGGTCGTCAACCCACAGGCGCACCGCGATACCGTATTCGCCGGCCAGCTGCCGCGCGAGCCGCCAGCAGACGCCGATGTCGCCAAAGTTATCCACAACGGCGCAGAACAGATCCCAGCAGGGCGAGGAAGAAGCAGGCAGGGTCAAGACTGGGGACAAGACGCGGGACAGTGACCGTACAAATTGTGCACAAGGCCGGTCGTCCGCGCGAGACGATTTTTGCTCAACAATCGCCCCACACGCTGGACAGACCGTTGTCGACAAACTTATAAACCGGTCAAGGGACTGAAACTAAAGCGCTTCATGCCGTTACTCACAGAATGTCGCGAAGCATTAACGTAAACAGTATTTATATATAAATAAAAACTAACAACAAATCGATGCAAGCGCGAGTCCGGCTTCGAAGGGCACTTGCTATGCTCTAACCAGTACTTGAGGAGAACACCAATGCTTTCGATCACCGATCTGAAAGACTTCATCGATCTGGACCACGAGACCGTCCAGATCGTCCATGAAAGCACCCATCTGTCGGAGAGTCAGGCGGTCAACCTTGCCGAGGAGCTGCTGAAGAGCGAACGGGGGGTGTATACGCTGCACCAGATGTTCCGCGACCAGATCGCAGTGGCGGCGGAACACCACCAGTTGTCCCGCGAACAGGAGCTGCGCAAGGCCTACGCCTATTTTTCGCGCAAGTATCCGATGCCCCGGATGTTCTGAGCCCGGCAAGCGCCGCTGCCAGCACCCGCCTGTGAACAAGCAGGCGGACAATCCGGGCAGAAATTGTGGGAAAGCCGGCGATCCCGAGCGCCCCGGAAATTCCTCCCCATTTTGTCCCAGCCATCTTCCGTGCCCTGTCCAGAGCTTTATCCTCCGTCCAGGATTTTGAAATAAAAGGCGTTTATCGACTTGTCCACAGAAGTCGCCGGAGCATAGTTAACATTGTCTTATATATAAAAAGAAAACATATAAAACCCTTGTGGAGCGACCAATCCGGCCGCTCGCCGGGTGCCGTGGCGTCCGCACTGACGGCCTCTTTCAAGAACCGATACACTTCGCTGCTGACTTCCGGAGCACGCCTTGCATTTCGAACACCTCATCGAGATCAACAACCCCCTCGACCCGCTTATCGAACCCCTGAGCCGTGAGCAGGTCTGGGCCGGGCTGATGTACCGGGTGGATGAACCCGGGGCATTCCTGCCCGGGCTGGACCGCTGCGTGATCCTGTCCCGCGACGAGCAGCGGGTGGAACGGGAACTCCATTTCGGTCGCGCGATGATTCGCGACACGGTGACGTTCCTGGTCCACGAATGGGTCCGCTTCGAATCTGCCGCCAATGCCGAGCATGCCGGCGGCCGGCTGACGATCCGCGTCGAACAGCCGGACGATCTGCGCCTCTATCTGCGCTTCACCTACGAAACCACGCTGCAGGAAGGCGCCGCCGCGGGCGAGGTGCTGGCGGTGTCGGAATTCATCAAATCCGCCTACCGCGAGTCGGACGTGGACACCGTCCGCATCATCCGCCTGATCGCCGCCGGCGGCCGGCCGCAGTAGCCCGCCAGCGGTCGCGTTTCATCCCACGCATCCGAGCAAAAACAGGAGACTCCATGAACATCGAACGACCCGCCATTCCGTCCTTCCAGCCACCGGTGCGCACCCTGCTGGGGCCGGGGCCGTCGGATGTGCCGCCGCGGGTGCTGGCTGCGCTGGCCCGGCCGACCGTCGGCCACCTGGATCCGACCTTCATCGCGATGATGGACGAGGTCAAGACCCTGCTGCGCTATGCCTTCCAGACCCGTAACGAGCTGACCTTCCCGGTGTCGGGGCCGGGTTCGCTGGGCATGGAAACCTGTTTCGTCAATCTCGTGAATCCGGGCGACAAGGTCATCGTCTGCGTAAACGGCGTGTTCGGTCAGCGCATGGTCGAGAACGTGCGGCGCCTGGGTGGCACGGCGGTGATCGTCGAGGACGCCTGGGGTGAGCCGGTCGACCCGGCCAAGGTCGAGGCGGCTTTCGCGGCCAACCCGGATACGCAGCTGTTCGCCTTCGTTCACGCCGAAACCTCCACCGGGGCGCTGTCGGATGCGGCCACGCTGGCTGCCATCGCCCGCCGCCACGGCGCGCTGACGATCATGGATTGCGTCACCTCGCTGGGTGGCGTGCCGGTGCTGCTCGACGAATGGGGGATCGATGCGGCGTATTCGGGCAGCCAGAAGTGTCTGTCGTGCACGCCTGGCCTGTCGCCGGTGAGTTTTTCGGAGCAGGCCGTGGCGCGCATCCGCGCCCGCCAGACGCCATGCCCGAGCTGGTTCCAGGATCTGGGCCTGGTGCTCGGCTACTGGAGCGGCGCCAAGCGCACCTACCACCACACGGCGCCGGTCAACCCGCTCTACGGTCTGCACGAATCGCTGGTGATACTTGCCGAGGAAGGTCTGGAGGCGGCGTGGCGGCGCCATCGGGAAAACCACCTGCGCCTGCGCGCGGGCCTGGAGGCGCTGGGCCTTCACTTCGTCGTGCGGGAGGACGCCCGTCTGCCCCAGCTGAACAGCGTGTGGGTGCCGCCGGGCATCGACGAGGCGGCGGCGCGTAGCCGGCTGTTGAACGAATTCGGTGTCGAGATCGGCGCCGGCCTCGGGGCGCTGGCCGGCAAGGTGTGGCGCATCGGCCTGATGGGCCATTCGAGCCGTCCGGCCAATGTCGTCCTGTGCGTGGCGGCGCTGCAGGCGGTGATCCGCGGCTGATCGGCCTGGCGGCCCGCGCGGTCGCCGCTCAGCGGGTGGCGGCCTCGATTTCCTTGCGACGCTGCTCGGTCTGCTGCTCGGCGGCTTCGAGCTGCTGGTCGATCCGGGCCCGGCCGGCCCGGGCCTGTTCGGCTTCGCTGGCCTTGAGCTTGGCCGCGGTGGCGGCGCTGCCGCCGGTGTCGCCGAGGCCGCAGGCGGCGAGCAGTAGCGGGATGGCGAGGATCACCGGCATCGGAAGGCGGAATCGCATGGCTGTCTCCTGGGATCGACGGACGAAGGCCCGGGCGGTTCCGCAACGGTAACGCCGTTTTCGATGACTGTCATGCGCGCGGGGCGGCCGGGTCTGCCGGGCCGGCCCCGCGTGGCGGCGGCTTACTTCTTCGGCGCGTCTGCACCGGCGACACTCAGTTCGCCCTTCAGCCTGGCGATGCTCTTGTCGCCGAAACCCTTGACGTTCTTCAGGTCGTCGAGGCTCTTGAACGGGCCGTGCTTGCTGCGGTAATCGACGATGGCCTGGGCCTTCGACGGGCCGATGCCCTTGACGCCGTCGAGTTCGCCGGCGGTGGCGGTGTTGATATTGACCGCCGCGAAGGCGAGGCTGCCGGTGCCCAGCGCGAGGCTGGCGGCAAGGGCGAGGCGGGACAGGATGCGTTTCATGACATGACCTCCTTGTTGTTGACGACGTCATTTTACTGTTGTTTTGTACATGTTTGGCAAGATGGGCGGCCGGATTTTTCTGGCGCCTGGCGCAACATTTCGAGACTGTTTTTCCCTAACCGATTGGCGCGCCGTGCGTTGAAGGAGCACATCCCCACCGGAGTGCTTCATGAAACGCCTGATCTGCATCGCCCTTGCCACCGCATCACTGGCCGGTTGTGTCGTCGTGCCGGCCGCACCGGGCTATGGACATTCCTATCCCCGCTACGTCGAACCGCCGGTCGTGGTGGTGCCGCCCTACCGCGGCTACGGCCCGCGCTGGGACCGTGACCGTGACCGCGGCGACTGGGGACGCGGCCACCGCTGGTGAGCGGAGCCGGTCGGGCGGGTACAACCCGGGCGCGTAGAAATTTCCGGCCGGAACGCTGACCGCGCCGTTATCCTTGAGGATTGCCTTCCGCCCGTCCGCCGCCGCCCGCCGATGCCTTCCCCGTCCGATGCCGCCCACGAGCACCGCCTGAGCCTGGCCGAAGTCGTCGACTGGCTGGTCGACGACGGCATCGTGGCGCGTTCCGACGCCGATGCGCTGCTGGCGGCCCGGCGTCAGCGCAGCGACGAGGTCCATCCGCTGATCGCTGTGGCCGGCCAGAAGTGGATGTCGCGGCTGCCGCCCAACCGCCCGCTCGGCCTCGAGGAGCTGACCGAATGGCTGGCCGGCAAGGTGGAACTGGGCTACCTGCGCATCGATCCGCTGAAGATCGATTTCGCGGCGGTGACGGCGGTGATGTCGTCGGCCTACGCGACGCGTTTCGGCGTGCTGCCGGTGCAGGTCGGCCTGCGCGAGGTGGTGGTGGCTACCACCCAGCCCTTCCTGCGCGAATGGGAAAAGGAAGTCGCCGGCATCCTCAAGAAGGACATCCGCCGCGTCGTCGCCAACCCGGCCGACGTGGCGCGCTATCTGGTCGAGTTCTACAACCTGGCGCGTTCGGTCAAGAAGGCGGCGCAAAGCAGCGGCGCGCAGAGCGGCGGCCACCTGTCGTCGTTCGAGCAACTGGTCGAACTCGGCCACGGCAACCGGCAATACGACGCCAACGACCGCCACATCGTCAACATCGTCGACTGGTTGTGGCAGTACGCCTTCGAGCAGCGCGCCAGCGACATCCACATCGAGCCGCGGCGCGACATGGGGCTGGTGCGCTTCCGCATCGACGGGGTGCTGCATCAGGTCTACCAGATGCCGATGCCGGTGCTCACCGCGATGACCAGCCGCATCAAGATCCTCGGCCGGATGGACGTGGTGGAGAAGCGCCGGCCCCAGGACGGGCGCATCAAGACGCGGGTGGCGAGCGGCAAGGAGGTTGAGCTGCGGCTGTCCACGCTGCCCACCGCGTTCGGCGAAAAGCTGGTGATGCGCATCTTCGACCCCGAGGTGCTGGTGCGCAACATGGCCGAGCTGGGCTTTTCGGAGCAGGACGAGGCGCGCTGGAAATCCATCTCGTCGCGGCCCAACGGCATCATCCTGGTCACCGGCCCGACCGGCTCGGGCAAGACCACCACGCTCTATTCGACGCTCAAGCAGCTGGCGACGCCGGAGGTGAACGTGTGCACCATCGAAGACCCGATCGAGATGGTCGAGCCGGCCTTCAACCAGATGCAGGTGCACCAGGCCATCGATCTCGGCTTTGCCGAAGGCGTGCGGGCGCTGATGCGGCAGGACCCGGACATCATCATGGTCGGCGAGATCCGCGACCTCGAAACCGCCGAGATGGCGATCCAGGCGGCGCTCACCGGCCATCTGGTGCTGTCGACGCTGCACACCAACGACGCCCCGTCGGCGCTCACCCGCATGCTCGATCTGGGCGTGCCGGCCTACCTGCTCAACGCCACGCTGCTCGGCATCATGGCCCAGCGCCTGGTGCGCGTGCTGTGCACGCACTGCAAGCAGGCCCACCCGATGACGCCGGAGGAGGAGGCGATCTGGGATCACCTCGTGCGCCCGTGGAAGGCGGCGCGGCCGGCGCGCATCCACCGCGCGACCGGCTGCATCGAGTGCCGGATGACCGGCTACATGGGCCGTATCGGCCTCTACGAAATCCTGCTGATGTCGCCCGACGTGAAGCAGGCGGTGTCGGCCGACATGGATCTGGCGCGGGTGCGCGAGGTGGCGCTGCGCGAGGGCATGAAGCCGCTGCGGCTGTCGGGCGCGGCCAAGGTGGCGGCTGGCATCACGACGCTGGCGGAAGTCGTCAAAGTGGCGCCGCCGGCCGAGCACGACAGCGCGGACGCACGCTGAGCCGCTCCGCCGGGGTACGCGTGTGCCCCAATACAGTTCCGGCGGGCTTTGGCGTAGGCTGAGCGGTCGTTTTTTCCGCACTGTCCGCGCACCGTCCGATGTCCGCCTTCCTGCACCAGCTTGCCCTCGCCGCGCCGTTCTTCGGGCTGGTTTTCATCGGCTATGCGCTGATGCGCTTTTCCGGCTGGCCGCGGGCCATGTCCGAGAACCTGTCGCGCTTCGTCTTCACGGTGGCCATGCCGGCGATGCTGTTCCGCATGATGAGCGACCTGTCGCGTCTGCCGCCGGTCGATGCGCGACTGCTGGTGGCTTTTTTCGGCAGCTGCCTGATCGTCTTCGTCATCGGCCGCGTGCTGGCCTGGAAGGTGTTCCGGCTGGACGGCCAGGCCCAGTCGGTGTTCGCCCTCGGCGGCATCTTTTCGAACAACGTGCTGCTCGGCATTCCGCTGGCCCGGGTGGCGCTGGGCGAGGCGGCGATGCCGTCGGTGGCGCTGGTGCTGGTGTTCAATTCGCTGATCCTGTGGACGCTGGTCACCGTGTCCATCGAATGGGCGCGGCACGGCAGCCTGTCGGTGAAGGGCTTCGCGAAGACCGTGCGCGCCGTGGCGACCAACCCGATCGTCGCCAGCATCGTCGGCGGCAGCCTGTTCGGGTTGGCGGGGCTGCCGGTGCCGGCACTGCTCGACCAGCCGCTGGCGATGATCGCCCAGGCCGCCGCGCCGCTGGCGATGATCGTGCTCGGCATGGGTCTGGCCGAGTACGGTGTGCGCGAAGGCTGGCGGATCAGTACGGCGATCACGGCGGTCAAGCTGCTGGTGCAGCCGCTGGCGGTGTGGCTGCTGGCGCGCGTGCTGGGCCTGCCGCCGATGGAGACGCAGGTGGTGGTGATGCTCGCTTCGCTGGCGGTGGGCGCCAACGTGTATCTGATGGCGCGCCAGTTCCAGGTGCTCGAGGGTCCGGTGGCCGGCAGTCTGATCCTGTCCACGATGTTGTCGGCGGTGACCACGCCGCTGGCCTTGTCGCTGCTCGGTGCGACGCCACCCTGAGTGCGCCGCGAACTTCGCCGGCCGGCGGCGGTCTGCCCATTTTCCCGTTTTCCCGACCTCCGATGCCACCCTCGCCACCTTCCCTGCTGACCCGCTGCCTGCCCGCGCTGGCCCTGATCGTCCTGTCGTGCATCTGGGGCTATACCTGGGTGCTGGTCAAGCAGGGGCTCGATTACGCCTCGCCCTTTGCGCTGGCGGCGCAGCGCTGCATCGGCGGCACGCTGGCGCTGATCCTCGCGGTGCGTCTGGCCGGCAAGTCGATGCAGCTCGTCGCCCCCGGGATCACGGCGCTGATCGGGGTGGTGCAAGTAACCGGCTTCACGATGCTCCAGACCTCGGCGCTCGTCGAAGGCGGCCCCGGCAAGACCGCGGTGCTGATCTTCACGATGCCGATCTGGACGCTGCTGCTGGGTTGGCCGATCCTCGGCGAGCGGGTGCGCGGCAAGCAGTGGCTGGCGGCGGCGAGCACCCTCGGCGGACTGCTGCTGATCATCGAGCCGTGGAACATGCACACCAGCCTGCTCAGCAAGGCCCTGGGACTCGGGGCGGCGCTGTGCTGGGCGGTCGGCACGATCCTCATCAAGCGTCTGCGCAGCCAGCAGCCGGCCGATCTGCTGGTGCTCACCATGTGGCAGATGATCTTCGGCTCGATCCCGCTGGCGATCCTCGCGCTGCTGCTTCCCGGCCATCCGACCGACTGGGCGATGGACTACGTGCTGATCCTGTCCTTCCTGTCGGTGGCCAGCGTGGCCTTGTGCTGGTGGCTGTGGGTGTGGATTCTCGATCGGGTGCCGGCCTGGGAAGCCAGCCTGTCGGTGCTCGGCACGCCGGTGGTGGCGATCCTGTCGTCGCGCTTGACCCTTGGCGAATCCTTCGCCGCCGGCGAGATCGCCGGCATCCTGCTGATCGGTGCCGGACTGGCGCTGCTGTCCTTGTTCGGCTGGCTGGCGAGCCGGGTCAGAAGCTGAGCGTGCGCCACGCCGGGTCGAGGGCCCGGCCGAGGTAGGCGGCGGCGCCGGCCTGGGCGGTGACATCGGCGACAAGTTCGGCGGCCGGTACGCCATGGCCGGCCAGCGCTGTGGGGCAGGCAAAGAGTTTGACACCGAAGGCCAACGCTTCGCGGCGGAAGTCGGCCACCGTCTTGGTGCTGCCGGCAGCGGCCGTCAGCCCTTCGGCGATGCCGCGGCGCAGCAGCTCGACCGAGCGGGCGGTGAAATACATTTCCACTTCCACGTCCATCGCCGCCGCCGCCGCGGCGAAATAAAACGGCGTTGCGCACAACTCCGGCCGCGACGGATCGGCCGCCCACACCAGGATCGCCAGTTTTTCGACCGGCCGGGCGGGCTCAGAAATCACGGTTGTCCTCGTGAAACAGCGGCGTGGCGAAGTCGGCGAGGTCGCGGAAGGCGTAGCGCTCCATGATCCGTTCGATCTGTGGCGCGGCAGCCGACCACGGCAGCAGTACGCCGGCTGGCAGCGGCGCGGTGGCTTCCAGTTCGACCAGCCAGGATTCGAAGGGGTGGAGGTTGATCGCGCGGGCCGACGGATCGAGGGCCGGATTGGCATCGACAAGCCGCGCGGCAAACGGCGTCTTGACTGGAAAAACGGTCTTGCCGGCTTCGAGCAGGCCGAAACCGCGGCCGGCGTCGAGCCGCGCTCCGGCCGGCTTGGGCGTGAACAGCAGGATCTCGCCGGACAGCGCGATGCCCAGCCGGGTGACGCCGACCCGGTAGCGCGCATCGCCCACGGCGGCGAACCACAGGTGGCTGTCGGGTTCGTAGAGCAGATCGTCGGGGAAGGGGCAGCCGCGCAGTTGGGGCATGGGATCGGAGTGGTGGCGGAAGAGAATGGGAGTCGAACCCACCAGGGACCGCTTGACGGCCCCTCCTGGTTTTGAAGACCAGTCGCCCCACCGGGGGACGCATCCCTTCCGTTTTTGAATTTGGTTTCAGTTTATCGCGGTTTCCTTCAACTTGCCGGAAGATCGCCGCGAATCCGGTGTTGTTCGTCGTGGCCGCGGCCGACTTTGCGGGTGAAGCCGCTGCGGTCGAAGAATTCGAGGATCTGGATTGCCCGCTTGCGCCCGAGACCGCTGCGGGTGCGGAAGGTGGCGGCGCGGATGGCGCCTTCGTCGGCGCTCAGTTCGGCGGCGATGGTGCCCAGGCTGCGCACCGCGGCGGGCGCGTAGAACAGGTCGCGGACGACCTGCAGGACTTCGCCGCGGGCGGCGAGGCGCTTCATCAGTTCGCGGGTGGCGGCTTCGGGCTCGCCGAGGCGGGCGGCGAGATCGCGCACCCACGGTGGGTCGAAGGGGGTGTCGAGCAGCCACGGCAGCAGCCGGTCGGCGCGGTGCCGGTCGCCGGGGTCGACTTCGACGCGGTGGGTCGGCAGATGCCAGGCGCTGCCGCTGCGGGCCAGGCGTCCGGCGGCGAGCCAGTCGTCCAGCCAGTCGTTGAAGGCGGCAGCGGGGAGCTGGGGGGCGACCATGCGGCGCAGGCGGTTGCGCTCGACGCCGGGCTCGTCCGGGTGCGCCAGGTGATGGTCGGCGAGGCGGGCCTCGACGCGGGTGCCGAGTCCGGCGAGGCGGGCGCTGCCGATCAGCCAGCCGGCCTTGTCGCTGTGCCGGGCGGCGCTGGCCGGCAGCAGGGCGAGGAGTTCGTCCGGGCGGCGGTTTTCGGCGGCGGCGAGGCGGGTCAGGTCGAGGCCGTCGGCGGCGCGCTCGAGCAGCGCGGCGAGGCGCCCGGCGGGATCGGCGATGGCCTGTGCGTCGAGCATGGCCAGGCGTTCCGGATGGCGTCGGTGACGCGGCGGGCCGAAGGGGTCGAGGACGCGTCCGCCGCCTATCGTGTGGCGGCCGTGGGCGTCGCGCAGCACCACCAGATCGCCGCGGCAGGCGTGCATCGGCTGGTCGGCGACGATCTGCGCGCGACAGCTGCCGCCGGGCGGCAGACCGGTTTTTTCGAGACTGGCGTCGAGCAGCGCGATGCGTCCGCCGAGCTGGCGGGTGCCGTGGTGGAGCTGCACGGCGGCGCCGTGGGCGAGCGGCTTGGGGGTGTCGGCGGCGAGGTGCAGGTCGATGTCGAGGCGCTGGCTGGTGAGTGCCGGGGCGTCGGCGGCGAGCAGCCAGTCGCCGCGGCGGACCTCGTCCACGGCCACGCCGGCGAGGTTGAGGGCGCAGCGCTGGCCGGCGTGGCCGGCTTCGCTCCTGCAATTTTGCACGTGAAGACTTCGGATACGTGCATTTTTGCAGCTTTGTCCGAGCTGGATGGTGTCGCCGACCCGGATGCGCCCGGCGTGGACGGTGCCGGCGACGATGGTGCCGGCGCCGGACAGCGTGAACACGCGGTCGACGGCGAGGCGGAAGCCGCCGTCGACCGCGCGGTCCGGGGTGGCGCGGGCGGCGGTGAGCAGGTGGGCGCGCAGCGCGGCGAGGCCCTCGCCGGTGAGCGTCGAGACGGGAAACAGCGCGGCGTCGGCGAGGCTGCCGCCGGCCAGCAGGCTGCGGATCTCCGCTTCGACGCCGGCGCGGCGTGCGGGGCTGGCGCGATCGGTTTTGGTGAGGGCGACGGCGCCGCGGCTGACGCCGAGCAGTTCGAGAATCTGCAGGTGTTCGCGGGTTTGCGGCATCGGGCCGTCGTCGGCGGCGATGACCAGCAGCGCGAAGTCGATGCCGCTGGCACCGGCCAGCATGGTCGGCACGAATTTTTCGTGGCCGGGCACGTCGATGAAGCCGATGACCTGTTCCAGCGCGCCGCCTTCGCCGCTCACCGGCAGGTAGGCGTAGCCCAGTTCGATGGTGATGCCGCGGCGTTTTTCTTCGGGCAGGCGGTCGGTGTCGACGCCGGTGAGGGCGCGCACGAGGGTCGTCTTGCCGTGGTCGATGTGGCCGGCGGTGCCGATCAGCATGGCGCGAATCCGTCGGTGAGCTGGGCCACGAAGGCGGCTTCGTCGTCGACCGGCAGGCAGCGCAGGTCGAGGTGCAGCGAGTTGTCGGCGATGCGTCCGATGACCGGTATCGGCAGGCCGCGCAGGCGTGCTTCGAGTTTGTTCAGGATGCCGCTGCGCCGGCCGGTCGGGCGGAAGACCAGGCCTGCCGACGGCAGGCGGTCGACCGGCAGGCTGCCCGAGCCGATCTGCGACAGCATCGGCTCGACGCCGACAGTCAGCGGCCAGCCCGCCAGCAGCGCGGCGAGCGGGGCGTGGAGGCGTGCGGCCTGGGCCAGCATGGCGTCCTGCGGGCGGGTGAGCAGGCGCAGCGTGGCGAGGCGTTCGGGCAGGCGCTCGGGGTCGCGGTAGAGGCGCAGCACGGCCTCCAGCCCGGCGAGGGTGATCTTGCCGACGCGCAGCGCACGCTTGAGGGGGTTCTTCTTGATCTTCGCGATGAGATCGTGGCGTCCGACCAGGATGCCGGCCTGCGGGCCGCCGAGCAGCTTGTCGCCGGAGAAGCTGACCAGATCGGCGCCGGCGGCGATGGCTTCGCGCGGCGTTGGCTCGTGGGGCAGGCCCCAGCGTTCGAGGTCGGTGAGGGTGCCGCTGCCGAGGTCTTCGACGAAGGGTAGGCCGTGGGCGTGGGCGATGCGCGCCATGTCGGCCCGCGCGACGCTGGCGGTGAAGCCTTCGACGGCGTAGTTGCTGGTGTGGATCTTCATCAGCAGGGCGGTGCGCGGGCCGATGGCGTCGTCGAAATCCTTCGGGTGGGTGCGGTTGGTGCAGCCGACTTCGACGAGGCGGGCGCCGGCGCGCTTCATGATGTCGGGCACGCGGAAGGCGCCGCCGATCTCGACCAGCTCGCCGCGCGAGACGATGACTTCGCGGCGCTGGGCGAGGGTGTTGAGGAGCAGGAAGACGGCGGCGGCGTTGTTGTTCACCACCGTGGCGGCTTCGGCGCCGGTGAGGTCGCGCAGGAGTTCGTTCACCACGTCGTCGCGGTCGCCGCGGCCGCCGGTGGCGACGTCGTATTCGAGGGCGCACGGGGCGCGGGCGGCGTCGACCATCGCGGCGATGGCTTCGTCGGGCAGCACGGCGCGGCCAAGGTTGGTGTGGAGGACGGTGCCGGTGAGGTTGAAGACGCGCTTGAGCCGCGGCGCGGCGCGGGCGGCGAGACGGATGTCGGCGTCGCGGAGCAGGTTGGCGGGTTCGGGGGCGGCGTGTCCTTCGCCGATGCGGTGGCGCGCGGCGGCGAGCGCGTCGCGCAGCGCCTGGGTGGTTTCGCTGCGCCCGTGGACGTCGATGAGGGCCGCGGCGGCGGCGAGAAGGCGGTCGAGACTGGGCAGGGCGCGGTAGGCGGTGCTGTCGTCGGACGTGGTGCCATGGACCATGGACGCCATCGTGGTGGTTCTCCTTTGCGGGGCGGAACGATTGTTGCTGGTGTTGAAATAATTGGCGCTAAATTGTTGCCGATTTTGCGCGGATGATTGGTGCTAGGGCGTGAACAGGAACAGGTTGCGCCCGGCCCGGTGGAAGCCGGTGTCGTCCACCAGCATGTCGAGGGCGAGGGTCGCGAGGTCGTCGGCGAAGGCGTCGACCAGCGGGTCTTTTTCCATCGACACGATCTTCAGGCTGGCGTGGCAGTCGGGGCAGGTTTCGGCCTTGACGGCGGGATGCAGCGCGCCGGCGGCGCCTTCGAGACCCTGGTAGGCGATGCCGCGGGTGTTCTGGCAAGGCACGCATTTGATGCGCGTGACGTGCCATTCGCAGGCGCACAGGCTGCAGGCGGCATAGCGTACGCCGTGGCCGGCGTCGCCGATGCGCACGATGGAGGCGACCGGCGGCGAACCGCAGGCCGGGCACTGGCCGCCTTCGAAGCCGGCTGGCAGGTCGGCGGGCTGCAGCGCGAGGGCGCGGGCGGTCCACAGCACCTGCAGGCTGGCGCCGATCAGCGGAGCGAGGGCCAGTTCGACCGGGTTGCCGAGGTCTTCCTCGGCGCGCAGGATGGCGCGGGCGAGCGCATCGAGGCGGCGGGCCGGGAAGTCGGGCAGCCCGGCGATGGCGTTCTGCAGGCCGGCCGGCGCATGGGGAACGACGGCGGCGGTGAGCGCGGCGAGGACGTCGGCCCAGCCGGCGGGCAGGTCGGCGCCGTGGGCGTCGAGGGGCGGCATGCCGTGGCGGCGGCAGCAGCGGGCGAGATCGGCCGGGTCGGGCCGCGACGCCGGGCGGTGGTGGTCGAGCGCGTTTTGCTGGGCGTCGGCGAGGCGCGCGGCGAAGAGGAGAAAGTCGTACATCGCGTGGCCGGCGGCAAGCTGGCGCAGGCGTTCGGCGCGGCCGGCGAAGACGCGGGGCGAGGGCAGGCGGTGGGTGGCGCCGTCGGCACCGGCGCCGACGGCGATTTCTTCGGGGGTCAGGAGTTTCTGCATGAGGGTCCAGAAAAGCGCTCGATGCGCGGGGGCGAATGCATCCGCCCCCGCGGGTTCTACTTGCCGGTGACCTGGCGATACCACGCCCGGTGGTGTTGCTTGGCCCACGCGCGGGTGACGGTGCCGTAGAGCATCGCCCGGATCGTGCCGCGCAC
>WBZX01002152.1_pt1 | contig 13787 bp, 13 predicted proteins | sample 5204211 | NCBI WGS metagenome assembly WBZX01 (sample SAMN12344362, study PRJNA552823) | activated sludge metagenome | biome: Activated sludge suspended growth; feature: Nitrification reactor; material: Wastewater; isolation source: activated sludge from nitrification reactor of wastewater...
GGCGTATACGCCTGCATATCTGATGCAACACGCAGAAATAGCACATGTCGATCAGTATTTATTCAGCATGCTCAACAGCCAAAACTACTACAGTGTTTATCCACCAGTAGCGCAGTGGATCTTTGGCTTGTCCTACAAAATCAACGGACTTTCCCTGGGTGGCCATGTGTTGTTTTTCAAACTGCTGTTGATATTGACAGATGCGTTGATTGTCTTCTTACTCTATCTCCTGTTAAGAAAAAGGCGTATCCTGTCCAATCGGATTCTGATCTATGCCCTCAATCCACTGGTCATCATTGAATATACCGGCAATCTGCATATGGATGGCATCATGATAGCTGCATTGCTCGGTGCGGTCGTCTTGTCTGAAAAAAGAAATATCGTCTGGAGTAGTTTATCGATGGCAATGTCTATCCTATCCAAGATGCTCACCCTTGTACTGATTCCTTTTATGCCAAGGCAAATGTATTGGAGCAGGATTACGCTGTTTGGCATTATCAGTGTTCTTGCAAGCGTTGTGGTATTCTGGATATCCTTTGGCATACATACCGGATGGTTGGAAAGTGTTCGTCTTTGGTTCTTTTCATTTGAGTTTAATGCAAGCATTTATTACATCATCAGTACCATAGGCATGTCCGTAAAAGGCTATAATATCATCGCTGTTGCAGGACCTGCACTTGCCCTGGTAACCATTGCCGGCATTGCCTGGATATGGTGTATCTATATTCGAAAACCAGGGATGGATTGGTCAGTAGCCATGTTAGCTGTACTGACCCTCTACTTCCTGATGAGCACAACAGTGCATCCATGGTACATAGGATCATTGCTTGCCCTGGCTGTGTTGAGCAGGCATATCTACCCTATCGTTTGGTCTTGCCTGATATGCCTGAGCTACAGTCACTATGCGGATGGCAACTCTGCTGAAAACTATTGGTTGATCGGGATTGAATACCTGCTGTTATGCTGCTGGATGATATGGGAATTAACACACAGTAAGAGGAATGATGAACAGCTTCTTCCATCCGAATCATGATCACTAGCTATAAAATAAAAAGCCCCTGACAGTAACTGCCAGGGGCTTTGATTTTATCGATCTGATGATCATCAATATGACCAGAGGTCATGCTCCCAGTTGAAGAGCTCCATCTTGATCCTTTCGGATTCCATCAGGCGCTCAACACCCTTTTCAGGACCATTGTAGAAATCATCCAATCTAAGGTCAAGGACGTTAGATTGCTTGTAGATATAGCTTGAAAATCTTCTTTGCTCAAACAAGTCATACCATGTACCAGGGGCAGCATCATTACCTTCCGTGAAAACCTGGTAACGGGACAAGGCTTCACGGGCTTCAGGATAATACACCCAGAACATTGGAATAGCGTATTTGAACTCACCTGTGTTCTCGTCGATATAATCCCGGATCGGGGCGATACCCAGAATGCGTACACTCATCCTTGAAGCTTCCTTATCAAAAAACCACATTTCCTTAACGCGGAATTTCTGGATATCCTCAGGATTGACAGGTGAGGTGACAATCCTGACTTCGTCTTCATAGGTGTCAGGATTGAAAACCAAAGTGGTGTCAGTTTCTACCAGTTTGCCCATCACCTCTTCTGGAGTCATCATTTCCTTAAACGTCTCATCCTTGAAAACCTTGATCTCTCCGGATTTTGCGCCTTCAGCTATGATCGAAAAGAAAGGTTGAGGTGGATAGGTGAACGGAAGATTGATTTTCTCCCGCACATCTATGATGCGCCACAGCCTACGTTCCCATGGAATATCAGCCTCACGAAGAGGCTCATAGGGAAGCACCCTGTTTTCATAGATCATGGTGTGTCTCACGACATCATCCACGTATACGTCTTCGACAGGATCGCTTGATTCGGTGATGATACTTTCAGCCTGTTGTGCCAGGATAACTCCGGGAACAAAGGCAGCAAGCAGACCTACCAGGAAAGCAAATAATGACTTCATGATGAATATCAGTTAATTTTAAATACAAGTTGGTTGATGTCACGACCTGAGGCATCACCAGGGCATTTAGCCTTTACATTTTCAAAGTAGAAGGTATCACCTGCTTTCGCCTGATCTACCAGTCCTTTAGGTCCGGCATTATAGCCACCACCCTTATTGGCTTCCATCTGTGGATCTTGTCTTCTAGGTACGCGTACGAGCTGGTAGCCGAGGATCTCACACTTGGCATCAAAGTCAAAGTTCTCAAGTACAGCAAACAAACCCTTCTGAGCCTTAAACTCTCCAGAGCTCATGACACCGCCCATTGAAGAACTCAATTTTGCAACCGGGTTAGGTATCCTCTTGACCCTAAACTCTCTCTTTTCAGAGAGTCCAGGAGCAGATACATTTACATAAGCGAATTCTCCCAGTTTGGTCTGGGTAGATACCTTGACATTGAATGTCCCATCACTGTTACGGCTGATACTTCCGCCACCTGCTCCAGTCATACTGACCTGAACCTGGTTACTTGGTACACCGGCAGCTGAAACTGCTACTGGATTGTCCACCCCAATGTAGAATACATTCATCTTCGTAGCAGAAACTGAAACAGAACGCTCACCGACTTCATATTCGAATTCCTTCTTGAACGTCTGTGTTTCGTTAGTGACCGGGTTGGTTACATTGATGGAAGCATTATATTTTCTTACACCAACGCCACCTGCAGAAGCTGTGTATTTAGCAACTCCTTCTGCGTCAACCGGAAGGCTTCTTCCGTCAACGGAGATGGAGATACCCGTCTTACTGTCTGCACCGGCAAAAGCACTCAAGAAGATATCTGCTTCATAGGTCTCACCTTTGATCACATAAGACTTCTTGGCTGCAGATACAACAGTAAATTTATCCAAAACCACATCCGTTGTTGTACCTACTTTATTAGCCAGGTAGTTGAGGACAGTAGCTTCAGAGTTCTTTGCATCGTTCTGGAACTTACGAAGGATAGGAAGTGCAGCCTGGAGCGGCATGTGGTTGAAGTTCATTTCAGACCAGCTCTTCTTCTTCTTTGTTTTCCATGTTTCATCATCAACGCCCAGAGCTATATCCTGTGAATATTTTGCTCTATCCGCTGTATCAATAAGAGAAATAAATTTCTCCCTGTATTCAAGGATTTTAGCCTTGAGTTCTTCACCGACACCTTTATCCACGAGGATACGTGTAGTGACGTCCTTGTTCTTCTCCCCTTTCAGGTGATCAGTCATCTGACCAGTCTCAGGATCCGGCAGATAAGAGCCGGTGGAGATAATCATGGTATCAATGATATTCTGGATGTACTTATCCAGTTCTGTAGCATACTGCCTTGTCGGATCAACACGCTCTGCATAGACTGCTAAAGATTCTCTCTTCTTTGCGCCGTCCTTGATGGCCTGGGGCAATTTACCATTAGCTTCATCAAGGGCCTTGTTACTCTTCACCATACTCTTATCAACGACCTTGAACGCATTGAAAATCTCCGCAGAGACGTTGAGGGCAAGCAGCGCGGTCAATACCAGATACATGATATTGATCATCAACTGCCGGGGCTCCTTTGGAATTGACATATCGGATTAATAGTTTTTCTTAGATAATTAGATCAGTTCAGCATTCACAGCAGGGCTTATGCCTTGCCTCCGGTCATAGCGGTAAGGACATTACCATATACGCTGTTCAATGAGCGCAGGTTCTTGTTCAGTGTAGCCATCTGATCTGTATAACCCTTAGCATCTGATTCAGAGCTTGCCAATTGCGCCAATGCGGCATTCATGTGAGCCAGTTGCTCCTTAGAGGCCAGCACGCCCTGGTACATCTGGCTTACGCCCTGGATGTTCTGGTTCAATGCAGAGATATGTGAACGGTAAGCTTTGGTTTCTTCAACACTGTGGCTGAGTTCAACCATTGCCTGGTTCATCCTGTCATAGAAGTTACCCATAGACTTAATCTGGTCAGAGGTCTGTGAAAAATCAACCTCCTGGAGTGCCTTCAGGGAGCTCATGCTCTTGGCCATGATCTGGAGTTCAGACAACATGCCACCGAGTTGGGTTTCAACCTTAGCTCCGTTCAATGGGCGCTGATCCTTGTCCACCTCACCAGCGGTGAGTGGTGCAATCTTGCTATTGTACTTCTCCAATCCTGGATACAGTTTTTCCCAGTAGTAATCCTTATCTGGTGGAATGATACCTAACATAAAGAAGAGGAAGGCTTCAGTAAGCAGACCTGCTGTGATAGCTGCGTCTCCCCAGGGAGCGCTCCTGATCTTACCGAGGGCCCCGATCATTACGATGGAAGCTCCGAAACCAATGATTGCGTTTTTCAGATACTTGAATGAGCTAGATTTAATAAACCTGTTCATGCTGGTTGAGATGTTTTTGTTGTTAAATGATAAATTATTCAGCTCTCAAGGCAAATCCGGAGGCAATGATCAAAGTCCGCGAAGTTTCCCTGATTTAGTTTACGTCTTTAGATACTCTTGATTTTTGGATACTCCATTACATGAGGCCTTAAGGTCCATGTAGGGGAAGTCACTATTGTATTACAAATCAATTGGCATCATCAATAGCCCGGCCAAGGAATGTCAAGGCGCAACGGAATCCGATGTATGATTTGGTTGTATCCTGGTATTCCCAGTTACGGGTACCTGTCTGCAGGTAGTATGCTACATCCTTCCATGAACCGCCCCTGATCACTTTGCGTTTGTACACTGCAGGATCATCGTCCTTAGCATCATACTTGATGTCAGGGTTGTTGTCATGTACGATATAGTGTGCATTTTCGAAGAAGGCACTTTCTGTCCATTCAGAAGCATTCCCTGACATATTATATAATCCATAATCATTGGGGAAGTAAGCATCTGCTTTAACTGTGTAATGGCCACCGTCCTCAGGGTAGTTACCACGTCCTGGCTTGAAGTTAGCTAACAAGCAACCTTTGGCATTTCTGAGACCATAACCACCCCATGGGTATGGGGCGAGATCATGTCCTCCTCGTGCGGCATATTCCCATTCATGTTCTGTTGGGAGGCGGAATTCTTCAGTATTTGGCTCATCACCACGGAACATGTTCCAAAGACTTGTACGCCATGAGCAGAAAGCCTTCGCCATTTTCCAATTGACCCCTACGACAGGATAGTCGTCAAATGCAGGGTGCCAGAAATAATTACGGGTGAATGGCTCATTGTAAGAGTATGCGAAGTCACGGATCCACACCAGGGTATCCGGATAGATGCTGACTTCTTCCCTGTTGATGATTCCAGTCCGTTTGCCTTTGAAAGATGGGCTGGCTGCTTTCTTCCAGTCTTTCCACTCGTAGTTATATACTAATTCTCTTGTATCAAGTTCTCTCTTGCCGGCAAATACATCATCGCCCTGGAAGTACATATCCTCGAGCAACTCGTCATTCCAGTCAATCTCATACTCCCAGTCAATTGTCTGATTTCCTTTGTCATCTTCCTTGAAATGATCCAGGGTGACGTGAGCTATGGAGTCCTTGACGTAGTTGACAAACTGGCGATACTCGTTATTAGTGATTTCGGTATCATCGATAAAGAACCCTACAATAGATACGGCCAGCGGTCGCTGCATATTGTCACTGTAGATATCCTGGTCGGACTGGCCTATGTGGAAGGTTCCGCTACGGATGTATTCCATGCCGTAGGGGTTGATCCCGGCATATTTCGGCCGGTCCATCACACCAACTAACTGTCCTGTTTCCCCTGTACCGCAGGCACTGAATAGAAAGGCCACTGATATAATGGCCAATGCTGAGATTGAAAAGTTCCTCATCCTTTTATAAAAAGTTTCGCTGTTGTGGGTAGCTTAAAAAAGAGGCGTAAAGATAGTTTTTTGACTTAGATATCCAAACAATTATCTTTTTATAATCCAACCCCCAGACAACATAATTTATGCCAACATCGGTTGTAACGATATAATATTTGACATTATTATACTAATGGAAGAATTTAAATTCGGATTCTTCCGGTTCGCATATATACGAAAAATTCATATGTAAATGTCAAACAATAAAATAGTTACAATTTTATTACACGCATCTGTCGCGTGGTTTTTACGGTTCCCTGCATCTTTTGCCGGAAAAGCGTGCTAAACCTTTAAAGGTTTCTCGGGTTATAAATAATCCTTGGGGGAAGCCCTGCTCCTATCCTTTTGCCAAGGTTATAGGTGATCAGCAACTCATGCGTCCCTTCGTGGACTGATTGGAGACTACTCAGCCCGATATCGTAGGCGTAATGTAAAAAGAACTTTGGAGATAACCTGACACCTGCCGTAAGCATTAAGGCATCCTGGCTGTTTTCCCCGAAACCCCGGTAACCTATACCTGCGGTCACCACATCCCTCCATTCTGCTCGTAAAGATAATTCAGCCTGCGTCTGTACCAAATCTGATTTGAGATAAACCACCGGATAAATAGAAATATCTTCAAAGGACTCTACAAAATACTCTCCAAAAAAGTGGAAGGCCGGCTTTGGGGCGTAGTCGATATTATCTCCAAGCTTGATGCCTGCAGGATAAAAGCCTGTCATTGAAAGGCCTGCCTCAAAGTAATCCCCTGCATAATACACCCCTCCTTCGACCACCGGTGACACACCTGAGACCAATCCATTTGGCAGATTGATATCATGATGATCGATGATGGAGCCTTCATAGGTGCCATCGGGAGCCCTAAGCTTGGTTCCATCGAGTGATTTCTGGTATAGCCCCAGCCTCAATCCAGTCGAAAACAGTCCGGTTTCTGCTTCATATATATAGTTATAGGACACCATGAAGCCTGTTTGCTTCTCAGCGCCTATCGACTCGTTGACCAACTGAAACCCGATCGCGCCTTGCCACAGGTAAAAGGGCATATGGACATTGACCATGCGTAATTCAGGATTACCATCCAGTCCGGACCATTGTGAGCGGAAGAGCAGGCTTGCAGCAAGGCTGCGTTCCATTCCTCCAAATGCGGGGTTGAACGCGTACCGTTCATGCATGTAGAGACTATTCTGACTGCTGTGCTGGGCCATGAGGGATTGTGTTCCCGCAAGGAAGAGCATTAAGAAAAGATATCTCCACATATACACCATAGCGCAGCAATTATTTTAACCAGGCACTACCAAATGTAATCCTTATCCAATAACGGACAGGCATTCTCTATTGTGATAAACGATAAAATGGCGAGCTAATATACTAAAGCATGCCCATTCACTACCAGATAGGGCCTTCCAATTGTCCGGCAGGTGACATCACCTGATTTTGACTACGAGCCCATCATAAGCCAGGCTGATGTTTTCAGGAAGCATGGCATTGACCTCATCGTGCAATCCCATTTCATGACTGATATGCGTGAGATAGCATTGCCGTGGATTCAAAGCATTGCATAGCCTGATTGCTTCTTCTACGTTGAGATGTGTCTTGTGCGGTTCAACCCTCAGTGCATTCAGGATAAGCACATCCAGGTCCTGTAGCGCTTCCATACTTTCCTGCGGGAGCGTCTTGGCATCAGTGATATAGGCGAGATTTCCGATCCTGTAGCCTAAAATCGGCATATCACCGTGATCGACCAAAACTGGCTGAATGGTCACTTCGCCAATGTTAAAGGGGGTAGTATCAATCTCAATACTGTGTACCAGTGGCTTACCTGGGTACTGATAAGCGGGATCAAAAGCATAATAAAACCTGCGATGCATTTCGGACAATGTGCGCTCACCGCCGTATACAGGAATATTCCTGTGATAAAGGAAATTGACCGGCCGGATATCATCTAAGCCGGAGATGTGGTCATTGTGTTCGTGGGTGAGGAGGATAGCATGAACATCAGTGAGCTGATTGTCGAGCATCTGTCGCCTGAAATCAGGTCCGATGTCTATAGACAAACCTGTGTCTCCTGCCTGAATAAAAGCAGCTGTGCGAAGCCGCTGATCTTTTGGATTGGTTGACTGGCACACTTTACAACGGCAGCCGATGACAGGAATCCCCTGGGAGGTGCCGGTACCCAGGATAGTGATCTGGAGCGGGATGCTCACGCTGTGCGTAGTAGGGAATTGCGCATTTTCATATACCAGTCATGGTGTTCCTCTGACATGCCTTCTGTATTGATTTCTCCGAGCTCCATGATCTCCAGGAGCGTATTCATCCTGGCTTCCAGATCAAAGAACTTATTGACGATGACAATATTTTTGCCGGACACTATACAATAACCCGAATGAAAATTACCTTTTTCATAACGGATCGTAATCTTGAGCTCACGGAAAATATCTTCAAGCTTATTGAGATTATGCTTGGTATATTTGATCATAATTTGCTACTCTTTATCACGTATATCCTTCGGAAAACCAGGTGATTCTGACTTTCGGAGGATCAAATTGAGGCCATGAAATTAGAAAAAACTTTGATATATCTTCGATGGGGTGTTTTGGTGATCCTTGGATTGGCTCTCCAGACTGATCTCAGGGCCCAGCGATTTTCAGCTGGGCTGATCGCCGGATTGAATGCCTGTCAGATAGATGGGGATGACCTTGCGGGCTTTGACAAGGTAGGATTGACCGGGGGGATAAAGACGGTGGTTGAATTTGATTCTCCGTGGAAGGTCAATATGGAGTTCCTGTATTCGGAACGCGGAAGCCGCCCTGACATATTCAATCCGGAATACGATCCCGACATTGAAATAAGCCTAAAGTATATTGAGATTCCTGTCTATATATCCATTGGTGACTGGTGGCAGGAAGAGGGGAAATACCATAAGATGTCTGCCTACGCGGGTTTGAGTTATGGACGCCTACTCGATGCAAAAACCACTGATTACTACAATCCTGCAGAAGAATCGTATGACAAACTGGTACAGTACTTTAGTGAAAACGATCTTTCATGGTTGCTAGGTGCCACTTTCCGGATGAGTAAGCAATGGGGTGTCGGGGGGAGATATACCAGAGGTATCATCCCTCTACTGGATCCTGAAAAACATGATCTTAACACCAATAAACTTGTTTCCTATTTCCTGACCTTTCGCTTCGAATACTATTTCAAATGATCAAGACCCTCAATGTCGTCCTATCGCTCTGCATGATCCTCAGCCTGATCGCGACAGAAGCCTGCCAGCCAAAAAAAAATACCGAGGTGACCGCAGAACCAGCCGCGCCTCCAGCCCCGGCCTACCCTGCCCTAAGCAACCAGGAGATCAGCCATCTCTATGCCAACGCGGATAAAATTGATATCATCTTCTATGACCTGCCCATCAGTGTGAACCAGGAGGACATCTCCAGTGTAAGGAATACGGTCCTGTATATCTCCCCGGCATCTTCTGTGATCAATACCGGATGTAAGGCGCTGGGGCGCATGAGCTGGATGTCCAAAGGTGTGATCTTGCAGGAGGCTGATGTCTATTGTACCAGTGGGTGCACCTACCTCATCTTTATGAAAGACAACAAACCCGTTGCGGCCAATGCACTAGAATTGGCTGGTGTCGAATTTTTCAAAAACATCCTCAGCCAGGTAGAGAAAAATAAGCAATGACGGGTGACCGCCTGGCCGTGATAGACCTTGGGTCTAATACCTTCCACTTGTTGATTTGTGAAATCAATGCAGATGGTTCGCTTTCCTCTATTTATAAGGACAGGATCTATGTCAAGCTTGCCTCAGGCGGCCTGGAACAGATAGATCCGGCAAGTATCACCAGGGGCCTTGAGGCTATGCAGCTTTTTGCGGGACAGCTAAAGGCTTATGATGTAAAATACACCAGAAGCATTGGTACAGCCGCCCTGAGGGAAACAAAAAACGGTAAGGAAGTAGCGGAAATGTTTACCAAAGCTACCGGGCTCACCATAGAGATCATTGACGGACATCGTGAAGCGGGGTATATCCTCAATGGCATTAGAGCAGCACTTCCGCCTCTCGACAAGTATGGGCTGATCATGGATATCGGAGGAGGCAGCGTTGAATTTATCCTCTTCAAGGGATCTACCATTGCTTTCAAGGGGAGTTACAAGATCGGTGTAGCGGTCCTCTACCAGAAATTTCATCACAGTGATCCGATCAGTCAGCGAGAAGTAAGCGCGTTGGAGGACTTTCTTGACCAGGAACTTACTGATTTGCTATTGGCGGTGAAGGCGTTGCCCAACTACTACCTGATTGGGGCCAGCGGCTCCTTTGAAGTCATCAATGATGTCATGCCCCGGTTGGCCACTTCAGCACATTGGACTGAGTTGGATATCAAGAGTATCGCGGGTTATCTGGATGAGATTATTTCAACCGACATCTCGAGCCGCCGTCAAATCCCTGAGATTCCGATAGAAAGGCTGGATTATATAATCGTAGCCTATATCCTGATACGCTATGTCTTCCGACATATTCCGCCTGAGAAACTATTCTACTGTGAGTTTGCCCTCAAAGAAGGTGTCCTGGCTGAGATGGCCGGGATTCAAACGATATAGACCCGTCCAAATTTGTATTATAGACCACTCAAATTGTTGACAAGAAATTGGACAGGTTAATAGGCTGAGGGGTTAATGGGCTGATAAGGTTAGTGAGTTAAATAATTTTCCTTTTACTTCCAACTTCGCTATTCCTTGTTCGCTATTCCCCGTTCGTTATTCCCTATTCCTCCTCGGAGCCCATCTGGTTGTCTGCGCGGAGCTTGTTGAGAATTTGGTCCATCCTGAAAAATTCGTCTAAAGTCTCGTCCAGGAAAAACTTGAGTTCCGGTATTTTCCTGAGTTGCTTGCCGACCTTGCTGGCCAGGGCATGGCGGAGCTGGTGGATATTTTCATCCATAGCTGCCATGACTTCCAGTTTGTTTTCCGTATTGAATACCGAGAGATAGACTTTTGCGCTCTGGAGGTCCGGAGAGACCACGCAACGCGTGACGGTGACCATTGCACGGTCATAGATGTATGAGCCTTCATCGATGAGGACCATACTGAATTGTCTCCGTAAAAGTTCATTGATCTGCTTCTGCCGCTTAGTCTCCATGTTGCACATGCTGGGTGATGATAAGTACAAAAGTACGGTTTATTAAAGCTTCCCTTATCTTTCCTGCCTCAGAAATCAAGCAACTTGTTCCAGGGGGATTCTATATTAACTCAACCGATTGAATACATGAAGGGTGTTGGCCCTGTCAGAGGGGAGTTGCTGCGTAAGGAAATGGGCATACACCGGATAGGTGACCTGCTGTGGGACCTGCCATTCAGGTACATTGACAAATCTGAGATTGCAACCATAAAGGAAGCGAGGACGTCCCTGGAGGCGGTACAACTCAAAGGGGTCTTTACGGATAAGCGTATGGAAGGCTCAGGTCCGAAAAAACGACTTGTCGCCACTTTTGAAGATCGTACCGGAGAACTTGAAGTGCTATGGTTCCAGCGTGCCAAGGACATAGAACAGTGGATAGTGCTGGGCAAACCATACCTGATCTACGGAAAACTGCAGGATTTCAGAGGAAAATATAATATCGTCCATCCTGAAATCGAAGAACTATCCCAGGAAAAAACAGTCTCAACAGGACTCGAGCCGGTCTACAGTAGTTCGGAGAAGCTGGTGATCAGAGGGCTTGACAGCAAAGGGCGGCGTAAAATCATGCAGCAACTGATCACACAACTCAGGCCGAATGATATACCCGAAAACCTTCCTGAACCGATTATTTCCAAACTGCGGTTTTATAACAGGATTGATTCCCTCAAAAAAATCCATTTTCCAAATTCCCAGGAAGAGCTTACCAAGGCCAGAAACCGCCTTAAATTTGAAGAACTCTTCTTTCTCCAACTCATGTTGCTGCGGGCCAAAGTAAAACGGGAAGAGACGGTCAAGGGATTTGTGTTTGGTGAAGTCGGGCAGGTATTCAATACCTTTTACAACCACCACCTACCCTTCTCCCTCACAGAAGCCCAGAAAAGAGTGATGCGCGAGATCCGCAAGGACATGGGTTCAGGCCACCAGATGAACAGGTTGCTCCAAGGAGATGTAGGCAGTGGTAAAACCATTGTCGCCCTCATGTGCATGTTGCTTGCCACTGACAATGGATTTCAATCTGTGCTCATGGCCCCTACAGAGGTATTGGCCATGCAGCATTATAAATCGATCAGCGAATTGGTCGAAGGACTTGACATCAAGATTGCTTTCCTTTCGGGTAGCATCACCGGAATTCCACGGACTGAAATACTGGAATCACTTAAAGCCGGAAAGACAAACATTCTGATCGGCACACATGCGGTGATTGAAGAGTGGGTAGAATTTGCGAGCCTTGGCCTGGCGATCACAGATGAGCAACATCGCTTTGGTGTAGCGCAACGGGCACAGATGTGGACTAAGTCTCCTCTTCATCCACCGCATGTCCTGGTGATGACTGCGACCCCTATACCAAGGACGCTTGCCCTGACTGTATATGGTGATCTTGATGTATCGATACTGGATGAATTACCGCCCGGGCGTAAACCTGTAGTGACCACTCAACGTACTGAAGCCCACCGATCGAAGGTGATGGAATTTGTCCGTAGTGAAATCAAAAAAGGAAGACAGGTCTATGTGATCTTTCCACTGATCGAAGAATCTGAAAAACTGGACCTGGAAAACCTGCAGGATGGCTATGAACGCCTGCTGGCGAGCTTTCCGAGGCCTGACTATCAGATCTCGGTAGTGCATGGGCGAATGAAAGCCCAGGAAAAAGATGACGAGATGATCCGGTTTAAGGAATTGAAGACGCAGATCATGGTATCGACGACAGTGATCGAAGTTGGCGTCAATGTCCCAAATGCGAGTGTGATGATCATTGAAAATGCAGAGCGATTTGGATTGGCACAATTGCATCAATTGCGCGGCCGTGTGGGGCGTGGAGCGGACCAATCCTATTGCATCCTGATGACGAGTTACAAACTGTCCAAAACGGCTAAGGAGCGACTTGATGTGATTTGTAAAACCAATGATGGATTTGTCATTGCAGAGGCGGATCTCAAAATGCGCGGGCCCGGAGATATCGCGGGGACAAAACAAAGCGGGGCGTTTGAATTTAAAGCGGCCAATCTGGTGGAAGACCAGGCGATCCTGAAGACCGCGAGAATGATGGCAGAAGAAATCCTCACCAGGGACCCGATGCTGAGGGCCCCGGAGCATAGCCTGATGGCCAGGTTCCTGACGACTGAATATAAGTATAAGCAGGATTGGTCGAGGATATCGTAGAGATTCGTTGCGCACGAGGCGTGGGAATTATTTTACTTTTTGCATTGCCCAAAAAGTAACAAAAATGCTAGTCGCGCTAAAAACTCACTTTAAGTTCAGTGCCATCTTCTGGCTTCCTAGTCTGCTTTCCCGCTTATTTGAATTTCAAATTCTGTTTCTTTCAGTTGTTGTGCCCTATTGTGATTTGCTTATACATGAAACAGATCATATGTGCGGTTCGGACAATTTAGCGCGACAGGGTTGTGCCTATTCGAGATGATTTTTTATAAGAAGGTAAGTTCGGACAATTTAGCGCGACAGGTTTGTACCTCATCGTCCTTTTTCTGGCGACATTAGTTGCATAACAGTGACTTGATTCTACCTGAAAAAGGTTCCTTTGCTGCTCAAACAATTTTGGGGCACAGGTGGGTTACCTATTCGAGATGACTTTTGTTAATTTAAGGTAACGTTGAGGCCACAGGCCTCATGATAAAAAGGCAAGTTGGGCGTTGGTTGTACCTACGCCCGCGTATGACAGATCAAAAGAAACATACTCGAAGGAATAATCATATGAGCCGTCTCTGACGGCAGGTAATCATGCAGTTTTTAGGGATTCATGTTGGTTCAGACAGTTGCAATAAATTCGAATTGTGCATACACTAA
>WBZX01001342.1_pt2 | contig 13779 bp, 12 predicted proteins | sample 5204211 | NCBI WGS metagenome assembly WBZX01 (sample SAMN12344362, study PRJNA552823) | activated sludge metagenome | biome: Activated sludge suspended growth; feature: Nitrification reactor; material: Wastewater; isolation source: activated sludge from nitrification reactor of wastewater...
TATCTTCCAGTTGGCAATGTCGCCCTGGTCGCTCACTTCCATGGCACCCAGTACCGTGAGGTCTACCTTGCCCGCCCGGATCATTCCAAAACTCATGGCGCTGTCGAAAAAAGCGGAGCCAGGCACTGTAGTGATTGTTTGTTTACCCGCATTGATCAGGTCGGGGTCTTCTTCACCTTCAAAAGGGAAAGGTCCCATACCCAGCAAGCCGTTCTCGCTCTGCAGTACCACATTCATCCCTTGCGGAATATAATTGGCCACCAGGGTGGGTATGCCAATGCCCAGGTTCACATAATAACCGTCTTGTAATTCTTTCGCTATGCGTTGTGCGATCTGTTCTTTGGTTAAAGACATCGTTGGTTCGTTTAAGTCGTTTAAGATCTGCGAAGGTCGTTTGCTGATAATAAAGGTTGCCGGGTTTAGCTCCGTTTCCGCACGGTTCGTTGTTCGATCCGTTTCTCGTACCCGGTGCCCTGGAAGATGCGATGAACATAGATACCGGGTGTATGAACCTGGTTGGGGTCCAGTTCGCCAGCAGGCACCAGTTCCTCCACTTCGGCAATCGTGATCTTACCGGCCATGGCCATCAGCGGATTAAAATTGCGGGCGGTTTCTTTATAAATCAGATTACCATGTGTATCGCCCTTCCAGGCTTTCACGATGGCGAAATCGGCATCAAAAGCGTATTCAAGCAGGTATTCCTTATTATTGAAAATCCGGGTTTCTTTACCGGTCGCCACTTCGGTACCCACACCGGCCGGTGTAAAAACGGCCGGCATACCGTAACCGGCAGCCATACAGCGGGTAGCCAGCGTACCCTGTGGTATGAGTTCAACTTCCAGTTCGCCACTCAGCAATTGCCGTTCGAATTCAGCGTTCTCGCCCACGTACGATGAGATCATCTTTTTCACCTGCTTTCGCTGAAGCATCAGGCCGATGCCAAAATCATCCACACCCGCGTTATTGGAGATACAGGTCAGCTCCTTCACGCCGGCTTCCACCAGGGCGGTGATACAGTTTTCCGGGATGCCGCAAAGGCCAAAGCCCCCGAGCATGATCACGGAGCCGTTCCGTATTCCGGTAATGGCTTCCGCCGCGTTTTTGTATACTTTGTTCATATCAGGGTATTTTGTCGGGACTGATACCTGTGGTTCATTTCCGGTCGGCCTGGCTGACCATGCTGTCGAGTATCGCCCGCATTTCTTTACTGTTGTTTTTGTAGTAGCTGTAACTCCGGTAGAATTCTTCCTTGCTGGTGTGATGGATGACGAATATCTGCTGTTGCAGTTTCAGGTTTTCTTCGGTAAGATTTTTTGAAGAATCCCTGGCTATGTACTGTGTGGTGAAAACATCCGCCCGGATGATATCCCACAGAACGGCCTGCATTTTCTCCGGCTTGAGAATGCCGGCAGTTTGTTTTTCTTTATTTCCGCAGGAAAATAAAAGGCTAACGGTGCAGAAGAAAGCGATCATCCGGATCATTTCATCTCATCTTTATACTTGCCCGCATTGGTCAGGTCGAGGCGTTGCAGCATTTCTGAAGCCCTTGCCTTATCCTGTTGGGGCGCCTTTGAAAATATCTTGATCAATTCGCTGGCCTTACCCTGGAAGAAGAACTGGGTGATCATTTTATTGGGGTTATCGGTCACGAAATTGTTCAGCAGGTTGAGTACGTTCAGCAATTCAGCACGGGCTCCGTTTTCATCCTCGTACATTTTATCCATGCAAAGACGGTAGTAGTTATAATAAACATCGTGCATCACCGCGTAACGGCTGTTAAGCATATTCTCGACAAGCCAGTACCTGTTGCGCTGGCCGTCGAACGCCTTCCAGCCGGATATGCCGCGGCCATCCGGGGCATTGTTCACGATATTCTGCGCTTTCTGGAAATAGGTATCGCCCCCGCGGAGAGAGAACGAATCATAATCAAACCCCAGGATCATGTAGGCGTAATAGGCCAATACGGCTGTGAGGTTGGCGGTTAAGGGATCAGAACCCGAAACCCTGTTCTCGTTGAACTCGATCACCTGGAACTCGACGTATTTGAAAATAATGTTGTCGTCCTTGAAGTTGACAATAGGCGATACATAGGAAGTGTTGAATACCGGCCGGGCAGCTTGTACGGTAAGCGACGCGTTGTATACATTCAGGTCATTCGTCGGTTGCAGGTTCAGTAAAAAATTGCACTCGATGCGTTCATTGGGAGCGAAATTATCCTGCGTCCATTTCCGGTTATTGATAAAATTGTTTAAGGCGGTTTGCAGGGTCCGGAAAACATTCTGGTTAATATTATTGCTCACCTGGTTGCTTACAACCGTTATGTTCGCCTTGAGTTCCTGGGCGCTAACATCGGCCGAAACCAGCAGCAGGATCAGTACTAGCTTAATAAATGTTCGCATGCAATTGCTGAATAATGGTATTAACGATATCGATGGCAACTTCCCGCTTGGATTTGGTTTCGAACGGGAATGCGTTACCCTGCCTGTCAAAAATAGTGATTTTGTTGGTGTCGTGCCCGAAGCCAGCGCCTGCGTCATTCAGCGAGTTAAGGACGATCATATCGGCATTTTTGGTTTGCAGTTTCTGCAAGGCGTATTCCTTTTCGTTGTTGGTTTCCAGCGCAAATCCAACCAGGAACTGGCCGTTCCTTTTTGTTTGCCCCAGGTGCTTGAGTATATCCTTCGTTTTAGTGAGCGTTACGGTGAACGCTCCGTCTGTTTTCTTGATCTTTTGTGAGGCCATTTGAACCGGCGTATAATCCGCTACAGCCGCACTCATCACGGCGATATCCGTTTCCGGAAAAACAGCCATGCAGGCATCGAACATTTCGCTGGCCGAACCAACCCGTACCAGCCTGATCCCTTCGCTGAACGAAATGGATACGGGGCCGGCCACGACAGTAACCTCGGCTCCCCGGTTTTTCATTTCCGCAGCGATCGCTGCTCCCATTTTTCCGGATGAATGATTCCCGATGAAACGTACCGGGTCGAGTGGTTCATAGGTAGGGCCCGCCGTGATCAGTACTTTTTTACCTGCCAGTTCATTTTTTCGCAAAAAAAAATCGGTGAGCCAGCTAACAATGGATTCGGGCTCTGCCATCCGGCCCTCTCCCACGAGTCCGCTTGCCAGTTCTCCGTTTTCAACGGGTATAACGGCATTGCCGTATGAACGGATCTTTTGAAGGTTATCAGCTGTGGAAGGATGGTGCCACATATCTTCATCCATGGCCGGCGCTACAACAACCGGGCAGGTTGCCGACAGGTATACGGCCATCAGCAGGTTGTCGCATATACCGTTCGCCATTTTTGCGAGGCTATTACAGCTCAGGGGGGCTATAAGCATGATATCGGCCCAGCGGCCCAGCATCACGTGGTTGGCCCACGAGTCGTTTTCTGTGAGGCCGGTCAGTACGTGATTCCGGGAAAGGGTGGAAAGTGATAGAGGTGTTACAAAATCTTTTGCGGCAGGTGTCATTACGATCTTCACGTCGGCCCCTGCCTTAACGAGCAGCCGCGTAAGTATGGTCATTTTATAAGCGGCTATGCTGCCGGTGACCCCTAGTAATATCTTTTTGCCTTGCAACATGAAAAAACCCGTATTACAACAACGTATACGGGTTAAAATTATGATTTATTGACTAAACGGGGAGCTAAAATCAGCTGAACAGGTCTTCGTCATTTTTCCGGAAGTATACTTTATCCTCCAGGAATTCGGTGGTAGCCAGTAACGCCGGGTTGGGCATGCGCTCATACGCCTTGGATATCTCGATCTGCTCTTTGTTCTCATGGATCTCTTCGAGGCTATCGGTATGGCTGGCAAATTCTTCCAGTTTATTGTGCAGCTCCTCTTTCAGGGTGATATTGATCTGGTTGGCCCTTTTCGCGATGATGGCGATGGATTCATACACATTACCTGTCTTATCCTTCAGTTCGGATAATTTTTTGGGCTCTACCACACTGCTGGTGTTAGCGCTTAGCTGACGTCTGAGTTTGCTCATTTTTTATGTCTTTAATATGATTTTTACTTAGGTTACTATAGCTTTCCGCTTCTTTAAGCAACTTGCTTTCCGGGTACCGGTCAACAAAATCCTCGTACTCATCAACCACTTTCTCGTAGCGCTCCAATTGTTTATCCGCGATGCTGAGCTTGGCGAATTTATAATACGACTTTACGGTTCTCAACTTGTACTCTTCGCCTTTCTTCGATTCGGGGTAATTATTCAGCAGGGTGGCAAAGGCAATAGCGGCCGCACGATACTGACCCATTGCGTAGTACAACTCCGCCGCCCTGTACTCTTTTTGTTCCAGTTTTTCCCTGCACTTATCAATGATATCCGACGCTTCCTTATTTCGCGGCGATCCGGGATGCGTGTTGATGAAAGTCTGCATCATTCCCATGGCGCGGGTGGTATTTACCTGCTCCAGTTCCAGTTTGGGCGACTGCTTGTAAAAACAGTACGAACGCATATAATCCACTTCCTCTGCCTTGCTGCTGTTGGGAAACACTTCCAGGAACCCTTTGAATAAACTCTCCGCATCGGCGTATTGCTTCATGTAATAGAAACAATATGCGTCTTTGTAATATAATTCCTCAAACTTGGTTGTACCCTTAAAAACGGTGAACAGTTCTTCATAAAGCTGCTGGGCGATCTTATACTTTTTCTGCTCATAGAACTTATCCGCCATGCTCAGTTTATATTCATAATCCTTGCTCTTGGATATCTTATTGTATTTATTACAGGCCGTTACCAGTAAGACGAGCAAGATCCCCGCGGATACCGTTTTAATTCGTTTCATAAAAAAGTAGGCAAAGTTAATGGAAATAGGTCAAAAATGCCAGTAAGTCAAGAAATTACCAAAAACAGGGCGTTAAGGATTCTCTAAAGAAACTGATTTCCAATAAATAAAAAAGGCCCTCATACGAGGGCCTTAATATTAAATAATATCAGTATTAGTTACATTTAACGTCTACGGTATTCTTATCACCACCACCTACTTCGCAATTCGTTGTTATCCTGTCGGCGCTGATACCTTCTTTTTCAACAAGGTATTTCTTGATAGCATCCAAACGCTTCTGGCAGTTTGCCTGTGAAGCTTTAGAGGCCTCAGGATAGCCATTGATTGTGATCGTACATGTTGGATTTGCCTTCATTTTGGCGGCAACGGTTGCCAGCATAGCCCTGTTGTCGGCGTTCAGTGTAAGTACATTGCCTTTGAATCCGAGGCTTGGGTAATCGCAAGGGCATTGTACGGCCTTATCTCCTCCCATACCTGTGTTGTTCTTGCAGCACTCTGGTTCCGGACACTTACCAACACCATCCGCATTTACAGGCTGACATTCTGTAGGTGTGATCAACTGCTTGTCTTTGCAATCCGGTACTCCATCTCCATCGGTATCCCTTGTCACACCGTGTGTGTCAACAGGACATCCGGCAGGCGTATTGGGTTCACGATCGAGATGATCACAAACACCATCACCATCCGCATCGTTGCAATCGTTCTTCGGAATCTTAACATTGCGGTGATTGCGGAGTTCGTCGTATGCATAATCCAGTGGGTTCAGCCACCATAACGGTTGTACCGATTTAGCACCCAGGTTAACGTTCAAACCGATGGAAGCGTAGTTATATGAATCAAAATCGCTTGTCAGAGCAGCATCACCCCAGGCATGCTCCTGCCAGCGCTGACCGTCGAGCAGGTCCGTTTTTACAAACGACCACCTGTCTTCAATGGCCAGGTTAATACGGTTGCTTAATTTAAAGGCGAGACCTATCAATACAGTACCCGAAGGTTTAAGTGTGTTGTTACCCAGTTTAGGACGACGGGTAAGCTCATTGTCTGCATCGGTTTCGTAGGTTTTATCCATACCGGCTTTCAAAGCTTTCAATATAGACTTCCTTCCGCTGTAATTTGTGGTGGTAATGGAATTGAACAGGGTGGTGTATGGATTACCACTGGCATCCAGCGCATTCACCTTGGTCTGGAAAGCAGAGATACCGATACCAGCGCCACCATAAATCACCATTCCTGTTTTTTGCTTGTGGAAACGAACATTGTTCAACGTAACGATACCCTGTAAAGACAGGTCCTGCAATTTTACTTTATAGTTATAGAAAACCTGGTCCAATGGTCGTGTTCCGGTAGCATCGAGTGTTCCTACGGTTCTGTCGGGATTACCCGGCACACGTACAGGCGCATTGTATTTTGTATTCCAGCCCTGGTTTTTTCCAAAATTCTGGCTGGATACCCAGTTCATTCCTTTACCGGTTCCGTTCAGGTACTGAAGCCTGAGTGAGAATACATAACCGAAAGCTTTGCGAACATGTGCAGCAAAACCAAGGGTCGGCAATTTAGCTGCTACGTCACCACTCACGGTGAACATACCCCCGGAAACTCCGATCTCCCACATGTTGCGGGGTTTTGCGGGGAAATTGTATGTGCTGTTCCAGAACTCATTTTGCTGGGCCATTCTTTTTGCAGGTATTACAGAGGAATCGTAAACACTTCCCCGACCGCCTACCTGGGCAAAGGCCCCAGAGGCAAGGAGCAATATCCCTAATAAGAATTTGTACTTTTTGCTTACCATATTTTAATAATTAATGTTTTTAATTAATTTGTACGGATTAATTTTCAGCAAAAATATCAATTGCTGCCTAATAATCAAACTTTTTAATAAGTTATTTAGGTTAAGTTAAAATTTTTCCGCTTGAACTTTTTTCGGGGCAAGACACAGCCAGTTCGGGTTTCGTTGCACAAAACTATCATTTTTTTCACGAAAAAACACTGTTTTTAACTGCAATCCACGTAAAAGCCAATGTTTTACTTTGACAGGCCCCGGGGCTGTGGTAAATTGCCGGAATTTTATATGCAGTTCATCAACGACATCATAGGGGACGAATTAAAGGTTTTTGAAAAGAGATTTGCCGAGGCTGTCCGTAGCGAAACACCCCTGCTGGACACGATCATGAAGTACATCATCAAACGAAAAGGCAAACAACTTCGCCCCATGTTTGTACTGCTGAGCGCAAAATTACATGGTCCCATCAATGAAAGCACCTACAGAGCCGCTGCCCTGGTAGAACTATTGCACACAGCCACACTGGTTCACGATGATGTGGTGGATGATTCGCCGATGCGCAGGGGTTTCTTCTCGATCAACGCCCTCTGGAATAAGAAAATCGCCGTACTGGTGGGGGATTACCTGCTTTCCAAAGGTTTGTTACTGGCCACCGGTAATAACGAATTTGAGCAATTGCATATTCTTTCCGAAGCCGTCAAACAAATGAGCGAGGGGGAATTGCTCCAGATTCAGAAAACCCGCAAACTCAACTTCGACGAATCCGTTTATTTCGATATCATCAGGGGAAAAACAGCATCGCTGCTTTCTTCGGCCTGCGCCGCAGGAGCGCAAAGTACCTGTGGTGATGCGTCGATAACCGGGCAAATGAAGTCCTTCGGCGAAAAAGTAGGTATCGCCTTCCAGATAAAAGACGATCTCTTCGATTACGGCTCCGCCAATGTGGGTAAGCCAACCGGGAACGACATCCGGGAAAAGAAACTTACACTTCCCCTGATACATACACTCAACACGACCGATCCGAAAACAAGAAGGCAACTGATCTACATCATGAAAAATGAGAACAAGGACCCGGAAAAAATCAGGTATGTGATAGACACGGTCAATAAATCGGGGGGAATCGCATATGCCGCGGAGAAAATGAACAATTACCGCGACCAGGCGCTCGCTATCTTACACCTCTTCCCCGAAAGCCCTGCCCGTTCGGCGCTGGAAGAACTGGTTCGTTATACTACCGACAGGAAATACTGATCACATGGAACGCAGGTGGAAAATCGCGGAAGCCGATGCAAAAAAAACTGATGCGCTGCAGGAAGCACTGAAGGTAAGCAACGCCATCTGTGGTATCCTTGTACAACGTGGTATCGATGATTTCACCCGGGCAAAAGCCTATTTCCGGCCGCAGTGGACCGACCTGCACGATCCCTGGCTGATGAAGGATATGCAAAAAGCGGTCGACCGTTTATTCACGGCTTTTACCCGTAAAGAAAAAATTCTTGTCTTTGGCGATTATGATGTTGACGGCACCACATCGGTTGCCTGCATGTTCCGGTTTCTCTGTAAAATTTACGACCCCGCCCTGCTGGATTTCTACATCCCGCATCGCTACCGCGAAGGATACGGTGTGAGTAAAATGGGAATCGATTATGCGAAGGAAAATAATTTTTCGCTGATCGTTTCACTCGACTGTGGCATCAAATCCGTTGAACTGATCGCTTACGCGAAAAGCCTGGGCATTGATTTCATCGTTTGCGACCACCACCTTCCTGATGCCGAATTGCCGCCGGCGGCAGCCATTCTCAACCCCAAACAAAAAGATTGCCCTTACCCGTACAAAGAACTCTGTGGCTGCGGCGTTGGCTTTAAACTCATCACCGCCCTCACCCGGCACCTGAACCTGGAAGAAGAACACTACAAAGAATATATCGACCTGGTAGCAGTGGCCATCGCCGCCGACATTGTACCCATGACCGGCGAGAACCGGGTATTGGCCTATTACGGACTGCAGAAAATCAATGAAGCGCCGAACCCGGGTATCCGGGCGCTCATTCACCTCGGCAATATCCAGAAAAAACTTTCCATCAACAATGTGGTGTTTGTGATCGCTCCACGGGTGAACGCGGCCGGCAGAATGGATGATGCCCGGAAAGCCGTGCAGATGTTCCTCGAAGATGATTACCCGAAAGCCCTTGGCTATGCCGAAATGCTGCACAGCGATAATTCGGATCGCAAGGAAGCGGATAAAGAGATCACCAGCGAAGCGCTGGCCATTATCAATGCCGACCCCTCGCTTCAACATAAAAAAACAACGGTGGTATTCCGCGAACACTGGCACAAAGGTGTTGTTGGCATCGTGGCCAGCCGCCTGATCGAAACCTATTACCGGCCTACGGTGGTGCTCACCAAAAGCGGCGATATAGCCGCCGGAAGCGCCCGCAGTGTACCGGGATTCAACCTCTATGAAGCCATCCATGCCTGCCGGGAGCACCTGCTCGGGTACGGAGGCCATTTTGCCGCGGCGGGCCTGTCGCTCTTGCCGGAGCAGGTTGAAGCCTTCGCGGCGAAATTCGAAGAAACCGTTTCTGCCACCATTCCCGAACAATTGCTGGTACCCGAGATAACGGTGGATGCCGTGATCCGCTTCAAGGACATCAACGCCGGTTTTTACAGTATCATCTGCCAGATGGAACCCTTCGGGCCCGAAAACATGCGCCCCGTTTTCGTGGCTGAACGGGTATTGGATACCGGCTATTCAAAAGTGGTGAAGGAAGAACATCTTCGCTTTGTGGTAAAACAGGACAACATCAGTTTTACCGGCATCGGGTTTAACCTTGCCGGAAAATTCCCGGTTCTTTCCCAACCCTTCGACATGGCTTTTACCCTCGATGAAAATGAATGGAACGGCAACACCACATTGCAATTGAAAGTGATCGATATACGACCCAGCCAGCCTCTATGAAATGGTTCGCCTACATAAAATATTTTGCCTACCTGGCCTGGAACTGGAATATCCCGATTGCCTGGCGGATCATCCGGGAGGAGATCCGGGGCGAAAAAAAATACGGGATCCAAAGCACCGGCGCCGATGAACTGGAATCGCTCGGGGAACTTGGCATTGATACCGAACACGCCACCATCTACATGCCTGTCAGTTACAAACTGCTGGAAGAAATATTCGGCCAGCTAAACAGCATTCGTGAACCCATCCCGTTTACGCATTTTATCGACATCGGTTGCGGCAAAGGACGTGCGCTTTGCGTGGCGGCGGCATTTGGTTTCCGGAAACTGACGGGCATCGATTTCTCCAAAGAACTCTGTGATGCGGCGAATCAGAATCTTGCTGTCACCCAACATCAATTTCCAAACCTGCGATACAAGATCATCAACAACGACGCTTTTTATTTCGAGATACCGGCGGATGCGGATTGCATCTTCCTGTTCAACCCATTCGACGAAGTGATCCTGGGCGGAGTCGTTGAAAACATACAGAAAAGCATGCAGGCCAATCCCAGGCCCCTGCGCATCCTATATGTAAATCCATTGCACAAAGAACTGTTTCTTGCAGCCGGCTGTACCGAAATATGGCACGTGCAGAAAATGAAATACCTCGAAGCCTCGATACTTGCCTGGCCCTGAAAGCCCCGCCACAACCGGGTCAAGCGCTCCCCTTCAATTCATCATCGCGATTAAGCAGTTCATGCCTGTTGCCCTGGGCGGGGCTTCGGCCCGACCCTAATTTAGCCGCCGGATTTTATAACCATAAAAAACAAAACAATGAAAAAAGTATTGATGGCGCTTGCGATCCTTACCCTTACAGCAGGCACCAGTTGCGAAAAAGACAACAACGATTCGGCATCCGTCAGCTGTAACCTTCCTTCCACCTCCGTGCCCGCCTCCATGGTTGGCAACTGGGCAAGCGGGTTCAATTCCAGCACCCAGATCGTGAATGCCTACAACGGACAAATGCTGGGCAACGCCTGGCAGAGCGGAAAATATTTCAGCTTCAGCGCCGACGGAAAGCACGCCGAATTCTATTACATGGCCAATGCCGGGTTGAACTTCAGCACCGCCACCAAAGCGATCGGTACGGTGACGTTCGACGAACAGGAAGGAAGTTTCGTATTTCATGCCTGCCAGGGTCATTACCGGGGATGGCAGAACGGAACAATGACTGTTGACAGGGACGCTACGCCCGCGGAGCTCGACAACAACCTGACACAGAAATATTTTTATTCCTTCACCACAACCGGGGGCACCACGTGGATGCAAATTCGTTTCGATCCTGCCGGATCGCCCAGCAGTTTCACGGCTGTACCATAATCCTTTACCTGTCAAAAACAACGGGGATCGCATCCGCGATCCCCATTTTTTATTCAATTCCGGTACCGGTTAATTCATCAGTTCCACCGTACGGTTGATAAAACTGGTAAGACTGTTTCCTTTCAGTAATCCCTGCGACAACAAGGCCAGGTCGGCCAGGTTGTGAACGAGTTTTTCCTGCTTGTCTTTCTCGGCTTCGGCCAATACATTTTTATAAATCGCGTGGTTCCCGTTTACGGTAAGCGTTACTTCGTCGGGCATGTTCGCATAGAAAGCGCCCATACCTCCCTGCATCGCCGCCATCTCCTTCATCCGGCGCATGAACTCGGGGCGGGTGGCCACCACTGGCGGCGCTTCGGCGCTCAGGCCCTTCACTTCCACGGATACATGCAGATCGGGTACCTGTAACGTGAACAGGTCTTTCAGTTTTGTTTCTTCTTCCTTGCTCAAAACACTGTCGCCTCCCTCCTGCTTGTCGATGATGTTATCAATGATATCGCTGTCGACCCGGGTGAATTGTACATTCTCCCATTTCATTTCCATCTGGTTGATGAACCCGTTGTCGATGATCGTATCCAGTTTCACCACCACATAACCCTTAGCCAGCGCCTGCTGGATATACGCGTCCTGCTGCACCGGGTCGGTGGCATACAGGATCACCAGTTTGCCATCCTTATTCTTCTGCAGGGTTTCAGCCGCCGAACGATACTCTTCGAGTGTATAGAATTTTTCTTCCTTCGCGTCGTGCATGATGTGAAATTTATTCGCCTTTTCCAGGAATTTATCATCGGTCATCATGCCGTACTTCACAAATAACCCGAGGCTCTCCCATTTCTCTTCAAACTGCCTGCGGTCATTTTTAAATATCTCTTCCAGTTTGTCGGCCACCTTCTTGGTAATGTGCGCATTGATCTTTTTCACATTCGGATCGCCCTGCAAATAACTGCGGCTTACGTTCAGCGGAATATCCGGACTGTCGATCACGCCGTGCATCAGCATCAGAAATTCGGGAACAATGTCTTTCACTTCATCGGTCACAAATACCTGGTTGCAATACAACTGGATCTTGTCTTTCTGTACTTCATAACTCTGCTTGATCTTGGGGAAATACAGGATGCCTGTGAGATTGAACGGATAATCCACGTTCAGGTGGATCCAGAAAAGCGGGGGCTCACCGAATGGATATAACTCTTTGTAGAAGCTCTGGTAATCCTCCGCTGTAAGTTCGGATGGCTTCTTTGTCCAGGCCGGTGTGGGGTTGTTGATCTGTTTCTCTTCAAAGAAGATCGGAACAGGCAGGAAGCGGCAGAATTTCTCCAGCACGCTCTGGACCCGGTACGCTTCCAGGAATTCCTGGCTTTCCGCGTTAAGGTGTAACACGATATCGGTGCCCCTTGTTTCTTTTTCCACTTCCTCGAGGATGAACTCCGGACTGCCATCGCATTCCCAGCGTACCGCCGCACTGCCTTCTTTATAACTCCTGCTGAACACCTCCACCTTATCGCTCACCATGAATGAGCTGTAAAAACCCAATCCGAAGTGCCCGATGATATTTGCTTCATTCTGTCCCTTGTATTTTTCCAGGAATTCCTCCGCCCCGCTGAACGCCACCTGGTTCAGGTATTTGTCGATCTCTTCAGCCGTCATCCCAAGCCCGGTATCGCTGATCGTAAGTGTTTTCTTTTCCTTGTCGATCCGGATTTCGATCTTCAGGTCGCCCAGTTCTCCTTTGGCTTCCCCGATCGAAGAAAGCGTTTTCAGTTTCTGGTTGGCATCTACCGCGTTGCTCACCAGCTCACGCAAAAAAATGTCATGTTCACTGTACAGGAATTTCTTGATGATGGGAAAGATGTTCTCGGTTTGTACCCGTATACTGCCTTTTTGCATAGTGTTTTATTTTGGGTGGCAAATTTACAAACTTAATACCAACGGGCCTTTGCTGTCAGGATGACACGTAAGGATGGGATACAGGATACCAGGTGCTGAATCAACCGCCTTCCGCTGCCGTTGTTGGTCGCCGCCGTTGTTGGTCGCCTGACCAACAACATTCATTTTCTAATTCCCCGCAACACCTCCCACCGGGGACCTCCGCCGTTGTTGGTCGCCTGACCAACAACATTCACTTTCTAATTCCCTGCAACATCTCCCACCGGGGACCTCCGCCGTTGTTGGTCGCCTGACCAACAACATTCATTTTCTAATTCCCCACAACACCTCCCATCGGGGACCTTGCGTATTATCATAATTTACCGCATTCCTCAACGTCCCTTACAGGAGTCGTTGAGGGGAAGAAGGAATGCATCAGGTACCCCTATCCGGCATCCTGCATCTTGCATCCCGAATCCATCTCCCATAAAAAAGAGCAGCCCTCCCGGACTGCTCTTTAAAAATATTGATCTTAATCTCTTACCAGACCATGAACCGTTTCTTCACGGCCTTGAAATCCGGACTAACGATCTGTATGCTGTAGGCCCCTGTTGACAGGTTACCGGGGATCGTGAACTGATCATCGATGAAGTTCACCGGCGTGTTGATCTCGTGCTGCAGCACCAGCTGGCCGATGCTGTTGATGACCTGTACGCTGTAATGACCCGGCTTCAGTCCCTTGTATGTATAGTGCAGGATGCCGCCGCGTTTAACCGGAACGCCATACAATACAAAACCATCGGCGATGCTCTTCATGGTGAATGATTTCTCTGCACCATAGCTGGTACCGCCGTTGTTCGTAGCATAGGCCCTGTAATAATACGTGGCGCCCTGTACCAGGCCTGTGATACCGGTTGAGAAATTGCCGGCAGCCAGGTTCGAAGCGGGTACCTTGGTTCCCTGGCCGTTGGCCAGTCCGCTGATGCTGCTGTATTCGAAACCATAAGCGGTAACCGG
>WBZX01002154.1_pt1 | contig 13778 bp, 11 predicted proteins | sample 5204211 | NCBI WGS metagenome assembly WBZX01 (sample SAMN12344362, study PRJNA552823) | activated sludge metagenome | biome: Activated sludge suspended growth; feature: Nitrification reactor; material: Wastewater; isolation source: activated sludge from nitrification reactor of wastewater...
ACCGGTGCCGCCCGCCATCGCGACGAGGGTTTCGTGATCGGGATCCTCTGCGAAGACGGTCTCGTCGCGCAGACGCAGCCCCGTGGCGGGCTCGGGGCACGCGACCTCGATGCGCACGCGCAGCGCGTCGCGGCCGTCCTGGGCGGTGATCTCGGGCGTCGCCGCGGTGCCGCGGCAGCGGCCGCCGTCGGAGCTGACGGTGATGCCACCGGCGAGCCAGCCCCGCACCAGCGTCTCGCGGCCGAGCAGACGCTCGTGCGAGGCCGACGCAGGCAGGCCCAGCGCGAGGGCGGCGTCGACGGCGTCGACGGTGACGTCGAGGGTCGCGCCGGCATCGTGGGTGACCACCGTGATGGTCTTCTTGCTGCCCATGTGGGCCTGCGCGGTCACGGGCATCGCGGCGCCGACGAGCGCCAGCGCGAAGGGGGCCAGGAGGCGCGCCACCGGCGGGGTGGTTCGGGTGCGCTGCTCGACGTGGTGTCCCATGGGGTGGGCGTCTCCTGGCCTGACCACCCTTGGTGAGGTCGGTCGGAGTCGGTACGACCGTGGGCCGATGACGGATCGATGTGGGTGGGCGATTGCGGTCCGACCTCGACCTGTCGGGGCGCGGGGCCAGGGCCGGGGAGGGCAGGTCGCACGACGACGGCGGCCGCCGACTGCTACGCTGGACGCCGCCCGTGATGAAGACGCCGCTGCGTGTCCTCGCCTCGGCCGTGGGCCTCGCCGCGTGCGGGCCTACGGTCACGCCGTCCACCTCGCCGACCGAGGCCGCGCTCGCGCGGCCCGACCCCCGCGACGTCACGCGCCCGGGGCTCGCACCGCCGCGGTATCGCGCGGGCTCGAAGGGTCCGCTCGAGCCGATCACCACCAACGGCTATGGTGCCTACGCCGATGCCCCGCACGCGCCGCAGCTCGGCGACGTCGCGCCCGACTTCGAGCTGCCGCTGGCGCGGGGCGGCAGCTTCTCACTCGCGCAGGCGCGCACGCGCGGCCCGGTCGTGATCGTCTTCTACCGCGGCTTCTGGTGACCCGCCTGCAATACGCAGCTCGGGGATCTGCGCGACAACCATCAAGCCTTCATCGATCGCGGCGTCCAGCTGGTCGCCGTCAGCGTCGATGCGCCCGCCGACTCGGTCGCGTGGGCCGACGCCAAGCACCTCGCCTTCGATCTCGCGAGCGACCCGGACGAGGTCGTCATCGGTCGCTACGGCCTGGTGAACCCCGACGCGCCCGAGCTGTCGCTCCACGCGATCTACATCGTCGACCAGCAGGGGCGCGTGTTCTATCGCAAGATCGCCCGGCGACGCGCCTACGCGGACGAGCTGCTCGACGCCATCGACTACCACTTCGGGCCCTGGCCGCGACCGTAGCCTCGAGGTTGCCTTTGGGGGCGCGGTCGCCTCTGCGGTGGTTTTACGAATTGACAATCATTAACGAGTGAGTTAAATAAAGCAGCATGAAGCCCACACCGCCCGATTGGCCGCGGATGTCCGCGAGCCTCTACTATCAGGACCCCCGCGCGGCGATCGACTGGATCGTGCGTGCCTTCGGTTTCGAGGCACGTCTGGTCGTCGAGGGTGACGACGGCGCCATCCACCACAGCGAGCTCGTGTATGGCGACGCGCTGGTCATGGTGGGCGACGGCGGCGCGCAGAAATCCGCCGAGGAGCCGTGGCGCGAGCGGTGCGTCAGCCCCCGCGCGATCGCAGGGCGTTCGACGGCCGCGCTCGCGTTCTTCGTGGATGACGCCGATGCGCACGCTCGGCGCGCGCGCGAGGCCGGTGCGACGATCGTGCGCGAGCCGTCGACCAGCGACTACGGCGACGACTACTGGTCCGATCGCAGCTACGGCGCGCTCGACTGCGAGGGCCACCTGTGGTGGTTCATGCAGCGCGTGCGCAACAAGGGCGAGCCCCGCACGTGACCGCCGCTGCGCTCGACGCCACGCTGCTGGCGCTCGCAGACCCGACCCGCCGTGGCGTGGTCGATCTGCTCCGCCGTCGTCCCCACCGCGCCGGCGAGCTCGCCGACGCGCTCGAGATGAGCGCGCCCGCGATGAGCCGCCACCTCCGGGTGCTGCGGCGCTCCGGCCTCGTGCGGGAGGAAGGCCTGCCGGAGGACGCGCGGGTGCGGGTCTACCAGCTCGAGCCGCGCCCGTTCGCCGAGCTACGGCGTTGGCTCGACGAAGTCGAGGCGTTCTGGTCCGATCAGCTCGAGGGCTTCCGCGCGCACGCCGAGCGCAGCGCGAGGCGGCGCCGATGACCACCCCACCTGGCGATGCGGCGCGCGTGAGTGTGGTGGTCCGCGTGGCGCGTGACGAGGCCTTCCGCATCTTCACCGAGGAGATCGACAGCTGGTGGCGCCATGGCCTCAAGTACCGGGTCGCGCGCGGCCGCAGCGTGATGGCGCTCGAGCCCGGTGTCGGCGGTCGTTTGTTCGAGCGCATCGGTGACGGCCCCGATGCCAAGGTGATCGCGACCGGCGAGGTGCTCGAGTGGGCCCCGCCCGCGCGACTGGTGCTGCGCTGGCGCGCGGTGAACTTCGCTCCGGCAGAGTGGACCACCGTCGAGATCGACTTCGAGGAAGTCGACGAGGCCACCCGCGTGCGGCTGGTCCACCGCGGCTGGCACGCGATCCGCCCCGATCATCCCGCGCGGCACCGGCAAGCCGTGCCGGTGTTCATCCGCAGTCTCGGGCTGTGGTGGGGCGAGCAGCTCAGCGCCCTGCGCGAGCGCGTCGCCGTGTCTTGAGCACGCGCGCGCGCCGGCCGAGCGCCTCGCGTCGGCTTCACCATCGTCAGCGACGCCGACGCCGTCGCACGAGCGCGCCGAGCCCGAGCGCCAGCCACGGCGCAGCAGCACCAGGCGCGCTGCGATCCTCGACGCGGCACGCACAGCCACCGTCGTCGTCGGTGCCGCCCTCGGACGCGCCGCCCGAGCTGTCGCCGCCGCCCGAGCTGTCGACCGCGCCGACCGTCGCATCCCCCGAGCTCTCCGCGGTGTCGGTGGCGGACACGGTATCGCTGGTGGTGGAATCGCCGGAGCCGTCGACCCCGCCGCTGGTGGCCCCGCCTTCGCTCGAGCCCGCAGCGCCGGTCGAGCCGCTCTCGCCACCGGTCGAGCCCTCGCCACCGCCCGAGCTGCTCTCGGCGGCGGCGTCGACGTTGCAGTTGGTGCAGCCGTCGTCGTCGACGTCGTTGCCGTCGTCGCAGTCCTCGATGCCGGTGTGCAGGAAACCGTCGCCGCACGCGGCCAGCTGGCACATCGTGCCCACGCAGATGTCGGTGTCGTCGGTGTTGCCGTCGTCGCAGGCCTCGACGCCGGCCTGTACGAAGCCATCGCCGCAGATCGGCGCGATGCAGCCCACCAAGCAGTCGTCGGCGTTGTCGGCGTTGCCGTCGTCGCACGGCTCGACGCCGACCTGCACGTAGCCGTCGCCGCAGGTCGCGGGCTCACAGGACAGCGGACAGTCGTCGCCGTTGTCGCCGTTGCCATCGTCGCAGGTCTCGACCCCGGCGTGGAGGTAGCCGTCGCCGCACGAAGCCGGCTGACAGGTGTCGATGCAGTCGTCGGTGTTGTCGGTGTTGCTGTCGTCGCAGGGCTCGACGCCGATGTTGACGAAGCCGTCGCCGCAGGTCGGCGCGATGCAGCCGACCAGGCAGCTGTCGTCGTTGTCGAGATCGCCGTCGTCGCAGGGCTCGACGCCGAGCTGGACGTAGCCGTCGCCGCAGGTCGCGGGCTGGCAGTGGACGCAGGCGTCGTTGGTGGCGTAGTTGCCGTCGTCGCAGCCCTCGCCCTCGTCGAGCACGCCGTTGCCGCACGGCCCTGGCGGGGCGCAGTCGGCCGCGAAGGCGAGTGCATTGTCGAACAACACGTAGAAGTCGCCGGTGAAGTCGTTGAACGAGGCGTCGGGGAAGATCGAGATGCCGATCACGCAGGCCTCGCCTTCGTAGCGCACCGCGACCGCGGGGTCGGGCAGGCCGAGGTTGTTGGTGCCGCTCCACAGCGCCAGCACCTCGGCCTCGGGCTTGGCGGTGGTGCCACCGCGGAAGCTGTTGGCGTGCAGCTGGGTGACGCCCGCGGTGATGGGATGATCGACGATGCTCAGCGGATCGACGTCGTCGCCGCTGTATTCGCACGCCCCGGCCTGCGCCGTCAGCGGGTCGTAGGACTCGAGCGCGCCCCAGGTGCCGCCGAAGCTCGCGTCGCTGCGGTTCTGCCAGTAGAAGGTGCCGAGCACCACGCCGCCACCGGCCAGCACGTACTCCGCGAGCACGTCACCGACGTTGCCCGCGTTGGCGAACACGCCGTTCTCGAACAGCAGCACCGCGTCGTAGGCCAGCAGCTCGTCGAGTGTGGGCGTGACGTCGGCGTCCCAGCTCGTCAGCGTGTGACTGGTGTTGACCCCGAAGTCGGCCGCGACGAAGTCGGCACCGGTGTTGGCGACGACCAGGATGTCGGCGGCCGCGGCCGATCGCGGGCTGAGCGACGCCGCGATCCACAGGGCCGTCGACGCGGCTGTGACAGTGAAGGGCCTCGGGCGCAAATGGTTCGACACGAACGGATACCGCAGTGACATGTTGTCCAACGACCTCGACCACCGCAGTGTATCCGGCGGCCAGGGGGTTGGGTTGGTCGACGGCGGGCGTTGGTGAGAGACTTTGTGGCGGTGGACGATCGGGATGACAGCCGGCTCGCGGAGCACCTCCGGGGCGCGGCACCGGACGACTCGATCGAGCGGCGGGTGGTGCTGGCCCGCGTGCGCGCGGAGCTGGTCGCGGCGGTCTCGACGCCGCAGCGGATCGGCCGCTTCGAGATCCTGCGGCGGCTCGGCGCCGGTGCCATGGGCACGGTCTACGCGGCGCGCGACGTCGAGCTGGAGCGCATGGTGGCGATCAAGCTGCTGCACGACGCCAGCGATGCCGAGGCCAGGCTCCGCAAGGAGGCCAAAGCGCTCGCGCGACTACGCCACCCCCACATCGTCAGCGTGTTCGAGATCGGCAGCTTCGAGGGCCGCACCCACGTGGTCATGGAGCTGGTCGACGGCAGCGACGTCGGTGCCTGGCTGCGCGCGGCCCCCCGCAGCTGGCGTGAGGTGCTCGCGGTGTTCCTCCAGGCCGGACAGGGGCTGGCCGCGGCCCATGCCGCCGGCACGGTCCACCGCGACTTCAAGCCCGAGAACGTGCTGGTCGGCGAAGACGGCAGCGTACGGGTCGCCGACTTCGGGCTCGCACGCCACCGCACACCCACTGGATTCGCGGCCCCCGAGTCGCGCGGGACCGCGACCACCGGCAGCCGCGATGGCGCGGTCGGGACCCCGGCCTACATGGCACCCGAGGTGATCGCGGGCGAGCGCGCGGGCCCCCACAGCGATCAGTTCTCCTTCTGCGTGGCGCTGTGGGAGGCGCTGTTCGGCGAGCGCGTCGGTTCGACCGCCGCGACGTCGGTGTTCGCGCTGCCGCCCCCGGCGACGGGTCGCGTGCCACCGCGGGTGCGGTTGGTGTTGCGCCGTGGTCTCGCGCTGCGCCCCGAGTCGCGCTGGCGTGACATGGACGCGCTGGTCGATGCGCTCGCGCGGACGCTGCGACGGCGCTGGTCGCCGCTGGCGGTGGCGTGTGCGCTGCCGCTGGGCTTCGCGCTGCTGTCGGGCTCCGAGCCCGCCACACCACTTCCGTGCGACGCCCAGCTGCTGAGCGCGGCGTGGATGGACGACGAGCGCGAGGCGCTGCGCGACCACTACGCGCGTGCGTTCGACGGCGATGGCGCGCGTACCAGTCAGTTCGTGGTCGGGCGCATCGACGCTCGCGTGGCGGCGCTCGATCAACGACGTGGCGTGGCGTGTCGGGTCTTGGGGCGCGGCGGTGCCGACCCCGAGGTCGAGCTCGCGCAGCGACAGCTGGCCTGCCTCGAGCGCGCCGAATTGCAGCTCGCGGCCACGGTGGAGCAGCTGCAGCTGATGTCACGCGAGGCGCTGCTGTACGCCGCGCCGCTGCTGCCCGACGGCGGCGAGATCGCGGTCTGCGACGACCGCAATCTGCTCGAGCACGAGCTCGAGGTGCCCGAGGACCGACTCCACGAACAGCTCGAGCTCTTGCGGCGACTGTGGCGTGCCGGCGCGGTGGCGGTCACCGGTGACAGCGCGGCCGCGCGCGCCGAGCTCACCGCGCTGGTGGAGCAGGCCCGCGCGCTCGGGCATGCGCCGACGCTGGCCTCGGTGCTCGTCGAGCAGGGCCGACTGCTGCACGGCGACGGCGACGACGTGGCCGCGCTCGCGGCCCTGCGCGAGGCGGTGATCGAGGCCGATCGCGGTGGCGCCGACGGTGTGCGTGCCGTCGCCCTGGCGCTGATGTCATCGCGGCTCGCCGACGCCCACGACTTCGACGGGGCTCGTCACGCGCTCGCGCAGGCCGACGCGTTGCGGCTGCGGTTGTCGACGCTGCCGGCGTGGATGGCTGCGAGCGGCGAGCTGCGGCTCGGCTACGTCGAGAACGCAGCGTCGGGGCCTGCCGCCGCGCTGCCGCACTACCAGCGCGCGCTCGAGCTGGCGCGCGCGGGCGGTGAGGATGCGTTCTTCATGCGCATGGACGCGCTGTCGGGGCTCGGTGCGGTCGAGATCGAACTCATGCGCATCGACGACGCCCGCGCGCACCTCGGCGAGCTGCTGGCCGTGGTCGGAGATCGGTTCGGCGACGAGCACCCCGACTACGGTCGCGCGCTGCAGGAGCTGGCGAGCTGTGACCTGCGGGTCGGCAATCTCGAGGACGCCGAGCTCGGCTACCGCCGCGCACTCGCGATCCGCAGGCGCAGCGTGCCGGCCTCGGCGCTCGCGGTCGCACCCCTGCGCATGAACCTGGCGATCGCGATGGCGGCACGCGGTCGCAACCGCGAGGCCCTCGACGAGTTCCGGGGCGTGCTGCAGGTGCTCGAGGAGGCGCGCGGCGGCGACGACGGCGAGGTCGCGCGGGTGCTGGTGAACATGGCCTTCACCCACCACGATCTCGGCGAGGACGCGCAGGGGCTGGCCGCCGCGAGGCGGGCGTTGGCGATCCGCGAGCGACGTCTGGGCGCCGAGCATCCGGCCACCGGCGCAGCCCACCAGGCGGTCGCGCTGACGGCCTCGGCGCTCGGCCGCGTGCAGGAGGCCGAGTCGCACTTCCGCCGCGCGATCGAGATCGCCGGACATGTCGAGGGTACGCCGGCGCGCTTCGAGCCGTTGCTCGGGCTCGGTGAGCTGCTGCTGGCGCAGGGGCGTGACGTCGAGCTCGTCGCGCTGGTCGACGACGACGCTGCCTGCACACGCTCGGGGGCGGCGGTCTCCACCTGTGCTGGACTCGAGTTCCTGCGCGCACGCATGCTGCCGCGTGCAGAGCGGCTGCGGGCGATCGCCCAGGCCGAGGCCGCGCGCGCGCGGCTGGGGGCCGAGCAAGACGGGACGCTCGGTCGACGCATCGCGGCCTGGCTGCAGGCCCAGGGGGCGACCCCGGGGGGGCGCGGATGATGGCGAATTCGTGCCATCAGGGCCCATTGGCGCCGTGAGTCGCAGATTTCTTCCTGCGCCCGTGATCCGTCGCCGCGCTCGCCACTCTATCGCGCCGACCCTGCCCGAACGGCAGCGGCGAGGACCACCATGCGACGCGTTTCCATGCTTGCGACGACCCTCCTGCTCTGCGCCGCCGCCTGCGATCCCGAGGGCGACGAAGGGAGCCGCGCGGCCGAGCTCGACGACGAAATCATCGAGATCTCGCCCACGCTCTTGGCCACGCCCGCCGCCTCCGATGACGACGATCGCGACGCGCCGATCGCCGACGCGCCGCTGGCGAGCCCGCTCGACCCTCAGGGCGACGGTGGCACGACTTGTGTGAAGTACGGCACCGGCGCCACGGGTACGCTCAAGAGCAGCGGCTGCAAGGCGGCGGGTCCGGTGTTCCAGATCCCGCCCGAGTGGCTCGCCGAAGCCGAGAACGAAACCTTCGAGACCGCACGCACGGCGTGCGCGGACTCGGGTCACGGGGAGACCAACGGCGGTGTCGTACGCTGCGCTGCGGTCTGCGGCGCCGTCGGCAAGCTGCAGTTCACCGGCATCGGCCCCGACACCTGCGTCGACGACGTGGCCTTCGCGGTCACCAACCCCACGTGGAACGCCGTGCCGCCCTCCGTCTGCGCCGCGGGGCTGGGGCAGTTCCGTTACCAGGGCACCACGACCGCATCGTGCGGCTGTCGATGTCAGTAGCGCTCGACGATACGCAGCCGGTGGTGGAGCGATTGCCCGACGCGGCCAGCCTCGACCGCCGGCTCGTGTTCGCAGCGGTCGCCGGCAACCTGCTGGGCCACGATCTCGCGCCGGTCACGGTCGGCCGCTTCGTGGTGCTCGAGCGGCTCGGCAGCGGCAACTTCGGCACCGTCTGGCTGGCGTTCGACCCCAAGCTGCAGCGGCGCATCGCGCTCAAGCTCGCCAACGCCTCGGTGGTCGACGCGTCGCTGCGACTCCGCATCGAGCGCGAGGCCCAGGCCGCCGCGGCGCTGTCGCATCCCAACGTCATCACCGTCCACGACGTCGGCGAGATCGACGATCGCCTGTACATCGCGATGGAGCTGGTGGTGGGTGTCACGCTCTCGCAGTGGACCCGCGCGGCGAAGCGACCATGGCGGCAGGTCGTCGAGCTGTTCGTCCGGGTCGCCGACGGTCTGCAGGCGGCGCACGACGCCGGCGTCACCCACCGCGACTTCAAGCCCGACAACGTGCTGGTCGATCGCGAAGGACGGCCGCGGATCGTCGACTTCGGCCTCGCGCGGGCAGGCAGTGGCGGCGGGCTCGGGCTGGGTCCGCGGCGGCAGGGCGCGCCCTCGCAGTCCACCACCAGCGGCGGCGACGGCAGCATCGCGGGCACGCCTGCGTACATGGCTCCCGAGCAGTTCGCCGGCCGTGACGTCGGGCCCAAGAGCGATCAGTTCGCCTTCGCCGTCGCGCTGTTCGAGACGTTGTTCGGGGCGCGGCCGTTCGCGGGAAGGACCATCGCCGAGCTCGCGACCGCGGTCACGCGGGGCCAGCGAGCGCCGGTGGTGACCCGCGGCGTGCCGCAGGCGGTGATGACGGTGTTGCGTCGCGCGCTCGCGGTCGACCCGTCGCAGCGCTTCGGCCAGATGTCCGACCTCCGCGATGCGTTGCAGAGGGCGCTCGCGCGTCGCGCTCGCGTCGCGCTCGGGCTCGGTGCCGCCGCACTCGCCGGTCTCGGGCTCGCCGCGGGTGTCATGGCCGCGCCCGCTGCGGATCCCTGCGCCGACGTCGGCGACGAGCTGGCCGCGGTCTACTCGTCCGCCCAACGCGAGCAGCTCGCGCAGCGGCCGGGCAGCGCGGCGGCGGCGGTCGTCGAGCACCTCGATCGCTACGACGCGCGCTGGCGCAGCGCGCGGGTCGACGCCTGCGAAGCCACCCTCGAGCGCGGCGAGCAGTCCCACGAGCTCATGGACCTGCGCGTCGCGTGTCTGGGACAGCGCAGCGTCGGCTTCGGCGCCTTGGTGACGGCGCTGCTGACGGAGGACGAGGTGCCGGCCGGTCGCGTGCACGCGTGGTTGGATCAGGGCGTCGACGCGCTCGCGCGCTGCGACGATGCCACGTGGCTGCGCAGCGACGGCCACCTGCACCTGGCGAGGCGCACCGATCGGGGGGCCTCGCTGGCCGCCGACGCCGGCTGGGTCGAGCAGGTGTCCCGCATCGACTCGTCGCGGATCGAGCAGCTGCTCGGCCACTACGAGCGTGCGCGCGCGCTGGCCCAGGGCGTCGCCGACGAGGCGGCAGCCATGGGGCTGCGCGCCATCGAGGCCGATGCACGCATCCAGCTGGCGAGCCTGGCGATGGAGCTGGGCGAGACCGACGGCGTCGCCGCCAGCCTCGATCGCGCGGTCGCGCTCTCGCTGGCGGCGGCCCCCGCGGACACCACGATCGATGCGTTGCTGCGGCGGGTCGAGCTCGATCAGCGACAGGGCCGCGTCGACGGTGAGGCCAACGTGCGGCTCGACGTCGCCGAGGCCCTGCTGGCCCGCGTGCCCGACGACGACATCCGGCGCGCGCGGGTGCTCGAGGCCCGGGGCCTGGTCGCGCAGGAGCGCGGCGACATGATCGCAGCGCAGCACCTGCTCGAGCTCGCCCTCGAGCTGGCCATCGGCGCCTACGAGCCCGGCCATGCCAATGTCGACGCGCTCCGCAACAACCTCGCGGGGGTCCTGCTCGCGCGGGGGCAGAACGAGCGCGCACGGGCGCTGTGGCAGGAGGCGATCGCCTCGACGCGTGCACGCAGCGAGACGGCGCCCGCCGATCTCGCGATGCCGGTCTTCAACCTCGGCATCGCGATCCTGCGGATGGACGATCTCGAGGCTGCCGCCGCCCATTTCGCCGAGGCGCGGGCGCTGTGGATCGACGCCTTCGGCCCCGAGCACCCGCTGGTCGCGCTGGCGCAGGCCTGCGAGGCCGAGGCCCTGCGCCGCGCGGGCGAGCTCGAGCGCGCGCGGACCCTACAGGAGGCGGCGCTGGCCCTGCGCGAGCGGACGCTGGGCGAGGCGCACCCCGACGTCGCGTTCTCCCTCGAGGAGCTGGCGGAGATCGATCGCGCCGAGCGGCGCTTCGCCGACGCGCACGCGCGTCTCGATCGCGCCTACCAGCTGCGACTCGCAGCGACCGGGCCCGATCACGTCGACCTCGCGTACACGTTGGTGCCGCTGGCGACGTTGCTGTGCGACGAGGGCCGGCCGGCGGACGCGCTGGCGCCCATCGCCCGTGCCCTCGAGCTGCGCAGCCGGCCCGGCCTCGATCCGGCGCGCATCCCCGGGCTGCACGCGATCGCCCTGCGGGCGATCGTCGGCGCAGCGGTCGGGGCGTAGCGGCGGGAACATCGCCCACCCCCGGCGACGCGCGGGCGCGAAGCTCGGAATCCCGCTACGATCGCGGCCGCCGATGGCGGAGCCGACGATCCTCGAGAGCCTCGAAGCCCTGCTGCCGACCCTTGCGCGCGAGCTCGAGGACGCGGTGCCGGTGGTGCGGCTGCGCATCGACGATGGGCGCCAGCTCGACGTGTTCCGGGCCGAGCGCGTGCGCGAGCGACCGGTGGCGTGGCGGATCCGCGGCTTCCTCGGCGACATCCGGCCGGTCGAGTTCGTCGCAGTGCTGCTGGGCGCCCTCGATGGTCGCGCGATGCTGACCTTGCCCGCCGACGCGACGCAGCCCGCGGCCACGGCCGGCGGCGAGGTCGTGCACGTCGGCGTCGCAAACCGCCGCATGGCCGATCTCGCCGACCTGGTCGCGGCCCGCGTGCGCGCGCGCTTCGGCGCGCCCACGGCGTAGATGCTGCTCCCGCTGTTTCGCCGTCGGACGCGGTCGTGGATCAGGCGTGCCGATCGAGGTGTCGCTCGCTCCCTGAGTGACCGCCGATGGGCGGCGGGGTCGTGTCTCGTCAATGCGCAGCCACGACCACCGGTCGTCGCAGGCGTTCGATCCGCCCCCGCAGCTCCGCGACCTCCGGCGCATAGGGCCGCGCGAGTACAAACGCCTCGTACGCCGCAGCGGCGCGCTCCCGATGCCCGAGGCGCTCGTGGGCGAGCCCGATGAGGTACTGGTACTCGCCCTCGTGGTAGGCCCAGTAGGCGTCCTCGAAGAACTCGAGCGCCTGCTCGACGTCCCCGCGATCGTAGTGCAGCCAGCCAAGCTGCGCGGCCTGCAGCGAGAGCATCCAGTGGACGCCGCGGGGCTTGCCGAAGTGGTGCTGCGAGAAGCCGACCAGCGGGAGACGCACGCGGTGCGGTGCTCTGATGCGCGAGGTGTCGATGTCGTCCGCCTCGTCGAGCGCCTGCTCGGCGCATGCGGCGAGTTCGGGCGAGACCGCGCCGGGCCAGCCGAGGTCCAGCAACGCGAGCCCTTCGGGTCCCACGTCGAACTCCGGCGTGAACCGATACACCAGCGGGTCGACGAGCATGGCCTGCGTCATCACGAGGGTCATCGGCGCCTTCGCGAGCACCCGCGGATCGTGGGCGATCGCATCGCCGAGGCACAGCTTCAGGCCGGGCCTGGCACGGACGAGCAAGTCGCGCATCACCGCCTGCACACGCGCGAGCTCGGTGGCGTCGCCGTCGCAGTGGCACACCGCGCCTGCGGCACGCAGCAGCATGCGGTCGCCATAGAGGTCGCGGGGTCGTCGAGACTCGGCGTCGCGGATCATCGCGCGGGCGAGATCCTCGGGAGTGGCGAAGCGTCGGCGTCGCACCACGATGTGCCGCACCTCGCCCTCGGCGTACTCGACGTCGTCGGAGGCGTCGTCGCTGGGCCCCTCGTCGGCGTCCGCCGACGGATCGTCGTCGGTGGTGTCGTCGGTCCCGTCGACGCGCGGCGGCGGGTCGCTCACCGGACGACCCGGGGCCTGCCAGCGCGGCGCGAGTCGATCGCGACGCAATCGCGGTGCCATCATCGCGACGCGCTCCTCCCGAACCAGCTGGAGCGTGGCCGGAGGCTCGAGCACGAACTGTGGCGGCACACTGGCGCGCGACGGCAGCGGCGTGGTCGAGCCCACGCGCATGCTGGCGTCCATGCAGCAGCCAGCCAAACCCGACATTGCGACCATCGCCCCGGTGCAGACGAGACCTCGAAACCCCACCATCGTGACAGTCAACCTTCGGGCGCTCCCGGGCTTTCACGCCGACGCGCTCGTCGGGGCGGACGCAACATCCTGCGCGGAGCATGCCCCCGGTCGCGCCCGATGACCCGCCTACAGCGCGTCGACGACGACCATGTCGTCGCCCGGCCCCGTGTTGGCCGGCTGCGTGCAGCTCTCGCACGCTGCGCGCGGCCGTGTCGCCACGCCTTCGGCCGCGCGCACGCTTCGCCGATCGAGGCGTGCGGGCGCTGTTGGGCCCTGCTAGCCTGATCCGCGTGGGGCGATTGCAGAGCTGGCTGTCGGCGCTCGCGATCTCGATCTGCGCGTGCGAGCGGAGCAGTGATGCCGGTGGGCAGCACGCGGGCGCCTCGACATCAGACAGCACGACGGGCGAGCCACCGGCCTGCGAGGGCGAGGGCTGGAGCGACGGCAGCGCCGAGGACACCGGGCTCGGCATGGGTGACGACATGCCGCTGCCCCTGACGATCGAAGCGCTACAGCGCGGCGACGCCAGCAATGGCACGGTCGTCGCGTTGACCGGCGTGATCGTGGTGAGCCCGAGCGCACCGAGCGAGGTGCTGAGTGGCCGTGAGCTGTTCGTGCAAGACCCTGCAGGGGGCGCGTGGTCGGGGCTGCGCGTGGTCGCGACCGCGTTCGATCTCGTTCCGGGAGACGTCGTCGACCTCGTGGGCGACGTGGCAACGCAGGGGGGCTTCGTCGCCCTGCAGGTGCGGCGTACCGCGGACATGGTGAGGACGGGATCGGCAGGCTTGCCCGCGGCCACGCAGGTCGAGATCGAAGACATCGCGCCGATGGCCGCGAGTGCTCGCCAGTACGAGGGCGTCGTCGTGGAGGTGGTGGATGCGACGGTCACCGACGCCGATCCATGCATGGGCGAAGTCGTGCTCGACGACCTCGTGCGCGTCGACGACCGCTTCATGCCGGGTCAGCTCGACGGCATGCAGGACGGCGATACGCTGTCGGCGGTGCGCGGGGTGTTCGTGAGCGCATCGGGCAGCTATGAGCTCGCACCGCCCGATCCCAGCGCGGTGCGATGATCAGCGCAGCGGGGTGGCCAGCCACGCATCGATCTCGGTGAGCAACACGTCCGCGTGGGCCTCGAGCGCATCGGCGCGGGCCT
>WBZX01002155.1_pt1 | contig 13777 bp, 12 predicted proteins | sample 5204211 | NCBI WGS metagenome assembly WBZX01 (sample SAMN12344362, study PRJNA552823) | activated sludge metagenome | biome: Activated sludge suspended growth; feature: Nitrification reactor; material: Wastewater; isolation source: activated sludge from nitrification reactor of wastewater...
CACATAGGTGGCGCCGGCATCCTCGGCCACATCGAAGGTGAACCCGGCCTGCACCGCCGTGGGTATGAAGGTGCCACCATCGAACCGGGTGACACCCTCCAGCGTGGCGAACCACATGCCGCTGGGCCCACTGCGCGCGGCCAGCACATTGTCGTTCGAGAGCCCATCGTGCGTGGTGTAGCGCATCACGGCGCCGTTCTCGAGCATGGCGATCACACCACCGCCGAAGGTGGCGGCCCACACGGTCCCATCCGCATCGGCGGCGAGCGAAACGATGGGGTTGCGCGGGTCCAGGGGCAGTGGCACCTTGGTGACGGTGCGTTCCTCGCTGAACCACGCAACGTGCTGGAACAGGCCTTCCGGTGTGGCGAACCAGATGCGGTCCTGCCGGTCGGCGCACAAGGCCGTGATGGTGCGCAGGTCCAGGCCCTCGTGCTCGGGTACGATGAGGATGCCGGGATCGGCGCGGTGCAGCACCTCCGACCCATCACACCACCACACGGCCCCGTCGCGGTCCACGAGCAGGTCGCGCACCGGCTTGCCCGCGAAGGCTTGTGAGCGGTACCGGCCCTGCCGCAGTTCACGGTCGATGGCGATGGGCCCATGCGCACTGGTACCGGCCCACACCATGGTGCCCACCGCACACAAGCTGCGCACAGGACCGAAGGCCCAATCCTCGCTCATCACCGTCACGTTCGCCGTATCGCTGTCGTACTTCCACTGGTACACGCCGCTGCGGTCGGTGCCCGCCCACAGGCTGCCATCATCGGCCACGCTCACGCTCAGCGTCAGGTTGTCCGGCGCACCTTCGGCCTCCCCCATCACCTGCATCACCTTGCCATCGGCACAGATGGCGAGCCCCTGGTCCGTGGCCACCACCAAGCGACCATCGGGCAACACGTCCAATCCGTTCACGTGGTCATCGGGCAGGCCATGGCTGGCATCCAGGTAGGTCAGTCCTTTCGCGGTGTAGCGCGCAACGCCCTTGCCGTAGGTCCCCATCCACAAGGTGCCACTGTCGTCCATCACCATGCAGCGCACGGGGGCACGCTCGTCCAGCACGCCTGCGGCCAGCAGGGTATCGCATCCCTCCCGTCCACACCGCATGAGCACGCCGCTCGCCATCACCACGGTTACGCCGCAACCGCGATGCGTCATGGCCACCACACGATCGCGCTCGGCGGGCAGTATCACCTCCACACGGTCGCCATCGGTACGTATCAGCCCCACATCACTGGCCACCCACAGCAGGCCCAACGCGTCCTGCGCCACCCCTTCGATGGCGGGTCGCCGCTGCCCGTTGCGCACCTCCAAGGCACGCACCAGCGGGAACTGTGCGCTGACCACCGTTGCGAGCCACAGGAGCGCGAGCGTAGCGAGCGCCTTCCTCATTGGTTGGGGTCCCGCGCGAATTGGAGATCGGCCGTTATGCGCACGGTGGCGGCGATCTTCTGTTGCACCACGCGCGGTATGCGCATGCCATGGTCCTCGATCACCACATCGAAGGCGGAAGCGATCTCCACACCAAGCGGATGCACCACCACGTGGCAGGCGATGATGCGTTCCCGCGCCTCACCCCGGATGGTGAGCATGCCCTTGGCGCGCACATCGTGCACACCCGGCTTGGAAAGGTCCACCGCTTCGATGATGCGACCCTGGAACGTGGCCGTGGGCCACTCGCTCGCAAGGAGGTAGTTCTCGTTGAAGTGCTCCTTCTGCAACGGCGAGTTGAATCCCTCGAAGGAGTTCACCGGCACTTGCACGGCGAAGTTGCGCGTGGCGGGGTCGAGCAGTCCGAGGGTGCGCGTACAGGTCGCTCCGATGCGTTCCAAGGGTGCGTCGCTGATGAAGGAGACCCGCGAGCGCTCCAACCGCATGCGCTGGGCATGCACCTCGGTGGATGACAAGGACAACGCAACGATGAGCAGGAGGAGCGAACGCATGTGCACGGGGCCTTCCAAGCCCGTGCCCAAATTACCACCGCTCAACGGACCACCACGAAACGGCGGGTGTGCTGCGCCGCTGCCGAGCGCAACACCAAGGCATACGCGCCCACGGGCAGTGCGCTCACATCCAGCGCACCTCCCGGAAGGAGGATGCCGGGCGCGACCACCACCCTGCCGCGCACATCGACCACCTGCACGGATGCGCTCGCGTAAGGGTGCTGCACGATGAGCCGCTGCATGGCCAGGTCGTACCGAAGGGAGAAGGGCTCCTCCTCCGTGGCGGAGATACCGGTGGAAAGGGCGCAGGTGGTGGTGCAGACCGCACGGGTGGTGAGGGCCATGCTATCCAAGAGGTCCGTGAAGGCTTGTGCATCGTCCTTCAGGAAGTGGTCGAGCCACGGGCCCGCGAAGTCCTCCACCACCGCATGCTGCTGCGCCCGGGTGATGGTGGGCGAAGGGCTACACGTGAATTCGCCGAACGAACAGTTGAAGTTGGACTCCGCGAAGTAGCAATGGCCGCCGCCGTTGATGGAGACGAAGGCACGACAGGGCGTGGTGAGCGCTGCGTAGATGGGCCCGGCGTGGTCGGCTATCGGTGTCACACAATCGTTGGCACCGGCCAGGATCATCGTGGGCACGAGCACATCGGCCGCTGCGGCGATCGCGCTGGGGTTCGTCTCCGCCGGTGCCAGCGCCACCACGGTGCGTATGCTGGTGTTGCCCGCTGCGGCGAGCAGGGTGGCCCCACCGCCCATGCTATGCCCCAGCAACGCCGAACTGGGCAGCACATGGCCGAAGAAAGGTGATGCACCGTCCGAATCGGCGGCCTGCAAGGCCTGCTCCACGAAGGCGAGGTCCTCCCCGAAGGTGGCGTGCGAAGGAGCGATGCTCCCCTCCGTGGTGGGCAGCGCAACGATGTAGCCCTTCGGCACGAAGTACTCCCACACGTTGGCATACGCTGCGGTGGTCATTACGAAGCCATGTCCGAACACGAGCACGGGGAATGCGCCAGCGGCATGCGGCACATCGGTCCCACCGGCATCGGCCGGGTAGTAGAGCTGGGTGGGTACATCGCGACCACGCACCGCATCCACGAAGGTGATGGAGCGCGTGCCGATGGAATAGGGTTGGGCGACCGCCATCGCGGTGGCGATGCCGAAAGCGATGAGCAGGAACGAGCGCATAGCCAAAGAACGTGTTCAGGTGCGCATTGTTCGAGGGGTGCGCGAGAACGGCGCCATTCAGGAACGCGAAAGCCGCGTATCGGCGAGCGGGAGGGGTTGCGCGAAGCGCGCTTTCCCGTTAGGGGATGGCTTCAAGTTCCGCCCGTGATCGCTACGCGCTCACTGGGCTTTTCCGCAGCCCTTCTCACTCAAGCTCCGCTTGGTTCGGCGGGATGCGTATCGGAGAGCGGGAGGGGTTGCGCGAAGCGCGCTTTCCCGTTAGGGGGTGGCTTCAAGTTCCGCCCGTGATCGCTACGCGCTCACTGGGCTTTTCCGCAACCCTTCTCACTCAAGCTCCGCTTGGTTCGGCGGGATGCGGAAAAGCCCGGCCACTTCGTGGCTCGGGCTTCACTTGGCGGAGAGGGAGGGATTCGAACCCCCGGTACCCGTGAAGGCACATCTGTTTTCGAGACAGACCCGATCGACCACTCTGGCACCTCTCCGAACGGGGCGGCGAAGATAGACCTTACCAGCACGTGCGGAAGGGATCACGACCTTCGGCCCATGAGCACGCCCACCGAAGCACAGGTCCTTGCGCATGTGATGGACCGCACCCGCCAGTACACCCTCCAGTACTTCGACCTGCTGCGCGACAGTGACCTGCATCGGCAGTTCGTGTGCGAAGGCAAGACCCTCAACAGCGCCTACTGGCTCCTCGCCCACCTGGCCACCACGGAGAACGGACTGCTCCTGCGTTGCACGGGCGGACCCTTCGAGAAATTCTCCTGGGCCAAGCACTACACCGTGGGCGGCGCCGGACTTCCCGAGGGCGAACGTCCACCCGTGGACGAGGTCTTATCCATGTTCCACAGCGTGCACGCCAAGGTCATGGCCCACCTGCCCACGCTTACGACCGAGGCGTTGAAAAGTCCCAACATCAGTGGGATGCTCTCGTTCGGAAGCACCATGCGCGATGTGATCACGCACGCCATCCGTCACGAAGGCTCGCACATCGGCCACTTCGGATGGTTGTGCAAGCTGCATGGCATCAAGACCATGTAGTCGGCGCTAGTGCTGGCCGTGCCAGAGCAGCCAGAAGGTGACGATGCCACCGGCATAGCCCAGCGCGGCGGGGAATGCGATGCGGCGCAGGTACCAGAGGAAGTCGATGCCGAGGATGCCCATGGCCGCCACACCCGCGGCCGAGCCGATGATGAGGATGCTGCCACCCGTGCCTGCGCAATAGGCGAGCAGTTCCCAGAACGGATGGTCCACGTGGAATTGCTCCATGGGGTACATGCCCATGGCCGCGGCCACCAATGGCACATTGTCCACCACGGCGCTCAACGCACCGATGACGGTGTTCACCGCATAGATGCTACCCAGGTTGGCATCGAGGAAGTGGGCCAGGTCCGTTAAATGCCCTGCCTCTTGAAGGCCCGCCACAGCGGTGAGGATACCCAGGAAGAAGAGCACGCTCGGCACATCGATGCGGCGCAGGACCGCAGTGACACGCAAGTGTCCCGCCTCGGACTCCAATGAGCGCATGTGCATGAGTTCGGTAACGACCCAAAGGATACCCAGACCGAGCAGCACACCCATGTACGGCGGCAGGTGCGTCACCGACTTGAACAAGGGAACGCCGAGCAGCGCGAACAGACCAAGCGCAAGCACCAGTTGTTGTTTGCCCTTGGATACGCCCTTGTGCCCATGCTCCGCTCCAGCCTCCGGGCGCTGAACGGTCCCCTTGAAGGTGAAGGTGAACCACAGCAGCGGCAGCACGAGACACACCAAGCTGGGTCCGATGAGCTTGAGGATGATGTTGGCCGAGGTGACCTGTCCGCCGATCCACAACATGATGGTGGTGACATCGCCGATGGGCGACCAGGCACCGCCCGCGTTGGCGGCAATGATGACCATGCCGGCGAAGGTCCACAGGTCGTGCTTGTCCTTGATGAGCTTGCGCAGCAGCGCGCACATGACGATGGCGGTGGTCATGTTGTCCAGCGCCGCGCTCAGGAAGAAGGTGATGAAGGAGAGCACCCACAGCAGCGACACCTTGTTGGTACCCGTGATGCGATCGGTGATGATGCGGAAGCCCTCGTGCGCATCCACGAGCTCCACGATGGTCATGGCGCCCATGAGGAAGAAGAGGATGGCCGCGATCTCGCCCAGGTGTTCGGAGAGGCGATGCACCATCTCATGCCCATCACCCATGCCCACCACCAACAGCACCCACACCAGCACGCCGGTGATGAGGGCCGAGGCCGCCTTGTTCACATGGAACGGATGCTCCAGCGCGATGGCGAGGTAGCCGATGACGAAGACGAGACCGATGAGCAGGTACATGGCCACAAGGATAGGGAGCGCTGCGGAACAGGTCGGTGGAGAAGGAGACTTAAACTTGCTCCATGCACCAACGAGCGAACATCCGATTGCAGGCCGTGGTGCTGGTGGTGGGTGCGGCGCTCACCGCCATCAAGTTCCTGGCGTGGCGGCTCACGCACAGCAACGCCATCCTCAGCGACGCGCTCGAGAGCATCGTGAACGTGGTGGCCGGGAGCTTCGCCCTGTACAGCTTGGTGCTGGCCGCCAAACCGCGCGACCGAGAACATCCGTACGGGCACGGCAAGGTGGAATTCATCAGCGCGGGCATCGAGGGCGGCCTGGTGGTGCTCGCCGGACTGCTCATCATCTGGCGTGCGGTGCAAGCACTGCTCTCCCACCAGCACCTGCACGACCTGGATACCGGCATCTGGCTCACGGGCGCTGCAGGGGCCGCCAACCTGGTGATGGGACTGGCACTTCGCCAACGGGGCGCACGCGCACGCTCCATCACCATGGAGGCCAGTGGGGCCCACCTGCTCAGCGATGCGTGGAGCACCGTGGCCATGGTCGTGGGCCTCGTGCTCATCCGATTCACCGGGCTGTTGTGGCTCGATCAGTTCTTCGCCATCCTCTTCGCACTCTACATCATGTTCACCGGCCTGCGCATCTTCCGGCGTTCCGTGGCGGGCATCATGGACGAAGCCGACCTCGAGCTCGCCGATACCGTGATCGCCCGCCTGCAGGAACACCGCAAGCCCGTCTGGGTCGATGTCCACAATTTCCGAATGATCAAGTACGGTTCCGTGCTGCACATCGACTGCCACGTGACCCTGCCGTGGTACTACTCCCTGGAACAGGCCCACACCGAGATCGCCGCCATCGAACGCCTGGTGAACAGCGCCGACGACGGCGAGGTGGAGCTCTTCATTCACATGGACCCCTGCGTACCGGCGAGCTGCTCCGTGTGCCAACTGGCGGAATGTCCGCAGCGGAAGCACCCCTTCCAGAAGCTGGTGCCTTGGAACAAGGACACCGTGCTCGGCAACGCGAAGCACAGCGCCGGGACACGGACCGAGTAGGAACGAGAAAGCCCCTCTTCGGGGCTTTCTGTCCTGGGGTGGAAGACCGGGCTTGAACCGGCGACCTCCGGAACCACAATCCGGCGCTCTAACCAACTGAGCTACATCCACCATGCTGCCGGTCGCCCGACAGGGGCGGCAAATATAGCGGTAGCCATCAGCTTCCATCACCTCCCCGGGCACAACGTACTTTGCGCATCGCTCATGCACGTGCTCCTGCTGCCCAAGTGGTACCCCGGTCTGAACGATCCGCAACTGGGGGATTTCATACGCAAGCAGGCCCTCGCGACGGGGCACCACGTGCGGATGAGCGTGGTGAGCGTGGAGCCGGTGGACCACCTGGACGGCATTCCCGAACAGGACCTCACCACCAGCGATGGGGTCTGGGAGCTCCGTGTTCGGTACCGCGCCAGTCGCTCGCGCTTCACGCCGTGGCGGAAGCTCCTCAACCTGTTCCGCTACGTACGTGCCATGCAACGGGGCTGGGACCGGGTGCTTCGCGAGCGGGGCAAGCCGGACCTCCTGCATGCCTACATCCTGGTGCGTCCCGCCCTCTTCGCCTGGTGGAAGGGCCGACGGACGGGGATACCCTTCATCGTGAGCGAGCAAAGCAGCGAGTACCTGGACGGCACCTACGACCGCAAAGGCCCGCTCTTCCAAGCCTTGAGCCGTGCCTTGTTCCGCAAGGCCGCCGGGGTCACGGCCGTATCGGCCTGGTTGGGCGATGCGCTGGTGCGACAGGGCCTGTGCACACGCTACGACGTTGTCCCCAACGTGATCCCCGGGCTGGACCGGCCACTGCCCCCGGCGGGCGCACCGGGCCATTTCATGATGGTGGCCGACCTGGTGGACCGCACCAAGAACGTGAGCGGCGTGCTGCGCGCCTTGGCGACGGCATGCACCCGGAACCCGGAGCTACGTCTTAGCATCATCGGCGACGGACCGGACCGGGCCATGCTCCAGCAACTGACCACGACACTCGCGTTGGATGAACGCGTGCGCTTCCTGGGGCGCATGCCCAACGCCGCCGTGCTGGACCACATGGCCGGCGCCTTCGCCGTTGTCATCAACAGCAATGTGGAGACCTTCAGCGTGGTGACAGGAGAGGCGTTGGCCCAAGGCAAGCCGGTGATCGCCACACGATGTGGAGGTCCCATCGCGTTCATCAACGAGCGCAACGGTCTGCTCATCGAACCCAAGGACGATCGAGCGCTTTCCACGGCGATGTTGGAACTCGTCTCCCACGCGGGCCGGTACGACCCCGCCACCATCCGATCCAGCGTGAGCGAGCGCTTCAGTCCTGCTGCGGTAGGGAGCGCGTTCCACCACGTCTACCAACGCATCGTTGCCCATGGCAAGTGAACGACAGCCCCTGAAGCTTGCCGTAGTGCAGCGTACCGCCCCGCTCCGGCACTGGGAAGCACGCGTGCTCGAACACGTCCTCGCCTTGGAGGGCGTCCGATACCTCGGGCGGGTCGTTCAAGGGATCCCCGAGCGGCCGCGCGGCCGGAAGCTCTTCCACGCGTTCGTGCAGGAAGCGAACGGTTCGCGCATGCTGGCGCCCGAGGCGGCAGGCACCTTGGATGGCGCACCGATGGCGGATGCCGCCGCTGCCGATGTGATCCTCTTCTTCGGTGGCACCGCCCCCACCGAAATGCAGCGGCGCAGCGCCCGGTGCTGGTGCTATCTGGGTCCCGATGACCTGGCGCCGGAGTTCGCACCACCGGGAACGCGCGAGGCCCTAACGGAACGAAGGACCACCTACTTCGCCCTCGTGGACCGCTCGAACGCCGCCGTGTTGCGCCAGGGGCTGTTCTCCACGCGACTGGGACAACCCATGGTCACGGCGGATGAAGTGCTGGAACATGCTGCGTGTTGGGCTGCGCAATGCATCGGTGATCTCCTGCACGAAGAAGGCATTCGGCCCGTGCCCGACATGGCGCCGGCATCCGTGCCCATCCCGGGGAACCTCTCCATGTGGATGAAGCGGTTGACGCGTTCGCTGCTGCGGCCACCCGCTGCCGATGAAGGTGTGCATGGCGATTGGAACATCGGCATACTGCACCAGCCCATCCACGTGCTCTTGGATGAAGAGGCCAGCGCGAACGTCCGCTGGCTGCCGCCCCCCTCCTCCGACAAGGCCCGCCTGGAACCCTTCGGATACCTGGCCGGCGACGGCGAGTTGAACGTGCTGTACCGCAAATTGGACACGGGCACGGGGCGCAGCACCATCGCGCGTCTGCGTCCCAAGCCGGACAATATCCTGAAGCGGTCGCGCCCCATGTTGGAGATCGATCGCGACCACGCCTACCCGTACGTGCTGGAACTGGACGGCCGACCGCACGTGCTACGCACCGTGCGCACCGAAGGGATCACTGCCTTGTACCGCTTGAACGATGGCAATGACGGGTTCGAGCCTTCGGTGACGCTGGTGAATGTTGCACTGCACGCCCCCACCCTTTTCCAGCACGGTGGTTCGTGGTGGCTCCTGGGTACACAGGACCCGTGCGCGGATGCGGCCCTGTTCATCTTCCATGCGCCGGGGCCGCGCGGTCCCTTCCTACCCCATGCGCAGAATCCGGTGAAGTGCGACCTCCATTCCGCACGACCCGCTGGTACTCCCTTCACGCACGAAGGCGTTCTGTGGCGCCCTGCACTGGATATGTCGGACCCTCACCATCCGGCGGTGGTATTCAACAAGGTGACCGCCTTGAGCCCTTCGCGCTTCGCGGAGGAACCCGGGCGCTTGTTCGAGGGCTTCACCAATACGGCCTACGGGCTGGGCGTCCGCACCTTGTGCGCCATGGGTGATGTGACGTTGGTGGATGGTCTCCGCAGTCCCGTGCTTTCGGCCAGCGAGGCCAACGCCAGCCGAAGCAAGCGGCGCAAGACCTCGAAAAAGCGCACCCAAGGATGATCCGGCCCATCGTCGGCACCATCGGCACGCGCGTGATCATCGCCGTGTTGAACGTCGGCATGGTGGCCGTGAGCGCGCAATTCCTCGGGTTGGAAGCGGTGGGACGCATCGCACTGCTGGTGCTCGGCATCTCCTTCATCCTCCTCTTCAACAACCTCGTTGGTGGTAGTGGACTGGTGTACCTGACACCCCGCTTCGGCACCGCCGCGTTGCGTTGGCCGGCCTATGGCTGGTGCTTGATCACCGCAGCGGTGGCTTGGGGCGTGCTCACCCGCTTCCCCCTGGTCCCGCCGGGGTTCGAACTGCACGCGGTGGCACTGGCCCTCTTGCAAGGACTTGCCGGTGTGCACCTTGGCCTGCTGCTGGGCAGGGAACGCTACGGTGCGCATAACAGCCTGCAGGTCCTACAGTCCGCGCTGCTCTTCGCCACCTTCATCCTGCTGCTGCGCACGGACGGAGCGAACATCCTGGACTACGTGTACGCCGCCTACGTGGCGCACGGTGCAACAGCGCTCGTGAGCGGCCTGCTCACCCTGGGGAGCGCGTCTTCGCCGGGTGGGGCTGGCTCTCCGCTCCCGGACCTCTTCAGACAGGGCACCCTTTCCCAACTGGCCAACGGGCTGCAACTGCTCAACTACCGCATGGCCTACTACCTGGTGCGTCGTTTCCAAGGGGAAGCCGCGCTGGGCCTGTTCTCCATCACCACCCAACTGGCCGAAGGGGCGTGGCTGGCACCCAAGAGCCTGGGTACGGTGCTCTATGCCCGTGTGAGCAACCTGGCCGATCGCGACAAGCAGCGCGACTTGACGCTCGCGGTGTTCAAGATCGCAGTGGCGATCGCAGCGGCGGCCTTGGTGGTGCTGTACCTGCTTCCCCTGCGTGTGTACCAGGTCTTCTTCGGTGCGGATATGCAGGACCTCTCCTCGCTCCTGCTCTGGATGGCGCCCGGCCTGCTCGCCATGAGCGCTTCGCAGGCGCTGAGCCATTATCTCAGCGGCAGCGGTCGTGTGCACCACAACGTCATCGGCTCCGGGGTGGGCGTGGTGGTGACCCTGCTGGTCGGGTACCGCACCACCCCCACCATGGGGTTGTATTGTGCGGCGCTCACGGCCAGCGCAGCCTATTGCGCATCGCTGGCCTACCAGGTCATCGTCTTCAACCGCCTCACGCACACGCGCGCAGTGCATTACCTGCCACAGTCGCAGGACCTCGAACGCATCGGGCTGTTGTGGAAACGCCTCTTGGGCCGCTGAACCCTAGAACAGGTCCATGAGGTCCGCGACACCCACGGGCCGCGCGCTGGTGAAACCCTCGCCGAAGGTGCACATGATCAGGCGGCCCATTTCGCGGGACCGTCCTTCCAGGTAGGGCAGGAAATCCTCGCGGGCGATGGGGCTCGAAGGCTCGGTGCTGGCCGGATCATGGAACTGCGACTTGAAGCACAGGAGCGCTTCCATCTTCTTCTCCCAGAAGGGTGTGACATCCACCACCACATCGGGTTCGATGTAACGGTCCTGTATGGCGTGCAGCACGGTGGTGGGCCGCCATGCCTCCTGCTCCTTCCCGTGGTGCAGGGTGCTCACGCGGCGCAGTCCACTTAGGAAACACGCTTCGGCGACCAAGGCCGCGCCACGCCCGTGGTCGGGATGCCGATCGCGGATGGCGTTGGTGAGCACCACACGCGGACGATGGCGACGCACGCTGGCGACCACCGCCAGCAGGCTCTGCTCATCCGCCCGGAAGAACCCATCGGCTAGCCCCAGTTGGTAGCGGAACGCGGCGCCCAGCACGTGACGCGCTGCTTCCGCTTCGGCGCGCCGCAACTCCGGCGTGCCGCGCGTACCCAGTTCACCTGCGGTAAGGTCCACGATACCGACCGTGCGTCCCGCGGCCACTTCCCGCAGCACGGTACCCGCCATGCTTATCTCCACATCATCCGGGTGCGCCGTGATGCACAGGATGTCGACGTGTTCGCTCATTTACCGTCCAGCCAGTTGAGCACGCGCTCATCCATGGGAGAGATGCCACTTTCCAAGGACATCACCAGCTTGCCGTTCTCGTCCACGAGGTACTTGTGGAAGTTCCACTTCACGGCGCTGTCCATTACGCCATTGCGCGCCTTGCTCGTGAGCCACTGGTAAACGGGGTGCTGGGCGGAGCCCTTCACCTCCACCTTGCTCATGAGCGGGAAGGTGACACCGTAGTTCTTCTGGCAGAACGCCTCGATCTGTTGCTCGTTGCCCGGCTCCTGTCCACCAAATTGGTCGCAGGGGAAGCCGATGATGACCAGGCCCTTGTCCTTGTAGGTGGTATAGAGTTCCTGCAACTGGGCGTATTGCGGTGTGTACCCGCATTCGCTCGCGGTGTTCACCACCATCACCTTGTGTCCTTTGAATTGGGCCAGGTCAACCACCTTGCCGTGGATGTCCGTGGCCGAGAGCGTGTGGAAGGCCGATGCGGTGGTATCGCCCTGACTTGGTGGAGCGGTCTTGACACCGCGGTTGCAGCCGAACAGACCGAAGAAGGAGATGAGGATCACGAGGTTCATGGATTTCATGCGTGACGAACGCCGCGAAGGTGGGCATTGTTCGGGGATCACATGCCGCCAGCACGCTCGACGCTGCCTGATCGCACCGTCGGTACCGATCCGTGTGTTGCGCTGTTACCTTTTCCCAGTTCCACCGTAGGAAGGTCCCTGCCATGAAGACCCTGATCACGCTCTCCCTGTTCTCGTTCGTCCTTTCCGCCCACGCCCAGACGGCCGTCCGCCTGACCGACCCCGCGCGGATACTCTCGGCGCCGAACCTCGGCAACGACGCCGCGAAAGCAGGCATGCAAGCCGCTGGCCTCAGTTTGGAGGTAGTGGACGATGCAGCGCTCCGTTGTGCGCCCTCCCGCTGGCCGGCAGGCATACGCACCGATAGCGCACGTACCGCCAACCGCGCAGCGCTGCGCAACTACACGGCCTACCTGCTGTGCGAATACGCGACGGAGCAAGGTGCGCTCACCGTGGTAAGGGTGCCCGCGAGCGCCAACTACCACATGCCCGACGACCTGCGCTCCCCGGAGGACTTCATCCTGGTAGTGGAGCCCGGTGGGACCGAACTGATCGAAGCCACCGCGAGCCGGACACCGGCCAGCAAGGGTCCGAGTTGGAAGAACATGCGCCCGGCCCGGATCGTGAAGCCGGACGATGTGTTCGCCACCTACCAACTGGGCGAGGACGCGGAAGCCCTGGCCGCGCTGGAGAAGGCCGGCATGAGCAAGTCGGAGATCGAAGCGGTGATCTTCCGCAGTCAGGAACGCAACTGGCCCGATGGTATCGACAGCTTCAACGAACGCTATCCGCGACTGGACGCCTTCAAGAAGTACAAGGCGTTCGAAGCCATCCATTGGGCGGACAAAGTGCTCTTGGTGATCCCGGTGGAACCCAACAAGAAGGCCGCCACCGGACTCCGTCCCTACCTGGATATTTACATGGTTTTCGCCTCCAGTGCCGTGGAGGTGAAGGAGAAGCGCTAGGCGCCTACCGGCTCCCCGGTGCTCCCGAAGCCCGGGGCTACCTTCGCGCAGCGATGCGCCCAAGGGAGATAAGCCAGTTGTTGAAGCTGGAAGTGGCATTGGACCTGCGCCAGCGCGCTGCTTGGGGCGGCATGCTGCTCTACGTGGTCAGTGCGGTCTACGTGTGCTTCCTGGCCGTGAAGGGTGGCCTTGGCACGGCCACGTGGAATGCGCTCTATTGGATCATCCTCTTGTTCGCGGCGTTCAACGCACTGGCGCGTTCGTTCCAGCGCGAAGACCAAGGCCGCCAGCTCTACCTCTATACCCTGGTGCATCCACGCAGTGTCGTGCTCGCCCGCGCGCTGTACAACGCCGTCACCATGGTGTTCCTGAGCTTCCTGAGCCTGCTCTTCTACACGCTCTTCCTGGGGGCCGATGTGCTGGAAGGTGCCGACCTCGCCCAATTCCTGCTCGCGGTCCTCCTCGGCGCCATCGGTTTCGCTTCGGTGCTCACGTTGGTGGCCGCCATCGCCGCGCGCGCCGGCAACGGGCTCGGCCTCATGGCCATCCTTGGTTTCCCCATCGTACTGCCCATGTTGCTCGCTGTGATGCGCGCGAGCAAACTCGCCTTGGACGGTGTCGCGTTCAGCGTCAACAGCACCTACTTCGGCGGATTGGTGCTGCTGGACATCATCACCATCACCCTGGCCTGGTTGCTGTTCCCATACCTTTGGCGCGACTGATGAAAACGGGCTGGTGGAAGCTTCTTGCGGTGGTGCTTTTGCTCGTCGCATCCATGGCCGCCCTACGCGTGCCGCTGGCGCCGGACCTTGTCCACATCAC